>Ga0207428_10000547_pt1 | contig 44826 bp, 35 predicted proteins | sample RhiMethybrSRZTD1_FD_187600 | JGI IMG/M metagenome (GOLD analysis project Ga0207428, IMG submission 187600) | Populus rhizosphere microbial communities from Tennessee, USA - Rhizosphere MetaG P. TD hybrid SRZTD1 (SPAdes) (version 3) | ecosystem: Host-associated > Plants > Roots > Rhizosphere >...
ATTACTGCTGCAGCGGCAGTCACGCCGGACGTCTCGACAAGGATCTTCATGCGGAAAAGCATGAACCGAAGTGTCTCGATTATTTCCTCGTCAGAGACCGTCAGAACGTCGTCAGCGAGTTTCTGCACGATCGGAAAGGTGAGCTTGCCGGGGATCTGAACGCGCAGACCGTCGGCGATTGTCGGCGGCGGTGGAATCGAAACACGCTCGCCTTTCAGAAACGACTGTCGTGTGTCATCGGCGGTGACTGGCTCGACGGGATAACAACGAATCTTCGAATTCAAAGCCTTCGCAGCCGTCGCGACTCCGGCAAACAGTCCGCCACCACTGCACGGCGCTAACACAGCATCGAGCTCCGGCACCTCCTCCACCAATTCGAGACCGCAAGTGCCCTGGCCCGCGAGGATAAGGTAATCGTCGTACGGTGGGACCATAATGAGTCGCTCTCGTTCGGCGAGATCCATCGCAAACGCTTCGCGGTCCTGCTTGTGACGATCGTAGAAAACTATCTCGGCCCCGTAGCCACGCGTACCAGCAACTTTCGCCGCCGGCGCATCCTGAGGCATAGCAACCAGCACACGCACGCCTGCTTCGCGTCCTGCAAGCGCTACAGCCTGCGCGTGGTTGCCGGATGAAAAGGCAACGATGCCTTGCTGTTTCTCGGCCGGAGTAAGCGACTGAATCTTGTTCGTCGCGCCACGAATCTTGAAGGCGCCGGCTCGTTGAAAGTTCTCGCACTTGAAATAGACTTCTTTACCCGCGACCTCATTAAACTGCCGCGAGGTCAGTACAGGTGTACGGTGAATACGCGAACTGATTCGTTCGCGGGCATCATGGATTAGATTGATATCAAACATGGATTACACTGGTAAGAAAAAACGTCAGAAAAGTTTGAGATGATGTGTTCTTCGACCGTGCTCAGCTCAGTCTCTGTTCCGAGCAACTCCTCCATCGAAGTAACCGGCTCCCCTTCGCAGGCGATGATCAGGTTGAAGTAACTCAGATCGGTGTTTACATTGAGCGCGAAGCCATGTGTAGTGACCCAGCGCGAAATGTGCACGCCAATGGCTGCCACTTTACCTCGGCGCGTGTGTACACCGGTCAAGCCTTCGATCCGGAACGCGTCGATACCGAAATCTGACATGGTCCGGATCAAGACTTCTTCCAGATCGCGCACATAACGATGAACGTCCTCGCGGTCAGGACTCAGATTGATGATCGGGTAGCCAACCACCTGGCCCAAACCGTGATACGTTACTTTTCCGCCACGATTTGTTTCAAACACCGTTACATTCCGAGACTTCAGCTCCTCTTCATTAAGCAACACTGATGAGCTGTCGCCACGGCGCCCAATCGTCAGGGTGTGCGGATGTTCCAGTAGCAGAAGCGTGTCGGGCTGAACGCCGCTTTTAACTGCCAATTCGGTTTCTTTTTGAATTGCGAGGGCTGATTTGTAGTCGACGAGCCCGCAGCGTTGGACCAAAAGCTTTCTTGCCGTCATAAAATGGGAGTCATGCAACCCGATCACAGTATTCGTGCGTCATTCTATCAGTCGCGTCGGACTTTGGTACAATCACCCCTCCACCCCGGAAAAGCGGTTTGATTTGAGAACAGCAGCAGAGGAGAAATTTACGTGAAACCCATCGCAACCACTTTACTGACATTGTTACTTCTGGCTCCTTCTACAGTGTTCTCCCAAACGCGCAACCGCTCGACAAGCCGGCAAAAGCCAACGTCGACGGCGGCGGCAACGCAAAAATTAGCGCAAGTACGGACTGAAGGCGCGACCCGTGTCGCGGATCAAATCAAGTTACTTACCAAATTTATTTATTTGCTCGGTGGCGTGACGAGTGGTATTGCGGCGGTTGACGAAGCCGAACGCCGAAAGGAAGCATCGCCGACCGTGATACAACAGAACCAGCAGAGCAAAGCGCAAGTCAAAACGAGTATCCAGAACTTTCGCGAGTCGCTGGACAAACTCGAGATCGACTTTCGCGCCACGCCGGAACTACAGCCGTACTACATCAAGCTGGCTGGCGTCGCCTCGGGTGCCGCAACCGCCGAAGAGCTGGCCGCAAAAAATCAATTCGACGCCTCCGGCCGGCAGTTGCTGAATGTAATTAATCGATTGACGGACGTGTTGCTCCTGATGAGAACAACGACCTAAGCCACCAAGAAGCACAGCAGTTGCTGAGGAGCAGGAGCAGAAAGCAGGGGCGGGTATTTGTTCTCGCTGCCCCTGCCATCTGCGCCTGCTCCTCAGCAACTGCTGTGCTTCTTTGTGGCTAATCCTGCTTTTTGGGGTAGTAGCCCTGGCGGGCACGAACCCGCAGATCGGTGCGGGCCGGCACTGCAACCTTGATGCGACGGAACTGACTGGCCGGGGCTTCAGCATTTGCGTAATACTGGAGCAAATACTGCCCGCGTAGCTCGGCTGCGACTGTTCTAAAGACTCTTTCGAGATCCTGATCTGAATCGGGAACGAACGCCGTGCCGCCGGTGGCTTCTGCGATCGTTTCCATCCCGCGCTCAGCTCTCATCGCAATCAGGTTCAACTTGATGGATGGACCACCCGGATTCACCGAGTAAAAGATTACATCTGCTCGCTGAACAGATCTTTGCACGACAGTAACCGCTCGGGCATGCGCATCCAGCAGGGCGGCTCTCGTTCCAAGTGCTTCCTGTTTTCCTGCGTTTGTATCTCGAAAGTCTGCAATAGCTTCGGCTCGAACCTTTTCGCTGTTGTTGTCGTCGCCATCAGACAGGACAACAATAACGCGCCGGAAATTGCTGGGCGCTTTATCATTCAAATACTTCGCAGCAGCGGTGACGGTGTCGTAAAAGGCCGTCGGAACGCTTGTCGTTGCCGCCGGAATGGACATCATCTTTGCCGCTGAGTGCTCAGCCGTGTCCAATGGTTGGACCATCGTCGGTACGCCCGTTATGGTAAAGATCGCGGCACGGTCGACAGGCTTCATCACGAGGCGCAGGAAAGCGGCCGCTGCATTTTGCTGAGACGCGAAGAAGCCTTTTTGACTGGTACTGCTTGAAATGTCGAACAGCAATGCGATAGCAAGTGGTACTTGTTGCGGATCGCCGATGGCGCTGATCTGCTGCTGCTTCCCTTCTTCTTCCAAACGAAAGTCTTCAATCTTGAGACCCTGGATAGCCTGCCCTGTCTGATCAGTTACAGACACCGGGACCATCACCAGGTTTGAATTCGTTGTGATGACATCACCTTTGTCAATGACTTCAGGCTCAGCCGGTTTGGGGGTTGGAGTGGGTTTTGGTTTCCAGAGAGGCGGTGGTGGCGGCAGGTCTTTCGTACCCTGCGCTCGCGCGGTTGGCACAGACATAAAAATGGCCAGCACTCCAAAGAGGAATACTGGCCATAAAATTTTTTCAGCCCCCAAAGTCATCATTGACACCCTCGAGCCTGTAAGTCATGTCGTCATTTGCCGGGTCGACATGTTTTCCTATCCTACCGCTCCACGACTCTTTGGTGCCACGTTAGAGGCGCGGAGTTGCACAAAAAAGTGAACTCCGCGCTGTCCAATTAATTTCCGGAGCCCGAGGTGCCCGGGTTCATCGTTGGCGCCGGAGCGGTCAAGCCCTTGTTGACAAGCAACTTGATCTCGACGCGACGATTCTGAGCACGTCCATCCTTCGTATCGTTTTCCGCAACCGGATTCAACTCGCCGTAGCCATACGGAGTGATGATGCGACGAAGCGGAATGTTGTGGCTCTCAACCAGGTAACGAATCACCGCATCAGCGCGACGCTGGCTGAGTTGACGATTAAGATTAATGCTGCCTCGCGAATCGGCAAAACCCGAAACTTCAAGGACATAGCCCTTGGCATTCAGTGCCTTGCTGGCAATGTCGTCCAAAGTTGTTTTCGATTCAGGCGAAAGCACCGCACTGCCCGACTTGAAGTTGACAGCGGCGGACTGCTGCGGCTGGTAGTCGTCGAGCGAGGAGATGCGATCGTTGGTCGCATTCACGCCGGCGACGGCTGCATCAGCAGTTGCCTGTGCGGCTTTCGCACCACCGCGGGCTGCGTTTGAAACAGCAGCGAGCTCTTCCAATTGGCCTGACAGACGCTGCGCATTCGCTTCAACCTGGGTAAGTTTGGTTTCGGTGTCAGTAGCTCTCTCTTCGAGTGGCGCCGCTCGCGATTCAACCGCGCGGGCTACCCGCATGTCTGCTTCGTTAAAACGGATCTTCTCAGCAAGTAGCTCACCTGAACCGTTGCCACGACCCTCGATTTCGAGGTTCAGACCACGCAGGATGCTGGTCTGTGCGTAGTTGCTGCCGCCTCGCAGGAACCCACCTTTAGTCTTAACACTGGTCCTGTCGTCCAGACGTACAACCGTGTCCATGCCATTCATGTCACGCACAGTGAACGTATCAGCATCACGCCGGGTGACAACGCCTTTGATTTTCATTTTCTGGCCACTCGTGACAGTGCGCGAGCCAGCCGGGCTGGTCGTATCCTGGGCCAGAATTGGGGAGGCTGAGAAGACTAACAGGCAGGTGATAAGCACTGCCGGGGCAAACATTTTATGTTTAGTGAATACCATCGAATTATCTCCTTAAACTGGTAACTTTGTTAACGCGCTCCTTGAACGCGCGTCTTTCTCAAGCTGATCATGGCGAGTCCTCGCTCCTCGCCTCCCGCTCGTTAAATTTTGCGGATGTCATCATTTAGACCTTCGCCGAAACTAAGTCAATAGCCTCGGCTTTTCTTCATCGAATCACCACTTTATCGCAATAAGACACGCCACAGATTATCACGGATCATTACGGATTCTTTGCAATCCGAATGATTTCCGTGAAATCTGTGGCGCGAATGTGGTGAAAGTTAGACCGAAAAGTCGCCTGCTTCGAGTTGTTCCTTGACGAATGCGAGGAAGCGCTCGGCGTCCGCGCCATCGATGACGCGATGGTCAAAACTGAGGGCGAAATAGGCCATCCAGCGGATGCCGATGAAGTCGTCGCCATCGGGTGTAGTCATTACTTTTGCCCGTTTTTCAATCTTGCCCACACCGAGAATTGCCAGTTGCGGCTGATTGATGATTGGGGTCCCGAATAGACCACCAAACACTCCGGGATTCGTGATCGTGAAAGTGCCACCGGTCACTTCATCCGGTTTCAATTGCTTGGTCCGGGCGCGGTCAGCAAGATCGTTTGCAATGCGCGCGAGTCCGGAAATACTCAGGTCGTCAGCACGTTTGATTACGGGAACAATCAAACCCCAATCCAGTGCGACAGCCATGCCGAGATTGATGTCCTGCTTGTAAATGATCTGCTCGCCGTTTACCTGTGCATTGAAGATCGGAAACTTTCGCAGACCCTTGTTCACTGCCTCGAAGATGAATGGCATGAACGTGAGCTTGGTTCCAGTTCGTTGATAGAACTCATCGCGATGCTGATCGCGCAGGCGTGCGACGCGCGTCATGTCGATTTCGTATACCGTCGTGACATGCGCGGAAGTGCGCCGCGATAGGACCATGTGCTCCGCGATCTTCTTGCGCATCACACTCATCTGCTCGACTCGATCGCCAACCTGTGGCTTCGGAGGCGGCGGCGCGACGGGCTCGGGTGAAGGAGCAGGAGCAGGTGCAGCGGCGCGTTGAGCCGGTGCCGCGGCCGCAGTTCCTGATTCGATGAAACTGAGTATGTCGTTCTTGGTTACGCGACCACTCAGACCGGTGCCTTCGAGTTGTGAAATGTCGACACCGTGCTCCTGCGCGATCTTGCGTACGAGCGGGCTCGACTTGGTCCTGCGAAGTTCTTCAGCAGTTGCAGCGGTGCCATCTTTTTGGGGTTCAGGTGCGGGTGGCGCAGCCGGCTTTGCTTGAACTGGGGCCTGAACCGGCGGAGGCGGTGGCGCCGGAGTTGGAGGCGGCGGTGGTGGCGGAGCTGCTTGTTGTGGTGGCGCAGGTGCGGGAGCCGGAGCCGCCGGTGGTTCAACTTTCGCAGGTTGCTCTTCGACAGGCTTCGCCGCCGGAGCTGCCGACGCCGACGCCTGATCTCCGTCGAGCAGTGCGACAACCGTGTTGACTTCGACCGTGTCGCCTTCGTTGAATCTGACTTCGGTTAACGTTCCCGCCGCCGGCGAAGGAATCTCTGCATCAACTTTGTCCGTCGAGATCTCGAACAATGGCTCGTCGCGCTCTACGCGTTCGCCAACTTTCTTCAGCCACTTTGTAATCGTTCCCTCCGCAATGGACTCACCCATTTGCGGCATCACCACTTCAGTGCTCATCTCTTCTCCGTGTTCATGCGTAAAGTCGTGTCTTAATATGCCGCCAGCTTGCGCGCTGCATCGACCACGTCTTTAGTCTGCGGCAAATAGTAGTCTTCCAATGGTGGCGCGTACGGCACAGGCGTATCGAGCGATGCGATGCGAATCACTGGTGCATCGAGCCATTCAAAAGCTTCTTCAGCAATGATCGCCGTAATTTCTCCACCGATACCGCCGGTTCGCGAAGCCTCGTGCAACACGATCGCCTTGCTCGTTTTCTTCACGCTCGCCAGTATGGCAGGCTTATCGAGTGGCGCGAGCGTTCGCAGATCGATGACTTCAACGTCCAGTCCTTCCTTTTCGAGCTCTTCCGCCGCATCGAGCGCAGTAAGGACCATCGCCCCGAAAGTAATGATCGACAAGTCGCGCCCTGCGCGTGCGACGCGTGCTTTGCCAATCTCGACGATGTAATCATCTGAAGGCAGTTCTTCACGAAGACGCGGCAAGCGATAAAGTTTTTTGTGCTCGAAATAGAGCACCGGATCGGGATCGCGAATCGCTGCCTTGATCAAGCCCTTCGCGTCGTACGCAGTAGATGGCTCAACGATTTTCAATCCCGCGGTATTCAGAAAAAACGATTCCGCATTCAGCGAGTGAAATGGACCAGAGCGCACGCCTGACCCGCATGGACCACGAAAGACAGTCGGCAACCCCGCGCCCCAGCGATAACGACACTTCGCCGCGTAGTTCGTCAACAAATCGAACCCGGCGGAAATGAAATCAATAAACTGAAACTCAGCCACCGGCCGCATCCCCATCAATGCCGCGCCACACGCTGCACCAACGATCGCGCCCTCGGAGATCGGCGTGTCAATCACGCGTTCTTTGCCGAACTCATCGAGCAATCCATCAGTGACCTTGAACGCGCCGCCGTACGCACCGACGTCCTCACCGATCACAAACACGCTCGGATCGCGTTCCATCTCTTCCCAAATACCCTGGCGAATCGCTTCGACCATGGTTGCCTGCCCGCCACGTTCCGGGCGCGCTGACTTGTGCTCTTTCTTGACGGCAGTTGACATTGGTTAAAGGCTCAGGCTACGCGTTTAATCTTTGCATTCGTAGTTTCTGGTGGATTGACTAGTAGTCGTTCTCGCAACGGATCGATGATGACATCAAGACCTTCAAGCGGAATGGCACCCAACAAAACCTCTTCCGTGTCCGGCAGGAGAAGTGCTCGTACAGTCGTATACCGAGTTTCAAAGCGAACCTCAACCGGACCAACAATGTCTACTTCCAACACGGATTCGTCCGCCAATTTGATAAGCCGCTTTCCCAACACAGGCAATTGAAGGCGTTCCTGAGTCTCCTTGTTGATGATGAGATCGTATGCCGAACTATCTACAAGTGCTTTGGTTGTGACGCGACGTATTTCATTTTCAGCCGCCCATCCGCGTCGATGGAAGGCTAAATCATCTTCGTTTGTGAGTTGGATATCAGCATAAACGTATCCCATCCCTTTTCCTCCGGTAAGTGAGGTACCATTGGTACGTCGTCGATAACTGTGATTAGCTGGTTTGACGGTCATTTCAACCCTCCAGTACTTTCGGTCTGAACGCCGGCGGGACGATGTTGTTGTCAAACACTCCGTACGCCGCCTGCTCGGCCTCGGGCATTGGTGAAGATTCAGCCCAGGCGCAATCCTCGTCGATTTCACGAACGACATCCGCCGTGATCTCGTCGAGTTTCTCTTTCGTCGCCAGATTACATTCCAGCAGATAATGCTCATAACGATCGACCGGATCGTTATTCTTCTCCCACCACTCAATCTCGCCCTCGGCTACGTAGCGCTGATCGTCGTGCTCCGCATGTCCCTTGCGACGATAAGTCTTCGCTTCAATCAAGACCGCACCACCACCCCGCCGGGCGTAATCCGCCGCATGTTTCATCACTTCATAACAGGCGACCACGTCGTTGCCGTCGACGATATGCGCGGGAATGCCGTAGCCCGCCGCCTTCTCAGCTAGATCTTTCACAGCGGTCTGCAAACTGGTGGGCGTGGAGTAGGCGTACCGGTTGTACTCGGCGACGACAATCAACGGCAGTCTCTGCACGGCGGCGAAATTGAGTCCTTCATGAAAAGCGCCGGTGCTCATACCGCCATCGCCGATGTAAGCCACGCCGACAAACTTCTTGTTTCGCATCCGGGCGCCCAAGAGTATTCCGGTCATTACCGGGATCATGTCGCCCAGATGGGAGATTGGACCAATAAACCCCTTTTCCATATCGCCGAAGTGAATGTTGAGATCCCGGCCGCCAGATGGACCCCACGCCTTCGCCATGTACTGTGCGAAGATCTCTCGCGGACGAATTCCTTTGACGAGCACGGCACCAAGATCACGGATTAACGGCGTGATGAAGTCGTGCGGTTGCAGCGCGTATGCAGTTCCGACTGCCGTGGCTTCCTGGCCCAGGGAACGAAACACACCACCGACAACTTTTGTCTGCCGGTAAAGATTCACGAGACGCTCTTCGACCAGACGCGTGAGCTTCAGATAACGATAGAGCTCGAGATGCTGCTCGGGTTTTAGCGTAGTTTCAGTAGCACAACTCAGCGGCTTGCCGTCGACAGGCTTGCGCGGCGCATGCTTCGTGCTGATACGCATTTGAAAACGTGAACGCGGCACTCGCCGGCGGTGACGCTTATTCTCTGGTTGGTCCATTGTGATGTGACTACTTTTTACTAAACGAGCGGTGGACAGGAATTACAAGATTATTCAGAATTTGCAGGATACATCCTGTTAATCCTGCAAAATCTTGTAAATCCTGTCCAACTCACTCTAATCAAATATGCACTGCGAGATCGTGAACACCTTCAGCCGCTTCCATCACCGCTTCGGAAACCGTCGGGTGCGCGTGCATCGTGCGACCCAATTCGTCAGCAGTTGACTCAAGCTGCATCGCTACACATGCTTCCGCAATCAACTCAGTCGCATGTGGTCCAATAATGTGCACGCCCAGGATCTCGTCGTATTTCTTCTCGCTGACGATCTTTACAAATCCCTCTTCCTCGCCGAGTATGCGGGCTTTGCCGGATGCTGAAAACGGAAATCTCCCGACCTTGACGTCATAGCCCTGCTCTTTCGCTTTCGCCTCGGTGAGGCCAACCGAACCGACTTCGGGATCGCAGTAAGTGCAGTTTGGCACCAGACGCAGGTTGATCGGGCGCACGTCCTTCTTTCCGGCGAGATGTTCGACCGCAACGATACCTTCCTTCGAAGCAAGGTGGGCCAACAACGGCGTCGGCACAACGTCGCCGATCGCATAAACACCTTTTTCCGCCGTTTGCTGAAACTCGTCGACGAGAATGAAACCCTTTTCAACTTTGATCTTCGTGCCTTCGAGTCCGAGACCCTGCGTGTAAGGCATACGCCCGACTGCCACCAGCAACATCTCAGCCTCGAGACTGACTGCCTCGCCCTTTGACGTTTTACCCGTTACACGTACACCGGTTTCGGTCTTTTCGAGTTTCTCGAGCTTCGTATCAACCTGCGACTTGATCCCGCGTTTGCGGAAGCTGCGTTCGAGCTCTTTCGAAACCTCTTCGTCTTCCAACGGCACGAGCCGCGGCAACAACTCGACAATCGTTGTCTCGGCACCAAAACGTGAGTAAACCGATGCGAACTCAACGCCGACGGCGCCCGCTCCCATCACGATCAACGATTTCGGCACGTCTTTCAACTCGAGAATGTGATCGCTATTGACGACATGCTGGCCGTCAGTCTCAAATCCGGGGATGGGCCGCACTACCGAACCGGTGGCGATGATGATGTTCTTTGTCTCGATGGTCTGCTTTTTTCCCTCAGCGTCAGTGATTTCAACTTTGCCCGGGAGCGCGAGTTTGCCGGTGCCTTTAAAGACAGTCACCTTGTTCTTCTTCATCAGGTACTCGATGCCCTTCGAGTTTTTCAGCACCACCTTCTCTTTTCTTTTCTGAACGTCGGCAAAAGCCAATTGAATGCCCGACGCCTGCACACCAAAGTCAGCCGCATGTTGCATCTGTTCGTAAATATGGGCCGACATCAACATCTGCTTCGTCGGTATACAGCCGCGTAGAGTGCAGGTTCCCCCGAGACGGTTGTCTTTTTCGACTATTGCCGTCTTTAGCCCCAATTGACCGGCGCGAATGGCGGCCACATAGCCGCCCGGCCCGCTGCCGATGATCGTTACGTCAAACTGTTCGTTCGCCAATTTTTAAAGTTCCCCTCGTCAGAGCGGTAAAGAAAACGGTAAAAGACCGGGCATTATAATCGTTTGGCAGCGCCTGACCAAACCGGCATACTTGGCTGGACCGAGCGCGAAATCAAGGATCACATCATGAAACATACCGAAGGATTTCTAAGATTAGTAGACGACGCAAAGAGCCGGATTCGAGAAGTAACAGTGGCCGAAACTCAGGCTCGCTTACGGCAAAACCCTGAAGCAAAACTGATCGACGTGCGCGAAGATAACGAGTTCGAAACCGCACACGCAGCCGGAGCCACACACCTCGGCAAGGGCATCATTGAACGCGATATTGAGACTGCCGTGCCGGACAAGAACACGGAACTAATTTTCTATTGCGGTGGTGGCTATCGCTCCGCGCTCGTGGCTGACGTGCTACAGAAGATGGGATATACGAACGTCTTCTCGATGGCCGGCGGTTGGAAGGCGTGGCACGAGGCGGGCGGCGAGATTGAATAAAGGCAATCCACAGATTACACAGATTTAATCTGTGTAATCTGTGGATGAAAGTGGTCCCATCTCGAGTTCTACTAGAACTGAAAACGCACGCCGAGTTGCATTTGAAATACCTGGCTACCCGGATTGACGTTATTGATCAGGATGGCTCCGGTATTAGGATCGCGGGTTTGGTTGAAGACCGGATTCGGTCCCGGGCCGCCGGTAAGTCCGCAGAGCTGACTTGCTGTGACACAGAAGTTGCCACCGCTACCGAAGGTTGTGTTCGTGCCCGGAGCGGCAGCGGTCCCAACCAGGATATTGGGTCGATTGAGAATGTTGAAGAACTCCGATGAGAGGGTCAGGCGGCGGTTTTCTCCAAACTTGAAACTCTTTTGGACTCTCAAATCGACGTCATAGATCCCGCGATTGACGAAAAAGTTTCGTTGGTATTCGAGGCCAGGAACCAACAACGGACGCTCGTTGTTTATCGTATCTCCATTCAAGTCCGCACCCGCGGCAGCGTTGAATGGAAGCCCGGAGCGGAGCCGAATGGCGGACGACACCTCAAAATCCCACGGGAGGAAGAAAATCGGGTTCGCCATAAACTGGTTCTCACGATTTATTCTACTCGCGTAGTACTCCCTCCTGAAATCATAGGGATTATCGTATGACACGCCACCCGAATCGCGTTCGTTATCATCGTCAGTCAACAGTCTCGAGAACGTGTAATAGGTATTGAGTTGCATTCGCTTATTGGTCCAGCGGGCGCGGAAGGTCAATGCGCGATACAGCGACTTTCCGATCGAGCTTCGTACCTGGACCGAGCCGAGATTGAACGCCTGTTGGGCCAATGTCGGTCGCTGCCGCGTTGTGATAGACCCGGCTGGAAAACTCAATGTAGCGCCCGTCGCTGGATTGATAAATCCACCTGGCGTGGCAATGGCTATGTACGTGCGACCCGAAGCACGGAGCTGGTCGAAGATTCCACCTGGAGCCGACATGCTTGTTACGTTCGCAGCCGTGTTGTTGGCTGTCAGGAATGCGACGTATTGTTCACCGGTTAATGGCGCCGGCAGGTTCAGTTCGACGTTTCGCTGATTCCTCGTTGTATGTACGTAATCAAAATTGACTCCAATAACGAGGCCGCGAGCAACTTCACGTTCAACGCCTCCGCCAAACTGAGTAGCGCGCGGGTTCTTGAAGTCTTCGGCCATTCCTATCACCTGTGCACCATTGAACGGATTGGGAGTGAAACCAATGGCACTCGCAATCGATGAAACTTGCGCCGGTGTCAATTGTGGCAGGCTATTCAATGGAGAACTGTTTAGGTTGATACCGAGGATCGCAAATTGACGGTAAATAGTATTTGGGGTGCAACGGTTGCGTGGATCGGTTCCGGAAGCTGCAGCCGGATTGCATCCAGTAATAGAGAGGTATTGAGCTCCTGCCGCGGTTCCGAGAAACGTATTGAACGCAGTCTGGTTCACTGCGCCAATTGAGAACGGCAGTTGGACGCTGACATCTCCGGGCGGGGTACGGAAGTTATTGATCGGGGAAGCCATAAGCAAGAGCGGTGTCGTAGCGTAGTAAATGCCGCTGTAGCCACGTACGACCGTCTTGCCTTCGCCGTCCGGATCCCATGCAAAACCAAGTCGCGGTCCGAATTGCCAACCGCTGTCGGGAATAGTCGAGGGATCGTAACCTGTACCGCGGAAGGGGAAGTTGGTGTTTTTGACAACATTAACAATGGTCGTATTGGAGGTGTCAGGGGTTGGATTGTATTGAGCTTCCGCTCGCAAGCCATAGTTGAGGGTAAACCGGGGCGTAATGCGCCAGGAGTCTTGTCCAAAAAATGCGAGTTGCTGTTCTGAAAGCGCTGCAATTCGATTTCCTATTTGGACGTTGTAGGTAGCGCTCGTGCTATCGAACCGGCCAAGGAAGGCATTAGCGTTCGACGTGTAGGCCGGCAGATTTGCGGGTGCGACCGGTACGTTTGAGAGGCGCAGCAGAGTATCCGCAGCGGTGCAATTCGTACCACTAACGCAAGCAGCGCCGATGCTCATATTGAAACGGCCAAATTGGTTGAAGCCAAAAGTCTGGGCCGCATCGATATGACTATACTCGCCACCCAATTTGAAGTTGTGATTCCCCTTGAGCCAGGTCACCGAATCAGTTACCTGGTAACGAGTATCATGCTCTTCATTCGGCAGAAACGAAGACGTACCCGAGCCTGCGGCTCCAAAACTACCGAAGCTGGTGACAAAGTTCGGAACTTCGGAATTGGATAGGCGAGGTCTGGTTTCGCGCGCATATTGAAACCGCAACTCGTTCACTGTGCTTGAGCTCAAGGTACTCACCAGTTGACCAACCAGAATGCGGGTTGTGTTCTGTTCGGTACCATTGCTCGACAGGGCCGAGTTGGTAGTGGGATCGACTGCTGTTTCCCCACGAGACGCGGCGTTCTTGGCGTCGTTCTTACTAGCACTAAAGCGGACATTGAAACTATTACTCTGATTGATCGTCCAATCAACACGTCCCAGCCCCGCATACGCATCATTTGTTTGCGTGTAGCCTACCTGCTCGCCATTATAGAAACTCAATACCGCCTGTTGGGCGGCGGACAGAGTAATGGAACTCGGAGGGAAGCCAGTCGGAGTTGAGAAAAGGATTTGGCGAGGAGCACGGAAGCGCTGTTGCTCGTAGGAACCGAAGTAGAAGATCTTGTCCTGCTTGATTGGCCCACCTATTGAGCCACCAAACTGATGCTGGGTAGCGGCAAGCGTCGGGTCAACGCCAAGTGCGGTCAATCTTTGATCTGCGAGGGCCTGAGTAAACTCATTGCCCCTCGCGAGGTCACTGGGCCGATAAAGGTAGAAAGCTGAACCGCGGACATGGTTGGTTCCCGACTTTGTAACCGCATTGACGATTCCTCCTGTCGAGCGGCCAAACTCGGCGGAGTAGCCGGTAGCGACTACCTGAAATTCCTTGATTGCCTCCTGTGGAACTGTGAAGGCGAGGTTTGATCGTTCTCCTCCACGAATACCTCCAAAGAAAGGCTGGTTGTAGTCCGCTCCGTCAATGGTGACGTTTCCGTTAACACCCTTTTGACCGGCAAGCGAGATCTGTCCGCGAGACGGGTCAACTTGTGCCGTGGGCGTTAAGGTTACGAAATCCTGGAAACGACGACCATTTATCGGCAAGGTTTTAATAGCGGTATCGTTAACGACCGCATCTGATTCGTTCCGTGTAACCTGAATGGCTTCTGCACTCACAAGCACCGTAGCCTGGACGGCGCCTGCACCCATCGTCACATTCGCGTCGGCGGTACGCCCCACGTTCACAACTACATCGTCAACGGTGGTAGCCGCAAAGCCGCTTGCTTCTGCCGTAACAGTGTAAGTGCCGGTGGGTAACAAGACGATCGTGTAAAGGCCGTCGTTGCTTGTAGTGACACTGCGTTCAAGTCCTGTTTCTTTGTTTTTTGCCTTTATCGTGGCATTAGCCACGACAGCGCCGTTAGTGTCAGTAATGACGCCGGAGATCTGACCTGTGCTCGCCTGCGACTGAGCGAAGACGACCGCGCTAAAAGCGATCACCAACACGCCCACTAAAAAGAGCTTTATTGTTTTCGACATATTGGGGAACTCCTTAAACGAATGGGTTGACGATTGAATGCCTCAGTTCAAAATCAGTAAGGATTATTGCGATTGGCTTGCGAGAATTGACTTCTACCATGCACCGCTCGCTTTAGCAATATTTACTTTAACTGCGAGCAATTAAATCTTTATGACCTGCCCGAAAAACTCGAACGCGGATGAACACGGTAGTTATCCGTATTCATCCGCGTCATTCCGTGGCCAGCTTTCCTTAGAACTCGAAACGAACAGCTAACTGAATCTGACGTTCGCGGAAGAAGAAGCCATTCGACAGGTCACTCGGTGTGCCGAACGTCGGATCGAAGGTTCCGATCACGCTCGTTCCCGATGCCGACAACACATACATGCGGTTGTTGATACCCGTCACCTGTGTGCGATTGAAAATGTTGAAGCCTTCAGCAAGGAATTCGATCTTGGAACCTTCTGTCACTCGGAAGCGACGCGAGATTCGCAAGTCGACATACTTGACTGATGGCGCATGGAAAGCGTTGTTTGGCGTTAAGCCAAATCGCAGCGATCCGTTGGAACCGTTGATACCGCCAACTTGCGCAGTGCCAAAAGTACTGCCCGTTGCCACACCTGTCGGAGGAGTGAAATTGTTCGTTACCGCAGTGTAGCGGAATCCTGAAAACATGTTGACGATTGGCGCGATCGTCCAGTTGTTGAGGATCGCTTTACCAGTGTCACTGATACCGGTGAAGTTGGTGTTGTAAACAACGCTGGCGACGAACTTATGCCGGCGATCGAAAGGTGACAAACCGTCTTCACCTGCCAGATCGAGCGGATCGAAAGGCGCCGAGAAACCCGGCGTGAACGTCGCTGAACTCTGTGAGCCATTATCGTCCTCGGCTCGCGAAAGCGTGTAGCTGCTCTGGAATTGCAAACCGTGCGTCAGACGACGATTGGCCTGCAACACCAACGCGTGATACTTGGTCGAGATGCTGTCGCGAATCTCGAGAATGTTGCCGAACGCCGTATTGGGCCGTGGAGTTCTGTAGTACGGAAACACCCAGGTCTCGCCCGCGAACGGTCCATCAACAAGTGAAACTCTTCCCTGTGCGCTCGGCGGATTGATGTTGGTGTCGACGAAAGTCGTCAAGTGTTGACCGTAGCTGAACAGATAACTCGCCGACACGACCGTGTTGCGCGCAATCTCACGCTCGACAATGATGTCGCCCTGATGGATGAGGGGGTTCTGGAAACCATCTCTGAAGTAATTGACCGCTGCTGTTCCATTAGGCGGGGCAGGCAAAAGGTTTGGGAAGAGCGGCGCGTCCGGATTTCCCGTCAGTATGCTGCCCGCATTCGGGCACGCTGGATTGTTTGCGTTACCGGGAGCAAACCCGTTGATAGTTGGACACCCGGCACCGACGGAGGCTACAGCCTGACCCGTGCTCAGACCCGTGTTGATGAGCGAGTTGATGATGATCGTGCCATTGATTCGCCCGTAGTAGATTCCGTAGCCACCGCGCAGGCTGGTCTTGCCATTGCCACTCAGATCGTAAGCAAAGCCAATGCGTGGTCCAAAGTTGTTCTTGTCGCTCGGCCGGTTAGCCGTTTGCGGTAATGCCGGATTCACGAGGAAAGGCGTCGGAAACTTCTCGTACTCGTAACGCAAACCGAGGTTGAGTGTCAGTCTCGGTGAGAAGCGCCAGTCATCCTGCACAAAGAAAGCCAGGTCGGTCGTTGTCTCTTCGAAACGAGGCTGACCGAAACCTTGAGCAAAGTTACTGGTGTAGCATTTTCCAGCGATACGCGTTTGAGCGGCTGGATTTGACTGTGTCGAGCAAGTGCGGCCTGCCGTTCGCAAAGCACCGCCGGTTACGAAGTTGGTGTAGTCAACGATGAAGTCGTTGATGTTGCTGTAAGTGTAAGAACCGGATCCGGTGAAAAGATTATCGTCGATATCTCTCACACGATTGATGTCCGTTCCGAATTTGAACGTGTGATTACCGCTTGTGTAGGTGAGCGAATCTGCAAACTGAAAACGTCTCTCATCCGGCAGTGCTTTGCGATCGAGCGACGTGGCCTTACCGAATGTCAAACCGTTCGTGAGTGCAACCTGCGGCGAAAAGCCGTTGGCCGTGGTTGGCTGTCCGGGAAGCGGTGGCTGAGCGAATTGCGAATCCAACTCATCGGCCCACTGGAAACGAAATTCATTGATGAGCTGGCTGGACAATGTCGAAGCAAGACGCAGGTTGAGTGAATCGATTTCAACGAAGTCGTCGCCGAAGCCGGCTCGGTCGCGAGTGACGGTAGCTCCGGTTTGAACACCAGCCGGTGATTTCCAGCGCAGGCGATTGTAGGTCGCTGTGAACTGGTTATTCTGGGTTATCTGCCAATCGATCTTCGGCAGAAACAGTCGCTGGTCACCACGACGCGGTACTTCGCCGGTCATGCTGTTGATAAATGTCAGCGCGGAACTGATTTGAGCATCAGTCAAGCCACGATTTGGATTTTTTAACGATGCAGCAAACAGATTAGCGTTACAGCCGGCGGCTGCCGCTGAGGCACAAAGGTTTACAGTGTTGAGGTAACCAGGAGTGCTGAACACTGCAACACCCGGGAAGTTACGTCTCTGCTCGTCGTAGCTGAAAAAGAAGAACAGCTTGTCTTTAACGACCGGGCCACCGATCGTGCCACCATACTGATAGCGCACGTCCTCTGGCTTGAATGCGACTCTAGTCGCGACGCCGTTGACTAACACACTCTGGAAAGTATTCGGGTTGCGGGCACCCCATTTGTTGTTGCGATCGTAGAAGAACGCAGAACCGTGAAACTCGTTTGTGCCGCTCTTCGTGATGGCGTTGATAACACCACCCGCCGAACGTCCGTACTCAGCCGAGAAGTTTGAGGTGTTGACCTGAAACTCGCGAATCGCCGCCTGGCTGACCGAATACGCACTGCGTGTGCGTCCGCGCTCTTCCGAGAAGAATCCCTGGTTGTTATCGCCACCGTCAACCGTACTGTTATTCAGGAGTCCCGAAATGCCACGGAAACTGATCAAACCGAAATTGCCGTCTGGCGTGGCGCTCGGTGTAAGGATCGCGAAGTTGGACCAACGTCGACCATTGACTGGAAGCTCGTTGATTGAGGTCTGGTTGATGTTGGTGGAAAAATCCTGCTGAGTAGTGTTGATGACGGGCGCTTCAGCACTGACGTCAACCGTTCCCGTTACCGGACCAACCGCGAGGGCGACTTCGAGAGTTGTCTCGCGTCCGATTTCAACTACGACGTTGTCTTGCGTCGTAGGACTGAACCCGGTTGAGTTGACGGACACGGAATAAACACCCGGCTGCAGGTTTGCCACTTTGAAGCGACCGGTGTCGTCAGTAGTGGCATTATCTTCCTTATTAGTGCCAACATTTTTTACCGTTACTGCAGCACCTGGCACCACCTCTTTAGCTGGGTTGGTAACGACGCCGCCGATCGAACCAGTGGTCGTGGATTGCGCAAAGGCCACTGCGCTAAGAGCCAGCACCACTAAGCTCACAAAAAACAACTTGACTATTTTCGACATACAGGGGAACTCCTTAAATTAGTTGACGGTTGAATTCGCCTCAGCTAGCACTTTTGAATCAATTCGAGCAGGTATGTTGCGACTGGAACAACCAAACGCAAGACGCGACTTCTATCACGCCTAGCTTGTCTTTCACAAGTCTAAGTCACCACAGAAGTAATTAAATCTTTATGACGCATTTTGAGACGATTGAAGTCCCGTCAAAAGTCGCAATAGCTGTGCCGGATGAAGGGTTTAGCCGCCTCGAGTGACGAAAGTGATTCATGCCAATACTTAACCGAAAATCGGCGTGAATCAGACCCGCTCCTGACGCACAAGATTTTGGATTTTTTCTAAAAATCAGGATAGCTTTTATCCACAGATTACGCGGAGGCTCTGTAATCTGTGGATGCCTTTACACTCGCTCGACAATCATCGCGATGCCCTGGCCGCCACCGATGCATGCCGTAGCCAGTCCATAACGGCCGCCGCGTCTGTGAAGCTCGTGCAACAGAGTCAACACCAAACGCGTGCCGGTTGCGCCTAACGGATGGCCGAGTGCGATTGCGCCACCGTTGACGTTTGTACGACTCCGATCGAGCCCGAGCTCTTTCTCGACCGCGAGATACTGCGCCGCAAATGCCTCATTCACTTCCACGAGATCGATGTCATTCAGTGACAACCCCGCTTTCTCAAGCGCCAAACGAGTTGCAGGTACCGGACCAATTCCCATGATTTCCGGCTCAACTCCCGCATATCCCCAGCTCACGATCCGGCCCATCGGCTTGAGATCCTTTTGCTTCACGAAATCTTCGCCCGCAATCACAAGAGCTGCAGCACCATCGACGATGCCTGAAGCATTTCCCGCAGTAACAAATCCGTCGTGCGCAAACGCCGGTTTCAACTTAGCGAGACCTTCGAGCGTTGTTTCCGGTCGCGGATGATCGTCCTCACTTACTTGAACAGAACCTTTACGCGACTTCACTTCCACTGGAACGATCTCTTCAGCGAATACGCCTGCGTCTTTTGCGCGCTTGGCTTCCTGCTGTGATCGCAATGCGTACTTGTCCTGTTCTTCACGCGAGACTTCAAACTTGCGTGCCAGATTTTCCGCCGTGCCGGCCATCGGGGTATTGCAGTAGGTATCAAGCAAAGCTACCATCAAACTGTCTTCCAGTTTTCCCTGCCCGAGGGCGAACCCGGATCGCGCGCCGCGGATGACGTGAGGCGCCTGCGACATCGACTCCATTCCACCAACCAGGCAAGTCCCAGCTTCACCAAGCTGAATCATTTGCGCGCCTGACACAATTGATTGAATGCCGCTGCCGCACAAACGATTGACAGTCAGCGCCGGTCGATCGAAGGGGACGCCGGCTTTAAGGGCAACGTGACGGGCGCCGTAGATCGCGTCACCTGACGTTTGGAGTGCATTTCCGATTACGCAGTGATCGATTTCATCCGCCTGAACCGAAGTAGCGTCCAGAGCGCCACGCGCAGCTACCGCTCCCAAATCGATTGCCGATATGTCCTTCAGCACCCCGACATATTCACCCATCGGAGTGCGCTTACCACCCAATATAAAAACATCCTTACTCATTGCCACATCCTCTGTTAAAATAATCCGCCCTGACCGAAACCTTGAAGACTAACAGACACTCGGTCACCCGGGCAAATCTCTGTGCAACAGAGAAATCCAAATTAGACACCACGGTTTACACAGATAAATAGCTTTAGGAGAGTTCCCCCATGACTCTGCGCTTGCGAATCCTGTTTGCATCGTTCGTCCTGCTCCTACCAATCCCAATCGCATACGCCCAGAAGCTGGAATCCAAAGACCGCCAACGGGGCCAGATCATGCTGGACCGCATAAAGGACGAGTTAAAGAAGAATTACTACGATCCTAACTTTCGCGGTATGAATCTGGACGCCCGCTTTCAAACGGCTTCAAACAAAATCAAGGAAGCGGAGTCGGTAGGACAGGTTTTCGGCATCATCGCGCAGGTACTGATTGAGCTGGACGATACCCACACCTTCTTTCTCCCACCCGGCCGCGTTACCGATACGGACTACGGCTGGACCATGATGATGGTCGGCGACCGTTGTTACGTTACTTCAGTCGATGAAGGAAGCGATGCCGAAGCAAAAGGAGTTAAACCCGGAGACGAAGTCCTGCAAGTGGGTGGCTGGAGCGCCGAACGAAAGACTCTCTGGAAAATCCAGTATCTCTACAACACACTGCGCCCGCAACCGGGCCTGCGTGTTGTGCTTCGCAGTCCAAATTCCCCGGTAAGAGAAATCGACATCCTGGCGAAACAGAAACAGGGCCGGCAAGTTCTCGATCTCACCGACTACAACGTGTACATCGACATGGTCCGAAAGTCGCAGCGCACAGAACGATTGAGACGCGATCGTTACATGTCGTTTAGCGATCAACTACTGATCTGGAAGATGAATGAGTTTGACCTGACAGACGAACAGGTTGACGACGCCATGTCGCGGGCGAAGAAACACAAGACTCTCATTCTGGATCTGCGTGGTAACAGCGGTGGCTGGGTAACAACCATCAATCGCCTGATTTCGAATCTCTTCGATCGCGACGTCAAAATCGGCGACACCAAATCACGTAAAGAAACAAAGACGGAGATTGCAAAGTCTCGCGGTGATAAAGCTTTCGACGGTAAGCTGATTATTCTCGTTGATAGTCGCTCGGCATCGGCGTCTGAAGTATTGGCGCGAACGGTCCAACTCGAAAAACGCGGTGTCGTTATCGGCGACCGTACGGCCGGCGCCGTGATGACTTCGAGAATGTACGGCGGCCAGGTCGGAATCGATGTCGTGGTCTTCTTTGGCGTCAGTGTTACCGTCTCGGATTTGATAATGTCGGACGGAAACAGCCTCGAACACCTTGGCGTTATACCGGATGAGTTGAAGCTTCCAACAGCCGAAGATATGGCAGCCGGCAGAGACGTCGTGCTCGCGCATGCGGCTTCACTGAGCGGTGTTACTCTCGATCCGATTGAGGCGGGCAAATTCTTCCCAGTTGAGATCAAGAAAAAGAATTAAACGTTACTTGGACGGCTGTGTTACGACGTGAAGCGATGTTCCTGGAGGTAGCGGTGGAGTAACTCTTCGAGGAAGCCTTCGTACGTGAATTCATCGATATCGTAACCGGGGCGAAGCTTATATAGAATCGGCAGAGCAACTCTCCACGCCATCCATTGACGTGGGAAGTCCGGAAGATCCCATCGACGACGGAGAAAAGTTTCCACCACCTCGATCTCCGATTCCGTCAAGCTATTCAAACTTGCCGTGAAATTAACCGCCTTGAACGATCGGCGCAGCGCCGGATCGCTCACGGGCGTTGTGAACAGATGTGAGAATGCCGGCGCCTCTGCTTCACGTTCGCGAACTACAACAGTCCCTCCCACCATATCGCCAATTCGCTGATCGCGCGTAGATAGAAAGACGGCGATCAGTCCGACTGAGTAAAACGGCGGAAAAAACATGTCCATCGTGCGGAGTAGATTTCGTACCGACGCTTCCCAAAATGTAATAGGCCGCCCGTCTTCGCGAATCACTCGCAGCTTCAGCCAACGCTTACCCGGCGTTTGTCCACTCCAAATCCATTCGAAGAATGCAAAGTAACCGGAAATTACGAGAAACAGGAGAATCGTGGATAACGCTTTTAACCAACCGGGTGCACTCGACATCAATTGCTCGACGAACGAAAAGTTCGAGAGTATGGCTGTAGTCAGAGCAATGAGCCCGATAGTTAAAACTTGAATGGCATGATCGATCGCAACGGCCAGAAAACGATTGCCGATTGACGCGAGGGCGAAGTGCAGCGGCACACGCTCAGGCGTTTCGATTACCAAGATCTCTTCGTTGGTTAAAGTAGCAGCCATCCGTGTTATCCGTGGCTAAATCACGTTCCGACTATACGAACAAAACGTCGTTTTCCGACCTGGATCAGCAACGAGCGATCTCCAGTGAGACTAATTTCAGAATCGGTCTGTGTGCGCCGTTCTCCGTCAACGGAAACACCGCCCTGTTCGATCAGTCTGCGCGCTTCTGCCATTGAAGGCGCAAGTTGCAGTTCAACCAGCAGCCGCGGCAACTTCCACGTGCCTGCTGCGAGAGTGCGCTCTTCAATGTCCTCGGGCGCCTGCTTATCGCGGAACCGGGCGTTGAACTCTTCCTCAGCCTTGCGCGCTTCGCCTTGAGAATAGAAGTCCGCGACGATTCGTTTCGCCAGGTCGACTTTTACGTCGCGCGGGTTGCGCTGTCCGGCGTTTGTGTTTTCACGCAGCGTCGCGATCTCCGGTACCGAAAGATCCGTGCACAGTTCGTAGTAACGCCACATCAGATCATCAGTGATCGACATGATCTTACCGAAGATCTCCTGCGGTGGTTCATTAATGCCGATGTAGTTACCCAAACTCTTCGACATCTTCTGAACGCCGTCAGTTCCCTCAAGTAGCGGCGTGATCACCGCCACCTGCGAATCCTGACCATACTCTCTCTGCAGATTGCGGCCCATTAACAAATTGAACTTCTGATCCGTGCCGCCCAGCTCAACATCGGCTTCGAGCGCGACGGAGTCGTAGGCCATTACAAGCGGGTACATCACTTCGTGCAACGCCAATGGTCGATTTGTTTCCAGTCGTTGCTGGAAGTCGTCGCGCTCGAGAATCTGGCGGACAGTCACATGTGACGAGAGTCGCAGAAATCCCGCCGAGCCAAGCGTGTCCATCCAGCGTGAGTTGAAGTCGATCACTGTCTTTTCAGGATCGAGCAACTTGAAGATCTGTTGTTTGTACGTTTCGGCGTTGGCGTTGATCTCATCGCGCGTGAGCTGCGGCCGGGTGGCATTCTTCCCCGACGGATCACCGATCATGCCGGTGAAGTCGCCGATGAGAAAAATCGCAATGTGGCCCAACTCCTGAAAAGCACGGAGCTTTCGGATCACGACGGTGTGGCCCAGGTGAATATCGGGTGCGGTGGGATCGGCTCCGAGCTTTACGCGGAGTGGCTTCCCGCTGGCCGCAGATTTCTCGAGCTTCGCTCGCAATTCAACTTCGCGAATGATCTCGACGGTGCCTTTCCCGAGATATGACATTTGTTCGTCAATGGTCATCGAGCGATAGAGTAGCTCAAGTATTGGAGGGTGCGCTATCCTCAGTTTATGGCTGATACAAATCCTCTTAGCAACTGTCGTTTGGCTTTTATTGGATGCGGCGTGATGGCCGAAGCGATCATCGCGGGGCTGCTCCGCAAAAAGCTGGTTGGTCCGGAACAGATTGCCGGCAGTCATCCGCGCCAGGCACGCCGCGAAGAGATGCACGTCAAATACGGCATCGAGATGTTTGAAAACAATCGTGACGCCGTCACTGAAGTTTCTCCGGAGAATGCGGATGCAAGCTCGATGATCGTGCTGGCGATAAAGCCGCAACGACTGAATCGCGTGCTGCAGGAATTGAAGGGCGCGCTCGTTAAAGAGCAGCTCGTCGTTTCGATTGTGGCAGGTGCGAAGATTGAGACGATTGCTGAAGAGCTCCTGCATGCCTCGATCGTGCGAACGATGCCAAATACGCCGGCACAAATTGGTGAAGGTGTGACTGCCTGGACTGCGAGTGCCGAAGTAAGTGAAGAACAGGAGCGCCAGGTTTGCGCGGTGCTCGAAGCGCTCGGCAAGGCCGTTCGGGTTGAGAATGAACGACAGATCGACATGGCGACGGCGTTAAGCGCCACTGGGCCGACGTATGTCTTCCTCATGATGGAGGCGCTGATTGACGCCGGAGTTCACATGGGTTTCTCGAGACACGTCGCGCAGGAGCTGGTCCATCAAATGATGCTTGGATCGGTTTTGTTTGCGAGAGAGTCGCACAAGCATCCCGCGGAGCTACGGAACATGGTTACGTCGCCGGGCGGCACGTCGGCGGAGGCGATCTATCAGATGGAAAAAGGGAGCTTGCGGACGGTGTTGTCGAAGGCCGTTGGGTCGGCGTATCAAAGGGCGGAGTCGTTAGGGAGGCGATAGAAAGACGTTGGACAGGATTTACAAGATGTTTCAGGATTTGCAGGATTAAGAATCTTGTTAATCCTGTCTAATCCTGTAAATCCTGTCCAATGCCCCTTCGCAACACGAGCGCGACGGCTTCAGGATAGAGTTTGTGTTCCTGCTCTAGAATTCTCGCCGATAGAGATTCTTCGGTGTCCCCATCCATCACCGGCACGGTGCGTTGCATGATGATTGGGCCACCATCGAGCGTCTCATCCACAAAGTGGACCGTGCAGCCACTCTCCTTCACGTGATGCTCCAATGCCTGTCGCTGAGCATCGAGTCCGGGAAACAACGGCAGAAGACTTGGATGAATGTTGAGTATTCGTCCCCGGAACGCTTCCACAAAACACGGCGACAAAAGCCGCATGTATCCCGCGAGGCAAACCAGATCAACGTTGCGCTCGCGCAACACCGCGATAATCACTTGTTCGTGCTCTTCGCGTGTGCAGCCGCGACGTTCGATTGCTCGCGTTTCAATTCCTCTCTCGTTCGCCAGTATCAGTCCACGAGCGGTCCCTTTATCGCTGATCACGATCGCGATCTCAGCGTTTGGAATGGTTCCATCGCGAACCGCATCGCTCAACGCGAGCATGTTCGACCCACGACCCGAGATCAGAATCGCGATCTTCTTCAGATGAACACCTCATGATTGCCTGTCACAACGTGCCCGATCGCATAGCACGGGTTCCCGCGTTCACGAAGGTGCTTTTCGACGTCGCCGGCTACATCCGCCGCGCAAACAATCACCATACCAACACCCATGTTGAAGGTGCGATACATTTCGCTGTCAGACACGTTCCCGAGACGGCGAAGCAGTTCAAACAGTGGCGGGATGGACCATGAGCCACGCTTGATCTGCACGGCTGTCCCTTCCGGAAGGATCCGCGGAATGTTGTCGGTTAGTCCACCTCCGGTGATGTGGGCCAAACCCTTGATGCTTCCTTTATCCAGCAGCCCATCGAGCGGTTGCAGGTAACTGACGTGCGGCAGCAACAACGCTTCACCTGCCGTCATCCCGAGTTCAGGCAGTTGAGTGTTCGGCTTATAATCCGCCACTTCAAAAAATAGCTTGCGGGCAAGCGAGTAACCATTTGTGTGTAATCCTGCGGAAGGTAGGGCCAGCAAAACATCTCCGGGCGCGATTGTTTTGCCGTCAATAACCTTGTCACGATCCACCACGCCGACGATAAAGCCCGCGATGTCGTATTCGCCGTCCTGATAGAACCCGGGCATCTCCGCGGTTTCGCCGCCGAGCAGTACACACCCATTTTCACGGCAACCATTCGTCACACCTTCGACGATGCTCGCAACCACGTCAGGCGACAACTTTCCCGTCGCGATGTAATCCAAAAAGAAAAGCGGACGAGCGCCCTGGACCAGGATGTCGTTCACACAGTGATTGACGAGGTCGCGTCCGACCGTATTGTGTACCCCGGTCGCAAACGCGATCTTGAGTTTGGTGCCGACGCCATCGGCGGAAGCAACGAGCACCGGTCGCTCCAGACCGGGAAATGCGCCGTCAAACATTCCACCAAAGCTTCCTATTTCCGAGAGCGTTCGCTGGTTGAAGGTTCTGCGTGCGAGTTCCTTGATCTTGTCAGTCGCGCGTGTGGCGGCGTCGATATCAACACCCGCGTCGCTGTAGGAGATTGAATTTGTCATTTTATTTTGCCGCCGATTTTCGCGGATTTATGCAGATCTGCGTTCATCTGCGTTCATCCGCGGCTTTTTTCGTTTGTCGTGGTGGTGGACCGAAATCACCATAAGCAATAAATCCCGAGCGGGATGAATCGTCTTTCTGCGCGGTGCGGCCCGCCCACAGATCGTCCGTCGTTTCCTTAGCTGTCTTAATCGTCATGTCACCGTCTTTACCACGCGTGGTGATCGTGATCTCGCCTTGCATGTCGGTGCGATAGAGTTTCACGTTGGCCGCTTTCAAACGATCGAGCACTGCCTGCGACGGATGGCCATAGCGATTCCAGGCGCCACACGACACAATCGCTATTTCCGGTTTTACACGATTCAGGAAATCACCCGACGATGCGTACTTCGATCCGTGATGCGCAATCTTTATGACCTTGCTTTGTAGATCCAATTCTTTCGTCAGCAAACGATGTTCGGTTTGCTCTTCAGCGTCGCCCGTCAGCAGCATCGAAAACGATCCGTAATCCAAACGCGCCACAATCGAATTGGCATTTGCTTCGTTGCCCCCAGTGCTCATCTTGTCTTTCGTGAACAACGGCTCCGAGGGCGCGAGAACTAACAACAACGCACCGCCGCCGAGATCGTATTTCGTTCCCGGTCGCGCGGTTTCGTAATGCGCTCCGCTTGATGTCACTGCGGCTTTGTAGTCGTCGTAGAACTTTGTCAGCGTGGAACCCTTTGTTGGTTTGGCCGGTTTCGCTTCTGGTTTCGCTTGCTTCTTTGCGACGGAAGACTTCGCCTTCGACGTCGCGGCAATGAGTTCCGCTGGGACGCTCGGCGGTTGCCCGTTATCGATCACGTTTAAGACTTTTACTGCCTTGAAAACTTCAGCCGCGCCACCGATATGATCGGGATGTGGATGTGTGGCGATGAAGTAGTCGAGCTGTTGGATGTTGTTTCGCTTGAGGGCTTCAACAACAGCCTTGCCTTTGGTCGTGTCGCCGGCGTCGATCAGTACGGTTTTTCCGGCCGGTGACGATATGAGTAACGCATCGCCGTTAATCGGACCAACATCGAGAATGCGAACCGTTAGTTCACCACCTGAGGCTGGCGGCGGCTGAGTGCGCCACCACGGCAGAACGTATTTCTTGCCGACATAAACGCCGGCTCCAGCCACGACTAAAAGCAATGCGATTACGCAGCCACAACCTCGCTTAGCTCGTCCCAATCAATATTCCTCGTTTCGTTGTGGACGATAAATCACGCGTGGAGCATCTGGCGCATCTACCTGGTTTAGCATTTTCATCACGGTAGGCATCACGGAGTAATCTCCGTGGGTGTAGGCTTCGAGTGCCTCTTTCGCTTTCACCACGTCCCAGATCCATTCCGGAGACATGACTTGTTCGATCATCAATACGAGTCGTTCACCGCCTTTTAGTTTGAATCTGATGGGTGTTTTGAAAGTCAGAGTTTTGGACGCGTAAGCGGGCACCGCGCACGCTTCGTTTCTGTTAACCAGCAACTGCATTTGGTTTTTCGAGTCGATCGTCACCAGCGAGTAACGCAGGCCAACCAGCTTTTCTTCGGAACTGTTCCCGATGGCGAGCCTCACAACGTGAGTGCGATCGGATTTCACAAGCGACGCCTCGTGGACCGTGAGCGGAAGATCGAGCACCTGGAAAACTTCGATGGATGGGCCGCTTTGAACATCGGTCCTATTGGACGTATTGGACCTATCTTGCGCGCCTGAAGCGACAGAGCCGAGAAGAACCAACAATGCAGCAAATCTGGCTAACATCTCAATTTCTTGGCATCTCAGCTCTCAGCCGTCACCGATTCATGCTCGCGTTCCCACATCGTCTCCGCTTCTCTGGTGATCCGCGTCGGATACTGGCCATTCCAACACGCTACGCAGGACGCATCCGCACTCAAACCGGTCGCAGCGATCATGCCCTCGAGTGATAGATAGCCCAGCGAGTCAGCCTCGATGAACTTTCGTATCTCTTCGACACTCATCTGCGCGGCAATCAGCTCCGTCTTGCTCGGAGTGTCGACACCGTAGTAACACGGGCTAATCGTCGGCGGACAACTGATGCGCACGTGAATCTCCTTCGCGCCCGCTTCGCGAACCATGCGCACGATCTTCTTCGACGTCGTGCCACGAACGATCGAATCGTCGATCAGCACCACTCGTTTCCCGTTGATGAGATCGCGAACGGGATTCAGTTTTATTCGCACTCCAAACGACCGAATCGATTGCCGTGGCTCGATGAACGTGCGCCCGATGTAATGGTTGCGCACCAGTCCGAAACGAAAACTCAAACCACTTTCAGCCGAATATCCGATCGCTGCGGCGACGCCCGAGTCAGGCACCGGAACCACGATGTCTGCATCCGCCGGCTGTTCGACTGCAAGCCTGCGTCCCATCTTGTGGCGCGACTCGTTGATCGATTTCCCATAGATCAATGAATCAGGCCGCGCGAAATAAACGTGTTCAAAGAGGCACATCGAGTGCTGCTGCTGCGGCAGTGGATGTGAAGATCGCAAACCATCCTGATCGATCACGATCATCTCGCCCGGCTCAACATCGCGCACGTACTGCGCGTCGATCAAATCAAACGCGCAGGTTTCTGACGCAATCACCCACGCATCACCCAGCCGGCCGAGCGCGAGCGGGCGGAAACCGCGGCTATCGCGAATCGCAATCAACTCGGACGGCGTTAAGAAGAGCATCGAAAACGCGCCTTCAGTCTCGCTCATAACTTCCGGTATCGCTTCGCGAACTAACAAACGCGAACGCGCCACGCCATGAAGCACGACTTCAGTGTCGGACGTAGACGAAAAGATCGCGCCTTCACGCTCGAGTCGCTGTCGCTCTTCACGTGCAAACGGAAGATTACCGTTGTGGCAGACTGCGATTTGGCCGTGCTGGCAAGTGACACAGAAAGGCTGTGCTTCAAGAATCGAGACCTCGCCGGCAGTTGAATAGCGAACGTGTCCGATCGCGCTCGCACCCCGCAAACGATCGAGATGAGTTTGATTGAACGCTTCTGAGACGTGTCCCATCGCGCGTTCAATTCGAAGTTCAGTTCCGTCGGAAGCAACGATCCCGCACGACTCCTGGCCACGATGCTGAAGCGCATACAAACCGAGGTAAGTCAAACGCGCCGCTTCGGGATGTCCGTAGATTCCGAAAACACCACACTCTTCACGCAGCTTATTGATCTCGATTTCAGTCAATTGAATTGTCCTGGTTTTGCAGGTTACAGGGATTACCGCGTAATGATAACCAAAGGCGCTAGGTGAGACAATCTTGTTCATCTTGTAAATCCTGAAAATCTTGTCTAACAACTATCTCCCGGTCATTGGTAGACAGGATTAACAAGATTCACACGATGAACATGATTTTGTTTATACGTGAATTGGTGGTTATGATTACCACCCTATGCGAATATACCTCCTGGCATTGGGTCTGCTGATTAGCGCAACAAACGCCGAGAGCACGTTCAAGGACCGCCCTGCATCGCAGCTATATCGTCGTTATTGCATCTCATGCCACGGGAGCGACGGCAAAGCTAAAACGTCGAAAGGAAGATTCAGTCACGCGCGCGATCTAACTGATGCAGAATGGCAAACCGACGTCAGCGACGAGCGCGTCTTCAACTCGATCATGAACGGCCGGAATGTGCGCGGCAACATGCCTGCGTTTTCCAACAAACTCAATGAAAAAGAGGCAGAGTCGCTCGTAACCTTTGTTCGTTCGTTGAAATGAAGCCGTTAAGCACATTTCGTCGCCTGGTGATTCTTGCTTTGCAAGCTGGTTTGATCTTCGTGCTCGCCGGCGCAGGATGGTTGCTTTACAAACGACTTCCCGAGGGCGCTGCCCAGACTGATTCCGCCCAGCGGACATCACTCCAAATTTTCATAAAGCAAACTCCCGACAGCGTTGGTCAATCGTTGGATGTGGCCGTCAGTCTCTATCCGGTCGACATCATTGCTGTACGACACGAGTTCTTTACTGAAACACGCCCGGGCAAACGATTCGAAGACTTTCTCAAGGAACGGATGAAGGGTCGCTCGCCGGTGAATGCGCGTCTCGATAAACAAGGATCCGGATCGGTGATGCTGCCGCCCGGCAGTTGGTGGTTACACGCGACGCTTTCCGGTGACGAACAACTCGAATGGCGTTTGCCGGTGACTGTTACCGGAACGAAGCAGGTGATCGAACTCACGCCACAGAACGCGTACACGAGAAGTAAGACTTTTTAGCCACAAAAAGGCACAAAAGTCACAAAAAGAATGCTTGCCCTCCGCGTTAATAAGAAACGTTTAGCAGTTAAGGATGTTGCGAAGCCGGACCAGGCTGATGAGACGCTCGTGCGTGTGCTCCTTTCGGGAATCTGTAATACCGATCTCGAAATCGCGCGTGGATATGCTGGGTTCAATGGAACGATTGGGCATGAGTTCGTCGGCCTCGTGGAAGAAAGCAGTGATCGCGCTCTGGTTGGTCGTCGTGTTGTTGGTGAGATAAATGCGGGCTGCGGTAAGTGCGATCAGTGCCGGGCCGGCGACTCGAGACACTGCCCTAATCGTACCGTGCTCGGCATTCACGGACGCGATGGCGCGCATGCTGAGTTTCTACAACTTCCTGCCATAAATCTGCTCCCCGTTCCTGAAAACGTTCCTGACGAGCATGCAGTGTTCACTGAACCACTCGCGGCTGCGTGCGGCGTGCTTGAACGCGTAAAGATCAGTACTTCGGATCGAGTCGCCGTCATCGGTGATGGCAAACTCGGATTGCTCTGCGCGCAAGTGCTTGCACTTTCCGGAGCGCCCACCCTCCTCATCGGAAAACATTCCTCCAAACTTCGAATCGCTGAACGTCGTGGTATCGAAATCGCGACTCCAAAACAAGCCGCCAAACGCAAGCGACAGTTTGACGTCGTCGTGGAAGCTTCGGGCGCTGCAAGTGGGTTTGGTCTTGCTCTCGACCTCCTACGTCCAAAGGGTCAACTGGTCCTCAAGTCGACCTTTCATGCAAAAACGGAACTGGACGCTGCACGGATCGTGGTTGACGAGATCTCGATCGTCGGCTCGCGGTGTGGGCGCTTTAGTCCTGCGCTTGATTTGTTGAAGAAATCCGCGATCGACGTCGATAGCCTGATCAGCGAGGAGTATCCGCTGTCGAATGGCGTTCACGCGATGCGCCGCGCGGCGACGCGAGGCGTGATGAAGGTTCTGTTGCGGCCGTAAGCCGAGCGGGATAGTTAGACAGGATTTACAGGATGTTTCAGGATTAACAGGATAATATCTTGTGAATCATGAAATATCCTGTAAATCCTGTCTAACTGGCTTTTTCTGCTTGCCGCCCGCTATACTCTAGCCCTTCCGCCGGGCCCCGATTCTCGAGAAGGTGGTGTGAATTATGTTTGACGCTTCCAAGAACAGCTCAACCGAACAAGAACGGACGATTTTGAAGAAACTGCGCGTCTGGATCGCCGCGCTGGCCGTTGCATGTTTACTGGCCGGAATCGGCATCGGCGCGATGTTGTCCGGTCGTCCCACGTCCGCGCAGCCCGATCTCCAGATCGCGCGGGCGCCTGAGGCACTTTCGGCATCGTTTGCCGAGATCGCGCGACGCGTAGAGCCGGCAGTCGTCAACATCGAAACCACCCAAACCCAGGTCGAGGTCAGCGAAAAAGACGACGATAAGGAAGACCAGTCGCCTAGTAATCCGTTGCTGGACATGTTCCGCCGCCAGCGACGTCCAACACGCGGCGTGGGAAGCGGCTTCATCGTCAGTCCGAAGGGCTACATTCTGACCAACAACCACGTCATCGAAGAGGCAAATCGAATTACGGTCGGACTGCAGTCAGGCGAGAAGTATCGCGCCACTGTGGTAGGCGTCGATGGGGAAACTGACGTCGCCGTGCTCAAAATCGAAACGGCAAAGGATCTGCCCACCGTAACACTCGGCGATTCGAATGCGGCGCAGGTCGGCGACTGGGTGCTGGCGATGGGTTCGCCCTTCGGACTCGATCAAACAGTGACCGCCGGAATCATCTCGAAGAAGGAACGCGAGACTCCTTACTTCAATGTCTTCCAGCGCTTCCTGCAAACAGATGCCGCCATCAATCGTGGCAACAGTGGCGGACCACTCGTCAACATGCGTGGCGAAGTGATCGGCATGAACTCGCAAATCGCAACTTCAACCGGCGACTATAACGGCATCGGCTTCGCCCTTCCCGCTAACGAAACCAATTTCGTTTACAAACAGTTAATTTCTCAGGGCAAAGTTAAACGCGGCTACCTGGGCATCACACTCGATTCGGTGCACGACGAGTTTGCAAAAGTTTATGGCCTTCAAGAAGCGAAGGGCGCGATTGTCACAACCGTAGCTGACAAATTCGAAAACGGTCTGCCTACGCCGGCAGCTAAAGTAGGTCTCCAACCAAACGACATCATCGTCGATTTCGAAAACGGTCCGGTTGCCAATGCGCAGGATCTTATTCAACGTGTCGCAAGCACGCCGGTTGGCCAGCAGGTCTCAATCACATTCCTGCGAGACATCAACGGCAAGCTCGAAAAGAAAACTGTGCAAGTCGCACTGGGTGAGCGACCGCCGCAAGCTTCACGAGAGTGGACTCCGCCAACGACGCCAAGTTCGAAGGACCCCGACCCGCGCGGCAACGCTCTGCATCTCGGAATCACGCTCGCAGAACTCACGCCACAGCTTCTCGCCGATCGACACCTGACTGGCGTTCAGGGTCTTTACGTTAAAGAAATCGATCTGAACGGGTTGATTGCGGAATTGCGTAATTCCGGTGGCGGACAGGCGCTGGTCGAAGGCGACGTGATCAATCGCATCAATCGCGTGCCGGTAACTTCGCTCGCCGATTTTCAACGTGTGTTAAGTGGTCTCAAAGCAGGCGACCCGATCGTTTTGAACGTGACGAGGATCGCACGAGACCCGAAAGGGGATCGACAGTTTCCGGTGATCGTTCAGTTTACGTATCAATAAGGCTATTGCCGATTGCCGATTTCCGATTGCCGATTTGTTAAAGGCTTTCGTGAGACTTGAAATTGGCAATTGGCAATCGGCAATTGGCAATTACGAATATGGCTCAGGCAAAAAAGGCAATTTCAAAAACCAGCGGGAAACTGGCGGCGCGAAACGCTGCACGCGCCGCAGTCAAGACTTACGAGAACTACATCGACGGCAAGTGGGTACCGAGCCAGTCGGGCGAGATGTTTGAAAACATCAATCCCGCCGATAATCGCGACATCGTCGGGCGCTTTCCACTTTCCACCAGCGAAGACGTGAACGACGCGGTCAACGCCGCCCAGGGCGCGTTCGATCGCTGGCGTAATACTCCCGCACCAAAACGCGCCGAACTGTTGTTTCGTCTTGGCGAGATACTGATCCGCAACAAGGAGCAGTACACCGCCGACATGACGCGCGAGATGGGCAAGGTTTTGAAAGAAGCCGGTGGCGACGTTCAGGAAGCGATCGATTGCACGTACTACACTGCAGGCGAAGGAAGACGTTTGCACGGGTTCACGACGCCTGCCGAGATGCGCGACAAGTTTGCTATGTGCATGCGGCAGCCAGTCGGACTTTGCGGTCTGATCACGCCGTGGAATTTCCCGATGGCGATTCCTTCCTGGAAATTGATTCCAGCGCTGATTTGCGGCAATACCGTCGTTATTAAGCCAGCCGAAGACACTCCACTTTCAACCTACAACCTTGTGAAAGCCTGCGAGGAAGCCGGCATTCCGCCTGGCGTGGTGAATCTCGTCACGGGATTTGGCGAGACAGTCGGCGCCGGGATGACGAATCATCCCGCACTGCGCTTGATCTCCTTTACGGGTTCAACTGAAACCGGACGCCTCGTCGCCTCTGCCTGTGCTGAGCGAAACGCCATCTGTTCGCTCGAGATGGGCGGCAAGAATGCCATTATCGTGATGGACGATGCCGATATCGATCTAGCTATCGAAGGCGCCATCTGGGGCGCATTCGGTACGTCAGGGCAACGTTGCACGGCGTCGTCGCGATTGGTGGTCCACAAGAAAGTTTACAAGCAGTTCGTAACGAAGCTGGTCGACCATACAAAAGCACTGCGTGTTGGGAACGGCGCTGATCCGAAGACTGACGTTGGCCCCGTGATCAATAACGATGCGGTCGAGAAGATCATGAGTTACATCCGCATCGGACGTAACGATGATGGTGCGACCCTCGCTTGCGGCGGCCGTCGCCTGTCAAAGGGAGACTACGCAAACGGTCATTTTATTGAGCCGACAGTCTTCACCGATGCGACCCCGGACATGCGCATCGCGCAGGAAGAGATTTTTGGACCAGTCACCACCGTTATTCCTGCAAGCTCACTCGAAGATGCGATTCAGATCGCAAACGGCGTTCGCTATGGTCTCTCTGCAGCGATTTACACTCAGAACGTCAATCGCGCTTTTAAAGCGATGAACGAAATGTACACCGGCATCTTCTACGTGAACGCCTCAACAATCGGCGCGGAAGTACATTTGCCATTTGGCGGCACCAAAGCCACGGGCAATGGTCATCGCGAAGCAGGAACTCAAGTGCTGGACATTTTCTCTGAATGGAAGTCGGTTTACGTCGACTTCAGCGGCAAGCTGCAGCGCGCCCAGATCGATCAGGTCGAGTCGCCGCAATAGGTCCAGCATGATTATCGGCCTCCCTAAAGAAATCAAAGACAACGAATATCGAGTCGGCTTAACTCCAGCCGGCGTGCGCGCGCTTAAAGATGCCGGCCACGAAATCAGAGTCGAGCTCAACGCTGGAGCGGGTTCAGGATTTGAAGATTCGCTCTACGAACGTGCCGGAGCCACGATAATCAACTCGGCTGACGAGGTTTGGGCCACGTCGGAAATGATCGTGAAAGTGAAAGAGCCGATCGCGCCGGAGTATCCGCGCATGCGCGAAGGTCAGTTGCTTTTCACTTACCTGCATCTTGCGCCGGATCACGCACTCACTAACGAGTTGCTTAAACGCAAAGTTACCGGCATCGCTTACGAAACAATCACCCATCGCGGCACGTTGCCGTTGCTGACACCGATGTCCGAAGTTGCCGGACGTATGTCGATTCAGGTCGGCGCACACTATCTCGAGAAGATGCAAGGTGGACGAGGAATCCTGCTTGGTGGCGTTCCCGGCGTGCCCGCGGCGCGTGTGGTGATCATTGGTGGCGGCGTCGTCGGCACAAACGCAGCGAAAATGGCTGTCGGCATGAACGCAGTGGTGACGATCATCGATAACAATCTCGATCGACTCCGCGAACTCGACGACATTTTTCTTTCGAAGATTTCAACCCTCGCGTCCAGTGCTTACATGATTCACGACGCGATCTCGCAGGCAGACTTGATCGTCGGTGCGGTGCTCGTACCCGGCGCGGCGGCTCCGAAACTCGTCACGCGAGCCATGCTGAAGGACGTTCCGAACGGTGCTGTGATCGTCGACGTCGCAGTAGACCAGGGTGGCTGCATCGAGACCAGCCATCCGACCACACACTCGAATCCAACATTCTACGTCGAAGGCGTGTTGCACTATTGTGTTGCCAACATGCCCGGCGCCGTCCCACGCACGTCGACCTTCGCACTAACCAATGCCACTCTTCCGTACGCACTGAAGCTGGCAAACAAAGGCTTCCTCCAGGCGATAAAGAGCGATGCGGGTCTGAAAGAAGGCGTGAACACCTATGTGGGCCACTGCACCTACGAGGCCGTCGCCACAGCCCAGAACATCGCCTACACCCCCCTCGACAACCTCATCGCAAATTGAATCAGAGAAAAAGGAGAGCAGGAGCAGACGACAGGAACAGGCCTGCTCCTGCATTCTGCTCCTGCTACCGGCTTTGAAGGTGCGTGGCGCAGGTGGCAAGGAGATCTTCGGGGGAGACGGGTTTGGCGAGGAAGGCGTTAACCTGCTCGGATTCGTCGGTTGTATTTCTGGGGTCAAGGGCGCTGAGTAAGATTATAGGCAAGTGCGCGAGGTGCTCGCTGTTCCTCACAAAGCGGCACAGTTCGTAACCATCCAGGTTAGGCATCAGGGCATCGGTCACGATCACGTCCACGCGCGCCGTCAGCAGAAACTTCATCGCTTCCAAACCATCGCCCGCCGACAGAACCGCATACCCATGGCGATCAAGCACCACTTCCAGGTAGCGTCGCAGCGCCGGATCGTCCTCGACCAAAAGCACACACGGGCGTTCCTCGTGCTGATGCGCCGAGTGCAGTCCATTACCTGTTGGCATTTCGAGGTCGTCCAGTCTGATCATCGCTGTGGGCTATGACATTCGAGGCCGTGAGGGCTCTGAAGTCGCTGAGCCAGGGGTTGACTCGCCAGATGCAGATTAGACCGCCGGGCGCGTGATTGTCAATGTTTTCCGTTGTTGAATCAGTCGATAAAGGTGCGGTGCCAGAGTTCCAACCCGAGTAATTGGAATACTTGGAGGTTGTAGTCCTCGCGGCCGGAAAAGTTGGCGTCGAGCACCCGTTTGACCTGGTTTGGCCTGAAGATGCCCCGGCGGCGCACCGTCTCCTCGGACAAAAGGTCGCCGATCAGCGGCTGCAGCGGGCCGCGGAGCCACGACCGGATCGGCGCTCCAAACCCAGCCTTCTTCCGCCACACCACATCTTTCGCCAACACTCCTTCGAGCGCTCGTTTCAGCACGTACTTCCGAGTCAATCCACGCAGTTTGAGACGTGGCGGCATTCGGGCCGCCATCTCGATCATCTCACGATTCAGGAACGGCACACGTACTTCAAGATTCGCGGCCATTGACGTCTTATCAGTCGTCAGGAGGTTGAGACACGGCAGGAATGTTTTCAGATCGACGTACAGAAGCTTGTTCAGCGGCGCAACTCCATCCGCCCGCGCGAAGTATTTGCGATGCGTGGAATATGGATCGTATTCACGCGTGATCGCGCGCCATTCATCGGAATACATTCGCTGTTTCATCTCGTTCGTGAAGTAAGTGCCATAGCCCAGATAACGATCTTCGAAATCGAGTGCGGCACTACGTGCAAACTTCTTCGCATTACGTAACGGCGCCGTCAGTTTTCCCGGCAGTCCACCGGGAAGAGCGGCGGCGACAGTTTTCATCAACGGTCGTCGCAGAAGATTCGGCACCGGATCGAAAGCCGACGCGATCTTCATCGCCATCTGTCGCGGATAACCCGCAAACACCTCATCGCCGCCCATGCCTGATAGCATCACCGTCAGAGTCTCACGCGCCGCGCTGGAAACGAGGTAACTCGGAATCGCCATGTCGATCGGCGGCTCCTCCATGTGATAGACCAGCTTCGGCAGGAGATCGGCGACGGACGGCTTCAACATGATCTCGTGATAGTCAGTTTGCAACTGCTCGTTGACGCGGCGGGCCCAACGCACGTCGTCGGGAATGATGTCGTAATGAAGATCTTCGCTCTCGATGCCGACGGTGTAAGTGCTAATCCGGCGCCCGTTGCTGTGTCGTGCCATCATCGCGACGATTCCTGACGAATCGATACCGCCCGAAAGAAAAGATCCGAGCGGAACGTCGGCGACCATTTCCATCTTCACGACGCGATCGAGTGTGTCGAGCACACGTTCGCGCCACCACGCCTCATTTTTTCCTTCTTCAATCGCGTCGAATGCGATATCCCACCACTGCGTGAGTTTTATTTCGTTGTCATGAAATTGAAGCAGGTGACCTGGTGGGACAGTCTTGATGTTTGCAAAAAGAGTATTCGGATCGGGTGACCAGAGAAAGGTCAGGAACTGATGCAGGGCCTCCGGATCCAGTTCGGGTTTGATCGATCCGGAAGCAAGAATGGCTTTGATCTCCGAGCCAAAGAGAAACGTGGCCGGCACATCACTACTTGCGGGAATCGAAGTGTAATAGAGCGGCTTGATCCCGACGTGATCGCGAACCAACGTCAACGTGCGTTTTTTGTTGTCCCAAACGGCGAACGCAAACATGCCGTTGAGACGCGTTAACGCATTCCAGCCCCACTCGGAAATCGCAGCCAACAGCACTTCCGCATCGCTGTCTGTTTCGAATGTAGCCCCGAGCGCTCGTAGTTGTTCACGGAGTTCGCGGTAGTTGTAAATCTCGCCGTTGAAAGTGAGAACGTAGCGGCGGTCGTGCGAGAACATCGGCTCGTGGCCGCCCGAAGACGTATCGATAATCGCGAGCCGTCGATGCCCCAGGCAGGCGCGTCTCCCAAATGAATCAATCGTCTCAGAGACCCACGTCCCTGAATCATCTCGCCCGCGATGCTCAACACTCGCGAGCATCCGACCGATTTTTCTTTCAGGCTCAATCCCAACTATCCCGGCAATCCCACACATCTATTTTTGTGTTTTTTGTGGCTAAACTTCAAAAGGGTGGCGCTCGCGGAGAGAGTCGAGCACGCGAAATGTAGTGCGACTGGTCGCCGCCAACTCATCAAGACTGATCGGTGCTGGACCACCTTCAATCAAGCTGGCCGCACGCCTTTAGCACTTGTGCCTGCTGCCCTTTATCCTGCGCCTTCAAAGTCACCTGCTCTTCGCGTCCGTCTTTGTAAAGTGTCGCGCGTCGATAATCATCGAGCACGAAAACCCGTCCTGCTCCGAAGATCTCGACACGCTCCTTTGCAAGTCCCTTATCGCCTTCGCTCAGGTACGCAATGCTTCCATTCGAGCCGTCCGCGAATCGCAAAGTTATAAAAACAGAATCAGCATCGACGACCTTGCCTGACTTCGCACTGATCGATTCTGCAAACACAGACACCGGCAAAGCACCCGTCAGATACTGCATCAAGTCGACGAAGTGACAGACTTCGCCAACGATTCGGCCGCCGCCTTCCTCAGCATTCTGCGTCCAATGTTCCTTCGGAATTCGACCAGCGTTCACGCGATAAAGTATCGAAAGCGGAGTTTCACGCCCGCTGAAGAACTCTTTTGCACGCTGTGCGAGCGGCGAGAAACGACGATTGAATCCGACCATCAATTTAGTAGATGAGCCCGCGGCCACTTCCAATACTGATTCGAGTTGCTGGTCGTTTAGCGCCAACGGTTTCTCAACGAAGACGTGCTTGTTTCGTTCGAGCGCCGCACGTGCGAGCTGAGCGTGTGTGTCGTGCCGCGTCCCGATAACGACCAGATTGACGTTCGCGTCGTCGAGCACTTCATCAGCGCTCGAAACCGCGTACGCAAACCCAAACCTCTTCCCAACGTCATGCGCTGAGATTCCTGTCGCCGTAGCGATCGAGCGAAACTCAACTCCTTCGCTCTTGAAATGCGGCAACAACATCGCCGGCACATATCCACCCGCGCCAATTACTCCAACGACTATCGACTTCTCCGACTTCCGAACCGGCGCCGCCGCACCCAGCGAAATCTTCCGCAGAACTGCTGCTTCCGGATCGTAATTGAGTACGACACCGAGATTCGGCTCCTGCAAATCTCCGGAAATTAACTGGTACGCGCGATCCGCTTCAGTAATCGGAAAACGATGCGTCGTCAGTCGCTCGACGTTAACTCGCCCACCGCCAACAAGCGCGAGAAAACTCTCGATATTTCGCTTCTCGGTCCAGCGCACGTATGGAAGCGGATAGTCCTGGCCTCTCTCTTCATACTCAGGATCGTAGCGGCCTGGTCCATACGACATGGAAATGATTAATTTGAGCTCGCGACTGAAAAACGGTGCTCGTGGAATGTCCATCCCAGTCATCCCGACGATGATTACTCGCCCTTTCAAACGTGAGACACGCGCCGCCAATTCAACCGGCTGATTAGAATCAGTGGCGGCGGTGATCAGAACTGCATCAGCACCGTAACCACGCGTCCACTCGTCGATCTCTTTTGCTGCTTCATCGTTTGAGACGATCGCCTTGTCCGCACCGAGTTCCAACGCTAACGAAACGCGCGACTGGTCCAGATCGAGCCCAAACACGCGACAGCCATTTGCCTTCAGAAGCTGCACCGTAAGCTGTCCGACTAAACCGAGGCCAATCACGACTACCGACTCGCCGAGTGTTGGTTCAGCCAATCGAACTCCCTGCAAAGCAATCGCTCCGAGCGTGCCGTAAGCGCCGGACTCGAAACTCACATTCTCCGGTAGATGAACACAGAGATTTTTCGGCACCGACAATACTTCTGCGTGCGAGGCAAACCCGACGCCTGCACAGCACACCCGATCGCCAACCTGAAACTCGGTCACGTCTTCCGCAACAGCCGCGACAACGCCAGCCGCGCTGTAACCGAGCGCCTGTGACGCAGCCATCTTGTCGCGCACCGACGCAAACGTGTTCAGCAGTCCTTCGTTCTTAACTTTCGCGACGACCGCCTTGACCAGATCCGGTCGCTGCCGTGCCTCCTGGACCAATCCTTTGCTCACCAGCTCAACCGCCGCACGCTCAGTCCCAGCGCTGATCAAAGAAGCAACCGTCCGCACCAACACACGCCCTCGCTGCAACGCCGGCACCGGGACCTCGCCGACAAAGGGTCTGCCCGTCTTCCTATTCTGCAAAACCTGCTTCATGAATCAGATCTGCGTTCATCCGCGTTCATCCGCGGCTTAATCTCTTTTTCGAGTAGAACTTTCTCAATCAAATCACTCACCCACTCCGCGCGCGCGTCCCAGGTGCCGGAGGCCACGGCCGCCTGGCGCGCTGCTGCCGCCGCGGGGTCGTTGTCGTGTAATGCCTCCTGAACCAAACGGAAGAAATCATCTCGCGTGCGAGCAATCCTCAACACGTCGCGCATCGGCTCGTATTCCGGCAACGGTGAGATGACCACCGGCTTGCCAGTCGCGAGATATTCACGCACCTTGATCGCAGAACCATAACTCGTAAAAGACTGCTCAGTTTCCCACGGCAGCACACAAACGTCGAATCCCGCAGCGTACGACGGCAGTTCCGCATAAGCGACAGGCGGCAGAAAATGCGTGTTCGACAAGTTTTCGATCTCTAACCCGCGTGACTTGTTTCCGATAAACACCCACTGCCATTCCGGTCGTTCGCGAGCAGCGCGCTTGATCAGTTCCTGATCGACCAGCCACGGCTCTATCGCGCCAAAGTATCCCAGGCGCGGCCGCGGGATCTTTGCGATCTCTGGAGCGACTTCGACCGCACCCTCGCCGACGCGGCGCCAGTGATCGTAATCAACTCCCTGCTCCAGCAAATGCGAACGTTCCCATCCACGCGACGCTTCGACAAACAGTTTACGACCCGAATAGAAGATCAGATCGGCGGCGTCAATGGCTCGTTCATGAAGCCCGCGGATCAAAGCAGGATCGGTAGCATGATCCATCGTGTTCGCATCATACTTGTCTGACACCTGATAGACCACTACCGATTCGTCAAGCGTGCCAATCATGTCAGCAGCAGTGGGAATAGCAATCCAGAGGATCGGTTTCGTGAGGCCGCGACTCCGGGCCAGTCGCTTGATCTGAGTTCCGATCAAACGTCGATTGATCGAACGTGCCGCTGCAGTCCCGAAAAAAGGCAAACTCGCCGGCGATATCACCGTGATGCCTTCGGCGGTTTGACGCGCCAGTTTTGAATAGCTTCCGAGTTTACGTTTGATTCGCGGCAACAGGTCTTTATGACCAAGACTGGGCAGGCCCATCGAGATCGAGTTGACGAAGATCACCTTGTTTCCGGCACTCGCGAACTTGCGCATCAGGTGAGCTTTGGAGTGCGGGTGGTGATACCACCAGTCTTCGCCACCAAAACAGATAATCGAACGGTTAACCAGCATGCTTTTACAGGATTTACAAGATTTTTCAGAAGTAACAGGATTTATCTGGCCCATCCTGAAACATCTTGTTAATCCTGTCTAAGACTTTACTCTCGCCACACACAACCCCGACACACCAAAGGGCAAATTCATTCGCTTCAGAAACCAACTCTCCGCACCAAACACACTCCCCAAAACTCCATTCAACGCGCTCACATTGATATTGTTCTCGGAGTCTGCCTTGACTCCGGTCAATCGCATCAACTGTCGCATCAACAGTATCGGTATGAAGAAAGTGATGTTCGCATACGTGGTGCGTTCGATCTCGAAACCCGCTTGTTCGAGCACCCGCTGCAGTTCCGGTAGACGATAGCGTCGCCGGTGATTACTTACATCATCCTGCAAACCCCAGAGAAACATGAACGTGGGCACAAACAACAACACTCGCCCACCGGGACGTAACACGCGTCGCATCTCACGAAGCCCTGCGAGATCATCATCTATATGTTCAACCACATCGAACGCCGTCACCAGATCAAACGCGCCGTCTTCATACGGAAGCTCTTCAGCCGCGCCAAGCCTGACCTTGTCGAGTCCGCGCTCGCGACAAAAGGCAAGCGCATCCTCTGAAACATCCACGCCTTCCGCGTCGCCATAATTCGACAGCATCAGCAGGTTTGCGCCCGTACCACAACCCACGTCGAGTATTCTCGGCCGCCGATCTTTGACTTGTCGACAAATCTTTTCTACGAAGTCGGCGAGGATCTTGCGGCGCCCGGTATACCACCAGTGCGACTGCTCGACGCGGAACATGATTGGATAAGTGTGTTCCTTCATCCTCTTTGACCACGGATAACGCCGATTAAATAATCGATGCCCACGGATGCAAATACAATTAACAACCCGTGCATAGGTAGGACGTAACGGATCTCCGTATGCGCGGCTGTTCCCGGTCCCAGATAGTAAAGTATGGTCGCCAGCATCAGGAAAGTCAGACGCCAATCGGTTCGCGTGGCAACATAAAGTCCGAGTGCTACGAGCGGCAGAAAAAGATACCGGACGACACTTTGAATCATTCCCAACACGTTCACACCCAACGCCAGCACGCCGTGCTGCCAGCGGTCCGGCAAACACTTCTCGCTGGTGACGTTAATGCCGCTCACGCCCGTGTAAGGCACCGGATCGCCTGCGACTTTCAGCATGCCCCACATGCGGCCAACCATCACGCCGAGATACCAGATCGGGTACTGCCGGATGAAAGTAAGGGATTCGCGTGTCCTTTCCTTGTCGCGTCGAATTCCATCCGGAAATTGAATTTCGACGGTCATGTCTCCAGGCCTGCCCATCCGCGCGCGTTCAATTTCGAGCATCTTGTCGTCGCCCAAAAGAAAGCCGTGTTGCCGGCCGAGTTCAGTTTCGCCCAAACCCTCCCAGAGATTTACGCCAATTGTGCCTCCCGTTGGAGTGAAGTCGGGGAAGACGACGTAATTGCGGATCACGATTGGTGCAATCACCACGACTGTTCCAACCAACACGGCTGCGCCCAGTTTCAATTTCAGTAACCACTTGCCTTGGACCAGCACAAAAATAGCAATGGCCCAAAACAAGCAGAGGTACAGGGGATTCACTCGCAGCCAGCATGCAATTCCCAGCGCGACTCCTGCTGCCAGTGCCAGCCAAACGTCCTTGCGTCGCAGCGCGAGCACCAATAACCAGTTTCCGCCCAATACAAACCATGTAGCAGGCACGTCTGCCGAAGGATACGCAGCGTAAAGCGCAAACAGTGCTGATAGCCCGACTAGAAAACCACTCGCGATTGCAGCGCGCCAGCCGAATGCAGTGAAAGCAATGCCGCAAATCAACAGTGGCGAAAGAAGCAGATCCAGGAACCACAGGACAATTTGTGAGGAGTGAGCCGACGCTTCTCCCGTAACTCTGTAGATCAAGACAACAAGGGCAGGAAAAGCCGGAGGATACTGCGCGAGGTCTGTACGCGCAGGATCGTCAATCCAAAAGAGTCGCTGACGTCCATCGAGAATATCGCGCGCCTGTCGATCAAACTTCGCATACGATCCGACTTGAAACCACGCCGGATCATTGAGATGCGCGCGCATGAACTGAAGCGTGAGGACACGCACACCAATTCCGATTAGCAGCAACGTAAACAGTATGAGCAGTTGTCTTCGAATCTTGTTAAGTCCTGTCAATCCTGTCTACTTAACTGCGGTGACAATCACATTCCAGCCGATTTTTTTTCGCAACTGATCTAATTTCTTCTCCGAAATCAAAGGCGAAAAAATTCTCAACTCAGAACGCATTAACTGCTCGACATCAACTCTCACATCCTTGAACATGCTGAACAACTCACGCGCCTGCTTTCGACTGTAGACCTTCACCAGCGGGCGCGCATCGTGATCGCTGAATTCGATCACGCGGCTCATTATTTCTTCCGCCGATCGCCCGCGCAAAAACTCCATACCCAGCACACCGCGTCGCAAAACGATCTCGACCCAGTAGTTCAACGAATTGCGATGGTAAAGCATCACCTTCGCCACACCACCCGGACGCAACACGCGATGAACTTCACGGATCGCACCGGCGGTATCGGGCGTGTGGTGCAAAACACCATTCGAATAAACCACGTCGAAGCTAGCGGTGCGAAACGGCAAGCGCTCGCCGTCCGAGATCATGAAGTTCGCGTTTGCTCCGTACAGGCCGAAGCGATGGCGCGTGATCTCAATCGACCGCGGGGTGAGATCGATGCCGGTGCATCGTGCTCCACCACGCGCAAACTGCAGCAGGTCGGTACCCATACCACAGCCAATCTCGAGCAGCCGCGCGCCGCGAAATTTTTCAAACTCCATCAGCCGCGGCATCCACGCGGCATACTCCTGATAGCGGTGCCGCTCTACGGAATCGAAAAACTCACGCGTTCCGAGCTCGTGTTCACGGTCGAATTCCGCACCGCAAGGATCCTGTCCCCACTGCTCCCGCGCCCGTAGCTTCTCTTCGGCCAATCCTGCCAATCTTGTTTAATCCTCTAATCCTGTTAATGATTTATACGCATCCAAAACGCGCTTCGCATTCCTAACCCACGTATGGTCCCTCTTGGCCACCTCTCGCGCCCTTGTTCCTAATCTCTTCCGCAACTCCTCCGACTCAACGAGCCTCAGTATCGCCGCTCTCAACTCTTCAACATCTCCCGGCTGGACCAGCAACGCCGTCTCACCATCCACAAGCACCTCACCAA
>Ga0207428_10000548_pt1 | contig 44649 bp, 43 predicted proteins | sample RhiMethybrSRZTD1_FD_187600 | JGI IMG/M metagenome (GOLD analysis project Ga0207428, IMG submission 187600) | Populus rhizosphere microbial communities from Tennessee, USA - Rhizosphere MetaG P. TD hybrid SRZTD1 (SPAdes) (version 3) | ecosystem: Host-associated > Plants > Roots > Rhizosphere >...
GAGCCGGCGTAGATGGTGCCGGCGCGCGACCAGAGGAAGCCGTAGGCCCAGGTGCCCATCTCGCCGACCGCGGTATCGATCTCCAGCGCGAGCTCGGCGGGCGCGCCGTCGGTGAGCTGACCGTAGGCGCCGAGGATCTCCTGCGCCACCTCCATGAAGCGCTTCTCGAACTCCGAGTAGGAGAGCTTGGTGAGCGATCCCCCCGCGCCGGGATGCTCGCCCTTCTCCAGCTGGGTGAGCACGCGGAGGGCGTTGTAGCGCTCGACCTCGAGGTCCGCCCAAATCTTGGCGAGCCGCTGACGCACCGTCGGGCTCTCGATGAGCGGCCGCCCGCTGCGCGTGAGCTTCTTCGCCGCGCCGACCAGGCGGTGATACTGCGCGGCATAGCCGGAGATGCGCGCCAGCGAGCGCCCGCCGCGCTCGTAGCCCAGTGTGGTATTGGCGATGGCCCAGCCCTCGCCGAGCTTGCCGATCTGGTTCTCCTTCTCCACGCGCGCGTTCGTCATGAAGACTTCGCAGAACTCCGCCGAGCCCGTGATCTGCTTGAGCGGCCGCACCTCGACGCCGGGCTGGCGCATGCTCATGAGGAAGCACGTGATGCCCTTGTGCTTCGGCGCCTTGGAGTCGGTGCGCGCGAGGAGGAGACCCCAGTCCGCCACCTTCCCGCCGCTGGTCCAGATCTTCTGCCCATTGACCACGAAGTGGTCGGCCTTGTCCTCGGCGCTGGTCTTGAGAGAGGCCAGATCGGAGCCGGAGTTCGGCTCGGAGTAGAGCTGGCACCACATCTCCTCGGCGGTGAGGATCTTCTGGAGGTACCGCTTCTTCTGCCATTCGTTGCCGTGGACCACGATGGTGGGGCCGACGATGCCGAGGCCGAGCCCGTTGGTGGGGGCCGGTGCGGCCGCCCGCGCCATCTCATCGGCGACGATGGCCTGCTCCATGGGGCGGGCGCCCTGGCCGCCGTACTCCTTGGGCCAGCCCATGCCGAGGAAGCCGCCCTCGTAGAGCGTGCGGTGCCAGATCTTCCGTTCTTCCAGCGTGCGAGGCGGGGAGGACGGCAGGTGCTGCTCGAGCCACGTCCGCACGTGCTTGCGATATGCGACGTCCTCGGGAGAGTAGTTGAGATCCATGGCGAGCGCCTCCTCGGTCGGCGGGTACGCCCGTTTCTTAGCATGGGGCCCGAGGTCGGTCAACACGGGGCGGACCACGCTATACTGGCACCCATGAAAGCCATCATCGTCGCGCTCGTGGTGCTGCTGGTGGTCGTGGGCGGCCTCTTCATGTGGGGCGTGGGGGTGAACAACCGGCTGGTGGGGGCCGAGCAGGGTGTCAATGCGGCCTGGGCGCAGGTGCAGACGGTGTATCAGCGGCGCGCCGACCTCATCCCGAACCTCGTCGAGACGGTGAAGGGCTTCGCCGCCCAGGAGCGCACCGTGCTCGAAGAGGTCACGCGCGCGCGCGCGAGCGCGTCCCAGATGACCCTCACGCCCGAGATGCTCAACGACCCCAACGCGCTCCGGAAGTTCCAGGAGGCGCAGGCCCAGCTGGGCGGCGCGCTGTCGCGGCTGCTCGTCACCGTGGAGCGCTACCCCGAGCTCAAGTCGAACCAGAACTTCCTCGCGCTGCAGAGCCAGCTCGAGGGGACGGAGAACCGGATCGCCGTCGAGCGCCGTCGGTACAACGAAGTGGTGCAGGGCTACAACACCCAGATTCGCCTCTTCCCCGCCAGCCTCGTCGCCGCCTTCCGCGGCTTCAAGGAAAAGGCCTACTTCGAAGCCGCCCCGGGCAGCGAGACCGCGCCCAAGGTCAAGTTCTAGCCCGCGGCCCGCGGAGGCTACCGGTGCGCCCGATCCACATGGCGCTCGCGCTCGCCCTCGCCGTCGCCGCGCTGTCCGCGACGGTGGCCCTGGGCCTCACCGTCCCCCCCGCGCCCACCCGGCGCATCAACGACTACGCGGGCGCGCTGAGTCTCGCGGAGCGCGACCGCCTCGAGGCCAAGCTCGCCGAGCGCGAGCGGACCAGCCAGAACCAGGTCGTCGTGGCGATCTTCCGCTCGCTCGAGGGTGAGAGCCTCGAGGACTTCTCCATCCGGCTCGCCGAGCGCTGGAAGATCGGGCAGAAGGGGCTCGACAACGGCGTCATCCTCCTCATCTTCCTCGAGGACCGGAAGTTGCGCCTCGAGGTGGGCTATGGGCTCGAGCCCACCCTGACCGACGCGGTGGCCTCGTCGATCATCAACACCGTCATCGTGCCCCGCTTCCGCGAGCGGCAGATCACCGGCGGCATCGACGCCGGGCTCGACGCCATCGACGCCGCCATCCGCGGGGAGTTCCGCGTCGAGGGGCGCCGCGAGCCTCGGCGCGACCGCGACCGCGTTCCCGCGTTCGTCCCGCTCCTCTTCGTCGTCCTCGTGATCGTGGGCATGGTCATGGCCGCGCAGCGCAACGCCGCCTACGCGCGCCGTCACGGCTGGACCGGCGGCTCCCGCGGCTGGGGCGGTCCCTACTATGGCGGCGGCGGCTTCGGGGGCGGCGGCTTCTCGGGGGGCGGATCGTCCGGCGGCGGCTTCAGTGGCGGGGGCGGGTCCTTCGGCGGCGGCGGCTCGAGCGGAAGCTGGTAGCGGCCATGGCGCGACATCCACGATGGCTCAGAGGGTTCGCGTCGCATGCCGATCTCGACGCGGTGGCAGACGCGGTCGCCCACGCCGAGCGCGGCACCGCCGCCGAGATCCGCGTCCATCTGGATCACCGCTGCGCCGGAGACGCGATGGCGCGGGCGATCGAGATCTTCGAGCGTCTTCGCATGCACCAGACCGCGGAGCGCGCGGGCGTGCTCCTCTACCTGGCGGTAGGCGACCGGAAGGTGGCGGTGATCGGCGACACGGGGATTCACCAGCGGGTGGGCCAGGGCTACTGGGACGAGCTCGTGGCGCGGGTCATCGAACATCTGCGCGAGGGCCGGCCTCGCGAGGGGCTGGTCGGCGCGGTTGCCGCGCTCGGCGCCGCGCTCTCGACGCATTTCCCCCGGCGGCGTGACGACCGCAACGAGCTATCCGATCGCGTGAGCCTCGAGGACGGGGGCGGCTGATCCGGCCCGGCGCCGCCGTGCTATGCTCCCCACGCCATGACGAAAGCCGAGCTGCCCACGCCCGCGCTCCTCCTCGATCTCGACCGCTTCGAGCGCAACGTCCAGAAGATGGCCACCCATGTGAAGACGGTGGGAAAAAAGCTGCGCCCTCACGCGAAGACGCACAAGTGCCCGGAGATCGCGCGCCGTCAGATCGCGGCCGGGGCGGTGGGCGTGTGCGTGGCCAAGGTGGCGGAGGCGGAGGTGATGGCGGCGGCGGGGGTCCGCAATCTCCTCATCACCACCGAGGTGGTGGGGGCGGAGAAGATCGGACGCCTGCTCAAGGTGCTCGACCGCAACCCGGAGACGCTCGCGGTGGTGGACAACGCCGACAACATCCGCGAGCTGGCCGCGGCGATGAGCCGCGCGGGCAAGGTGCTGAACGTGCTCGTGGACGTGGAGGTCGGCGGCCGCCGCACCGGGGCCGAGCCGGGCGAGCCCGCGCTGCACCTCGGCAAGCTCGTGGCCAACGAGCGCGTGTTGAACCTCCGCGGGCTCCAGGGCTACGCCGGGCACTGCGCGCACGTGGTCGGCTGGGCGGCGCGGCGCAAGGCGTCGCACAAGTGGATGAAGCGGCTCATGAAGACCCGCGATCTCTTCGAGAAGCACGGGCTGCCGACCGAGATCGTGACCGGCGGGTCCACCGGTACGTTCGACATCGACCCCGAGCTGCCGGGGCTCACCGAGCTCCAATCCGGGTCCTACTGCGTGATGGACATCGACTACCGCCGCATCGGCGCCAAGGGCGGCAAGATCAACGATCAGTTCGAGACCGCCCTCACCGTGCTGACCACGGTGGTGAGCCGCCCGAGCGCCGAGCTGGCCATCGTCGACGGCGGCTTCAAGGCGTTCTCGACGGACCGTCCGTTCCCGCCGGAGACGGTGGAGTGGCCGGGTCTCGAGTTCACGTGGGCGGGCGACGAGCACGGCCGCCTCACCATCGTGGACCCCGACCGCGCGCCCCGCCTCGGCGACCGCATCGAGTTCTTCCCGCCGCACTGCGATCCCACCTTCAACCTCTACGACCAGCTCTACGCGATGCGCGGGGACAAGGTCGAGGCGGTCTGGGAGATCGCCGGGCGCGGCAAGAGCCAGTAGCGGCGAGCGGGCATGCGCCGGGCCCTGCTCATCAGCATCGACGGCTTCGCGGGCTTCTACTGGGACGACCCCGCGCTGCGGATCCCGATCTTGCGGCAGCTCGCTGCGCGCGGCGTCGTGTCGGCGAGCATGCAGGCGGTGTTTCCCAGCACCACCTGGCCCACCCACGTGAGCCTGGTCACCGGCGTGCGGCCGCGCACGCACGGGGTGGTGGGCAACCACATCCTGGATCGGGCCACCGGGGTCAGCCAGGATCTCACCGGCGACCCCGTGTACGACGCGCGCGCCATCCTGCGCGCGCCGACCCTCTACGACCACGCCCATGCGACGGGACGCAGCACTGCCGCGGTGGACTGGCCATGCACGCGCCACGCCGACACGCTCGACTGGAACCTGCCCTTCTTCAAGGACCAGCGCGTGTTCGAGGCCCACACCGCGCGGGCAGTGTGGCAGGAGCTGGGGGCGCTCGGCTATCCCATGGACCGGCAGGGGGAGTGGGCGCTCTTGCCCAAGCGCTTCCTCAAGGACGCGATGGTGGCGGACGTGGCCGCGCACCTCGTCCGGGGGCGGCGGCCCGAGCTGCTGTTGCTGCACTTTCTCTGCGCGGACAGCCACCAGCACCTCTTCGGGCCGCGCTCGCCCGAGGCGCGCTGGGCCATCGAGTACATCGACGGCCTGATCGGTCAGGTGCTCGCCGCGCTCCCCGCCGGCGCGCTCGACCGCGACACCGTCGTGTTCGTCGTGTCGGACCACGGCTTCTTGCCCGCGGAGCGCGAGATCCGGGTGAACGTGCACCTTCGCCGCCGCGGCCTGCTCGCGGTGGACGGCGAGGGGCGCGTCGCGAGCGCCGAGGCGCGGCTCGTGATGAATCACGGCGCCGGCTACGTCTACCTCGCGGGAGACGGCGACCGCGCGCGGCTGGCTCGCGACCTCGCGCGCGAGCTGGCCGGCCTCGAGGGCGTGGCGGGCGCGTGGCCCGCGGAGGACTACGAGGGGCTCGGCCTGGCCGCGCCCCACGAGAACGCGCTGGCCGGCGACCTGGTGCTCGACGCGGCGCCGGGCTACTGCTTCGGCGATGAGGCGCGCGGGGACGATCTCCTCGCGCCGCCGCGCTATCGCGGCACCCACGGTCAGCGGCCGGAGCATCCCGACAATGCCGCCTTCTTCCTCGCGGCGGGGGCGGGCGTGCGGCGCGCGGGGGCGCTCGGGCCCATCACGAGCCGGGACGTGGCGCCCACGCTCGCGTCGCTGCTGGGGCTCGAGATGGGGCCGGTGGAGGGACGCCGCCTCGACGAGGCGCTCGCCTAGGCCTGGACGGGCTCTATCACCGCCGCGTTCGCGCGGTCGGCGGGCGTGGCCTCCTCCCAGTGTCGGTCCCAGTAGGAGGTGAAGACCGCCCACACGTCCTCGTGGGTACGGCACTCGAAGAGGCGGCGGCGGCAATCGGTCGCGTGCCCCAGCCCCTCCGTGTACCAGGCCAGGTGCTTCTGCATCTGCACGAGCGCGTACTTCTCGCGGAAGTGTTCGCGAATCAGCGCGCAGTGCCGCGCGATCACGGCGATCTTGTAGTCGCGCTTGCCCTCGGGCGAGAGCGCGTCGAAGCTCTCGCTGAAGATCCACGGGCGTCCCAGCGCCCCGCGTCCGACCATCACGGAGACACAGCCGGTCTCCGCCGCCATCCGGCGCGCGTCGGCCATCGAGCGCACGTCCCCGTTGCCGGTGACGGGGATGGACACCGCGCCCACCACGTCCGCGATGATCTCCCACGGCGCCCGTCCGGTATGACGCTGCGCGCGGGTGCGTGGGTGGACGGTGATCGCGTGCACGCCCTCCGACTCGGCCATCTGCGCGACCTCGACCGCATTGAGGTGCTCGTCGTCCCAGCCGCCCCGGATCTTCACGGTGAGGGGCACCGACAGCACCTTGCGCATCGCCCGCAGGATACGGCCCGTCGCGGCGAGGTCGCGCATGAGGGCGGCGCCCTTTCCCTTGCCGGTGATGCGGGGCATGGGGCAGCCCATGTTGAGATCGACGAGATCGGCCCCCAGGCCCTGCAGCTTGTCGGCGGCGCGGCTCAGCAGCTCGGGATCCTTGCCGAGGAGCTGCATGGCGAGCGGCCGCTCCTCGGGGAAATAGGCGGCGATGTCGTTGGCGTGCGGATGGTTGGTGAGGAGCGCCGCCGCGTCCATCTCCTCGGTGGTGGTGAGCCCGCTCCCGCACTCCTTCACGATGAGCCGGAACGGCGCATTGGTGATCCCCGCCATGGGGGCCATGCGCGCGAGCGTGGGGATCTCGACCGCGCCGATTTTCATGACGGCTTCAGTATACCGGCAGCGGCGTCATCGGCCGTATCGGCGCGGAGTGGGGGCCCGTGGCGGCGGCTGCTGTTTCCCCATCTCGCGCTCGGTGCTGTAGGCGGGACCCGTGGACGACGTCGGGGCGGAACGCGTTGCGTTCTCCTGCTTCGCGCGCTGGCCGCGCTCGATGAACGCCGCGATCTCTCGGTTGAGCGTGTCGACGTCGTCGGGGATCGCCCCCGAGGCGGCCATGTGGCCGGTCACTGACGCCGGGTTGATCTGCACCGCGCGCGAGGAGGGGATGTAGCGGAAGGCATCCCGAGCCTCCCACTCCGGGTTGAGCAGATCCTTGATGCCGGTGAGGATCAGCACGCTCGACTTGATCGCGCGCAGGGTCTTGAACATGTCGCCGTTACGCTCGGGCCCGGCGCTGATGTCGTGCTGCTCGTAGGCCCAGGTCTGGTAGATCCAGTCATTGGCGTCGAACGCGAGCACGAGCGCGTCCTCCTGCGCCTTGAGCCAGGGGAGCACGTCCGGGCCCTGGGGGAACTGGGCGTTGAGCTGCTCGGGCGTACGCGAGGCCAGGATGGTCACGATGTCCCGCCAGAGCCGGATGCCCGCCTCGGGCGGGCTCGTGTACTCGCCCCCCTGCCACGCCGGATCGAGCATGATCGCCTTGCGGCTCGCCTCGAGCACCGTCACCGTCCATGCGGGCGTCCGCAGGAGCGGCGTCATGGCGATGAGCTGATCGGCGAAGTCCGGATAGCTCACCCCCCACTGCAAGGCCTGCATGCCGCCCATGGACGCGCCCACCACCGCGATCACGTGCTTCACCCCGAGGTGCTCGGTGAGGAGCCGGTGCTGGGACTGGACCATGTCGCGGATGGCGAAGCGGGGGAACTTCATGTGGGGCTGCGCGGTGCTGTTCGAGGGCGAGGTGGTGAGCCCGTTGCCGATCGCGTCCACCGCGACCACGAAAAACTTGTCGGGGTCCAGGGCCTTGCCGGGGCCGATGAGGAAATCGAGCCGATGATGGTTGCCGCCGATCGCGGTGAGCACGAGGATCGCGTTCGACTGGGTGGGATCGAGCGTGCCGTGCGTGACGTAGGAGACCGCGAAGTCCTTGATCACCTCGCCGCTTTCGAGCGTGAGGTCGCCCATGGCGTAGCGCTGATGGGGCGGGTCGGTGTCCTTGTGCGCGAGACCGGGCGAGGGGGCCAGCAGGACGGCGGCCAGGCCGACGACGACGAGCATCGGGCGCATAGGGCCTCCTTCAGGCGTGGGGCGGTGGCGGGAGGGCGCCGATGGGCGCCCAGTCGCGCGGCGCCGGACCCGGATCGGCGCACCGCTCGAGATCGAAGCTCTGCGACACGGGATCGCCGCTGTTGGTCCAGCGTGGCAACGGCCCGGTGAGGCGGAGGCGGGCGGTTGCCGGATAGAACGCGTACACGAGATCCCCGCCGACCACGCTGGCGGAGGCGCGGGCGAAGCCGGAGGGCACGGGGATGAGCGGGACCGGCCACTTGAAGGTCAGGATGCCGGCGGCGCCGGCGGCGTCGCGCGACTCGCGGAACTGGCCGCTGATGGCCTCGCCGTCGAGGCCCCAGCCGACCACGCGGCCGTTGACGCCAGCGCCGCTGATCACGATTTTGCAGTCCGCACCCCAGCGGCCGACGAGCTGGCGGGCAACGTCGCTCGGCGGGATGAGGCTGAGCGAGGCGCCGCGCCGCTCGAGCGAGTCGATGGAGGCGCAGCCCGCGACGAGTCCCGCGGCGAGGAGGAGCAGCGCCGCCCGCGCCCTCACGCGGCGGCTACTCCCACGCGGGCACGAGCGCGCCGCCGGCGTCCCGACGCTGCGGCGCCCAGGCGAGCGTCACCAGCTTCACCGCGATGTTCGCCTTGGTGGGTTTGAGCGAGAGGGGCTCGAGCGGCTGCTGGGCGGGATCCATCTGCGCCGCCACCGCGTCCGACTCCCGCTTGAACTCCGCGTCGAGATCGGCGAGCTGCTGCTGCAGGCTCGCCACGCTTTCCTTGGCCCGCGAGACGTCCTGCGCCTCCTTCATCGCGCGCCCCGCCCCCCGCGCCGCGGTGGTTGCGCGGCCCAGGGTGGTGGCGTTCACCGCCTTGCGACCGAGAAATGCGCCCAGCAGCGTGGCGCCCACCGAGATCGCGACCTGGAGTCCCTGCTGCGTGGCCTGACCCGACTCGCGCTCCACCGCCTGCTGGGCGCGCCGGACCTTGTCCTGGAGCGCGGCGATCTTCGGCGCGTACTTCTGGCGGAGGCCCTCTGCGGCGGCGTCGCGCGCCTCGCGCGCGCCGTGCTGGATCCGCGCGCGGAACTCGGCCTCGGACTCGCCGGGGCGCGAGACCGCCTTCACCGCCGGACAGGCGAGGAGCTCGAGGGTCCGCGTGCGGAACAGCCACCCCGCGAAGTCGCGGCTCCAGTCGGCGTAGCTCTTCTTCTTGGTGGCGATGCCGGGCAGCTCGGCGAACTGCGCGCCGGCCGCCGGCTCGGCCTCGAGGTCGGCCAAGGCGAGGCTCGCCTCGCGCGCCTGCTCCCAGTCCACCGGCACCGCGCCCCCGCCGATCGGCGCGAGCACGCTCACGTCCTGGCTCACGTCGATCCCGCGCTTGGCGTCGGTGAAGCGGACCTGGGCCGCGCCCAGGAGCATGGGCGCGTAGACGAGCGCGCCGGCCGCGCCGCGCACGGGGAGGAACTGCTGCGGGATGTCCGGCGGGAGCACCGGGCGCGCCGACGCCGCGGTCACGGGCGCGGCAGGAGTCGAGGCCAGGGGCGCCGCCGCGGCGGCAGGACCCCTCGCCCCGGGCGGCGCTTCGGCGGGCCGCGCGGTCGCGCGCGCCGCCGCCGTCGCGCCGCCGCGGCGGTCGGCCATCAGCGTCCGGATCTGATCACGCGTGAGGGGGCCGCGGAGATACGACATGACCCAGCGCGTCTCGAAGACGACCGGCGCGTCCTCGTGGACGTTGTTCATGAGGAAGATCCGGTTGCCGAGCCCCGCGATGGTCTCCTCCATCTTGCCACGGTCGAAGCGGCCACCCGCGCCCGCCGCCGCGCCCTCGAGCCCGTCCAGCACGCGCGCCTTGTCACGATCGGTCTGCAGGCGCCCGATGAGCCACGTCCCCGCGTTCGAGAGCCCCTTGTAGTCGAGGTCCACCGGGTTCTGGGTGGCGAGCACGACCCCGACGCCGAACGCGCGCGCCTGCTTGAGCAGGGTGAGCAGCGGCTGCTTGGACGGCGGGTTCGCCACCGGCGGGAAGTAGCCGAAGATCTCGTCCATGTAGACGAGGGCGCGCAGGCTCGTGGTGCCGGACTGATTGCGCATCCAGCCCAGCGTCTGGTTCAGCAGCAGTGAGACGAAGAACATGCGCTCGGCGTCGCCCAGGTGCGCGATGGAGAAGATCGCGACGCGGGGCTTGCCTTGCTGCGTGAAGAGCAGGGTCTGGACGTCGAGCGGCTCGCCCTCCATCCACGCCGTGAAGCCGGAGGCGGCGAGAAGATTGTTGAGGGTCATGGCGAGCGCGAAGCGGTCCCTGGCCGGGAAGAAGGCATCCACGTCGAGCAGGCCCACGCGCTTGACCGGTGGGGACTGGATCTGCTGGATGAGCCCGGCGAGATCGAGATCGCGCCCCTCCGCCCACGCGGTGCGGAGGATGGTGGAGATCAGGATGTGCTCGCGGCTCTTCACCGGATCGGCCTCGACCCCGACCAGGCCGAACAGGCTCGTCACCGTGGTGCTGATCCGCTCGCCGAGGGCCTCCGCGTCCTGCTGCACGGCGCTCGGCGGCGCCGCGAAGGACTTGAGGATCGACACCGGGATCCCCGCGTTGCTGCCCGGCGTGTAGATGGCGAAGTCCGCGGCTTCGCGGAGCCGCCGGATGCGTGCGCCGTCCTCGCCCCAGGCCGCGAGCCCCTTGGTCCAGAGCGCCGCCTGCTGCTCGGCGAAGGCATCCGGCGTCACGCCCTTTCGGCGCGCATCGTCCTCGTCGATCCAGGGGCGGAAGTCGGCGGGCCGAAGCTCCGGGAAGGTGAGGAGGAGATTGCCGAGATCGCCCTTGGGATCGATGACCAGGGCGGGGATGCCGTCGATCGCGGCCTCCTCGAGCAGCGCCAGGCAGAGGCCGGTCTTGCCGCTGCCCGTCATGCCCACACAGACCGCGTGGGTAACGAGGTCCTTGGCGTCGTAGAGCAGCAGGCCTCCCGCGGGCTGCTTCGTGCCGAGATCGTACGGCCGCCCGAGGTAGAACACGCCGAGCTTCTCGAAGTCGGCCGGGGTGGCGACGGCGGGAGTGGGCGCGGCGGATGTGGAGGAGCTCGACGCGCCCGCGGCCGCCGTCGCCGAGGCTGCCGCCGCCCTGCTGCCCTTGCCGCCCTTGGCGCTCTTGCTCATACCGTCCGCTTGTAGGCGACGCCCCCCTTCATGATCATGAGCACGTTGTCCTGGTTCTGGAAGAGGCGGAGGTCCTTGAGGGGATTGCCCTTGAGGACGAGGAGATCGGCGTACTTCCCGGCCTCCACCGAGCCGATGTCCGACTCCATCTTGAAGATCTGCGCGTTCACCTGCGTCGCGGAGAGCAACACTTCCATCGGCTTCATGACCTGCGCCTTCAGCTCGAATTCCACCGTTCGCTGGGACTGCATGTCGCCGAGGAGATCCGAGCCCGAGCCGATCTTGCAGCCGGCTCGATACGCATGGGTCAGGCCCTCGACGCTGCGCTCGCGGGCGATGTTGATTTTCTGGATCTGGTGATCGCCGATTCCGTAGTTCTTGCCCTCGCGGTAGATGGCCTCGTAGGTGACCATGGTCGGCACGAGGAACGCGCCCGCCTTCTTGATGGCCTGCGCCCCCGCCGCGTCCAGGAGATTGCCGTGCTCGATGCAGCGCACGCCCGCGGTCACCGCGTTGCGGATGGCCGCGCCGGAGTAGGCGTGGGCGAGGACGTACTTGCCCACCGCGTTCGCTTCCTCGACCGCCGCCTTCATCTCGTCGACGGTGTACTGCGTGGTGTCGAGCTCGTCGCCCGGTGACATCGCACCGCCCGAGGCCATGATCTTGATCTGGTCCACGTCGTGGCGGATCTGCTCCCGCGCCGCCTTGCGCACCTCATCCGCCCCGTCGGCGATGATGCCCGCCATGCCCACGCAGCACTCGACCGGCGCGATCCACTCGGCACGGCGGCGCTTGTCGGCATGGCCGCCGGTCTGCGAGAGCGGGCGCCCCGACACGAGCAGGCGCGGACCAGGGTAGAGCCCGGAGGACACCGCCTCCCGAAAGCCGTAGTCGGCGCCGCCCGCATCGCGCACGGTCGTGAAGCCCTGCATCAGGCACTGCTCGATCCGGCGCATCGCCTTGGCGGCGATGAGACTCGGGGGGCTGTTGCGATGCTGCTCGGGGATGTTGGCGTCCACCGCGCACATGTGCACATGGGCGTCAGTGAGTCCGGGCATGAGCGTCTTGCCCTTGCAGTTGATGGTGTCCACGCGGCCCTTGAGCGGGCCGACCTTGCCGGACCGAATGACGTCCTTGATCCGCTCCCCTTCCACGACGACGGCGGCGCCGTCCACGGGATCCTTGCCGGTGCAGTCGATCAGGAGGGCATTGGTGAAGACGGTGATCCCAGCCATGAGGCCTCCTCGGCGGCGCGACGTCTGGCAGCGGGCGGATTCTAGCAAGATTTCCAGGCGCTTGCTTCAGGCGTCCTGCCCTGGACTCGGCGCGTTGACGGGCAAAGGTCCGCGAGCCCACCGGCTCTTGCGACGCGTCAAGTCGCTGAAAGATGAGGCACTATCGAGATGGCACGGCCCATGCCCCTCGAGGGGGAGAGGGCGCCAGCTGGCGCCGGGGAGGGGACGATGCAGATCGACACGTGGTACGACCTGGCCGTCCGCGAGCTCAGCGAGCTGACCGATCACGCCAAGGAGATGCTCAGCGAGGCCGAGAAGGCCGCGCAGGCGGCGAAGGACGCCGCCGCGAGCGCCCCGGTCGACGACAGGCCGGCCCAGCCTCCCGTCGCCGTCTGATCGGGCTCCTTCAGGGAAGCGGGGCGGCGGAAGCCGGCCGAGCCGGCCCGCCGCCCCGTGTGCTTACTGGTCGACTAGCGCGCGAGCACCTTCGCTTCGTACATCCAGACTTTCTCGTCGGCCCGCGGCGTCCACTCGATCCAGGGCGCCACGCCGTAGAGATCGTGCTGCTGCCAGAGGAACACCCACGGCACTTCCTCGTGCACGAGCTGCTGCAGCTCGGCCCAGGCCTCCAGCCGCTTCCTCGGATCGACGATGGTGACGGCCTGGGCGATCTTCGCGTCGATGGTCGCATTGTTGCCGAAGCCCGAATAGGTCGGCTTGGCCTGGAAGAGCTGCTCGATGGTGCCCTGCCCGTCGAGCGCGGGGCCCCAGCCCAGGAAGAACATGTCGCCGGTGGTGCGATTCTTGATCTTGTCCAGATGCGTGCCCCACTCGTTCACCACGATGTTGACCTTGATGCCGAGGCGGCCGAGCTGAGAGGCGATGGCGAGCGAGACGTCCTTGTCGAGCGGGTAGCGCCCCGACGGCGTGTCCAGGGTGAGCTGGAGCTTGGTCGGGTCCACGCCGGCCTCCTTGAAGAGGGCTTGGGCGCGCGCGGGATCGTACTTGATGCACTCGACCTTGGGCGAGTAGTCCACGTTGAGCGGCGCCAGCGGCCCGCACATCTTGGTGGCGCGCCCGCGCAGCACCTGGGTGATGAGCTCGTCCACGTTGACCGCGTGGTGGATGGCCTTCCGCACCTTGAGGTCCTGCATGGGCCCGGGCTTGAGGTTCACCAGGGCGAGGTAGTTGATGCGCGAGGACACCGTGGAGCGCACCTTGGCCTTGCCGCTCTTGTCCACCTGCTCGACGTTGAGCGGGGGCACGTCCTTCATGATGTCGATCTCGCCGGCGAGGAGCGCGGCGAGCCGGGCGCTGAACTCGGGGATATAGCGGAAGGTCACGCGGCTGAGATCCGCCGGTCCCTGCCAGTAGTCGGGATTGCGCTCGAGCACGAGCTTCTCGTCGCGGACCCACTGCACGAACTTGAAGGGCCCGGTGCCGATGGGCTTGGCGGCGAGCGCCTGCACGCCCTGCTCCTTGAGGGCCTTCGGGGGCATGGGCAGGAAGTCGGTGGCGGCCATCCGGTCGATGAGGCCCGGCCAGGGCTTGTCGGTGATGAAGCGCACCGTGTAGTCATTGACGATCTGGACATCCTTCACCTGGGCCCAGCGCGGCGCGTAGTGCGTCTTGCTGGCGGGGTCCTTGATGTAATCCATCGTGGCCTTCACCGACTGGGCGTTGAAGGGCTCGCCGTTGTGGAACTTCACCCCCTGCTTGAGCGTGAATTCCCAGGTGGTGTCGTTGACGATCTTCCACCCGGTGGCAAGCATGGGCGCGGGCTTGTAGGTCTTGGCGTCGCGGTCTACCAGCCGGTCGTACATGTGCTCGACCTGATCATTCGTGGTCCAGTCCACGATGGTGTTGGGGAGCAGGGACCGTGGCTCGGCCGCGAACGCCACCACCACTTCCTTCGCCTTGGCGCGGTCCTGCGCGGGCGCCGGCGCAGGCTGAGCGAGGATGGCGGCCAGGACCACGAGGGCCGCGATGCGGATCCGGGGAATCACCATGAAGGCCTCCTCTGAGGTTCGCGCCGTCAGGCGCGGAATTTCGGGTCGAGCACGTCGCGCAGCCAGTCCCCGACGAGATTGATGCCGAGCGCGGTCAGGGCGAGGGCCGCGCCGGGGAAGGCGGCCAGCCACCAGGCGACGTAGAGATAGTCGCGGCTCTCCGAGAGCATGCTGCCCCAGGCCGGCGTCGGGGGCTGCACGCCGAAGCCCAGGAACGAGATCGCCGCCTCCGCCACGATGAACTGCGAGAACTGGAGGCTCGCGACCACCAAGATGGAGGGAAGCACGTTGGGCAGCACGTGCCGGAACAGGATGCGGCCCCGACCCAACCCCAGCGCCGCCGCCGCCTGCACGTACTCGCGCTGCTTCACCGACAGAACCTCCCCACGGACCACGCGAGCATACACGACCCATCCCGCGGCAGCCAGGCTGATGATGATGTTCCGCAGGCCTAGTCCCACGATGGCGTTGATGGTCAGGGCGAGGAAGATGAGGGGGAAGGACAACTGCACGTCCACCAGGCGCATGAGCACCGTCCCCGGCCACCCGCCGAAGTAGCCGGCGAGGAGCCCGAGGAGGCCGCCCACCGCGGCGGTGATCGTCACCACGCAGATCCCGATGAACAGCGCGATGCGCGCCCCGTAGAGCACGCGCGAGAAGAGGTCGCGACCGAGCTGATCGGTGCCCCACGGGTGCCCCGCGGTGCCCGGGGGCTTCAGGCTCTGGGCGAAGTCGCCCACCACGGGATCGTGGGGCGCCAGGAGCGGCGCGGCCAGCGCGACCACGATGGCCACGCCGGCCAGCGCGAGGCCGAGCAGGCCGAGGCCGTTGCGCCGCGCGCGCTCGAGCAGGCGCCGCGCGTTCACGCGGGCCTCGACGTGCGCGGGTCGATCCAGCCGTAGATCACGTCCACGAGGAAGTTGATCAGGGTGTAGGTCAGCGAGATCACGAACACCGCGGCGAGCACCACGGGGAAGTCGCGGTTGAGCAGGGCCTGCACGGTGAGGCGGCCCACCCCCGGCCACGCGAAGATGGTCTCGGTGATGACGGCGCCGCCCAGGAGCTGGCCCGTCTCGAGGCCGGCCAGCGTGATGATGGGAATGGCCGCGTTCTTCAGCGTGTGCTTCGCCACCACGATCAGCTCGGCGAGACCCTTGGCGCGCGCGGTGAGAATGAAGTCCTCGCCGAGCACGTCGAGCACCGACGAGCGGGTGAGGCGCGCGATGCGCGCGGCGTAGAAGCTGGCGAGCACGATCACCGGCATCACGTAGTGGGCGACCCCGCCGGTGCCGCCGGTCGGCAGCCAGCCGAGACGTACCGAGAAGAGATAGATCAGCATGAGGCCGAGCCAGAACCCGGGGATGGCTTGGCCCAGCACCGTCCCGCCCATGCCGAGGTAGTCCCAGACCGAGCCGCGCCGCATCGCCGAGATCACGCCCACGGGAATGGCGAGGCAGAACGTCAGAAGCAAAGCCAGCAGGCCCAGCCTCAAGGTCGCGGGCAGGCGCTCGAGCACGAGGCCGAGGGCATCCTGCTTGTAGCGCAGGGACTCGCCGAAGTCCCCGCGCACCGCGCCCGCCATGAAGCGCCCGTACTGCACGGGCAGGGGATCGTTGAAGCCGAGCCGCTGGCGGAACTCGTTGACGTCCTTCGCCTGGATGTCCATGGGCAGAAAGAGGAGCACGGGGTCCCCGCCCAGGCGGGCGAGGAAGAACACGGCGGTGAGGGCGAGGAAGAGGACGAGGACGGTCTGGGCGAGGCGCGAGAGGACGAATGCGCGCACTCTACCCCCGCATCCGGTCCGCTCGCCCCGCCCGCATCGGGCCGGTCAGGAGGACCGGAACTCCTGGTCGAGGATCTCGGTGATGAAGCGGTCGAGCGCCACCGGGTAGAAGCGCACGTTGGGCGTGAGGATCACCCCGGTATTGATGACCTCGCGCTGGGCGAGCTCGTCGAGGGCGCGCTCGATCTGGGTGTGAGGGTCCCGATCGACCCTCTGAATCGACAAGTCCTCACTTTCCAGCGTCACCTGATGCTTGGAGGAGTACATGAACGAGAAGACGCGCGCGACGAGCGTCTGGTCCATGAGGTCCGTGTCCTTGAACAGATCGCCGTAGGTTTGCCCGGCCCGCCCGGGGGCGAGCACGAGGCGCGGCGAGACCTTGATCTTGCCCCGGATCTCCACCGCCGCCGCCGGCTTCCCCTCCTGCGGCCCCACGAGGATGTAGGGAAGCACGTGATAGCCGGCGATGATGCCGGTGGCGGGCTTGCGGAGGATCTCCGTCTGGTCGAACAGGTGCTTGAGGAACTCGGGATCGTGACGCTCGCCGAACACGAGGGGCCGACCTAGCCGCGGAACACCGAGGCTTCCATGCAGTCGAAGCCGAAGTCGTGCTCGCGGCTCTCGTACCGGCCGCTCTCGCGCACGTGGTCGAGGTAGGGCTTCACGTCGCGGCGAAACATGCCGGTGTTGTCGGCGATCACCAGCGCGCCGTTGACGAGCCGCGGCTCCACCGCGCGGAGATAGTCCAGGTAGTCTTCCTTCCGCGCGTCTATCAGGAGAAAGTCCACGGCTCCGCGCAGCATCGGCAGCACGCGGAGCGCGTCGCCCACCACCACGCGTACGCGGCCTTTGAGGCCGGCCGCCGCCGCGTTGTACTCCGTGAACTTGGCGAGGTAGTCGTTCTGCTCCACGCAGGTGAGCCGCCCGCCGCGCGGCATGCTGCCGGCGATGAGAATAGCAGAGTAGCCGAAGAGCGAGCCCACCTCGATCCCGCGGGTGGGCCCGTGCCGAGCGATGAGGCGGCGCAGCACGCGGCCCTTCTCCACGCCGATCACGGGGATGGTCCATTCCGTCACCGCGCGGTCCATGAGCCGGAGCATGCGCGCGGCCTTCTTCGCGAGCGGCTTGGGACGGCTCATGCGCGGAGGCTGGCGAGCTTAGCCTGGACGGAGTCCGGCAGCGGATATTTCCGGTCCCACCCGCCGGCCTTGACGATCTGACCGGGCAGGTCGTGGCCGACGATCTCCTGCACGCGTCGCGACACGGCGAGGTAGGCGCCGAGGTCGATGCCGGTCTCCACCCCCATCGCGTGGAGACAGTGGATCAGGTCCTCGGTGCACACGTTGCCCGACGCGCCGGGCGCGAAGGGACAGCCGCCCAGCCCGCCGATGGAGGCGTCGAAGCACGTGACGCCGTGCTCCATGGCGGCGAGGATGTTCGGAATGGCCATGGCGCGGGTGTCGTGAGTGTGGAGCGTCCACTCCACGCGGGGGAAGCGCGGAACCAGGCGCTCGAGCACGCGGCTCACCTGGGCGGGGTTCGCCATGCCGGTGGTGTCGGCGAGCCCGATGCCGCGCGCGCCCATGTCCACCAGCCTCCCCACGATCTCCTCGAGCCGCCCCACCGGCACGTCGGTTTCGAATGGACAGCCGAAGGAGCAGGAGATGCCGGAGTTCACCGGGACGCCGCCGCGCTGAGCGACCTCCATGGTCGCGCGCAGCTTGCCGAGCGACTCGGCGATGGACATGTTCACGTTCGCCTGGTTGTGGCTCTCGCTCGCCGACACCACCGTGTGGATGGCGTCCACCCGCGCGTCCACCGCGCGCACCGCGCCCTTGTCATTGGGCACCAGCGCCGCGTAGCGGGTGCCCGGCCGGCGCGTGATGGCCGCCATGACCGCCTCCGCGTCGCGGAGGGCGGGCACCGCCTTGGGAGAGACGAACGAGGTGACCTCGATGCGCGGCACCCCGGTGGCGGAGAGCCGGTTCACCACCTCGACCTTGGCCTCGGTGGGAATCCAGTCCGGCTCGATCTGGAATCCGTCCCGCGTGCCCACCTCGCACAGCGTCACCCGCGGCGGCAGCTTCATGGCGTTCCTCCTCTGACCGCCCATTCCTCTTTCAGGATCTCGCCGATCCACATGTCGTGCCAGCGGCCGTCCACCAGGAAGTGGCGCCGGTAGAGACCGCACTGCTTGTAGCCGGCCCGCTCCAGGGCGCGCCGGCTCGCCTCGTTCGGGTTCACCACCGTGGTGACCAGCTTTTCGAGCCCGAGCTCGAGGAAAGCGTAGCGGGTGCGAAGGCGCATCGCTTCGCCGGCGTAGCCCTTGCCCCACTCGTCCTTCTCGCCGATCACGATTCCCGTCATCGCGTGGCGATTGCGCCAGTTGATGTCGTGAATGCCGGTGTTGCCGACGAGGCGCCCGCTCGACTTGGCGACGATGGCCCACATCACCATCTTGTCGTCCGTGGCGGTGCGCTCCAGCCACTCCGTCTCTCCCTTGTCGGAGAGGGGATGGCGGTAGAGCATGTAGCGGGTGACCTCCATGTCGGCGAACCACCGCCGGTAGGCGGGCAGGAACTCGGCCCGCGGCGGCTCGAGCCGGACCCGCTCCCCGTCGATGACTGGGCCGAGCATGCGTCAAGCCTCGAAGGTGAAGGTGCTGCCCACCGAGGGCACCACCATCTCCGACGGCAGCTGCCGGCCGATTGCGATGCAGGCCTCCATGCCGCTGCAGTGCTGCGGCACCAGCCACTGGAGGCCGAGCCGGCGAAACTCGTCCACCACGAAGCCCACGCGCTCCTCGCCGAGGCCGCTCAGGTGGAAGCCGCCCATCACGGCGTGGATGCGCGGCACCCCGCTCACGCGCGCGGCGTGGCGGCAGATGCCCACGATGCCGCGGTGCGAGCACGAGGTCACCACCACCAGCCCCCGGCCGCGCACGTGGGCGATCAGGGTCTGCTCGCCGATGAAAGTATCCTGCACGACCTCGCCGTCGCGCTCCACGCGGAGCGACGCGGGAATCGTCTCCCCCGGCACCGTCTCGTGCATCTCGCCGGAGAGCATCACCCCCTCGGGCAGCACGGTGGGCTTGGCGACCAGCCGCACGTCCAGATCCTGACGCGCGAGCTCCGCGCGGTCGAGCCGGCCGATGTAGACACGGTCGCCCGCCCGCTCGCTGTAGCGCGGCAGGAAGTGATCGGAGCCCGCGTAGAAGGGCATCGCGCGCTTCATGAGCCGCCGGCTGTCGCGCAGGAAGCCGGGCAGCCCGCCCCAGTGATCCTGATGTCCGTGGGACAGGGCGAGCGCGTCCAGGCCCGCGGGGTCGAGCCCGAGCTCGTGGAGATTGTGCAGGTACGAGTCGCCGGTGAGGCCCCAGTCGAACGCGATGCGGCTGGTCTCGCGCCCCCGCGTCACCTCCACCCAGTGGGCGAGGCCGTGCTCGGCGCGCAGGGTCGGCATCCCCCGGGCGCGGGCGTGCGACCACCGGCGCGCGACCTTCTCGTCCGCTCGCAGGTTGTCCACGGCGTTGTCCACCACCGTGGTGACGCTGATACGGTCAACGGCCTCGAGCGTCATGTCATCAATAGGAGCGCGGCATGCCGAGAACGTGCTCGCCCACGTACGCGGCCACGAGGTTGTTGTTGATGGGCGCGGTCCGGTACAGGCGCGCCTCGCGGAACTTGCGCTCGACGTCGTACTCCTCGGCGAAGCCATAGCCGCCGTGGCAGTCCACGCACGCGTCGCCCGCCTGGATGGCCGCTTCGGACGCCAGGTACTTGGCCATGTTGGCCTCGGGCCCGCAGGGGATGCCGGCGTCGAACATCTTGGCCGCCTTGGTCCGCATGAGGTCGGCGGCCTCGATCGCCATGTGGGCCTTGGCGATGGGGAACTGCACGCCCTGGTTGGCCCCGATGGGCTTGCCGAAGATCACCCGCTGGCTCGCATAGGCCACCGCCTTGTCGATGAACCAGCGGGCGTCGCCGAGCGAGTCGGAGGCGACGAGGATACGCTCGGCGTTCATGCCGTCGAGAATGTAGGAGAAGCCTCTCCCTTCCTGGCCGATGAGGCTTTCCGCGGGGATCTCCATGTTGTCGAAGAAGAGCGCGTTGGTGGAGTGATTCATCATCATGCGCAGCGGCCGCACCTCGAGCCCCTTGCCCTTGAGCGGCCGGATGTCGATGAGGAACACGCTGAGCCCGTCCGTCTTCTTCTTCACCTGGTCCACCGGGGTGGTCCGGGCGAGGAGCAGCATCAGGTCCGACTGGAGCACGCGGGAGATGAACATCTTCTGCCCGTTCACGATGTAGCGATCGCCCTTCTTGAGCGCGGTGGTCTGGAGCTTGGTGGTGTCCGAGCCCGCGTTGGGCTCGGTCACGCCGAACGCCTGGAGGCGTAGCTCGCCGGTGGCGATCTTGGGCAAGTAGCTCTTCTTCTGGGCCTCCGAGCCGTGCCGCAGCACCGTGCCCATGATGTACATCTGGGCGTGGCAGGCGCCCGCGTTGCCACCCGAGTGGTTGATGGCCTCCAGGATCAGCGCGCCTTCCATGAGGCCGAGACCGGGCCCGCCGTATTCCTGGGGAATCAAGGCGGCGAGGTAGCCGGCCTTGGTGAGCTCGTCGATGAAGCGCTCGGGATACTCACGCTTGGCGTCGAGCTCGCGCCAGTACTCGGGCGGATACTGCTTGCAGAGATCGGCCACCGCGGCCTTCAGCGCCCGCTGCTCGTCGGTGAGCGTGAACGTCATGTCCTTGGTCATGGCTGCCTCCGGCGCTCGGCGCTCAGGCTCGGGCCGCGGTGAGGATGATCTCCACCAGGCAGCCGTCGGCGAGCGGCGCGCCCACGCAGGCCCGCTGCGGCCAGCTATCGGGATTCGGGCCGAGCCAGGCGTTCCACACCGCGTCCATCTCGGCCTTGGTGGCCATGTCGGCGAGGAAGATCTGGGCGGAGAGGATGCGGGTCTTGTCCGCGCCCGCCTCGGCGAGGCTCTTGTCGAGCCCGGCGAGGCACTGCTCGGTTTGGCCCTTCACGCCTTGCTGCCGGTCGGGCGCGGTGGCGACCGTCCACACGAGATCACGGTAGATGGAGGCGCGGTTGCGGCCGGTCGCGCTCCCGCGAAGACGACGGATCATGTCGTGCATGTCAGCGCCCCTTGAAGCGCGGCTTGCGCTTCTCGTTGAAGGCCCGGACCCCTTCCAGGCGGTCCTCGGTGGTCACGGTGTTGTTGTACGCCTCGATGGCGAGGCGGAGCGCCGTCTCGAGATCGGTCTCGCTGCCCCAGCCGATGGCCTGCTTGGCCTTGCGCACGGCGACGGGGCCATTGTCGGCGATGGTGCCGGCGATCTCCAGCGCCTTGGCGCGTGCCTGCCCGGCGGGCACGAGGTGGTTCACGAGCCCGATGGCCTTGGCCTCGCGCGCGTCCACCCGCCGCCCCGTGAAGATCATCTCCTTGGCGAGGGGACCCCCCACGATGCGCGGCAGGAGCTGGGTGCCGCCGATGCCGGGGAAGATGCCCCGCGTCACCTCCGGCACGGCGAACACCGCGCTCTCGCTCGCCACCACGAAGTCGGACAGCACCGCCAGCTCGCAGCCGCCGCCCATGGCGAAACCCTCCACTGCGGCGATGACCGGTACCGGGCAATGGAGCACGAGGAAGGCTCCCTCCTCGAAGATGACGTGCTGCGCGCGCCAGGCCTCGTCGGTCATTCCCTCGCGCTCCTTGAGGTCGCCGCCCACGCAGAAGGCCTTGCTGCCGGAGCCCGTGAACACCACGGCCCGCGCGGTCGGGTCCCACTTGAGCGCCTCGAAGCAGCGCAGGAGATCGCGCCCCATCTCGGTGTTCATCGCGTTGAGCGCCTCGGGGCGGTTGAGCTCCACCGTCACGACGAAGTCGTCGGCCGAGCGCGTGACGTTGAGCGTCTTATAGTCCGACGACATGGCGCCTCGCCAGTTCCTGGATGGTGGCGGCGTCGTAGCCCAGCTCCGTGAGCACCTCGGACGTGTGCTCGCCGAGCAGCGGCGGCACGCGCGTCACGCCGGCCCGCTCACCGTCCCAGCGAATGGGCAGGCCGAGCGCTTTGTAGTCGGGCAGGCGCGGGTGCTTGACCGGCACCACCATCCCGCTGGCCTCGGTCTGCGGCTCGGCGAGGACCTTGTCGACCGTGTTGATGGGCGCGCCCGGCACGCCCGCACGCTGGAGACGCGCGAGCACGTCGGCGGAATCGAGCGTGCCCGTCACCGCGGACAGCGCCTCCACCAGCGCCTTTCGATTCTCGACGCGCGAAGGATTGTCGCGGAAGCGCGGGTCCTCTGCGAGGGCGGGCACCGCGAGGGCCTCGCACACCTTCACGAACAGGGCATCCGAGCCGGCGGCGATCATGACCCAGGCGTCCCGGGCGGGGAAGGCCTCGTAGGGGCAGATCATGGCAGTGCCCGAGCCCTGGGGGGACGGCACCTCGCCGGTGCCGAAGTACTGGTTGGTCTGGAACGCGGTCCACGCCAGCGCGGTGTCGAAGAGCGCGGTGGTGACGTGGGCGCCGCGGCCCGTCCGATCCCGCTCGCGCAGCGCGCCCAGGATCGCGGTGACCGCCCACAGCCCCGTGCCCATGTCGACCAGCGACACCGGCACGCGCGCGGGTGCCGCGCCGGGATGTCCGGTGAAGGACATGATGCCGCCGTAGGCCTGCATCAGCGGGTCGTAGCCCGGCCGGTCACGCAGCGGGCCCTCGGTGCCGAATGCGGTGACCGAGCAGTAGACGAGGCGCGGATTGAGCACGCGAGCGCGCTCCCAGCCCAGCCCGAGGTCCTCCACCGCGCCCGCCCGCAGCGACTGGACGAACACGTCGGCACGCGCGAGCAGGCGCTCCACCACCGCGCGGCCCTCGGGGTCTTTGAGATCGACGGAGAGGCTCCGCTTGTTGCGGTTCACCGCCATGAAGGTGGCGCTCTCCTCGCCCCAGTAGGGCGGCGCCCAGGCGCGGGCGTCGTCCCCGCGCCCGATGCGCTCGATCTTCACCACGTCCGCGCCGAGGTCTCCCAGGATCTGGGCGCAGTAGGGGCCCGCCACGTTTTGCGTGAGATCGGCGACGAGAAGATCGGCGAGGGGGGCGTCCATGGACCCGTTATTATAGCCCGATGCCGCGGGCGGCGGCCGCCTCCCCATGGCCGCGGCGCCGCGGATTGACGGCCCCGGGGGCGTGTGATAGTCAGGGGGCGTCATGGCGGTCACGGTGTACGGTGCGGGCGCGATCGGCGGCATCACCGGCGCCGCCCTCGCGCGAGCCGGCCGCGACGTGCTGCTCGTGGACATCGAGCGCGCACACGTCGAGGCGATGAATGCCCACGGGCTCACCATCGAGCGCGCCGACGGCGCGGTGACGGTGCGGGTGCGCGCCGCCACCCCGGACGCGATGCCGGAGCGCCTGGATGTGGTGCTGCTCGCGGTGAAGTCGCACCATACCGCCGCCGCCCTCGACGTGCTGGCCCCGCGCCTCGCCCCTGACGGCGTGATCGTGTCGGTGCAGAACGGGCTCAGCGAAGAGCTCATCGCGGCGCGGGTGGGCGCGCCGCGCACCATGGGCTGTCTCGTGAACTGGGCGGCGGACTGGCTGGCGCCGGGCCGCATCCAGCACGGCGGCGAGGGCGCCTTCGTCGTGGGCGAGCTGGACGGCGCCGACTCGCCGCGGGCCCGCGCGATCGCCGCGCTCCTGGCCGCGGTGACGGAGACGCGGGTCACCAGCAACATCTGGGGCTACAAGTGGGCCAAGCACGTCTACGGCGCGCTCCTCTTCGCCACCGCGCTCGTGGACGCGCACATCTACGACGTGGTGGAGCGGAGCCCGGAGATCCAGCACATGCTCGCCTGCCTGGTCGCCGAGGGGATCGCCGCCGCCGACGCCTGGGGCGTGGCCGTCGAGCCCTTCGACGAGTTCGACCCCGTGTGGTATCGGGCCGCCGCCAAGGGCGACGCCACCGCGCGCGGCCATGCCATGGCCGCGATCGCCGCGCACTACCGCGCGCACACCAAGACCAAGAGCGGCATCTGGCGCGACCTCGCGGTGCGCCGGCGCAAGACCGAAGTGGACGGGCAGACCGCGGTCACCGCGGCGAAGGCCCGGGTCCGCGGGGTGTCCACGCCCCTCACCGCGCGGCTCATCGAGCTGATCCATGATCTCGAGTCCGGCCGGCGCCCGATGGCATGGTCGAATCTCGACGAGATGGTGAAGGTGGCTCCGCCCCTCACGCGAAAGGAGATGTCCCGATGAAGCACGCGATCCGGCTCCTTGCCGGCCTGACCGCGGCGCTGCTGGTGTTCGGCGCCGCCGGGGAGGCGGCCGCGCAGAAGCGCGGCGGCACCCTCACCATCGTCCGTCCCACCGATCCCGTCTCCCTCGAGCCCAACCTCGAGACCACGGCGCCGGGGGCGTGGGTGTACTTCAACATGCTCGAGGGGCTGCTCACCCTCGACGAGAAGATGCAGGTCAAGCCGGCGCTCGCGACCTCCTACGAGGTCATGTCGCCGACCAAGGTGCGCTTCAAGCTGCGCCCCAACGTGAAGTTCCATGACGGCACGCCGTTCAACGCGGAGGCGGTGCGCTTCACCTACGACCGCGCGCTCAACGGCAAGCCTCCCGCGCGGTGGGCGAGCCTCGCCGGCTCGCTCGCGGGCGCGGAGGTCGTCGACAACCTCACCGTGGACATCGTCACCAAGGAGCCCTACGGGCCCATCCTGCGCACGCTTGCCATGTACTGCATGGGCATCGTGTCGCCCACCGCGGTGGGCAAGCTGGGCGCGGACTTCAGCCGCGCCCCGGTGGGCACGGGACCGTTCAAGTTCGTGGAGTGGAAGACCAACACCCACGTCATCATCGAGCGGAACAACGACTACTGGGGCGACAAGGCCCTCGTCGACCGCGTGATCTTCAAGGTGGTGCCCGAGGAAGGCGCGCGCATGCTCGCGCTGCAGACGGGCGACGCCGACATGGTGCTGTTCCCGGCGCCCGCCCAGCTGCCGGCGCTCCGCAAGGACCCGAAGTACACCGTGCACGAGACCACCGGCATCCGGGTGGTGTTCGCCGGGCTGCACGCCGGCTTGCCGCCCCTCGACGACGTGCGCGTGCGCCAGGCGCTCCTCCACGCGGTGGATCGCAAGGCCATCCTCGACAACATCATGGAGGGCTCGGCGGGGCCGGCGCTCGGCGTCCTCGCCCCGGGCGTCTTCGGCTTCAAGGACATGCAGCTCGACAAGCTCTATCCCTTCGACCGCGCCAAGGCCAAGGCCCTGCTCGCGCAGGCGGGCTGGACCCCCGGCCCCGACGGCATCATGCAGAAGGGCGGGCAGAAGCTCTCGCTATCCTGGGTGACCGCGCGCGGGCGCTATCCCAAGGACGGCGAGATCACCGAGGCCATCCAGGCCATGTTCAAGGATATCGGCGTGGAGGCCAAGGTGCAGGTGCTGGAGTGGGCGGCCGTGTTCCAGCAGGTGCGCGGCAACCCGCTCAACCACCACATGTTCACGCTGGGGTGGGTGACGTCGAACGCCGACGCGGATTACTCACTCTACGCGCTGTTCCACAGCAAGCAGGTGCCACCCACGGGCTGGAATACCTCGCGCTACGCGAACCCGCGCGTCGACACGCTCGTCGAGCAGGCGCGGCGCAGCCTCAACCAGACCGAGCGCGAGAAGCTCTACGGCGAGGTGCAGGACATCCTCGCCAAGGAGATGGTGTGGATTCCCGTGTACACCACGAAGGAGATCATCGTCACACGCGCCAACGTGAAGGGCTTCCACATCCACCCCGTAGAGTACAACCTCACCCTCTGGAAGACCTGGCTCGACAAGTAGCCGAGCGTCGGGGAGGCGGCGGATGCTGACCTTCATCGTCCGCCGCCTCCTCCTCGCGGTGCCGGTGCTGCTGGGCGTGGTGTTCGTGGTCATGCTGACCGTGGACCTGCTGCCCGGCGACGCCGTGAGCCTGATGCTGGGCGAGCATGCCACCCCGCAGGCAGTGGCGGCGCTCCGGGACCATCTCGGCCTCGACAAGCCGCTCGCCACCCGCTACGTGCAGTACGTGGGCCGGCTCCTCACCGGTGACCTCGGTCGCTCCATCCAGCAGAACCGGCCGGTGTCGGCCGAGCTGGCCGACGCCTGGCCGGCCACCCTCGAGCTCACCCTCGCCGCGCTCGTCCTCGCCGCGCTCTTCGGTGTGGGGGCGGGCGTGGTCTCGGCGGTGTGGCCGTCATCGTTCTTCGACACGCTCGCGCGGCTGGGCTCGTTGTTCGGGCTCTCCCTCCCCGTGTTCTGGACGGGTCTCGTGCTCATCGTGATCTTCGCGTGGTGGCTGCCCTGGCTCCCCGTGGGCGGCACCGGCTCGCCCTCGCATCTCGTGCTGCCCGCGGTGGCGCTCGCGCTGCCGTCGACGGCGATGATCGCGCGCATGACACGTTCGAGCGTCCTCGAGGTCCTGCGCGAGGACTACGTGCGCACCGCGCGGGCCAAGGGCGTGCGCGAGCGATGGGTCGTGACCAAGCACGCGCTGCGCAACGCGGCGATTCCCGTCTTGACGCTGCTGGGCCTCCAGGCCGGTCAGCTCATGGGAGGGGCCGTCCTCACCGAGACGGTGTTCGCGTGGCCGGGCCTCGGCCGGCTCATGGTGAAGGCCATCTTCGCGCGGGACTACGTCCTGCTGCAGGGCGCGGTGCTGGTGTTCTCGCTCGCCTTCGTGCTCGTCAACCTCATCGTGGATCTTTCCTACGGCGCGCTCGACCCGCGCGTCTCGCGGCAGGGCTAGGATGAGCACCGAGGCGGTGATGTCGGGGCCGGCGCCACGCGTGGAGACGAGCGCGTCGGGCAGCGTCGCCTGGCGTGAATTCCGGCGCAACCGCCTCGCCCTCGTCGGCCTGGCCCTGGTGGCGATCCTGCTCGGCGCCGCCGCGTTCGCGCCCTGGCTCGCCCCCCGCGACCCCGCCAAGCAGAGCCTGATCGAGAAGCGCGCCCGGCCCGGCGCCAAATACCTGCTCGGCGCCGATGAGTTCGGCCGCGACATCCTCTCGCGGGTGATCTACGGCACGCGGGTGGCGCTGCTCGTGGGCACGGTCTCGGTGCTCATCGCGCTGGCGATCGGGCTCAGCCTCGGGAGCCTGGCCGGCTTCGCGGGCGGCTGGACGGACACGCTGATCATGCGGGCCATGGAGATCCTGCTCGCCTTTCCGTATCTCCTGCTCGCCATCGCGGTGGTGTCCGCCCTCGGGCCCGGCGTGCTCAACACCACGATCGCGGTGGGGATCTGGGGCGCGCCCACGGTGGTGCGGCTGGTGCGCGGCTCCGTGCTGACCCTTCGCGAGTCGGAGTACGTCGCGGCGGCGCGCGCGCTGGGCGCCTCCGGCCCCGGGTTGGTGGCGCGCCATGTGCTGCCGAACCTCATGCCCACGGTGATCGTCTACGCCACGCTCTTCATGGCCAACGCCATCCTCGTGGAAGCGGCGCTGTCCTTCCTGGGTTTGGGCGTGCAGCCGCCGACCGCGTCGTGGGGACTGATGGTCTCCACCGGCCGCGACCTTCTGCTCGTGGCGCCGCACGTCGCCACCATCCCGGGTGTCGCCATCATGGTGGCGGTGCTGGGGTTCAACCTGCTGGGCGATGGCCTCAGAGACGCGCTGGACCCGCGCCTCCGGGGGGACCGGTAGCGGGGGCGCGCGCACGTCGCCTGATCCTCTCGGTCGCCGTCGCCCTGCTGCTCTGGCCGGGGGGGCCTTGCGCACGCGCAGCCGGCGGCGAAAGGGTACCGGATCGGCTCCCTGAGTCAGGGCCAGCCGCCGAAGACCTACATGGTCGGGCCACCGCCCGAAGCTTGGATCGGCTGTCGCCGCTCGCCGAGGATCTCGTGCGGCTGAGGGTCGATGTCATTCTCGCGCGCGCCTCCTCGGGCGCGCTCGCCGCCGAGCGCGCGACGTCCACGATTCCGGTCGTCTCTTTGCCGTCTACGCGCCGGTCGAGTGGCGGCGGCCCGCGTCAGCCGGCCTGAAGGTCGCGGAACTTCTTTCCCTCCCGGGCGAGGCGCTCGAGCAGCGGGGCGGGCTGCCACAGCTCGCCGTGCTGCTTCTGGAGCTTGCAGACGTCGTCGTAGACCGCCGCGGGGCCCACGGTGTCCGCGTAGAACATGGGGCCGCCGCGATGGACGGGGAAGCCGTAGCCGTAGATGTAGATGATGTCGATATCGCTGGGCCGGAGCGCGAAGCCTTCCTCCAGGATCTTGGCGCCCTCGTTGATGAGGGCGTAGACGCAGCGCTTGAGGATCTCCTCGTCGCCGACCGCGCGGCGCTCGATGCCCCCCTCCTTGGCGGTCTTCGCGACGAGCGCTTCGATCTCGGGATCCGGCACCGGCGCGCGGCTGCCCTTCTCGTAGCGATACCAGCCGGCGCCCGTCTTCTGGCCGAAGCGGCCCATCTCGCAGATGCGGTCGGCGACGGGGGAGTAGCGCAGGCGGCGGTTGCGGGTGGCCTCCTTGCCCTTGCGGATGCGCCAGCCCACGTCGAGACCGGCCATGTCGCCCATCGCGAACGGCCCCATGGGGAGGCCGAAGTCGTAGATCACCTTGTCGACCTGCTGCGGCGTGGCGCCCTCCTCCACGAGAAATTCGGCCTCGCGCAAGTACGGGGCGAGCATCCGATTCCCCACGAAGCCGTCGCAGTTGCCCACGAGCACGCCGACCTTGCGGATCCGGCGGGCTAGCTCCATGGTGGTGGCGATGGTCTCCTTCGAAGTCGCCTTGCCCCGCACGATCTCGAGGAGCCGCATCACGTTGGCGGGGCTGAAGAAGTGCGTGCCGATGACCTGCCCGGGCCGCGAGGTGGCGTTCGCCATCTGGTCGATGTCCAGCGTGGAGGTGTTGCTGGCGAGGATGGCGCCCGGCTTCGCCACCTTGTCGAGGCGGTCGAACACTGTCTTCTTGACGTCCATCTCCTCGAACACCGCCTCCACGACGATGTCCGCCTCGGCGACCACGTCGTAGGCGAGCGTGCCCTGGATCAGCGCCATGCGCGCGTCCATGTCCTTCTGGCTGAGGCGGCCCTTCTCCACGGTGGCCGCGTAATTCTTCCGCACCACCGCGAGGCCCTTGTCGAGCGCGTCCGGGTTCATCTCCAGCACACGCACGGGAATGCCGGCGTTGGCGAAGTTCATCGCGATGCCGCCGCCCATGGTCCCGGCGCCGATCACCGCGGCCGAGGCGATCGCCTTGACCGGCGTCTCCTTGGGCACGTCGGGGATCTTTCCCACCTCGCGCTCGGAGAAGAACACGTGGATCTGCGCCTTCGACTGGGTGGACTGCATGCACTGCGCGAACAGCTCGCGCTCGCGGGTGAGTCCCTCGTCGAAGGGCAGGGTGGCGGCGGCCTCCACCGCGTCCACGCAGCGGAATGGGGCGAAGAAGCCGCGGGCGCTGCGTTCGAGGCCCTTGCGGAATTCGGCGAACACGGCGGGGTTCGTGCCGCGCACCTTGTCGCCGAGGTCCCGGATCTTGCGCCGCGGCTTCCCCTCCGCGACCAGACGCTCCGCGTACGCGCAGGCGCCCTCGAGGAGGTCGCCGGGCACGATCTCGTCGATGATGCCGAGGGCCTGGGCCTTCGCGGCGGGGATGGGGTCGCCCGCCACGATGAGCGGCAGCGCGGCCTCCGGGCCGGTGAGCCGCGGCAGCCGCTGGGTGCCGCCGGCGCCGGGCAAGAGACCCAGCTTCACCTCCGGGAATCCCACCTGGCCGCCGGCGACGGCACAGCGGTAGTGACAGCCGAAGGCGACCTCGAGTCCGCCGCCGAGCGCGGTGCCGTGAATCGCCGCCACCACGAGCTTGGGGCTTCCTTCGTACTGGGCGATCACCGCATTGAGATCGGGGGGCATGGGCGGCTTGCCGAACTCGCGGATATCGGCGCCGGCGATGAAGGTGCGTCCGCCGCCGATGAGGACGAGCGCCCGCGCGCCCTCGTCGGCGATGCCCTTGGCGAGGGCGTCCGCGAGCCCTTGCCGCACGCCCTGGCTGAGCGCGTTGACGGGCGGGTTGTTGACGGTGATGACGCCGATCGCGCCGCGCCGCTCGTACTGCACCAGATCTGCCATGGTCTCCCCCTCGGTGATCGCTACGGTGAGGGGGACATCGTGACCTCTTCCCCCGCCTCGCGCAAGGGGAACCCGCGAAGCTCAGTTGTCGAAGCGGAGGTCGTCGATCTCGCGGCGCAGGTCGGCGAACGTGACGCGGAGGACAGCTTCGAGTGAGCGGAAGCGGCCATTCATCTCCGACTTCAGCTCATGATGGAGCCGGAGAGTCACTTCGGTGCTCGCGGCGACTCCTTCGGCAATAGTGCGGATGTCGGAACGGAGGCTCTCGGCGACGATGTCGAAGTGGCGGCGCGTCATCTCGTCGCCCGCCCGCATCTCGGCGCGGAGGCCGCCGATCTCGGTGTGCATCTCGGCGCGGAGGCCGCCGATCTCGGTGTGCATCTCGGCGCGGAGGCCGCCGATCTCGGTGTGCATCTCGGCGCGGAGGCCGCCGATCTCGGTGCGCATCTCGGCGCGGAGGCCGCCGATCTCGGTGCGCATCTCGGCGCGGAGGCCGCCGATCTCCCCATGCAGCTCGGCTCCAAGCGTGGAGATCTGCGCCTGGATTGACTCGAGCATCTCGCGAGTGTCGGCGTCCACGCCCCCTACTCTAGGTGGTCTCGCGGCCGCGCGGCAAGCGTATCTGGCGGGACACACTGGGTGCGCGGCGCAGAATCGCTCAGCCCAGCTTCTGGACGAGGGCCCAGCCCGCGTCGGCGAGTGGGCGAGCGCGGGCGCCGCGCGAGCGCGCGTGGGGATCGTTCGCGGTACCCGCGACGACGCGCCCCATGATCCCTTGGGCAATAGCGGAGAGCCGGAACATCGAGAACGCGACGTAGAAGTCCCAGTCCTTGATGCCATCGCGCCCGGTGCGCCGGCAGTACGCGGCCAGGTACTCCGACTCCGACGGCATGCCGAAGGCGGCCAGATCGGCGCCCTCGAAGCCCTCCATGCTGTCGGCGGGGAGGCGATACGGCATGCAGTTGTAGGCCAGATCGCTCAGCGGATGCCCGAGCGTCGAGAGCTCCCAGTCCAGCACCGCGATGATGCGCGGCTCGGTGGGATGCACGATGCAGTTGCCGAGGCGGAAGTCCCCGTGGACCAGGGTGGTCGAGTCCTCGGCGGGCATGTGCTCGGGCAGCCACGCCATGAGCTTCTCCATCGATTCGATGTGCTCGGTCTCGGAGGCGCGGTACTGCTGAGTCCAGCGGTGGAGCTGGCGCTGGATGTACTGGCCGGTGCGCCCGAAATCACCGAGCCCGATCGCCTTGTAATCCACCGAGTGCAGGCGCGCCAGTACCTCGTTCATCGAGTCGTACATCTTCGCGCGGTCGGCGGGCGGGACGTCCGGCAGCCTCGGGTCGGTGAGCACGCGGCCGACCACGCACTCCATCACGTAGAACCAGGTGCCGATGACGTTGTCGTCCTGACACAGGAGATAGGTCTTCGGGACCGGCACGCCGGAGCCGGCCAGGGCGGTGATGACCCGGTACTCGCGATCGACCGCATGGGCCGAGGGCAGGAGCTTGCCGGGGGGCTTCCGACGGAGCACGTACAGGACGCCCGGGGTGGCGAGATGGTAGGTCGGATTCGACTGGCCACCCATGAACTGCCGTACGGTGAGCGGGCCCCTGAACCCGTCAATGCGCTCGGCGAGATAGCGCTCGAGCCGCCCCACGTCGAAGCGGTGCGACTCGCGCACCGCCTCGGTGGCCTCGACGTTCAGAGCCGGAGCTGTCATGCCGGCCTTTATAGCACGGGCGGGGGAGGCCGGGGAGGGCGCCGCCGGGGCGCTCCGGACGCAGCCCGCGCTAGCGAATCGCCTGGGCGCGAAGGGCGAAATCGATACGGACGCGCTGGCCGATCGGGTTCAGCATCGAGTCGTAGCTAACGCCGAAGTCCTCGCGGTTGATGTCGAAGCGGCCCCGGGCCTCGAGCCTCCCATCCGCCACGCTGACCTCCACCGGCACCCGCACCTCGCGGGTCACGCCCCGGATGGAAAGGCGCCCCATGAGGACGAGATGGCCGCCGTCGCGCTCCACACGCGTGCTCTCGAACGTGATGGTAGGGAAGCGCTCGACGTAGAGGAAGCCCTCGCTGCGCAAATGGTTGTCGCGGCGCCCGATGCCGGTCTCGATCGACGCCGCCTCGATGCTCACGCGGACCCGACCACTCGCAAGGTCGGCGGGGTCCGCGAGCACCTCACCGGAGAATCGGGTGAAGCGTCCATCCGCGTTGGCGAGGCGGGACGTGGCGTGGAACCCGAGCTGGCTCCCGTCGCTCTGCACCCGGTAGCGCGTCGTATCGGCGCGCCCCTCCGATGCGCCGCCGAGCGCGACGAGGGCCACGAGGAGCAGCAGCGCGAGCCCGCGCGGTCCCGGCGCGACACGATGGAGTAGTGGCATCAATACCCCCATCGTCTCACGGACACCTATTGCGGGCAGGGCTACGGCCGGCGGCCGGTGAGCTCGCTGCGGGCGAGCGCGGCGCCCGCGGCGAGCGCGCCGATCTTCTGGTTGCACATGTAGCGGGGTGACCAGCCGAAGCCGCAGTCCGGGTTCACGTAGAGCTTGTCGGCCGGGCACACCTGGAGCACGCGGCGGATGCGCTTGGCCACGTCGTCGGCGGAGTCCGTGTAGAAGCCCTTCACGTCGATGACGCCGGCGCCCAGCTCGCGCCCCGCGCCGAACTCCTTCCAGACGTCCAGCTCCGCCAGCTCGCGCCCCGCGAACTCGAGCACGAACTGATCGGCCCGCGCCTTGAGCAGCCCGGGAAAGTAGGGGCGATAGGAGCGGTCGAAGCGTGAGCGCCCGAAGCGGTTGCCGAAGCAGACGTGAAAGGCGAGCTTGGCCTTCACGCCCTCGGTGGCCATGTTGTAGAGGCGCGCCATCTCCTCGCCCGAGACATTGCCCCGCGCGGGCTCGTCGAGCTGGATGAAGTCGGCCCCCGCCGCGACCAGACCCTTGAGCTCTTCGTTGATGACCTCGGCGAAGCGCTCGGCCACGTCGACCACGCCCTTGTACAGCTTGCCGGGGTGAATGCGCGAGCCGAACGTGAGCGGCCCCGCGCAGGTGGCCTTGGTGCGCTTCGCGGTGTGGCCCTTGAGGTATGCGAACTCCTTGATGATGCCGAGCCCGCCCGGCGGCGTCTCGATGCGTCCGACCGCCTCGTAACGCGTTTGCTGGTCGTAGCCCCAGGGCCCCGCCTTCCGGCGCACCTCGATCGGCTCGATGCCCTTGATGATGGCGTAGTAGGAGTCGACGTAGCCGTCGAGCCTCCGCACCTCGCCGTCGGTGATGATGTCAAGGCCCGCCCGCTCCATGTCGCGGATCGCGGTGTCGGCCGCGTCGTCGAACATCTCGTCGAGATCGGCGGGGCCGAATTGACCCGCTTCGTGGGCCTTGACCGCGGTGTACCACCAGCCGCCCTTGCCGTGGGAGCCGACGACGGTGGAGGGAATCAGGGGCTGCTCTGCCATCAGTGGTGTCCTTTCCTCGTGTATGATCGGCGCCGTGACCGATGACGCGGTTCACGCGCGCATCCTCTCCATCGCCGAGCTCGTCAACGGCGACCCCGGGCTCGTGCGCCGGGGCCGTCACTGCTCGACGACCTTCCTCCTCGAAGCCGGCGAGACATCTTATCTCGTTCGCGTGCTCGAGGGGCGGGTGGCGTCGATCGAGCGCGGTCCCTTCCTCATGCGCCCCTGGACGTTCGCGGTCCGCGCGCCGGCGGAGGCCTGGAACCGTTTCTGGGAGCCCGTTCCCGCGCCCGGCTACCACGACCTCTTTGCCATGAAGAAGTTCGGCATGGCAAGCGTCGAGGGCGACATCATTCCCCTCATGGCGCATCTCCGCTACGTGAAGGACCTCCTCGCCGCGCCCCGGCGCATGCGCCTCGCCTGAGGCATGGCCGACTTCGAGCCCATCATCGGGCGGTATCTGCGGCTCCCCCTGGGCGGCCGGCCCTGTCGCGTCTATTTCGAAGAGGCGGGCCAGGGTATCCCGCTCGTGTGTCTGCACACCGCGGGCGCCGACAACCGCCAGTATCGCCACCTGCTGAACGACGCCGCGATCACGCGCGACTTCCGCGTGCTCGCCTTCGACATGCCCTGGCACGGGAAATCCCTGCCGCCGGTGGGGTGGCAGGACGAGGAATACCGGCTCACGACGGCGGGCTACATCGAGATGATCCTGGCGTTCTGCGATGCGATGGGGCTGGAGCGGCCGGTGCTGCTGGGCTGCTCGATCGGCGGCAAGATCGTCCTCGAGCTGGCGCGGCGGCATCCCGACCGGTTTCGTGCCCTCATCGGCGTGGAGTCCGCCGCCTATCAGCCGCCGTGGTACGACGACACCGGCTTCCTCCAGCGCCCCGACCTCCACGGCGGCGAGGTGGCGGGCGCGCTCATGTCCGGGCTGATCGCGCCGCAGAGCCCATCCGAGACGCGCTGGGACACGCTCTGGGGCTACATGCAGGGCGGGCCCGGGGTGTTCAAGGGCGACCTCTGGTTCTACAGGGTGGACGGCGACTTCCGCGACCGCGTCGGCGAGATCGACACCGGCCGCTGCCCGCTCTATCTCCTCACCGGCGAGTACGACTTCTCCTGCACGCCCGACGACACGCGCGCCACCGCGGAGAAGATTCCGGGCGCGAAGTTCACGGTGATGCGGGAGATCGGCCACTTCCCGATGAGCGAGAACCCCGCCCAGTTCCGGAAGTACCTGGCACCCGTGCTGGACGAGATCCGCGCTCTCGGGCGCTGATCCCGCTCGCTACGCGGCGCCCCCGATCACCCCCATCACTGCCGCATCGCGATGCGCTGCGTCCGGGCGCCCCGCGAAGATGATCTCCCCCCGCTCGATCGCGTAGAGGCGAGCGGCGAACGCCGGCACGTGGTGGATGTTGGACTCCGCGAGCAGGATCGCGTGGCCCCGCCGCGTGATCGCGGCGATGCCGTCGGCGACCGCCGGGATGATGGCGGGCGAGAGGCCTTCGAAGGGCTCGTCCAGCAGCAAGAGCTCGGGGTCCAGTGCGAGCGCCCGCGCGATCGAGAGCATCTTCCGCTCCCCGCCGCTGAGGGCCGGACCCTTGCGGTCCGCATAGCCGCGGAGCACGGGGAATACGGCGTGGGCGGCGTCGATCCGCTCGCGCGCCGGCCGCCCGCCCGGCCGCGTCCAGGTCGCGATCGCGATGTTCTCCGCCACCGTCAGGTCTGCGAAGATCCCGCTGTCCTCCGGCGCGAAGCCGATGCCGGCCTTGGCGATCTCGTGGGTGGGGCGGCCGGCCATCGACACGCCCTTGTACGTGATGCTGCCTGCGCGCGGCCGGAGGTAGCCCATCACCGTGCGGAGCAGGGTGGACTTGCCCGCGCCGTTCCGCCCGACCAGGCAGACGACCTCCTGCGGGGCCACGTCCACCGTCACGCGGCGGAGGATGTGACTCGACTGGATGAACACGTCCAGGTCGCGGATGGCAAGCATGGTCATGCGGGATGGCGCCGGCCGATCATGGTGTCCACCACCGTGGCGTTCTCCCGGATGGCCTGCGGCGTCGCGTCGGCAAGGACGCGCCCCTGGTGGAGGGCGATGATCCGGTGAGAGTAGCCGAAGACGATGTCCATGTCGTGCTCGACCTGGAGGATGGCCTGGAGGCCGACCCGCCGGGCCGCCGCAACCATCACTTCCATGATCGCGTGCTTGTCGCCGGTGCTGACACCGCTGGTCGGCTCGTCCAGCAGGATGATCTCCGGACGCAGCGCGAAGGCGGAGGCCACGTCGAGCAGCTTCTTGTCGCCCTGGGGCAGGGTGCGGGCGAGGACGTGGCGCTTGTCTTTCAAGCGAAACAGCTCGGCGACTTCCGCGGCATCCTCCTGCACGGCGCGGTCGCGCGCCAGGCTCGCCCAGAGCCGCGTGCCGCGGCGGAGGCGCGAGACGACCGCGGCCTGCAAGGTCTCCAGGACCGTCAGCTCGGGAAAGATCTGCACGAGCTGGAAGGCGCGCGCCATGCCGAGCCGCGCCAGTCTCACCGAGCCGATACCGGTGACGTCGCGCTCCTTGAAGCGCACGCTGCCCGCGCTGGGCGCGAGGACCCCGGTGAGCAGATTGATCAGGGTGGACTTGCCGGCGCCGTTGGGCCCGATGATCGAGACGAATTCCCCCGCCGCCACCGTGAAGCTCACCCCGTCCAGCGCGCGAAAGCCGCCGTAGCTCTTGGCGAGGTCGCGCGCCTCGAGGATCATCGGCTCGGCTCCGCCGTCTCGCGCCGGGTGCCCGTCCACCGGGCGAACAGGCCCATGAGCCCGCTCGGGGCCACGATCACGAGGAAGGCGAGCATCGCGCCGAACACGAGGCGCCAGTACGGCACCACCGACATGACCAGATCCTGGAGGTAGATGAATGCGAAGGCTCCCAGCACCGGGCCCCAGAAATGGCTGAAGCCGCCCAGCAGCGTCATGAACACCACGTTGCCGGACTGCGTCCAGTAGGCGAGTGTCGGGTCCACGTTGCCGGTGGGCGGGCCCAGCAGCGCGCCGCCGACCGCCCCGTAGACGCCGGAGATGACGAACGCGTACCAGCGATAGCGCGTGACGCCGATGCCGAGGGCCTCTGCCTTGAGCGGGTTGTCGCGGATGGTGCGCAGGCAGAGCCCGAAGGGCGAGCCGACGATGCGCCACATGGCCAGCGCGGCGAGCGCGAGGAGGGCCAGCGAGTAGTAGTAGTAGGGCCCCGCGAGGTAGGCGGTCTTCCCGAGGCCGGCGAACTCCTGGCCGAGGAGCAGGGGGCGCAGCACGCGCATGCCCTCGTCGCCGCCGGTAAGGCGGTAGAACTTGACGAGGAAGGTGTAGAACACCATTCCGAAGGCCAGCGTGAGCATGCCGAAGTAGATCTTCACGTAGCGCACGCAGACGAGGCCGATCCCCGCGGCGGCGACACCGCCGGCCGCCGCGGAGACGGCGAGGATCAGCTCCATGTGGCGGATGCCGAGCTGGCTCGTGAGCACGGCGCCCGCGTACGCCCCGACGCCGATGAAGAGGGCGTGGCCGAACGAAACCAGGCCGGTGTAGCCGAACAGCAGGTTCAGCCCGAGGAGCACCACGGCGTAGGCCATGAAGGGCAGCAGCAACAGCACCTGATAGGTCGGAACCACGAGCGGCGCGGCCACCAGCGCCGCGGCCGCCGCGGCGAGCACGAGACGCCCCGTCATGCCGCCGGGCTCAGGCCGCCACCGCGCCGAACAGCCCCCGCGGCCGGAGCGCGAGCACGACGATCACGATGAGATAGATCGCGATCATCTCGAGCTCGGGGTAGAGGGCAATGGCCGCCGCGCGCAGGAGGCCGACGACCAGCGCGCCCACGAAGGCGCCGCGCATGCTGCCGAGGCCGCCGATGACCACCACGGCGAAGGCCTCCACGATGAGCTCGATACCCATCTCGCTCATGGCGGCGGTGGCGGGGATCACGAGCGCCCCGCCGAGCGTGCCCAGCGCGGTGCCGAGGGTGAACACCTTGGCGTAGACGCGGCCCATGTTCACGCCCAGCGCCTCCGCCATCTCGCGGTTGTCGGCGGTGGCCCGGATGATGCGGCCGAACGCGGTGCGCGTGAGCAGCCAGCCGATGCCGAGGGCGATGGCGAGGCTCGCGCCGATGACGATGAGGTTGTACACGGGCATGGTGGCGCCGGCGAGGCGCACCTGTCCGTAGGCGAGGTAGAGACCCCCAGTGGACTGGGGCGAAGTCCCCCAGGTGAGCCGGATCGCGTCCTCCAGCATGAGCACCAGCGCGAACGTGAGCAGCAACTGGAACGTCTCGTCGCGGTCATAGACGAAGCGCAACAGCCCACGCTCCACCACCCAGCCCACCGCGCCGACGAGGAGCCCGGCGGCGGCCAGGGGGACCAGGAACAGCGGTGGGGGCCCGCCCGCCTGGATGAACGCGCCCACCGCCCACACCCCCACGTAGGCGCCCAGCGCGTAAAACGACCCGCACGCGAGGTTGAAGATGCGCTGGACGCCGAACACCACTTGGAGCCCGGCGGCCACGAGGAACAGGATGGCGGCGTGGAACACGCCGCTCATGACGATGCTGACGACGCCGGTCGTCACGCGCGGACTTACTCGATCACGCGGGAGGCGCGACCGAGCAAGGGTTGGGGGAAGCTGAGCCCCAGGGCCCTGGCTGCCTTGACGTTCACGACCAGATCCAGCTTGTCGGCCTGCTCGACGGGGAGATCGGCCGGCACGCTGCCCTTGAGAATACGATCCGTGTAGCCGGCCACCCGGCGAAAGATGTCCCGCGGGCTTGGACCGTACGAGATGAGACCCCCGGATTCCAGGAAATCCTCGTGCTCGTACACCGCAGGGACGCGGCTCTTCGCGGCCAGCGAAGCAATCTGCGCCGCATGCGCGGAGAAGAAGGCGGAAGGCAACACCAGCACGGCGCCCGCCTTCTCTCGCTGCATGCGTGTGAAGCAGCCCTCAGATCCCCGGGCCGCCGCGCCTCCTGCTTGGGGACCATCTGAATGCCGAGCTGCCGTGCCGCGGTTTCGATGGCTTCCAAGTTGCCCGGCACCCGAACATCCGAGAGGGTCGGCGCCATCGCCGGACTGTCCTCGAGGACGGCGAGCCGAGTGAGCGTCGGGATCGTTTCCTTGAGGAGCTGGACGCGTTTGGGATTGAGGTCGCCCGCGATGATCGCGACCCCGGTGAGGTTGGCATGAGGACGAGCCAGGGTCACCACGAACCCGTGGGCCACGGGGTTGCCCGAGACGAACACGATGGGAATCGCCGTCGTCGCTTGCTGAGCGGCTTTCGTCGCTGCACTGCCGTCGGCGACTACGACCCGCGCCCCCAGCCGGAGCAGCTCGGCAACCAGCGCGGGGAATCGCTCGGCCGCGCCGCGCGAGTACCGTTGCTCGATGGAGACGGCGCTTCCCTCCGTCCAACCCCGCTCGACCAGCTCGTGCCGGAACGCCGCTAGGGCGATCGATCGTGGCTCGGGCGCCAGCCACCCGATTCGTGCCGGCCGCCCGCCCTGGGCATGGGCAGGACGTGGAGCCATGGCCGCGGCGAGGCCCAGCGAGATGAGGAACTCCCGCCGAGCCGCCATGGTCACTCGATGACGCGGTCGGCGCGGCGGGCGATCGATGCGGGCATCGTCAGGCCCAGAGCCTTCGCGGTCATGCGGTTGATCACGAGCTCGAAGGTCGTCGGCCGCTCCACCGGCATGTCCGCCGGCTTTGCGCCCTCCAGAATGCGCGCCGCAAAGACGCCGGCGCGCCGAAAGCATTCGCGAATGCTGGGCCCGTAGGCGAGGAGACCACCAGCCTCCGCGAACTCCACGAACATCGATACCGCGGGAAGATGCTTCTTCACGGCGAGGTCGCCGAGGTTGGCGCGATGGTAGAAGACCAGAGCGACGAGAGAAACAACAAGGCCTGGGCGTTCTTGCGACGGGCCGCGTCCAACCCATCGACCGCGCCGCGCTCTCGGCCGCCCGAAACTGTGGTGCATTCATGCTCGAATCGCCGAAGACGGCGACACGTGAAGCCGACGGGATCGCTTCGTTGAGCAGCTGCAGCTGCTTGGCGGTGAGGTCGGGCAGATCGAGGAACACGCCGGTGACGTTGCCCCCCGGCTGGGCCAGGCTTCGCACCGCCCCCGTCGCCATGGGGTCGCTTCCCAGGTCGACGGCCACGATGGGAATGGTGGGGCTGGCGGCCTTCGCGGCGGCCAGCGCGCGCGCTCCCCTAACGAGCACCATGTCCGTGGCGCCACGCATCGCGGCGGCGGCCCTCTCCGGCAGATGCTCCGGCTTGCCCCCCGCGTCCTGCACGTCGAGCCGGTAGTGCCGGCCCTCGACGTGTCCTCGCTCACCGAGACCCTGCCGGAATTGCTCCGACAATGCGGCATTGAAGGGCGTCAGGCCGAGTCCTAACGGGGCCAGGACCACGCGCCGATCGGCCATGTCCATCGCATCGACCTATTCGCAGCCGGTCAGATCTTCCAGCCGTTGATCCACTCGAGGAGCTTGGCCCCCGCCGGCTTCATCGCCTGCTTGGTGGAGACGACCTCGATCGGGTTGATGGTGACGAAGTCGTAGGCGTTCTTGTGGGTGGTGATGCCCTGGTAGAAGTTGCACATTTGCACGTGATCCGGCCGCCACGAGCGGCGCCCGGAGAGCGCGTCTACCTCGATGCCCTCGAGCGCTTTGACCACCTCGCCCTTCGACGGCCACTTCCCGGCGGCGGCATAGGCCTTCTCCACCGCCGCCTTGTAGCTCTCGATGTTGAAGTAGGCGTGGTCGCACTCGTACGGCGGGTACTCGTTGTACTTCGCCTTGTACTCGCGGACGAACTGCTTGAGGAGCGGCGAGCTCTTGGGGTCGTCGAAGTACATGGTGTTGTAGCCGAGGAGGAGCCCCTCGGGGGTGAACTCCTTCTTCAGCGAGTCGTGTACGCCGCCCGCGGTGGTGAATACGCCCTTCATGCTCTTGAAGAGCCCGACCGCGGCCGCCTGCTTCATGAGGATGGTGGCGTCACCCGACCAGAACGAGCACATGAGGAGGTCGGCCTTCGACTGCTGGATGGCCGCGATGTGCGAGGTGAAATCGGTCGCGCCGAGCTTGGGGAAGAGCTCGAGCACGAACTTGACATCGGGGATGTAGCGCTTGAGCACCGCCTGATACGTCTCCCAGCAGTCGTGCCCGTACGAGTAGTCGTTGCCGATGCCCGCCACCGTCTTCGCGCCCTTGAAGTACTTGGGCGTGAGCATGCCGGCCACGATGGCCTCGACCTCGTTGTCCACGCTCTTGAAGGCCCACTTCGGATTGGGCATGGTCTCGTCCACGCCCTTCTGCGTGGTGCCGTCCCACGAGAGCCACGGCACCTCCATCTCCTCGGCGACCGGGCCCAGGGCGAGGGTCACGCCGGTCGAGATGCCGCCGATCACCACCTCGACCTTGTCCTGGAGGACGAGCTTGCGGTAGCGCTCCACGGTGTCCTTGGGCGTGGACTCCTCCTCGACGACGAGCTGCACCGGGCGGCCGAGGATGCCGCCGGCCTTGTTGGCCCGCTCGGCCCACCACTCGGTGCCGCGCAGCCCCGCCGCGCCGACGGGCGCCGCGATGCCCGCGCGGATGGCGATGATCCCGATCTTCACGGGATCCGAGGGCACGCCGGGCCGCGCCTGGGCGCCGGCCCGCGCCGGAAGGCCCGCCGCGCCCAGCGCCGCCGCGGTGCCGAGCGTCTTGAGAACCTCGCGTCTCGTCGTCGCCATCGTCGCCTCCTCGTCGTCCAGCGTTAGCCGCGGAGCTGCGTGCGGGCCAGCCGCGCGCCCGCGGTCAGCCGCTTGAGCTTCTCGAACGCCACCCAGCGCGGGACCGGGAAGAACCCGCAGTCCGGCACCAGCGACAGCCGCTCGGCCGGGATGTGCTCGAGGCAGAGCCGGATCCGCTCCGCCACGTCCTCGGGAGTCTCCATGTAGAAGGACTTGACGTCAACCACCCCGCAGGCGATGTCCCGATCCACTCCGAGCTCCGACCACATCTCGATCTCGGCCATCTCGCGGTTGGCGTATTCGAAGACGAACTGATCGCACCGGGTCTCGAGCAGCGCGGGGAACATCCAGCGGTAGCTGCGCTTGCCGCGAGGCCGCGACAAAAGATTGCCGAAGCACACGTGGTAGCCGATCTTGGCCTTCACACCGGCCACGCAGGCGTTGAACATCTTGACGTACTCGGGGGCCTGACCGGGGACGATGGCCGCCGAGGGCTCGTCGATCTGGATCCAGTCCGCGCCGGCGGCAGCCAGGGCCCGGAGCTCCGCGTTCACCGCGGGGACGAGGTCCCAGCAGAGGGCCAGGCGGTCGTTGTCGTACGCGTCGCCGGGGCGGGTCTGGACGTGGATGGAGAGGGTGACGGGGCCGGGGCACGTCGCCTTCACCGGCTTGTCGGTCTGGCTCTTGAGGTAGGTGAACTCGTCGACGGTGCCGAGCCCCTTCGGGACCGTGATCTTCCGCGTGGGCCGGTAGCGCGGCACGCTATCGTAGGCGTAGAGGCCGGTCTTCCGGAGCGGCTCCAGCGGCTCGAGGCCCTCCATCTTCCCGTAGAAGGTCTGCACGAAGAAGAAGCGGCGCATCTCGCCGTCGCAGATCACGTCGATCCCGGCCCGCTCCTGGTCGCGGATGGCGAGCTGGGTGGCGTCGTCGAAGGTCTCCCGGCTGTCGGTCTGCCCGTAGTCGCCCGCCTTGATCTTGTCGAGCGCCGTCCAGAACCAGCCGGGGAAGCCGTGGCTGCCCATCACGTGGGTGTAGAGCGGGGGGAGGGGGGCCGTCATGTCAGGATCTCCTCACGACAGGAGCTTCTTGGCGATGATCTCCTTCATGATCTCGGACGTCCCGGAGGCGATGGTCCACAACCGCACGTCACGGAAGAACCTCTCCACCGGGAACTCGCGCATGTAGCCGTAGCCGCCGTGGAGCTGCACCGCCGCGTACGCCACGCGGTTGGCCACCTCGGTGGCGAAGAGCTTGGCCATGGACACGTGGAGGGCGGCGTCGTCGCCGGCAACGTAGGACGCCACCGCGTGATAGAGGAGCTGGCGCGCGGCTTCGATCTCCGTCGCCATGTCGACCACCTTGTGGCGCAGCGCCTGCTTGCGCGCGAGGGGCTCGCCGAAGGCCTGGCGCTCCCCGAGATAGGCCACCGTGTCCTCCAGCGCCTGGGCAGCGCCGGAGAGGGCGAGCACCGCCGCCATGAGGCGCTCGCGCTGAAGCCCGGTCGCGAGCTGCTGGAAGCCCCGGCCTTCCACGCCGAGGAGGTTCTCCGCGGGAACCGGGCACCCCTCGAACGCCAGCTCGGCGGTGTCGGACGCGCGCATGCCCATCTTGTCGAGCTGACGGCTCACCGTGAAGCCCGGCCATCCGCGCTCGACGAGGAACATCGAGATGCCATCGTGACGCCGCCCGGGTGTCCCCGCCCCCGTGCGCGCCGCCACGAAGTAGAGGTCGCCATGCACGCCGTTGGTGATGAAGATCTTGCTGCCGGTGAGGCGGTAGCCGTTGCCGTCCTCGACCGCGCGCGTGGCGAGGGCGGCCATGTCCGACCCCGTTCCCGGCTCGGTGATGCCGAGCGCGCACACCGTGTCGCCCGCGATGATGCCGGGGAGATACCTCGCCTTCTGCGCGTCGGTGCCGTAGCGGGTGAGCCAGGGGGAGGACATGTCGGTGTGCACGAGCACGCTGAAGGCGACCCCGCCCGAGCGGCAGCGCGCCATCTCCTCGCCCAGCACCACGCTCGAGAGGAAGTCGCCGCCGGCGCCGCCGTACTCCGGAGGGAACTCCAGGCCCAGGAATCCGAGCTCACCCAGCCGCCGCCAGAAAGCGCGCGGGATCCGGCCGGCGCTCTCCCACTGGGGAACGAAGGGCGTGACCTCCTTCTCCACGAAGGCGCGGACGCTCTTCCGCAGCATCTCGTGCTCGGGCGTGAAGAGCGTGCTCACGGGGCGGCGGCAGCCAGGAGAACGCCCCGGCGATCGATCACGGAAGGCGGACCCACCCTTCCATGAGCCGCCGCGCCGTCCGGTACACGGTCACTCGCTCCGCGTGATAGTCGCCGCCGGGTCGCGTGACGGCGGCGTCCAGCGGGAGCACGCCGGAAGGATGGCCGAGACGCACGTCCGCGCCCGGCTCGGCCGTCGAGACCTCATGAACCAGGCTGTCCTCGACGCGCGCGGCCACCGCGAGGCACATCGACGAGGTGAGGGGGAACGCGCGGTGACAGTTGCCCATGGAGATGGCACGCCCCACGACGTCGGAGGCGCCCGCGTCATAGGCCACGCCGTCGAGCGCGGTGAATGCGACGGGCGCGGTGACGACCGCGATCTTCGGGGTGGCCGCGCTCCCGGGAATCCCCATGAGCCGGGCCGCGCCGACGCGGATGGCCTCGAGCCGGGCGCAGAGGGTGGCGTCCCCGTCCATCGCGGTGGGCGACTCCGTGCCCTGAAGGCCGACGTCGCGGGCGCGCACGAACACCATGGGGATGGAGGCGTCCACCAGGGACGCCTCGACCCCCTCGATGGTGTCGCGGGGCCGGCCGGTGGGCAGGAGGCGCCCGGTGCCCGCGCCGCCGGGCTCGACGAAGTCGAGCGCGATGCGGGCGCCGCGGCCCGCCACGCCGGGGAGGTCAAAGTCGCCCCGGGCGCGCGGCTCGCCGTCTTGCACGGGCACCCGCGCGACGATGAGTTTCTTCGTGTTGGTGTTGTGGATGCGCACCACCGTCTCGCCGTCGCACGCGGGGACCAGACGCTCCTCGATCGCGAAGGGGCCCACCGCGGAAGAGCAGTTGCCGCAGTTGCCCGTGTAGTCGACCTCGGGCTTGCGTACCTCCACCTGGGCGAAGGTGTAGTCGACGTCGGCGCCCGGCATGGTCGCGGGGCCGATGATCACCGCCTTGGACAGCGACGAGATGCCGCCGCCGAGGCCGTCGAGCTGCCGGCCGCTCGGATCGGGGCTGCCGAGGGCGGCGAGGAGGACCGCGTCACGGTCGCGGCCGGCGGGCGGCAGATCGCGCTCGTGAAAGACCAGGCAGCGGCTGGTGCCGCCGCGCATGTAG
>Ga0207428_10000550_pt1 | contig 44495 bp, 51 predicted proteins | sample RhiMethybrSRZTD1_FD_187600 | JGI IMG/M metagenome (GOLD analysis project Ga0207428, IMG submission 187600) | Populus rhizosphere microbial communities from Tennessee, USA - Rhizosphere MetaG P. TD hybrid SRZTD1 (SPAdes) (version 3) | ecosystem: Host-associated > Plants > Roots > Rhizosphere >...
CATACTTTCGGAGCAAATAAGAAACGCAATACAGGACGCCAAGAACAGGCAACTCAGAATTCGATACATAACCGAAATTACCAAGGAGAATTTGAACTCATGCAAAGAAATTATGAAACTGACTGAAGTGCGCCATCTTGACAAGATAATTGGGAATTATATATTAACCGACAAGGAATACTTTGGCTTGCCAGAAGCAGGTAATTTTCTTTCAAGTCGAAATCAAAATGACAATTATCAATCTGTCACCATGCAGAATTACATTTTTGATAATTTATGGAACAATGCAACTACTCAACACGACAAAACAACGAGTTTGGAGGTAGGTTTGGAAGCTGAGGAGGTTAAAATTATATCCGACGCTTCTGAAGTTCGTAAATCTTATTTCAATCTCATCGAATCTGCAAAATTTGAAATTTCACTTATTATAGCGACTCCCAATTCCCTTAAAAGAAATTACAAAGAGGGAATAATTTCAAAACTAATTGAGGCCTCGGAAAAAAGGAACGTTAATGTATATCTTGCGATACCCACTTACGATAACGATAAGTTACGCATTGACATCTTTCAATCCGGTCAACTTGAGAAAAATTACAAGTTTCAAATGAAGTTCATAGCTCCTGTTACTACCCAAACTGACAAAATTAAAACAACATTCTTAATTGTAGATAAAAAATTTGTTTTTATAAAAGATGTCAAAGACGATATTAAAGATAATTTCATAGAAGCCGTAGGATATGCTACTTTGCACAATAGCAAGTCACGAGCTGAATCCTATAATTTCATTTTTGATACTGTTTGGAGACAAGCTGACTTATATGAATCATTGAAAGAAGCGAACAAGAATCTCCTTTATTCCTATGAGAAGCTCGAGGTACATGATGCGATGGAAAAAGAGTTCGTCAATCTGGCTGCTCATGAGTTAAGGACTCCATCTCAGTCTATTATTGGCTATTCGGAGATGCTAAGGGATTCTCCAGAAAGGAATAAGCGATATGAAGAAGCCATATTAAGAAATGCCGAAAGGCTTCATTCTCTTGTTACTAACATGCTCAATATCGCTAGAATAGAATCGCAAACGATGAAACTTAATAAAACAAATTTTGATTTAAACACGAAGGTTCAGAACGTAATCGAGGATGCTAGTCAACAAAACAAATTACGGGCAGAAGACGAAGTTAGAATAGACTTCAAACTAACTGATAAGATAAATATTATTGCAGACAAAGAAAAGATATTTCAAGTATTTGCGAACCTGCTTAGCAATGCGTTAAAATTTACAAATACAGGCGTTATCAACATAAGTGTAAGACGTAATGAAGAAGCAGACAAAGCTATTGTCACCATCAGAGATAGCGGCTCTGGGATAGACCCCGATATCATTCCACATTTATTTTCCAAATTCAAGACTAAATCTGAGAAAGGTCTTGGATTAGGATTGTATATTTCAAAGAGTATTATAGATGCGCACCATGGAAAAATAGAGGCATACAACAATCCTAACTCCAAGGGAGCCACATTTGTAGTTACGTTACCGTTGAAAGGATAAACATATCCACGAAGAAACTGTCGAAAATGCCTTGTTGGTTCTATTGACTCAATTGAAATCTAAAACATGTATAATTTTTATACTTGTTTATACGTTTTCTGTGCCAGATACTTTTTCTAATGGGAAGCTTATCTTCATTTACTCTGGTACTCTAAGGTCTATAGTTTCTTGAAAATATGCTAATTGTAAAAGTGCAGCGCCTGCGCCCAAGCAAACCAAAGGCAAAATAAGAACTGCTAGAATTAAGTTCCTATTGGAATACATTACTACTACAAGTTATACAATATTGTTTTAATAACTTTGCTAGGTTTACTCTCCCTACCTACCAAAAGTTAGAAGACCTTTGCCATGATTAACCTGGCAAACTACAAAACTAGACTAAAAAAGCTATAAATTTGAATAATATTGCTGCCTTTGAATACTTTATTTTATTCCTGTTCTAAGTCTCCGTCATTATTTGCCAATGTTTCCTTTACAACCTCTTCAGTCACAGTACTTGTCTCTGTAATTGGCTTCTTTTTTGCAATTATTTCCTCCGTGATATAAGATTGCTTGTTGACTTCCACCTCTTGTCTCTTTAAGGGTATCTTTATTTCAGTTCTAGATTGGACTGGCTCTTCGTCGGTCTTTTGTGGTTCACTTAACGGGTTTCTTTCTATGACCAATTCTTCATGCGTCAATTCTACGTTTACTTCTTTTGTTTCTTTAACTGGCTCTTTAACTATCGTTGCTTCCACCACTTTTTCCTTCTTTGCAGGTTCCAACTTTTCCTGGATTAAAGGAATCGTCGTCTCACTTTCAGAAATCGTGTCGTCAGACTCTGGCTTGTCCTTCAGGTACAGACTCTCTGCGTCTGACTCTGACAAAGCAAATGTAATTTTATTACCGTCAAAACTTTTTACCAGGTGTTTTGGAATTTCAAATTGTTTCTTATCCAATATTCCTTTTTGCGTCACGACGTTATCAGATGTCACTTCTTGAACTTCTCCCAGGTCATAATCGTCGCTTCCTCTGGCCTCCTTCTTGGTTACCTCGTCCCAGTTTATATTTTCCATTCCCGTATGTACAAATTAAACCCACATACGATATAATGATTGCATACTGGAATTGAATTATAGGATATTGCCTAACAAAAAGTAATGGCTCCCACCAAAACAAAGAAATCTCAAATTAGGCGTAAAAAATCTGCCCAAAATAACCCCATAAAGCTCTCCGAAAACACTACCGAAATCTCTAAATTTATAAATATCCCGCCTGATTTACCAAAAAAGATAACGGATGTCGTACGCCCTGCTTATTTTGTGAAACAGAAATCTATATCTTCTATCTCCGCGAAGTTTGCTAAGGCCTTGAAAGAAAAGGCCGACAATACCGTTAATACATTAACGGGCAATAAGAAAATTTTGGACGAAGATTTAGGTTTAGCCAGTCTCACAATACCTGTACTCAAGGAAGATTTTTCGACTGAAACGAAGAATTCAGTGGAGAACGTTACTTTGGAAAAAAGATGGGTCCAAAAGGAGACAAGTATAAATGTTCCAGTCAGTTATGAACATCTCTTTATCAATGGCGAAGAGCTCCGGTTTGGCTTTGGAGAGGCATTAAATCAAATAAAAGAAAAGATTTTAGAGATTATACCGGTTGAACAGGACAAAGAAAAAGAGGAAAAAAATATTTGGGTTCCTCTTTATGGTCGCGATACTGAAATGGACAAGACTATTCCACTTTATGCCGAGGAGGTAATAATTTCTAAAAGGAAGGTCAAGGTAGGCGAGATAAAAATTAGAAAGAGAGAAGTAACAAAGGATGAAAAAATACAAGTAGATTTGATTACCGAAAACGTATTTGTAGAAAATCCCGATTAATATCTTGCCTGAACGTGTCAATGATGATACCATTGAGGCAATAAACGTGACAACCAGAAAATTAAAGATTTTGATAGCCGAAGACGATGATGACACACTTAGTCTTTATAAGGACTATTTCACAAGTATGGGACATAGCGTAATTTACTCGTATCTGAAGGCAAATAATCTCATGACGGGCTTCGAATATAACCTACCCGATATATGCATAATTGACTATAAGTTTCCTGATTCAAGAAACGGCATCGACGCTGCAATTGAAATATTGCAAAAATACCCATCAATGCCGATTTTATTCATAACAGGTTACGAAGAGCTAGAGACAAAAATTGCTAGTAGGCCTTTTTTTCAAGATAAGAAATTTGCTGTGCTGGTAAAACCAGTAATGCTGGCAACTCTCCAAGATACAATAATGAAGCTTACAGCAATTAGGATTGCTTAAATAATATTCTGAAATAATATGCCTGGCGCTGACCTTAACGTCTTAAAAGGCTTCAAAGGCCAAGCCAGGTAGTAGAAATATTTCGAGATTTAACGACAGGTCATAAACAAGCTGAGTGCCTCGACCCGTTGGATGAAAAACCAACCTATTTTGGTCTAGCGACTAATGCTCAATAAATTATTATAAAGATTTATTAAAAAAGAAAATAAAAACATATCAGCAAATTTGCCTGGTCGCTATTTGCTTTGACTTTTTAAGGGTATCGAGATGAAATTTACTTTGAGCCTTCCTTCAGTTTCTGGCTTGCGTTACCAAGTAAGCTTCCCAGACCACCAGCGATTTTCTTGCCAATATCTTCAGTCTTATTTAGGATTTGACTTCCGACTTTACTCGCATTCTTTCCCAGTTCTGATGCAGTCTGATTTGCGTTCGCTGTTGCATTTCCTGCTGTCTGATTTGACTGTGGGCTTGCGTTTCCCAGGACTTTAGACGAAGTTTGATTTGGCAATTGACCTGCATTACCAGCAATCTTTGATGCGGTGATGTTTAACAATGCGGTCGTTTTTGTCGTGCCATTTGAAGTGGTGAGATTTAATTTTGCCGTTGCATTTTTTACTATATTCGAAGCGCCTGCACCTGCCGTTGAGCTTGCATTTCCCGTTGCATTTAATGCATTGGTTGTCACGTTTTGAGCGGTAGCTATCGGAACAAAAATTAGAGCGAGCAACAAGGCTGTTGCGCCAAAATAAGTTGCGTTTATCATCAATAGCACTTCGTAAACATAGTTTTAATAGCTTAAGGGCTCTGAGGTTATCCAATGATGAATCCAGTAATACGATTTTTAAGCGATGTTGTCCAGAATACAGTAACATGACAGACGAAAAGAAAAAAGAAACAAAAATCGAAAAGAAAGATGAATTTGGCAATACCGTCGAAGAGCAAGAAATAGAAGAGAAGGAAGAAGACTAGACTTCCTTTTTCACTCTTTTTTATGTTAACTTTATGCTAACCACTTAGTTCAAGAATTTTGACTTCTAATTTCCTGAAACTTGTTTATGCTTTGGTGTGTTACCATTAGTATGAAAAAGGTCGCGTGTCGTGGAGCAGGCTTTGATTGTAACTATGTAATAGAGGGCTACACCGAACAGGACCTTTTTAGAAATGGAGAAAAGCATGCTTTGAATATGCACGGAATCAAGAGAGAAGAATTTACGCCGCGGTTCAATGAAATGCTTAGGCCCCTCATTGAGGATTATGACGAGGGAAAAACTAAGTAACGGGATGAGATTGCATAAAGTATTGTATAATTGAATCGTGTTCGAATGTTACTGGCATGACAAAAAAGGCACTGAAAAGGAACTTTAACAGCAATACTATGATAATGATGACAATAATTACTATCGCAACATACACAAGTGTGCTTAAAACCATTACTGTTCAATGTACCTAATACTTTAAATAAGTAATTACTGATTGTCGGTAGCTAATTCTGATTTTGCAATCGTACGGGATGTACTACAGTTTTATATATATTTATATAAATATATTAGGCTACTCCTATGAGGACCATTCTACATCAACCTAAACTAAATACGATTAGAATGGTTGAAAAAAACTAAAGAAGAAAAAACACTTCAGAAGCAAATATGAGTTATTTCGGAGTCTACAGAGAAAAGTGATGTATCCTACAATAACAGCTATACTAGATTATCTGGAAGAATCCAATAAGATTGCATACAAAAAAGATGGTTCAATAATCTGGATATTCAAAGGTTCTAGTAAATCTAAAAGAAGGATTGAAGGTATCAAAACTATTCAAAAAACCAAACGGAAGGTTTTGAAAATTTAATCCTCGATAGGTAGTTATTATTCTCCTTTTAATCACTAGAATATTCCTTCTTTTAAAAGGTCTTATGACAGGATGGATTGAGTTTGTAACCCAATTTGACTCTCATAGGGCTTTAGATATTTGCTTATTAACAAGCTCGAACTATCCCTAGTTAGATTCAGGCTCTGGCAGGAGGTAACTCGTTTGCCTCGTTTACTTCCTGTCAGATTTGAAACTAATCTTTTCTTTTGAGCGCTTAAAATTATTTATTAATAACTTGGATGCTATCTATCTTAACTACATTTCCCTGATGGAAGGCATCTTAATACCATTGAATTCATTTGTCTCCCATCAGTCTTTAACTTTTTATAATATGGTAACGATAATAATCCACTGCTAGAAGTGCAGTTTCATCCTAGTGGGCACAATCAGAAATGACTCTGAATTCACATGGGCCCACCAATTTTTTTAACAGTGTAACCAACTTTCAACTATTTTGAGGGCATTCCATCTCTTAGCCCTTGTTTAAGCCTAAATATACTGTAGCAATGGATATTGACATCCCATAACATGAGTAAGTAGTAAATGATGAGTCAAGAAGAATGTGAAATATGGTAATTGTTAGTGTGTCTTTCAGAAGAGGCGGCAGTATTCCGAACAAATTATCGCCAAATTATCTACAAGAACTATAATCATCTTAGGTAACGAGATAAAAAAATTTAAAAGGTTATAATATAAAATAAAAAAGGAAGGAATTCTCATTGAACGATTTCGCAGCTATGTTTTATCGCCTCGCTTAACGGAGCGGATGTATCGAAACATAGGCGTTGGTCTGTCGCTATGTTCTGTTCTAAAGCATCTTTCCAGGATTTTATTGCTGGGTCGTTTGGATTGAGTTTATATAGATTTGCCGCCTCATCATCAGTTATACCCAGTTTTGCATGAAATGCAAACGACTGTGATATGTAGAAACCAGAGAGGGTAACGCACATACAAATCACAATTGGGAAAAAACTTTTAGGTAGTGGTAAAGGAGGATTTCAACATAATTTCCCTATTATAAGTAATACCAAATAAAATAAATCATTTCACTACGGAATATATCTTAAGGACGTCATTTAAATCAAAAACCTTTTCTAATTCATGGCTCTTATTTGTTAGACTGATTCGCGTTCATGTTGGAAAATGCTAATAAGAAAATTGTTAGTATCGTGGACTATGAGATAGATATGACACCTTTTTCAGGATGCCCTTTGCGCCAAAATGGATAGTCTTTCTGTTATAACTTTTAATCGTTCAGTTGATGCTCTAGGCCATTTTAAAAAAAACATGCAATCTTACGCTCTTGTTATTTCCGATTTGAGAATGCCTGCTATGGATGGACTAGAATTACTAAAACAAGTTAAAACACTTAATCCTACTGTGAGAACAATGTCAATAAGCGCCTATGAATTCCAAAACAATCCAATTTTTGAAAAATTTCTAAATGAAAAAATCATAAATTCCTTTTTGGAGAAACCCGTTACAATTAAGAAACTGTGTCAAAAGGTAAGGGAAGAATTCCGAGTTCATCAATTAACTTTCCATCACCAATAAACCATTTTATATTATGTTGATGATAATCGCACAAGTGTGGAGACAAATGCCAAGAGCACGCGTGTGTCTGGTGGGCCTTTTCAAAATTGGCGTATCAGTTGTCTTGTAAATCTTTAAAGTTATTACCGTTGATTGTTTCGGAGTAACTGACATACAAAATATCGTAGTGTTTAAGACCTATTTACCAAATTATAGAAGATTTGGCAACGTTTCTAGGATATATTCACAGTGGAAACTATTCATCAATCTGGTAACTTTCAAGAGAATCTTGCTAAATTATCGCCCGGGAATGTGTAACTGTCGATTTTATATTCAACAAATCATATCGTTATAAACTTTGTTTGCTTAATCATTTAGTGTATGACTGCAATTTCTCATCTTAATCTACTAATTTTAGCGATTGTTCTTATAGTAATAGGAGCAGTATTATTGTATGCTCCCCTCCCATATCCTGCAGGGACAATTGGGAACATCTTAATCATTATTGGAATAATTGTTCTGGTTATTTGGATTGTATTAATGGTTATTGCGGCGTTGAGGCATACCTGATTTTACGTTTTGTCTTTACTCGCAGAACAGAATATTCAGATATATTGAGAATAATGAGAGTAAGTTAAGAATAACGTTCCTAATTACTACGTTCCTATAACATTCTACTAAAGTCGTTTTATAGTATATAGGACATTATAATCCTAATAGAAAACAACTGGTGGGAAATTGGTTGTTTCTTGTTCATTCAAACTGTAATTCCTCCCACTCAGTTGGTTATTAGTAATTTGCTTGCTTGCAGAACTGTCTTAATTCATTCAACTTTAATGTCGATTATATTTGAACATGACAAACTATTAACAAAAATTGGCAAGCAGTGAAAATTGATGACTGGCGGATTGTCAGTTATTCATTGCAATGGTCCAAGGCAATTTAATAAATGGCTCCGGCCAGCCTCACTTATCTTAAGCATCGAAATTACAGATAAACTTCTTGTTTACATTGCATTGTGTATTAACACACTGTACTGCCGCGCTTCATCTAAAACCAACCAACGACATCAGCGAAACTCACAATGGCGAAAAGAATTGCGCCAATTACTAGATATATAAAAGAGAATTTAGTAATAAAGAGCGCCTTGTCATTATTACCTAACATTGCTTTTATTGAAGAATATGAAAATGTAAACACAATTCCGGCACCATAGACTATCGAGTAAGCTCTGGATATTTTCTCCTCGTGTGTAGGAGCCGAAAATGACGAAAGTGTGAGAAAAATTAATGCGCCGGAAATAAGAGTGGCATTGATATATAGTATGTCCTTAGTCTGTAAATCTATCAATTTCTTTTGTAAATAATGGCTTGCTAAAATGTCTTTCCATCTGTATTTTATGAAATACTAATACAATAGCGAAGTTTAATTTTTCTCTATTTATTCGTGTTACTTCAAAGTGTCGTGACTGTTTGGAGAAGAGGGATTGTTAGTTTCTACGCTAGCACCATCTTTTAGGAGTTCGTTCGCTTTTGAAGTAAAATTCTTGGGAACTTTCGTGTTATCTTGTGTAAGACTGGGTGTTTTTACATCCAAACCTTTCGAGCCCTTCAGAGCATTTAAAACGTCTGTGCCGGGCTTGACAGTTCCTTCCCTCTCGACTTTTTCACGTGGTGTGCAATGGCTGGGCGGACTTGTGTCATCACATGTCGTGCAGAACGTGTTGCCGGTACCCGACTGATAGATAGATTCAGTATCCACCTCGTCTCCGCAGCAACGAGTCTTTCCATTATCTTGTGGATAACAACTAATATCACGTACCACTTTTCTGGCTTCAACGAATACTTGGATTGGAGAGGATAATGAGTAAACAGAGGCAACAATCAGAATAATAGCAGCGGTAAAAGCTACAAATCTAAAATTCATTGATGTGAAATTGGAGCTCATCGTAATAAATTTTTCGTGACGCCGCTATCAATCCTATCTAAAAGACACTAGCTAGTGATGCGAAATAAGAAGGCATAAGTAACTTAGGTAAGGCATGTTCTTATATTTAGGAGGTATAATTTCTCCCAACTCTTCATACGTACGTTTCATGGGGCCGGTGGGACCGCTCCGCTGCATCAGCATCCCACCGGTATTATTAAAATTATTTCATATTATGTTGACTCATGTTTTATATCAAACTAAGATGGCGGTGGTGCCGTAGCCGATGGGATTATTTTCGTCCATTAACGTGCACGGCTCTAATCTCGCTGGAGTAACTTGAGTTGCAATCCACTTCTCAAATCTCTTGCGATACCCCCTGGTTAATTAGTTGATAATTCTATTTATTGCATTTATTATGCAATTGGAATTTAATCTTGCATTTTTTACGGGAGAATGTACCGACCCTCACTATCAGAACTCAAACAATCCGGATTATTAAAATTCTTAAATATTTTTTTGTGATTGTCAAATTATGGGAAATTCAGCGTCTTTGTCAAATACGATGTACGATATTCTGAAGGTCATGGGTAAGGATGCGGAGTTTCTGTACGATACTATTGATAAATACACGGACGACGCGGAGAAGGAAAATAAAAAAGAACTGGCCAATACATGGAGAAAAATAAAGTCGGATAGATTGAATCACATAAACTTGCTGAAGGAGGCCCTAGAAAAGGAGATTCACGGTGGATAGAATGTGATGGAATTACTCAAGGACTACTGGTTGAAATTAATCAGCTATTAATAAAACGAGATTGATGGATATTCCTAGACGTGTCATGAATTAAATATGATAAATCTTAATGGCGAGCACGATAGATAGAATGGGGCACATGCGATTCTTGTAATTCAGGCAATCAGGTGGAGTGGTGTGAAAGCTGTAATAGGTTCATGTGCAAGAACTGTGACAATGAAATTCATTCAGTTAGCCTCCCTTAACTTTACACTAAAATAAAAAATAGTTTGCTCTAGGAGAAAAATTCAATTAAGAATTGGAACTGACCTTGTCACATATACTTAATATTTATTGTGCATTAATTATCAAATGGCAGAGGATGAAGATGCAAATACAATCTCAAGAATGGAAAAAAATAAGGCTAGTCCCAAAAGGAAAGGCCTCAACCCTAATACCGATTACACTAAATATGCAGTGGGCGGAGAATCTAAAGAAGTTCCAGCACCAACAGGATTAGAAGAAAATCGTAATTTAAAAGAAAGAAGGGAACAGTCAAAAAACAATAATCTTGTGTGATAAACACCATACCATCTTAGTGTGACGAGAGTTTTTGTGATAATAATCAGTGTAAACACGTAGAAGCAAGCAAATGAATGAATTAAAAATGACAGAAGAATCCCCAGTTAAGGTTATTTACGACGAGCTAACCAAATATCATTTTAAAAAAGCAAATTTTAATTGTCTTACGAAGTAAAAGTGCATCTCTTAATCATGCACGCTTGACAAACGTCATCTCAATAAAAATAGGTCGGGCCATTGAGAGAACGGAACTGGCCTGACGACCCGACGGATGAATAAGAACTCTATTTTGGTTCTATCTATTTAATCTTCAATAAATTATAAAAAAGTTAGAGCTGCGGAAAATAGTACGGCAAAGTGTATGCAGAAAGGTTTTGAAAAAGATTCGGAAGCTAAAATTACTTTGAGCTTTGCTTGAGTTTTTCGCTTGCGTTACCAAGTAAACTTCCTAGCCCACCAGCAATTTTCTTACCTATCTCTTCCGTCTTATTTAGTATTTGTTTGCCTGCTTGACTGGCATTCTTGCCCAATTCTGACCCAGTTTTATTCATTCCTGCGGTGGCATTCGCGACTGCTTTTGAAGCGATCATGTTTGCCTTTGCAGTTGCGTTACCCGGTTTTGAAGCAGTCATATTTAGCTTTGCAGTTGTGTTACTTAGAACATTTAAAACAGTCGTATTTAGCTTTGCTGTTGCGTTACCCGGAGTCTTTGAAGCGGTCATATTTACTTTCGCAGTAGTGTTAGTTTGAATCTGGGCATTTGCAGTTGTGAAATAGAGCAAAGCAATTGTTAGTGCTACAGCTATGGTTCCTTTCGTTAGTATATGCATGAAGTATTCATGTACATCATTGTTTTAATATCTTATATTCAAATCAGAGAGGCTTTAGGTATTGAATCATGAAATGTAAATAAGGAAAATGGAGACAGTTCAGAAAATTGTGCGAGGCTCCAGTCTTAGAGGTTTTTCATAGGACAGAAAGAACTCATCTTGTGACCTTGCCTAAATCCTCAATTTTTACTACGAATTTATTGCGGCAATCAGGACAAATAAAAAATGCTATTGCATGTGCTCCGGTATCGTGATTCTCAAAATCAATTACAGACGCAGTCATGCGGTTTTTGGCTATTGCAATAAATACATAGGAAAACCATCGCTTTCATACGTTCAATAATTTCTTGCTTTTGGTTGAAATTCTCAATAATCCGTTTTTGGTTGGAATGGTCGCCACTCATATCCAAGTGCCAATTTATAAAACTATAAAAACTTATAAATTTTTCTGAACTCAGTTTAGCTAATTGGTCCTTTTTTAATTACTTACTAGGTTCATTATTGTGTTCTCAATTTGGTCTAATTTTACAGGCTTCAATAATACCTCAACTTTCTTGTCGCACAATTTAGGATGCTTTTTTACTACAGCGGGTTGACCGTAATCAGCGGTAGTCATTAGTATCGGTGCTGAAGGATATACATCTAATATTTCAGTCGCTACCTCCGTTCCACTTTTATTCCCTGATAACTTGGAGTCTAATACAAAGACATCCGGTGGTTGTTTTTCAACATCACTTAATATATTATTTCCTTTTGTGTATCGAGCAATAACATCGTAACCTCTATTCGACAAGTAATCACTATATAGGCTCAAATTGTCGTCATCGCCTTCAATTATCATGATTTTAAGTTTTTCTGGTTTCTTCATGAGACTCAAAACCCGAGTATTATACTCTCTTCAACAAACTATTTACGGATTGATAAAATGGATTGTTGCCCGTTTTAAATTATTTTATATTTTGTTGTGAAAGGTGATACCGACGTAAGACCTAGTACATCCTACGTTCGCTGGTGGGACTATTTTCGTCCGTTATGGCGTACGGCTCTGGTCCCGCCAGTCGTTAACTTTCTTAAACTTTGTTGACGCTATCCTTAGTGAATATCTAAGTGGGATTCTAGACAAATGATTTTCAAGGCCGGCATCAGAGTTTTGTTCATTTCTGTTTTGATTCTTTCTGTTTATTGGATTAGTTATTTACAATTGGGCAATGCACAGACTGAAAACTGGAAAAGATATGACGACCCAGGACGAAAATTTACTTTTTTATATCCTCCCACCTGGACCGTTAACAGTACACGCCATGACAATACTAATGGTTTTACGGAAGTGATTCTTACGAATCCAAATTCGACTAGAATGAAAGTTTCCGTACTTTATACACCAAAAGATTCGTTACTGGAATCTGACACAGGTAAGACAGTGCTCCCCTCAAAGGCATTAGCAACCTTCGAGGAGCAAATTAGCGTCGATTACGTTTTGTTCAACAGTACTGGTAAATTTCCTCACAAATATTCCATTCAAAACTACCCATCAGCAAGTGATATAATAGACTTTGAAAAGATTAAAGGACAACCAGGAAAGATGTTATATGTTCTAGCCAAAACTACTGACAAAGATACTTTAGTGTTTTCGTTATCAGATAGCAAAAGGACATTTTACAAATCACTTTCAAATGCGTCACAGATTATAAACTCTATTTCGGTATCAACCTGACTATTCTTAATGACTAATTGAAGGAACTAGTTACCACAATCCTTAACAGAAATGACCGATAGATTACAAAAGTACCTTTATAGTAATCGCAGGTTTTTCCGCTGTAAAACCGGCGGAGCTTTTTTAATATTTTGTTGCAATAGAACATGCAATGGCCTGGTTATCGTTCAGTTCCATTGCCTAAGCACGCATTTGCGACTCGTTGCTTTAATTTTTTATATTTTGTTGGCGAGAGAGTGATTGCCTTTCGTACGTCATCGGCGGTGGGGTTTGACCGTGGGAGACAACCAATATCCCAGCGCTGTTTGAATCATTTTCCTGTATTTTACTTACCACCATCTTTGTTATTTGTTCTGCTATTTCAATCTGCACTTGTTCACTTAATTGCAGTAATTGAGTTGTATGGGACTGTATCCAAGTCTCCTGACTTAAACCCGAATAACCCTGACGTATCGACAAGTCGTAGAATAATTGTTGATTACGTGGATATCTTCTTATCGCTTCTATAGAGGATGGTACTGTAATAGCTATCAGGAGAGGATTGTTTTTTATAATTGATTCTGTCTGCTCTGCAGTTTGCTTTTTTATCCTTTGATATCCTTCCTGATTATCAAATGCGTGAATAAAATTACTACGAGCATTTATTTCATTATTAATAGATAAAAGTTCACTCCTTTTCTCTTCAGACTCTTTATAGTAAAAATCGAGCGAGGCCTTAATTTGCCCCAGCTGATTTTGGGCCCAGTTAAGCTGAAATACGAAGTTCCGTTTTTGCGATTCTAAAATCTGAACATCGTTACAAAGCTTTGAATATATATTCCCAAGATATGGCAATCTGATACCATAGCCTGCCAATTGGGCTACACCTTCGGGGGTCATTCTAAGACCGTTCATCAAATCAAACAGGTTTAAAAAAGGCTTGATGTTCCCTTTTACATGTTCGTACATTGAGATGAATACCTCATTGTTTTTTAGACGCTGAAACTTTTGATAAGTACAAACACATTATCCGCATCAATGTCTAATTCTGTCGCTACTTGAAGTAACGTCTTTCCTTCACCAAATAATTTTAAGGCCTGAGTTTCTTTACTTACTTGGCTAGTGCTTTTTGAAGCGTCACCATCTGAAGAACCAAAAAATTTCTTCTTAACATTAGAGATAGTATTGGGAGATACATGGCATTCTTTCATAATCTGTTTCCAGCCATAACCATGCTCAAGCATTTCAAGAACATATTCCTCCTTTTCTGCTGGAGTTTGCTGAAATGGGTTTACCATGAAACATAATGACACCAACTCATTGATAGCTCTTTCTATTCTGTCCTTGTAGTAAAGGTATTACTACAATCTGCGATACATACTACTACAAGTTGCTATTTCTTACTACATACTAGTACAAACTGAATCTGGAAAGATATTTAATTTATAAGTCCAATTAATTTTATTTGAAACCACAATTTCTGTACGGTATAAAATTATAATTCACTCGTGTTACCTTTCACTATCTTCCAGCCTTTATTTCGAAAACGCCGCACTTTGTCTAGAAAATTAGTGTAAAAATAAAACCATTTTCCTATCCTGCCGTTACAAGTGAAGCGGATTAAACTAAGACCGACCGACCGTATAATTTCTACGCTGTAGTTTGCTTTTTTCAGTATAACAAGCATCGAGGATTCAATATAGTGTAAAAAAAGTTTAAGACAATTAGATATTTTTTTATTTTGTGCACAGACAGTAGTCCGTAAGATAGAAAATGTCAAGAAAAACTATAGAGGTTGACTCTGAGATGATTGATAAAACTCTTGAGGATTTAGCTAAACTTATACTTCGACTTGACGAGAACACGAAGAAAACAAGGAAGGAAAAGAACACAATTAAGAAAATTCAAGAAATACGCGATACATTACAGGATTCGGTGCTCTATGCGAAATTGAAAAAAAGCATACAGTAACTATCATATTTTTAAAACTAAATTTCAACTGTTTTTCTTCCTTTGTTAGATAAATATATTTTAGATTTTTCTTTTGCCTTGATGACGTAGCCCCTGTCAAGTAATTCGTCGACTAGGTTATCAGTTTGAACTTTGTCTAAAAGACCAATATCACTTCCTATTTCATATCTATCAAAAGCTTGAACGCTATCACTAACGCTTTTCATAGAGTTTCAAAAGGAAGGTCTGCCCAATATCTTCATGAGCCATTAATTGATTCGAGCACATTAAGAATAATTAGCGTTATAATATCTCTGAGATTTCAATCATTATGACAAATAAATCCACAAAACAGGCGAAGGTGGCTCAGGCACTCGTAAACCCCCAGTTAAGAAATAACGATAAAAACATAGTAAAAATAAAATATACTCTAATCGATGCTTATCATTTTACCTTTGGTCTTGTCTTTAGACTTCTTGTTAAACGTTATTTCAAGCAGTCCATTGATAAATGTAGATTTCACGCTTTCAATATCTACTTCAACGGGCAAATCAATAACTTCGTGGTACCTTCTTTTTGGGTCTTCAGTTCTTATGTCGACCTGATTTTCATTTGCGTTTATCTTAATCTGTTCCTTAGAAACGCCAGGTAATTCTATTGCTACTTTAACTTCTTTGTCGGTTGTAGAAACCTCTGACAAGGGCTGTCTTTCTGAAAGAATTCTCGCTCTTGAGATGCCGCCTGCCCTCATACGAGGCTTAACATTTCCAAATTCTCTAACAATTGGCTTGCCGTCGGGTCCTATTGTGGTTGTCGAACCGTACACTAACGGACCAATCTCTCTGACCTTAGCCCCATCTTCAGTCACGTATTCTCTTATCAAATCCTTTGGCACTTTATCCTCAATATCCTTAAGATTTTCTTCAAACTCTCTTTCCATTTCTCTTCTCATTTCATCAAATCCTTCAAAAGGATTGCTCCTTCGACCAAAAGGCCAGTTTGTTCCGAAAAATCGATTAAACCAGTCGGATGGCTCAATACTCATTTATGATATAACGACGAGATATCTAATAAATCAATCGTCAATAGCTAAAACCGAAGCCTGCAGCCAACGGTGGCCGTATCTTGTATAGACAAAGCCCTGGTGAGCTGTCTTGTTAATTCGAAGCCACAGACAAGCAAGAATCGCCTACAATCTTGTGCGAAATTTACTTGCGTCTTTGTTTGCTTTGTTTGCCATTTCTTTAATTGTAGAGATAGAGCTTTGCAAATAATTTATGGGTCCCGCTAGTACACCGAGCCATCCACTCAAGACTTCTATCGGTATTTCTAAAATAATAGACAAACTGTAATTTGGTTTATTACTTATTGGATTGTATTGTCAATCTTAATCGGCTGCTCAGGATGGAGCTACTCGGATTCTTTCGAGAGAGGAGGCTGGGTCAAGGTATTCTATCCTGATGCTCAAACCAAAAAGTTGCAATACTACTCACAATTTTTCAACACGGCCAACGGATGCGATTGCTCATCAACAGCAAGTGAAGTAAGTAGCAGTACTTTACCTTCACGAGTAATTAATTTAAGAACATCAATAATTTCCGCTACCAAGTAGCTCACTTCTTCAAAATCTATTTCTGCTTCTTGAAAAAACATTGTCAACAAATCTGGAATTATTACTATATTGATTCTGTAATCGTTGATAATTTTGGTAAGCTCATATTTCAAATAGTGAGTGAGTTGGTATACAGTAAATACTCTCGAAATCATAATCCTTTTGAGATTCTTTTTGATGTTCAGACCATATTGCTTCATAAAATCTATGAACTGGTAAACATCAGTGCAATTTCCAGCATCAAGTACAAATACTTTTGAAGCTCTTAAGCCTCCATATTTCTTCGGCAGTAAACACTGCACCGCCAGCTTCATTAGCATCAGGTTTGCCATTCTAGAGTTACCAAGGATACACATTGCATCATTGGATAGTAGTTCTATGGTTTTATTTGGAGTGACGTCAATTGCGAATGATATTTGATTTAGTCATAAGCGGTTTTAAGATTTATATTTTTGATTTTATTGTCTGTAGGAGTGATTACGGAACTTATCTCTTCTTCGATGAGTCTTGACATGGAGCTTAGCTTTAGAGTGTTAAGCTCTTTTTAATCAAGGAGCTACCTTTGGAGAGGGAGGGGTTTGTCATTCTGTAAGATTGAGATACATATTCACTTGTGACAAAATAAACTGATGCTCAACTAACCGTAAAAGTTTGACATGCCCAATTATTCGCGGATTGGCTTATCAGCGGTTCTCATCGGTTGGTCGTGGTTTCCTATGAATACTATGCCCAAAATTGGGAAAAATTTGAACAGTGGTTAGCTCGCATGAATTAGATAGTATGCCTAGAACTGTATGTGCTCGTACTTCAAAAAGTCCAATAATTCGTCCCTAGTTTGAAATCCATAATACTTCATCATACCATTATTCATCTTGGAACTATTTTGTATATTGCACCCTCTATAGTAACAATGTACAATAATCCATCGTATGGTCCAACTTGCATATCGGCTATCCCTCCAAATTTAGATCCAAAAAGTATTTGATCCAGTTCGTCGCCAGAATTGGTATCGGCAATTTTATCATTCAGATCGTTATGAAGACTAAATCCAGTTCTATTCTCGTTCATATCAAAATGATAAAGGCGTCCAACTGTAGTTCCCACAAATACATCATCTTTGTATTGCTCCCCGTATTTGTCAGAATTGAGGAATTTGATTGCGCTGACACAAGCAGGTATCTTCCATGTGAATTCTGGTCTACTATATTTCCCTTTGCCTTCAAAATCTACTAAATTGTCTGGGTTCAATTTCATATTACCAATTGAGAGATCGTAATTACCAATTTTGTCAGGCTTCCAAATACCCTGTACTCTTGACCATCCACTATTAAAACCAGGCTCAACTAAATTAATTTCGTCACCAAATTCAGGTCCGTCCTCTGTATCCCACAGTTTACCTGTTATAGGATCAAAATCTATCCCAAAACTATTTCGTATGCCATAAGCGTAGTACAAATTTAAGGGATAAATCTTTCCAAGAATATGATTTGGTGGTGCTTGACCGTCAAGGGTGATTCGGATTATGCCACTTGTTGTGTCAGGAAACGCGCCGTTTTTGATATTTTGAGCCTGAGTCGCCTTGTATTTAGTCTGATCTCCTACTGTAGCATATATATTATGATCAGGACCTATCAGAAGTTTTCCGCCCACATGAAAAGATTTTCCTGTAGCAGGTGTGGAAAGAAGCAATTTGGGATTCTGCAATTTAGAATCACTTACTAACTCATATCTCCAAAGTTGGTTACGCGCTTTCTCTCCGTTCGTCGCAGACTTGGTATAGTATAAGAAAACATAAGGATTGGAATTATTAGTTTGGTTCAATTCAACAGCAATTCCTAACATTCCTCTCTCCTGTGAATGCGAAACGTGTACATCGAGCATCGTTTCAGGCATCTTATTCCCAATTGTGATTCTTTGTACCGTGCCGTGGTTCTTCTCTATAATCAAAATATCATCCGGACCTAGGAAAGCCATACCAGTTGGCAAACTAAGTCCGTCTATAACCTTTTCCACCTTAAGCCTTGGATCCTTAACTGTAGGCTCATTGGATGCAGATTTAGTTCCAGTATCCTGTCCGTAAAGAATGCTATACTGGCCTATTAAATTGATACATAGAACAACTGCAATTAAAAATCGAAGCATCCTGCATGTTGAAAAAATATGAGATTTAAGGATTTAGATTCAAATTCTAGTAAACTGGTGTAGAAAAAAATCCAACAATTAAAAAACGGATAGATCGGATTTAACATTTGTGCACTTATCGAATTCAAAATCAATGAACTTATTGATAAAATAAACGCGAAAGATTCCATACTTGAAGCCGATCCACTCGATAGTGAAGTAAGGATATTGGGTTGGATCTTGTACATGGTTTGTAGTAACGAGTTGCCCGTAAAAATCTAAAGCAGCTTTTTCCTACGTAGGTTATCTCGTGCTCCAAGCAGCTTAATAACGAAAGGAATTTCTTGGATTCTTGGAATTATTCAGGTATGTCTCTACGGCCTCTTTATTTAATTTGAATTTATCAGCCAAACTGAGAAATTCATCACGTCCAGGAGATACAAGGTCTATCCACGTATTGTAGCCATTTCCTAGATCTTCAAGCGAACCTTCAGTTTTTATGTCCTTTTTATTATAGGAGATAATCGTTTTCAATTTCATTATTCTGTTCCTTTCACAGTCTTATCTTCCCTTATCAGATTATAATGGAAGGAATGACTGGCTAGACATAACGACTAATCGTGATTCTCTACTTATCATAGAGTTGCGAAAGTTTTTTTCCAGAATTACAATAAGATATCCAATCTCGTTGCGTAGTCAATCCTAATTTCCTTGTAAACGCTCTGGCTTCATGGAATGGAAGAAAGGTCAACTATTAAATGCTCCGTAGAAGGTCAAAGATATGTTTTTAGAGAAATTTTGTTTATTGGCCTAATTCATCTTCATGATAATCTAAGAACCAGTCATTGAAGCTTGCATTAGATTATGCCAATAATAAATTAGGCGCCGATTGCTATATGATTAAACTAAGAAAATTGAATTTCAGACATTGCGAAGGCTACTACTCTAAAAACCCAAAGGCCTGCATTTTTCCCTGTTCAATTTCAGAAATAGATAAAGATGATCAAATGTTGGAAGTTTATGAAAGAGTAATACTTTGGTCCAATGTCGTCCTTGTCTCTACTCCTATAAGATGGGGAAATGCCAGTTCGCTGTATTACCAAATGGTTCAAAGGATGAATTGCGTTCAAAATCAATCAGTTACTAATCAACAATACTTAATTCGTGATAAAACAGCTGCCTTTATAATAACAGGAGGTCAGGATAATGTTCAACATGTTGCAGGGGAAATGCTAACTTTTTGGTCACAGCTAGGATTTGTGTTTGGCAAATTCCCCTTTGTGGGGTGGACTAGAGGATGGTATGCCGAAGATACCGAGAACAATTACAAGAGCATGATATCAGAAAATGGTGCTGCAATGAGGAAGGATATAATACGGACGGTAACGGGTGCTGTAGAAATGTCAAAATTGATTCTGGAAAATAAGTACGACGAGCGACTAATTTAAAAAAAAGTGGTATATTTTCTTGTCCTAAGCAATTTCTCAGTTTAACCTGAGATATTAATTCATTGTAAAGTAAACATACGGGGTTCATTTAAATTTCGAAGCAAATTGAACTCCAGAAGATTTAAGGTCTAAACGAGTCGCGATTGTAATCGTATTATACTATTGAGTGCATAGAGTATTATCTTCTGTACAAATGGTGTCTCGGGTTTCTGTCCCGTTCCCCGAAGCACTATTGCGGTAGAGGGGAAAGGCCAAATACGGGACTGGCCGAAAAAAGCCCCTTACCATACAGGAGACTTACGAATTACGCTTACGTGTTTATTAGCACTTAAAAGATAAGATCTGAAATCACCACATTTGATCAGTATATAATTTCGTATGTTTTTCGAGGAGATAATCAAAGACGGTAATAATATGCCGAGTCGTTGGAGTATCGCTGAATTTTCAATCGGAACTAAATTTAATACAAAAATGAGAAGAATTTTTTATTATATAATTTAAGTAGACGAGGATCAATAGTGCATTGTGGGTTCATAAAACCACGATATATTTTTGCCGTTTATCAGAATTAACTATCCGCCAAATTGCCCCATATTTGCACTGCAAAACCGATTGCTAATAATATTGCGCCTAGTTGAGCAACTCTTGTTTCTAATAACCTATGTTTTTCTTCGTATATGTTTTCTTCACCGCGGGTTTGAGACTCTTTTTCGATTGTTTTCTTGGATCTAAAAATCCTGCCGTATCCAATTAGGATAGATGCAATCAAGTTCAATATCAAGCCCGAAAGGATGAGTATATTTGTCAAGGATTATCTATCTTAATATCGTCACTAATGCTTTGAGGCCGTCCAAATATTAGTAGAAATCAAGTTGGCAAATATGTTGAAGCAACATATTTTACTAAATCATTTTCTAGCGTTACTGGCATAATGAATAGTACATTAAATAGGAATCTGAGGAGGATCACAATTACAATAATTACGATTATCACTAGTGCGATATAAACCAGCGTGTTTAAAACCATATATAGTCTAGGTGCATAATTGTATAAATAACTTTAATGCAGAGCGAGCGGAGTTCTCTTTTTATCGTCACAACTTACTTATGCAATATTGTACAATTAAACAACGCCACCTGCAACGAGATAAAGGAAACTTAACGCAATTGAAAAGAAAAAAGTAGAGGAACAAGATGACTAAAATTTTTTCTTTAAAAGCTGCAATCATGATCAGAGTATTTCTAGGCGGATTGATATTTCATTCAATAACATTTCAATTCCTTCCGATATAAACAAGGCTCAAAAGATATATTACATTTGCAGTTCTAAGACATCAAAGCCAGAAGCCAGACTTAGGTGATTCCTCTGACTCTGGTGAGAACTATTTTACAAAAGCTCGTCAAAATTACCTACTACCTAAACCCAATAAAGACAGGCGACTGAGTAATGTGAAGTTACTACTGAATTTCTCTGTTCGTGTTATAATGACGTAACTCGCGGTAGAACGGATCATGAAGTAGATAGCAGCAACGGTCATAATTGCTGTTCCTATTCCAATCAATTGGTAGAGTTCCAATCCTGGCCTTTAACCTATTTGTTATTCTTTAAATTTAGTACAATTACATTTGAGACATTTTCCATATTCTTGATTATCTTTAACGTGAGACTCGCTAGTGTGATTACAACGGGAACATTTGTCTGAGTTCCTAACCATAAGACTTCCTATAGTAAGATAGAACTTTATTTTATAAAAACATGACAATTACAATTGACAATAATTATTGCCTTCTCTACAGATTCATGAACTGCTTAGCATCGATACACTTAAGAAATCTATCCAACCTGCGGACTTTGAATCCTTATATGAAATGTTGCCTTACGAACTTTATATGAACGAACAGATAGACTGGGATAAAGTCATAAAAAAAGAAGCAAGAGGCCTGGATGACTATGATTTGGGCGAAGTTGAGGAGGTAAATAACGATACTGTGATAACAAAAAAAGGGGTTGTCGATAAAGATAGGTTTTACTTGCCAAGGGACAAAGTTTCAAGATTCGATGGTGATAAACTGTGGTTCGAAGTCACTAAGGATATGGCCAAGGGATACAGACGTGATTAGCGCATATCGTTACTGTCAATTTATGTAGTTCAGTCAACTTTTTTATAATTTACTGGTTATGATATAGTACCCTTGCCAAAAGATAGGAATCAAGAAACATGCAAATATTTCTGATTGCCCTATTGAGGCAGGGTAGAGTTTTCCATAATCCACCATTGAAGTTCACTAATCTTAGACTATCTGACATTTGTTACTATTTTTGAGATACAAAAGGTAATACTTTAATTTTTGCATCGGAAAATGTAACTCCAACCGCTTCGCTGGTGGGCTCAATACTAATTGCATCTCCCCTTGGTTGAACCCGGCGATAGTATGCACGGTGAAGAGAATATCGATAGGCATAAAATATAAAGGCGGCTTAAGAGTTCCGGATCTTCCAATTCAAATTTCCGTCTTAGTCCATTTTGATGTATACCACAAATAAGAATTCAGTGGGCAAAACTATGGATAGGATTTTACGTAAATTATGCAGGAAGCTTCAACTTCTCCCATTGACTGTAATGCGATTAATCTATTTATGAAAGACAAGGCCCTTAAATCCTGTGGAACTGGCTCGATATACAACTCTGTCCATGCAATTTACATTTCAAACATAACTAATACTGATGGGCCGGCATGATGGACTAGTAAAAGACGGCCGACCAGTATGTATTAAAGGTGATGCGCTTACAGGTCTAATGCTCAACAAATTATAAGATAGTTAAAGATGGGCCGTTAGATGCTAAGATGATAGAACCATTCTTAATGCGGCGGTTGTTTTTGCATTGCTTCATGCTCAATAAATAATAAAATTGTTAATACAAGTGGTGAGAGGAATCGAATTTTGCAAATTGCAAAATACCCCTAGAGTTAGGTGGTACAGGGACATGAGGGATAGGACGGGTCCGTTTAACCATTTATGACATAACGGCGGAATGTACTTATTTCTAGTTTAGGCTTTGTATTGTTACTCGCCAGAGATTGATTTGATACCTAATTAATGTATGTTGCCATAGAGCGTAATGAGCGAAACAAAAGATGAAGGTAAAGACATTGAGTCAGCACAAAAAAATCAGAAAAAAATTGGCGCTGCAGAGAACGACCCAGAACCCACAGGTCCAGCCGAAAATCTGCGAGAAGAAGCAGCCGAAATGGTAGAGAAGGGAGAAAGCTCAAAAGATTCTGTTTAAAAACAAACTAAGTTTCCATCTCATCTTCCTGATTGCTCGCCTGTTCTCTCATCTTTGATAATTTCTTCATGTGTTCTGGTTTTAACAATCCTCGTGAATCCAACTCCTCAACTGCCTTCTGAGCAGCCTTTTCCAAACCTATTGCCTCTCCTATCTTATCTTGAATCATCTCTTTATCTGCCATACTATGTGTGAGTGCACAATATTGTTTAATAACGTGTCAAGACATTCCATACTGCCGTTGCTGGGTGCTACCGTTGATACTGTTGATGGGATATGGGATAAGGTCTGACACTAGAATTAAACACGGTAGTAAACCATATGCTATATGTTAGGTACGGATTAATTACGAATTCCATGCCGTACTAAAGGCAAAATTACTTTACTAATTGAAATGCAATGGGATGATTATTACACATTATCTGGGTTTCGCATTACGGTCTTTCCGACAACTTCATAGTTTCTGGAATGCAATATAAAGCTTGCCAATATTGAATAAAACCTTTAGTCTTTGTTTGATATCAATGTTAGTAACTGTCTAAAAATCGATTCATAACCGTATTCTCGCATTATCCAAATCAAAGTCGACACGGTATAAACAGGGAGAAAGTCTCCTAAAAAGGGTATAAATTCTGCCAGGTTCATAATGACTGACACATTACTCTTTGTTATCGAATATAACAACCCGGTTGTTATAACGTCAAATACGTCACCTATTATGGGAGTGCTAAATAACGGAGCAGCCAGGTAATCTAGAGCGTCGGCGATAACTGAGATTGAAAAGGCTAATGCAGCAATTCTGAAACTGCGTTTAGTTTTCTTTTTTGTTTCCTTTTTGATTATTTTTCCCATAGTGAATGTTAATCGGCAAATAATTTATGACTTAGCATTCCGACGGCTCTTCCAGCATTGCTAAACCCAACCATTTGGCGAGTGTATGTCTACACAATCGATCTCTTTCACATCAAAGTAATTCGATATCCACCGGATTTTGAAACTGGGCTCAGTATTGAAACTTAATGCGGTAGTTCATACCCGGATATTCATTTATGTAAATGCATTCAAAGTCCAGAGGGGTTGACATACCGTTTTGGAGTCTAAAAATAGAGTCAAGCTTTTGTTGAAAAGGGTAGCCCAATTAGATTTAAAATATTGCTAGATACATATCTATATTTGCAACCCATAGTACTAACTAAAATAGTAACACTGAGCATGAAATAGAAATTCCAAATTGATTGGAAAAGAAACTGTCTGAATAACGTACAGTAAGGCATTTTAAAAGTTTATTTCAATGGTTTCCTACGAAGGTATTTTTAAACTTACAAAAGCTAAATTTGAAATCTGTCCAATTTGTCATAAAATAAGCCAGAGACTAAATGAAACTGATTTCTTCAAGTGCATGAAACTTGTTTATATCATGATGTGTTATAATATCCATGAAAAAAGTCTCATGTCGAGAAGCAGGCTTTGATTGTAATTACGTAATTGAGGGTTACACTGAACACGACCTTTTTAGAAATGGAGCAAAACATGTTTTGAACATGCATGGAATGAAAAGCAATGAATTTACACCACGATTCAATGAAAAGCTCCGGCCGCTGATTGAGAATTATGACAAGGCCCAGGGAATTGAGGGTTACAAGTCATCTAGAGCGTAGGAGATTGAAAGACGTAAAACAATTAAGACAGATGTTACTGTCGGATATTAATTATCCCAAATTTGATTCTCCATTTTTGAGTGGAGACAGCTAAAATAAAAAATTGGTCGGTTTTAATTCAAGCACAGTTATTGCAAGCACTTTTTAACTGACCGCCAATGTTCTTTTGTTCTACCTCAACGTCTCTTGTTCCACAGACTTCGCATGTTCCTTTCATTGAGTGAAACAATGCACTAAAGTATTTATGAATTATAATCCCTATAAATGAGGATATTGAATTTGCATAAATGGAGGGGAAGCCAATAATACAGAATAAACGAACGAGAACGAATATAGCGGCAATAAGCGAAATGGAAGGGAACTAATCGGAAAATCAGGAGAGGTATTATTATTGTGTGAGCGATATATATGGACAGTAACATGGCTTACAAAAAATATCTGGATGAACAAAAGAAGTGTCTGAACAGAATAATACACTTGTCTAATTTTCCATTCAGACCATTTGTCGAGTTTCCACTATCTGCGAATGAAACGTAACTGTGTATATTTCGGAAAACTGATTTCAAAGGTTTGCATTGAAATAAGTACCTAGTAACTTTCGTCAAATTCATCTACACCTTCCTCTTCGGGTTCAATTAAGTCTTCTTCAATTTTTTCTCTTTCTTCGGTGGGTTTGAAAGGAATATCAGCTTCACCTACAGAATTACACACAGGACATCTAAACTCAATTGTCTGACCCTCCAAGTCCAATGGAAATTGCTTTGCAAAAATTTCATCACATTTTGCGCACACCATCGTTGCTTCAATGCTATCGGGACTAAACTTATGAGATTGCAGTAAGAATAGGCCGTTTGTCATTTACTAGTACGACATTTATAGAAAAAATCGTTTATAACAGTTACAACGGCTAGAGTCTGTATAGGACGTGTGAATCGACGCATAAAAAGTCATGCATTAGATTTTTAATTGTTTTTTAGGTACGCTCTTTTTTCGAGTTATGCCATCCACAATCAACCCGTTAAATACTTTTCAGACAATAGTAATTTATGGACAATGCAACACCGTTATCAAATACAATGTACGATATTCTCAAAGTCATGGGTAAGGATTCGGAGTTTTTGTACGATACGATTGATAAATACACAGACGACGCGGAGAAAGCAAATAAAAAAGAGCTGGTCAATACATGGAGAAAAATAAAGTCGGATAAACTGAATCACATAAACTTGCTGAAGGAGGCCTTAGAAAAGGAGATTCACGGAGGATAGAATGCGATGAAATCACTCAAGGACTAGTGGTTGAAATTAATCAGCTATTACTACAAATGAGATTGATTGATATCCTTGCAGGCGTCATGAATTAAAGTATGACAAATCTTAATGGCAGGCATCATAGAGTGGGCACTTGCGATTCTTGCAATTCAGGCGTCCATGTAGAGTGGTGCGAAAGCTGTAGTAGGTTTATGTGCAAGAACTGTGACAATGAAATCCATTCCGTTAGCCTTCCCTAACTTGAACGTAAAATAAAACTAGATTGCTAAGATGTTGCTATTTTACAGTTGGGTTACGAAAGTGATTTAAAAACTAGACCAGTTTGCATTACTGACAGTCTAATTTTACATTTGGTCTCTTCAGAATTCCGAATTTGATTTCTATCCCTGTTTTTTCACAGTAAAGGAATCATTCATCGTTAATGGGAAGGAGAGCTGGTCTTGAGAGCATATCGGACACATGTTTTCTTTTCCGGATTGTTTCTTCTATGTGAGATTTGTCAAGCGATGTCACGCCCCATAGGCAGTCTTCGCACAAAAAAAATATTCTTTCTTTGCTTTTAGGATTTTCTTTGTAAGTCAGTTCCTCGCTAGTCGCCATTAATGCATATTCCCATCGAGTCTTTCGTCTTATTAATTTTCTGCTTTTTAATCACTTGAATATTGTTCCCTCTAAAGTCCTTAGAGACGAAGGATTGTTTTTGCGGTTCCATTCAAAATGCTTCTTGGAGTTGGAAGAAAGACAATTGCTTATTTGCAAGTTAGAATAATATATATTTAAATTGAGGAACTGATTGCGGAAGGTGCTTAAGTTACATTTTATGACGCTGTGCATTATTCATAGGCTAAATACGAGTTACATAATCAGGTAACGCTTTAATATCTAACTAAACTATTCCGTCATATGCAAAGTCGAGGAAACTCGTTATTATTTGAGGAAAGCGTCATGTCCGTCCACTTTATATAATTTGGCTGAGATCATTTTAGCAGTCTATGTTTCATTTGCTGGCTGCCATCTAGCATTCTTCCTCAATCACCATTTTGCCCACCAGTTTATGTATAGGCATTGGAAAATTTTTTATAATGTCTTCACGATACTGTAATTGCGATTAACACTGATAGGAGGGCTTTTTCTATCGGTTTCTGGGAACTTGTAAACAATTGCTCGTTTGCATTTTTTCCCTCCTGTCAGCATTTAACTCTTTTATATTTTGTTAAATATGGTATGATAGGACACCAACGGCGACGAGTCATAAACGGTCATAAAGCGTTATACCTTGGTGGGCCTTTGTGAGATTTGGCCCACCAGTTTTTAATTTTCGAATGCGTGAATTTTTTTATAATATTTTTACGACATTTGTGCAAAAATTGGAATTTAAAAATGCTAGGAGCTGCCTCGTCAAAGCAAAAAGCTAGAAATTACTTTTTTGGGCTGCTATGCATAACTTTGGCCGACAGTTCATAAATGGATTAGAGGCTTTCTGTATTCTCTGTATTCATTGACAATCCTAACGGCTGAGCAGACTACGTTTTATAACTGATGAAAATTGTTCTTTTAATAAGTTTGGCTAGAACAGAGATAATTATGGAAACCAAATTCTAAATTGTTTATTAGGATAAAAGTTAACACTTGCATACTGGCCCCTTTTCTTTCTTGTGTTGAGATTTCTTTATCATATCGGTAACCAATTTTATTTTCTTCTTGTCCAGTTGGCAGTCGTTCAAATTTTTCTTCAGATATGAATCCAAGATTTTATCAATATCATCGTAAGACAATCCGATTTCTCTTTCAGCCAGCTGCCCTTTCCAAAATCGAGGGCTGCTTGGCTGCTGTATAATTTTTTCTGGCAACTGTAATTCTTTTGCTAGTAACTTGACCTGGCTCTTATACAACTCTCCAATGGGAAACATGTCTGCCCCAGCATCGCCAAACTTGGTAAAATAACCTATCATAAGTTCACTTCTGTCAGCCGTTCCGAGTACCAGAAAATTATGAATTGCTGCATAATAATATAACAATGACATTCTTAGCCTTGCTGAAAAATTTCCTGCTGAAAGCCTGTCCTTCGGTAGCCCATTTAATAAAATCTTTTTTCCTCGTTCTATATTGATTTCTTTATATCTAATATTCAACTTTTTAGCGAGGGTCTTAGCATTTTGAATGTCTGTCTCCGGCGTCAATCCTTTCTCTGGCATTATCAAACCAATTATTCTATTGCCCTGCAGCGCCCTCGATGCTAGTACCAAGCAGACGGAAGAATCAAGTCCACCGCTGAGACCAATAACTACTCCGGCTTTCTTTCTTGATTTAACTTCATTTGAAATAAACGCGGTAATCTTTTTGATAAGGTTTCCATAATCTAATTTTAGGAATTTATCTGACAAGACGAGCATACTCACTCAAAGCTCAAAATATGTTTTACGTCGGACCATCATTAAGGAAAGTCGGGAAATTGATGCGGTAAAGAACTCGCTTGATTAATTATTAAAGCAAGAGCTTATAGCCTTCTTCCCTGAAAATATCGCCGCACAATCTTAATACATTTTCAACGTGAGTTACTAACATTGTCATTGTCTAACCGTAATGGCTTTTTGAAATAATTATCGACAGCCGGAATTGTCTCTCACTAACTCATGGATAGAGGCGGAAGAAGAGTAAATTTTTTCCATCGTCTCTTTTTAATTAAATCGGTAACGCTACAACTTCTCAATTATTCTACTAAAACGCATTACCTATGCATGGTGATATAGTTTAAGGACGTAATGCTACCGGTTTTTGTGTGTATGTTGATTCCGATTTTAGATATCCCTAGCTTGTTCTCTAATCTGGCACTTCGTTCATCAGCATGTCTATTTCTTCTTGGGTCGGCTCATTATCCCTCTCGAATTTAGCACTTACCAACCCGCTGGATACGTTAATCCAAAGTGAACTCCCATCATATTTGATGATGTATGGCTTTGGTATGTAGTACATATGAACGCTGACAACTCCTTCTCTTACTATGATGAATTCATTACCAACTTTATCTACATCACCGATATCGACATTATCAACAGTCCTAACATGTTTATGTATCACGTCTTCCCAAGGTATGGTTAATATTTTTCCAGATTGCTCGCCCTTCAAATGCAGGTCTGGCTCCTTGGCCATGAACGGTATGACTTGATGATATGCAGCATATTCAGGTTTATTTGAATCTTCAATTTGCTTCATTTCAGAACGTAGGGGTGGGCTATCGCGCTTATACATGTCCTTAATTTCGTCTTTGGGCAGTAAAACATACAAGTTATCTTTATCAAACTCCTTGACATGTAATTTGGGAATAAAGTAATGAGTATCCCCGTCTTTTACCTCGATATAATCTTCAGTTATGCTTTCTATCTTTCCCAGATCTTTACCCTCAAATGACTTAACTTTCCTATGGATCATCTTCTTGCCAGATATCTTTACGTTTACCACATAAAATATGAGACAATATTAGATTTAACCGTTTTTTGCTGATTATTAATATCATGTTTATATCAAATGTCGACTATTAGTCAGTATGCCGAAGGAAAACATAGCAGGCCCGACAGTAACGTGGGACGAGATTAAGGATGAAAAAGTCAAATCCAATGACGGTAACCAAGTTGGAAAGATAAAAGAGATATCGAAGTATCATCTTAGAATTCAAAAGGGAAGTGTAAAGAAAAAAAGTTTCTGGATACCCAAGAATCTCGCCGACACTTACGACGGTAAATATTTGTGGTTAATAACAGACGAGGATGACATACACCAAAAATACCTGTATGGTGAAGAACCGTCTGGAGATAAATCGACTAAAAATATAGAGGGAATTGGAGTGGTTGATAAAAGAATGGCTGGAATTCCCAGCAGGCCATCTGGCAATTCTCGGTACAAAAATATCCGGGAGCCAGATTGAATTTGATTTGATCCCTATCCTTGATGGCAGTTAAACCTAGATCAATTGATTTTACCAAAAGTTTTGGACCGAAAAAATTTAGCCTCATTGTGCGATTTTTGGAATATCGAATTGTTTTGAATCATTGATATGGTTTAGTAGAAACCACTCCTGGATATAAGATACATTACGCGTAACTCGTTCGTACTCACAGTGTTGATTATCCTATGAAAAAACTGTCGTGCTGAGACGTTTGCTTTGATTGCAATGTTGTAATCGAAGGGTATCCTGAGCAACGTCTATTTGGAAACGGGTAAAAACATGTTTTTAATGGATACGGTATGAAAAATGGAGAATTTACTTCATAATTAATGTAAGACTCCAACTGCTCATTACGATACGATTTCCTACAACTCAAACTTCAGCGATCATTGATAATTTTGTACACGTCGGCATAAATAACAGATTATACTTTGTGTGATTGAATTTAAATTAGGTAATCGGGTTGATCTGAGTTCCACTCTGACTATCCATTTTTTATTACTAAATGTGCATCATAAGTTAATAATACTGTCAAGAAAAGGATCAAATGCCCAAAGCCATTCCAGGCAGATCTATTTTTAAAAATTGGATTAGATTATATGTTTTTTAGATAAATAAATTCTTATGGAGAAGAAAATAGCTATTGTCACAATACACGACGTCAATCCGTCCTGCACAGAAAGACTAGAACAGGTCACTGATATCTTAGAAGGGCAAAATATTAAATACAATCTTAGTCTAGTTCCGTTTTATCAAAAAACCTTTAACTTAATTAATTATCCAGCTTTCGTCAACAAATTATCATCACTCTCAAAAAAACAGAATGTAGAAGTAACATTGCATGGGTTGTACCACGAAATTAATACAGTGATAGAGGATTTTGAGTCTCAATCAAAAGAACAGGAAAAAAGTGAAATACAAATGGGTCTTAAAATCATTGGGTCTGTAAAGCTTGCACCACCCACTACGTTCATTCCACCCGCATGGCGTTTAAGCAGAGAAACAATAGAAGCACTCAAAGAACTCAATTTTGAAATCGTTGAATCTAGGTCAAGTATAGAATTCATTCACTCAGCGAAAAAATATCTTCTTTCTCCCGTTATGAATTGGGATAAATACGGTAATAAGAACAAGAATAGAGAAATGCTCAACGAAAATAAAATTGAATTTTATAAACATTTATTCAATCTAGACGGCGAGTCTTTCGGAATATTTAGATTGGCAATCCACCCGCCTCACGACCCAAACGAAGCCCTAGATGATCAAGTCAAAATGATTGAGCATTTAAAAACTAACCAAGATTACAAATTTATTACATATTCAGATTTGGCGGAGATTGCTTTATCGGTCAAAGCTTCAAATGAGTAACGTAAATCTTGATAAGGTTTGATGATAGTTGATGATAGTGATACGAGAAATTAACGAATCTGATGTTCAAAACGGTTTTTTAGAAGTACTAGATAATCTCGTAAGTCCCAATATTACTGAGGAACACGCGATAAAGATTTTAAACAAAATTAAAATCAACAAGTTACATAAAATTTTTGTTGCAATTAACACATCAAATAATCAGGTAATCGGAAGCGTCACACTATTGATGGAATTCAAGTTTATAAATAAAGGTATGAAGGTGGGTTATATAGAGGACGTTGCTGTCCGCCGTGGATACGAAAGGAAAGGAATAGGCAGAAGGCTTGTTAATCATGTTACCAATTTTGGAACTTCCAATGCTAAATGTAAAAAAATAATTCTGTACTGCAACAAGAACAATGTGCCATTTTATAATAATTTGGGATTTAATGTCGATGAAGGTGCTTTAGTTATGACATTTGAGGAAAAATGAAGTACGAACAAACTGGCAAATTTTTGCCAATGGATTGTACTACTTAATAAATTTTTAATTATTTATATTTTTGAAGGATTTGTACGACTTATTTGAAGCAGTTCATAGGTCAATGGATTTTGAGGTAGATTGAAAATTGATTTTTGACGAATCATTATTATTATTATTCAATACCAGCATGATTACTTTTTTTATATCACTTGGGATTTGTGTAACCTGGTTGATTATGTTCGTTAGGACACGTTTGTCGTACAAATCTTATTTGGCTAATACAAAAAGGAACGATAAATTGCATATTCATCCTGATTGTTTAAAAAATTTGCCAGCTGTTTCAATAATAATTCCTGCAAGGAATGAAGAAGGGAATATAGAAAGATGTCTACTGTCAATTGTTAATCAAAATTATCCAAATTTTGAGGTAATTTTGATAGATGATAACTCTAATGATAACACAGTGCAAAAAGCTAGGAGAATACAACAAAAAATCAAGTCTAAATTTCAAAATTTAAAAATTATTGAATTAAAGTCTACGCCTCAGGATTGGACAGGCAAAACTTGGGCATCAGAAAAAGGATTTTTAAGTAGCAGACATGAAATGCTACTATTTCTTGATGCAGACTGTTATTATTCCAAAAACTGCTTACTCTTTGCAATGTCTCATATGGTAAGTAAAAAGTTAGATGTAATAACAGGTCACCCTTTTTTTGTTTTGAAGGATTTATGGTCTAAAATATCCATTCCATTATGGAAGTTATTGTCTTTTACGTTCCAAGATGATGCGTCATATGTCAATGATCCCAAATCTAATGTTGCTTATTTAATGGGATGTTTTTTCATGATAAAGAGACACGTACTAATAGAAATTGGGTCGTTTGCTTGTGTCAAAAACGCAATTCAGGAAGACAGAGAACTGGGGCAAAAGCTGAAACATTCTGGTTATAAACTCAATATTGTCCAAATGGACAAATTTATTGTGGCATTATGGGCTCGAAATCTTTCGACATTATGGCAAGGAGTAGCAAGAACAATAAGTCCTATGATGCTATACCAGAAAAAAAAGGTTTTTATTAATTTTGTAACTATTTTTGTCTTGACAGTACTTCCATCTATTTTGATTGTTACCAACTTACTTCTGAACATGCAAGCACAATTACCTATGGACCTAAAATTCAACAACTACTTACATTTGACTATTTTTATTGTATATTTATTGACATTTGGATTAACAACATGTTGTGTAATAATGAAATTGATTAGTATGGCTGAAGTATCCCCATGTTATGCATTATTATTCCCCGTAGGAGGATTTTTTCTGACTTCAGCTTACTTAGCAACTATGTTACCATTGAGTCTATACATTAAACGATCCTCAAAGAAGGTAGAATGGAAAGGAAGAACCTATACTTATAACAGAATTGGTAGTAAAATGATTTAATTCAAAGGGAATTAATTAGATGATTGCAATTTGTATTGCACTTATCCACAGGAGACGGTATGGAAAAGTTTCGATTTGGAATGCCTGCTATGGATGGACTAGAATTACTAAAACAAGTTAAAGGACTTAATCCTACTGTGAGAACAGTGTTAATAAACGCCTATGAATTCCAAAACTATCGAATTTTTGAAAAATTTCTGAAAGAAAGAATCATAAATTCCTTTTTGGAGAAACCCGTCTCAATTGAGAAACTGTGTCAAAGGATAAGAGGAGAATTCCGAGTTCACCAATTAACTTCCCGACACCAATAAACCATTTTATGTTATGTTGACGATAATCCAACGAATAGCCTTACACACTTTAGTGACATACTTAAAGATACTAATTTGGTCGCCCCTGTAATAGTTACTATTAAGAATATGTAATAATTGTTTACGCTGAAGCCTTACGATAGATGGCAATGCAAAAGCAAAACTTGATCGCAAGAAACTATCATGTTACAGACAGATAGAACTATAATTATTGAAGTGTCAGTGTCATGATTTGTCGAAAAATAATTATCAATCACTGCAGGTTTAAGCTTGAAAACATATGAAGTTTGACAGGAATGATGGGCAAACGTTATCTATTAACTACTTATTCACAAGTTTGAACTATTTAGTACTATAAACAACTTACTATATCATAAACTATCAAAACAAAAAAAAGAAAAGGATTATTGGTTGTTTATTTCATGTCCTGTAATGCCTTGAATTGTGCCAAATCACGTAAGAGACTCGCCGCTACCAGCGTCTTTGCAGCTTCTTTTGCGTCTTTCAAGTCTTTCACTGCATCAACATTGTCGTCTTTAATATCACCTGCTTTTGGATAGGCATCCTTTAATGCTTTCATTATGGGGTCAACGTCTATCTTCGTAACTGTCACTGCTTTTGCTCCTCCAGTAGCATTAGTCTTATTTCCTTGACTTTGATTGCCTTGGGCATTCACCTGTGCAATTGGATTCGCTATCAGGGCTGCTCCGAGCAGAATTGCAAGCGAAGCAACTAAGACTGCGATTTTGCTATTTGTATTAGACATCAATTTTTATAATTCAATATGCTTTATAAGATAGTAGAACAAAAAAAGTAGAAGATGATGGAAGGAACACCAAATCTGTAAATGTCATTTAGGCTCCCACCAGTCCGAGTGGATTTCGCAAGTATTTTTCTCAAACCTGAAATGAATAATTTTTTTGTTTTTCTAATAATTCGAAATAGCAATGTAGATTATGATTTTGGAGTAACACAAGTCTGCTTTCCATTTACCGAGTAACAGTTCGAGGGTAAAACGGCACCTTTATTATTAATGGCATTATGTGAACCGGAAAGAAAAAAGTACCATAGACCAAACGACAAACCTGCAACTAGGACTATCATTAAGATCAGAAACTTGACCCATTTAGCAGCGAAGCTTATAGATCTGCTGTTGGTATCCTCAGGGACTGCCATTCAAGATACCATTGTAAAAAATAAGTATTAACAGTTACATTGAACAAAATTGTTATCTACACACGTCGGCGATATTACCAGGCGCCCCAGGGTACTTTTTCTTGACACTCTTCCGCGAGACCTGACCGTTCTAATAATTGCACATGTCGCAGGGTAGCTTGTTAGCAGATGTTAAGCTTGCCAGTAGGCTCACTAAAGTACAAAGGCTCCTTCGAAAGTAATAATAGTATATTGCGCCGAGTCCTATTGCTAATCACTTGGAAATTAAATTTAGCCTGTTTCCGACTTTGAAATCTCCAGTCCTTTGGCGCGACGGCTTGTGCTCAATAGTTATCCTGAGCGAAATCTATTATTAAACTTCGAGAATAAAAACAAAAAAGAAAAGGAATTTCAGTAGTGTTCCATACCCGCACCTGGCATACCGGGACCACCCGGCATTCCACTAGCTCTGGGCATGTCTTTAGTTTTAGAAGCTGCAATTACGTTATCGATCCTGAGGATCAATGATGCAGTCTCTGTCGCTGAATTTATGATATTTTCTTTGACTACTAAGGGCTCATATACGCCTTTGGAAGACATATCAGCTAGCTTTGCGTTCATGACATCGATGCCAATCTTTGGTGTATTTGAATCCGAAATCTTGGAATGAAGCTGCACTTGAGTGTCAATTACGTCCATACCAGCGTTTCTCGCTAAAGTAAGCGGTATCGAATCTAACGCATCAGCATATTTTTCTGCCGCAAGTTGTTCCCTTCCAGGTAACGATACCGCCCACTCTCTTAACCTTTGTGCAACAACTGCCTCTGGAGCACCACCGCCAGCAATTATGTGTGGATATTCTAGTACATCCTTTACGGACATCAATGCATCATGAATAGACCGTTCTGCTTCGTCCACTACTCTCTGAGATCCTCCCCGTATGAACACTGACAAGGCTTTTGGATCTTTGCAACCTTCTATGAACACCCACTTTTCGCTCTCGACTTTTCGTTCTTCAACTAGCTTTGAATAGCCTAGGTCGTTTGTTGAAAGTTCCTCAATGTTAGTTACAATTTTGGCGCCAGTTGCCCTAGATAATTTAGCCATGTCGCTATCTTTTGCTCTACGAACTGCTAGAATACCAGACTTCGAGAGATAGTGTTGTGCAACATCGTCAATTCCCTTTTGACATACAAGCACATTTGCTCCGGCAGAAATGACTTTGCCGACCATGTTTTTGAGAATACGGTTTTCCTCATCCATAAAGGATTGCATTTGCTCTGGGGAATTGATACTAATCTTAGCATCAAAATCCGTTTTCTCTATTTCTATTGGAGAGTTAACTAGAGCGATTTTAGCATCTCCTATTCGTTTTGGCATACCTGCATGTACAACTTCCTTATCTATTATTACGCCTCGCACAAGAATAGTGTCTTCTATTGATCCTCCCGGTTTTTTGTCCACTTTTATATTTTCAATATCGACTTGATATTTATCATCTATATGATCGGCAGCAGCGAGAATTGCGTCCACAATTATCTTTGATAAGTACTTTGAGTTTGTAGAGACCATTTTTGATGACATGGAAGTTTCCGAAATCGTATTTAGAATTCCTCTGTCCATTGGATTCACCTTAGTTGCTATGCTTCGCAGTATCTCATTGGCTTTTATGGCGCATTTTTTGTAACCCTCCACTATAACTGTGGGATGTACGTCCCTGTCGATGAGTTCTTCAGCTTTTTCCAAAAGTGAGCCGGCAACTACCACAGACGAGGTTGTACCATCTCCCACTTCATTGTCAATTGATTTTGACACTTCAACCATCATCTTAGCTGCGGGATGCTGTACATCTATGTCTTTTAGTATCGTTGCACCATCGTTACTTATTGTTACGTCGCCCAGCGCATCTACTAGCATCTTGTCCATACCTCGAGGGCCAAGGTTCGACTTAATAATTTCTGCTACAAGTTTAGCCGCCGTAATATTGTTTCTTTGTGCGTCTTTATCTTTTGTTTCAGTTGTTCCTTCTTTCAAAAGTACAATAGGTATTTGTTGTTGTTGTGCTGACATTAAATCACCTATGTTATTAATATCATGTCAGTAACGATATTTATATTTTTTTTCTGGGCCCAATCGAAAAATAACAGCGATGATCTCAGATCAAGTTAGGTCTAAATCCATATATTAATTCAGGTCTCGGCACAGTCAAGGCTTTTTCGAACTAATGTCTCGACTAAGGAACAAAGAAGAACTTAGTAAAGGTCGGAAATTACCTTCTCGTTAAGTAATTGTTTAGCCATTTGATGATTGGTATGTTTTTTTAATAAATGTTTTTCATAGGACGAATAAGTGATTGTTTTAAAACTCCCATTACTACTGTCGTTACTCCTGACGAATGCCAGTCAAAACCTAGCACGCAACCAAAAGCCTGAAACCACAATGGGCCAGATATTCTCCTTAAAAACTCATGTTCACCGTACTCATCTACAATCACTTTCGCAATTGCACCTGAAAGTTTGATCATCCTATCAATAAAATAGGGAGGGGCATGGCCGCCGTGAAGTGGGAGTTTAATTGTTGCATGAGCCATCATTTACAATAATATAACTAGACGGATACTCACTTTATTAGTTTACTTGAATTAGACTGTAATTTCTATTGAGGACAATGTCCCTCGTATTTTGATTTACAAAAGTCCTAAGTAATAGTCACAGTAGAGAAACCTTTGTCTTTGAAATTGATATAAACAATGTGGTTTCAGGTTTTATGTGGAAAAATTAAGAAATGAGGCATCTCAGGCGGCAAACTCGGCGGAGAGAAAAGTGGATGAAAATGGATCTCAGTGGGCTGACGTCTTAAGAGAAGTAGTAGACAAGTTGACTGGGAAGAACATGGAAGTTACCTATCATTTTCAAAATTTTGAAATCGATATACCTAAAGCAACAGGACCTCAGGGTAAAGAACTAGGAAGTGCAAAGTGGAGACTTGACGGTAAGTTTACTTTAACCACTCAACTATCAAATAAGTCATCTAATATAGAATAATTTGGATGCAAGTAATCCTAATTCACATTTAGATCCAGAGACAAGAGTCATCAATGGTCTAGCTAATATTTTGAAAACGGTTCAAGGAAAAGTAAGCATAGAAATCCAAGATAAAGAAGTGCTTTCAGTATCTCTCGATGGTAACACAGTTCATCTGGATGTGAGTGATGCATCGATATTTGGTACCTCAGAAAGTGATAGTAATCTTGGATTATTTGAGGGACTTAAAACAGCGAAGAGATTAGGAGAAACACTCGATTCGAAAGGAATAACATTATCTATACTGAGGAAGGGTAAAAAGGCATTGAGTTTAGGCAGAGATGCTAGACCCACATTAAGTACTCTAGTGACCGGAACTGATGATATTCAGGTTAATAGTGTCAGACAAGTTACGAAATTAGGTAAAGATATTAAAAAACGTCAAAGGGCTAAAAAGTCTAGTTAACTATGTCGGACATCGCTCTCAGTACTTGAAAGTAATCTTATTAGTTGCCTGGCCATAAATAAACCATCATATCCTGATTCTCTTAATATCCAAATATTGTAGACGCCGAGTAAACTGGCAGAAAGTCACCAAGAAAGGGTATGAATTCAGTGAGATTCATTATGAATGAAACCTTACTTTTAGTTATAGAGTATAGCATACTTATTACAACTAGGTCAAATATGTCTCCAATTATTGGGACACTAAATAGTGGAGCAGCCAGGTAATCCAGAGCGTCTGCAATAATTGATATCCCTCGGGCTAAAGCAGCAGTTCTTAAACTATGTTTGGTTTTCTTACTTGTTTCCTTTCTTATTATTTCAAGAATATAGTAAATGTTAAGCAGCAAATAATTTATGACTTAGTGCTCCTGACGTTCTCCCAGCAGTGCCAATGCCTATTGTTGTCCCCATTATAATAATAGACGACGAAAGAAGGATCGGCAGAGATTCTTTCATCATAAACATGGACCTGCAACATATTATTTTAAGATATTAGCAATAAAAACCGGGTTTTCTATTTTTGCTCTGTTACTTGAACTTAATTATCATTACTTTATTTGATCTTTAATGGCTAATCATCCTAATAGAATATATAATTCTGGAAGTGAGAAAATCAGACTTTAGATCAACAAATTAATTTTCAAGGGTCCTGTCAAAGAATGACTGGCAATATTATTGTAGTAATCATTCAAGTTTCAAAGTGGATGGAATATGCAAATGCGTTTGGGCCATAAATTTCATCAGGAAAGGCACCTATCGTTTTTGTTATTAAGCAATGTAGTGCATACTAATATTACAATGGGAGATTACAAAATCAAAGAAAAAACAGAATTTGAGGTTGGAAAGACTGACACCGAAGAAAAATTAGAAGATGCAGGAGACAAGGTTAAAGCCGGTGCAAAGGCATTTGGAAAGAAAGTCGCAGATCCTGACAAGGATTTAGAAACTGAGTACCAAAAAGAAAAGATAAAGGAAAAAATGGACTAGAATTAGTCCATAGTCATTTTTTATGATTATCTCCGTTAACAGTAAATTGATTGGTGCTAATTCGGTGAGACCCCGGTGAGACAAAGCACCCATTAATGACTATCATAACAACGGATCAAAGTAAACCTCCAAGTTAATTTCATCTAAAATGGAATTTTAATATCTTAATAATGAGCGCCTTCTACATTCTGAGCGTTACTCAAAGGACATACTAGTGCGATACTAAAATCTAGAAAATAAAAAAGAGAACGGTCATTACTCAGAAGCGGCGTTGCTCTTGGCTAGTTTAGTGCACAGCTCTAAATGTGCTTTTTCTTCCTTGAGAATCGATATAACCCTCGTTCCGAACTTCTTATTCTTAACCTGTTTTGAAATCGAGTTGAGTACCTCATAATGGGTAACTTCAGCGCCTTCCGCCAAACAAAGGAATTCTAAAGCCTCTTGAGTGTCAGGCTCATCGCCCAGATATGTTTCCATGATTTTTGATGCTTTCTCAGCAGTTTCTTCGGCTTTCTCCTCGATAGTCGATTGATCGAACCCGTCACTTTCTACAAGATCTTCAACCAATTGTTGCATTTCTTGTTCCTGTTGGCTTGCCTCGTCCTTCATTTTGGACAACTTCTTCATTTGTTCTGTTTTCAATAGTCCTCTTGAATCCAAATCTTCTACAGCCTTTTGCGCTGCTTTTTCTAAACCTAATGCCTCACCTATCTTTTCTTGTATCATTTCTTTATCTGCCATTCTAACGACACAATGTACATTATCTCTTAATACTGATGTTTACCACAGTTGTCAAAAGCAAATATGTCCTTAACTTGGTTTCTCTTTTAAATCCTTATCAAGTCCTGGAACGTATTCCTGGGCTGTTAATGAGTCTTATTAACTGATTCTAATTCAACCTGAAATGATTATTATCCTAAAACTTATAATTTCATTAAAATTAACCATTATGAAAATATTTAGCAGGGCAAAAACTACTGATCGTTACAGGTAACCATTTGTTCTTCCGTATTTTAAGAGGACAGGAGTTGGCTTATTTATTGACCAAATGGACTTACAAGCTTTGCTCCTGAAAGAGTTGACGCTGCATTTGGATCCGCATCTTCAAATGGTTCTTGCGTCACAATGAATTGCGTATAAGTATATGGATTAACCAAATTAGCGGTGTAGTCAAGGGTTCCATTCTTTGAGAACTCTCCTAAGCTTAGTTTATAGTTCGAGCCACCAGCATCTACAAGCCAACCTTCGAATACTTTTCCTTCTTTCGGTGGAGTAGTCATATTAGCGACTATGTGAACCATATGTTCTTAGGAACGATTGTAACCGTACCCATCTTCTGTCCACCAAAGGGCTCATTTCCTCCTGGAGTTTTAATATCTAATGTTTGTTGTGAGTATGCTAATTGTGTCGCTGAAAATCCTGCAACGATTGTCGATAAAGTACTAGTATCGCCAAAATATGCCTAAGTCCATAAGATTTCATCATTATCCTAAGTACTACATTATTTAAATAAGTGCATGTTACCTCCTAACGAAGGTTTCTATTCAACTGATAGATTGACTAAATACATTAGAGGTATAACCAAAATATCATCATTTAGAATTTAAAAATAATTAGAGCGCTGGCGATTCTCACTATAAGCTGGGCATCGGATACTATCAGTTAGGATATATGTTAGGATATATCAGAAAATCATTTTAAATGAAATTTTTAAGATAAAACCTATCGAAAACATCGATACATCTGCATACGAGCCATTGACAGATTATTTTAATTGAAATTGATATCATTTATTTCAAATGCAGTCATAAGTATCGTTCTTACAAATGTATTCATTTTCTTTAGTTTCTTTAATAATTCAAAGAAATATACAAAAAGTTTTTCCGGTAAATTGGAACTACTTCTACCAAAAGGAACTACTTTTATCAGCACCCTTCTACCAAAAGGAACTACTTTTATCAGCACCCTTCTACCAAAAGGAACTACTTTTATCAGCACCCTTCTACCAAAAGGAACTACTTTTATCAGCACCCTTCTACCAAAAGGAACTACTTTTTCTAGCAAGCACTACTTTTTCTAGCAAGGACTACTACCAAGAAGAACGCAACGTCTATCTAAAAGCGGACATTTACCTTGCCCGTAAAAATCTAATGCAGCTTTTTCCTACCCAGGTCATTTTGTCCTCCCACCATTTTAATAACAAAAGGAATTTCTTGGACATTGCCGGCCAGACGCGCTAGCTTTACGACATCTCTAATGTCTCTAGATCCAAGTTTATTCCAAACGTTTTCGGCAATGGTTCTGGCTATGGATTCATCATGGTTCTCCATACTAAGTCTTGTTAAAGCAATTTCCATCAATTCTTCGAGTGTGTACTCTGGCACTTCAAGCACCAAAAACCTAGATAAGAGCGGTTCAATTATTTCCCACAATTATTAGCGGTACCAAAAACCCATGATCTTAACTCCATCTGTCTCGTCTTTTTAATCTTATTTTCCGAATAGCACCTCTTTCCATAAAACGTAACAAAGACGTTTCGTCTGTATGATTCATTTTCTCTAATTCAACTATTAATAGAAATTTAGGTCTTCTTTCAAATATCTTCCTAATTGGTTTCAGAAGGAGGTATCAAAACTATCGAATGACAAAACTATCAATTGACAAAGATGGAAAAGCATTAGCTAGCTAGAGGTTTGAAGATAGGAAAAGGACCATCATATAGAAGAGGCGAGAACAGTAGTCTATAATCAAGCATAACGAACGCTTCTCTGATATTTGGTAAATCAAATGAAATTAAATACAGTTACGCTGGCTCCCTTCTTGCTCTAAACAATACTATTTGCTAATTTTGGACAAAAATCATAATAAAGCAATAAACATACAGAAATAGTATTAAATAAAGTATCAACTGTGTTATTAATTGTATTTATTTCAAGATTTTACTAATAGTAAAATTTATCTTGAAAACATCTCATCAATACTATGATATATTATTATATCTAAGAATTCTACCTTCCTTAAGTGGAAAAATTATGTCAAATATGTAATAAAAATAAAATTGAGGTTTATCAGTTAGAATTTGAAGTATGCTTTGACTGTTGGATGAATCATACTACTCCCGAAATCTATTAAAGATATTCTCGATTCTAAACTTTAGTAAAAGTCATTTTTGGAGTATAATATCTTACTTTAGGCAGTCTTTTGGTATATAATATCACTAGATTCTACCACGATGATTCCTGACATGTATGACTCAATCTTACACCGAATCACGCGTCTATTTTAAATAAACGAGACTAGCTACTGAGATTAAACTTCTTTATCTGAGGCTGCAAACTATAATGTGTATTATTGTTACATAATAGCCTGGAGTAGTTCCTAGCTAAGGTAACATAGATGGTGAAAAGATGAATGTTAGAAAAGACACTGAAAGATATTGAGCCCTTTACGTCAGAAGCAGAAAAGAATTCAAGATTCTGTATAGGATGCGGAGAACCTGCAACCAAATTATTCAAATACAATACTGAAGCAGCAATTATAGTAGATGTGATAGATGCGCAAAAGCTATTGAAGATAGCTCTGCTAATTAATATCAAATTATTGGTTTAATTTGTAATTTATTTTCTTGGTGACGTGATTTACAATAATAGATTATGATAAGTCTAAGCAGTACCAATTTTTGGTAATAATAGAAAGCTACATTATACAGACGAAATACACATTAAATAATGACAACAAATCAAACTTTAACAAATCAAATTACTCTCAACACTAGTCAAAGTATATTTCTTTTATGTGACCATTGTTTATGGACAGCAACGTGTCTCGGTAGATTACATATCAATCAAGTATTGGGAGCAAACAGCATATGTCCTGCATGCAAATATGGACAGTTGTCTAGCTTTCCCATAACTGCAAATGAATCATTTACATATGAAAATTCCAAGACGAGAGGGCTAGAAATTGTCTTTGGAATTAGAAAATAATTTAGAAAATTATTTGCTCCCTTACACTGCCTCAAAACAATAAGAACTGGAGCTTGGAGCTTGACAAATTAACACCGAATAATAGAGCAACAAATATGTTAGATAGAATGTGATTTGTCGATAAGATGCTTAGATTTCTAAGATGGTAAAGTAAATGCAATTGCCAATAGGATAGACTATAATTATTTCAATTATTGTTCTATCTACGAATTGAAATATCCATTAGAAATCTTTAAAGCTAACTAAATCTATTGATACAATGACTCCATTAATTGAATCGCTAGTATTACTAGAACCATTGCACTCGAACCCACGCTTTAATAGTTCATTACTAACATGTTACTGCTCTAGTGACTATTACTATATCAAGGATTTTTGCTGAGTATGTGAGACGAGGGAATTACGTAGGTTAGCCGCTTTAAGCTCCAACAGTTCCTGTCTTGACTTTTCCAGCTCGCTTGTAGTTGGCAATAATCACTCCACTTGGTGTAACCGAATTCTCTTTTAATGTAAAAGCTGCCGGAAGCGTGCCATTGTCAAACAACTTTTTTCCTTTACCTATAGTCAATGGGTAAATTTTGAGCCAGAGTTCGTCCACTATATCATTCTTTAGTAATAGCTGAATGAGCTCACCACTGCCGTGAACTTGAATGTCAGAACCTTTTGAATTTTTGAGCTTTTTGATATCCGCCAAGCTTTTAAGGAATACTGAATTTTTCCAATCTGACTTTTTCATGGTTCTGGACATGACGTATTTTGTAACTTCATTGATACCTGGCCAATAATTTTCATGCTCTGGCCAATAGTTGGCAAAAATCTCAAAAGTTTTTCTGCCCAAAAGAAGGTCTGCAGGTTTCAGCTGTTTTTCCAAGACCTTACCAAAAACTTCGTCAAAATAAGGTGAAACCCAACCGCCATATTTGAAACCTC
>Ga0207428_10000551_pt1 | contig 44433 bp, 49 predicted proteins | sample RhiMethybrSRZTD1_FD_187600 | JGI IMG/M metagenome (GOLD analysis project Ga0207428, IMG submission 187600) | Populus rhizosphere microbial communities from Tennessee, USA - Rhizosphere MetaG P. TD hybrid SRZTD1 (SPAdes) (version 3) | ecosystem: Host-associated > Plants > Roots > Rhizosphere >...
CGAAGACCAGCGGCGCCTCTACCACGAGGCGCGCTGGGGCGCGCGCTAGGGCGTTTCGCTACACCCGAGCTCCGACGAACCAGCGCCCGGCCGCGATGCCGAGGAAGCACACGCCCAGGCAAACCGCCGTCGTCACCAGCACATTGATCCACGCCTGACCCCACGCACCCATCTGCGCCAGCCGAATGGTCTCGTAGCTGAAGGACGAATACGTCGTGAGTCCCCCCATGATCCCCACGGTCAAGAACAGCCGCGTCGTGTCCGGGATGAGGAGGCTCGTGGTGCCGACCTGCTGGATGAGACCGATCAGGAACGAGCCCACGATGTTGACGATCAGGGTGCCGTAAGGAAAGTCGGCGCCGAGCCAGCGCGCCGCGAGCCCCGAGGTGACGTACCGAAGTCCCGTCCCGATCGCGCCGCCCAGGCAGATCAAGATGAAGCGCTCCACGGTGAGCCCTCCGTCGAACGAGGCCACTCAGCAAAAAACCCCTACCGGTCTTGCCGGTAGGGGTCATCAGCTCCGCAGGGGCGGAGCGGTCTCGGGCGAACCCCATCGCCCTTCGTCCTCTTCGGCATTATCGCGCGCGCGGCACGCGCGTCAACCAACGGATCCGCGCGCGCGTCAAACGATCTCGATCGGCTCGTCGACGAACACCGTATACGTGCGCGGGCGGCCCCGCTCGGCGTCCTTGGGATCGACGTACATGATCGACGTCCGGCCGCGGATCTCGCGGGGCAGGATCGCCACCCGGACGAAGCTCGTCGGCGCGTCCTTCGACGCGACCGCCAGCACCGGCTCGCGTCCGCTTTCGAACCACGCGCCGCCCGGCGTGACCTGGCGCGCGGGCGCCTCGCCGACCGTCACCTCGAGCGCGCCTTCGAGCAGGCAGCGAATGCCGCCGCCGCGGTGCCGATGCGGGAGCGCGACGCCGCCCGGCGCGAAATCCACCCGGTCGGCGCGCATCAAGTACTCGGCGCGCGGGTCGAGATCGATCGCGTGCTCGAGAAGCGCGCGGCTGGTACCGACCGACATGCGATCGAGCGGCGCGACGCCGCGAGCGAGCTCGAAGCGCAGCACCGTCGCTCCGGCCTCGCCCCCGTGGAGCTCGCAGCCGTGCGCGCCGTGCCAGGCCTGGCCCTCATCGAGCCGCACGTCGCGCTCGGCGGCCACGACGCGCGCGGATCCACGGCGCGCGTAGAGCACGCGGTTCAGCGCCGCGAGCGCGCCGCGTCCGGCCGTCGGGAGCGTGTCCTCGCAGAGGCGCAGCGTGTAGTCCGAGCCGCTCGACGCCACGGGCGTCATTGTACGACGCGAGAAGTCGTATGATACGTTGCGTGGCCATGAGAGCCTTGATGCTCGGGCTCCTCCTCGCGGGTGCCTGGCTCGGCGCTCCCACCAGCACCGCGGCGTACTCCGTTCAGGAAGCGATCCTTCGCGTCAAGCCCGCGGTGGTGTTGATCACCACCGAGGTCCGCGGCGACGTCACCTTGAATTGCGGGCGCGGGCCCGTGACGGTGAGCCCGGCTCCGTACGTCGAGACCGGCACCGGCTGGTTCGTCGACGGCCGGGGCTACGTGATCACCAACGCGCACGTCGTCGATCCGGCGCATCGGCTGCCGCCCTGGGTCACGCACGAGCTCAAGAAGAAGGCGATCGACCAAGCGTGCGTCGAGCCCCAGCTCAAGGCCAAGGGCCTGATGCACGGACAGCGGCCGGACGTCGAGGAAACCCTTCGCCTGGCGGCGGCCGGCGCCCTCGCCGGCGCGAAGCTCGAGGCGCAGCCCTCGATCACGGTGATGCTCTCCAACGGCGTGAAGCTCGAGGCCAAGGTCCAGAAATTCAGCCCGCCGCCGACCGTCGACAGCCAGGGCAAGCCGACGCCCGATTCCGGACGCGACCTGGCGCTCCTGCGCGTGCAGGACGGCGTCTATCCCGCGATCGGCCTGACCACCCGCGAGGTGCAGATCGGCGATCCGGTGCACATCCTGGGCTTCCCCGGCGTGGTGCTGGCCCACGAGCTCTTGAACCAGAGCGTGACGCTCGAGGCCTCGGCGACCAACGGCGCGGTGTCCGGGTTCAAGGTCGACGTCATCAATCAGGATCTGATCCAGACCGACGCGCCGGCCGCGCACGGTAACAGCGGCGGGCCGGCGATCACCGACGACGCGACGCTCGTCGGCGTGATGCAGTTCGTGTCGCTCTCGTCGTCGGGCGCGCTCACGCAGGGCTTCAACTTCCTGATCCCCGCGCGCGACGTCGGCAAGTTCCTGCGCGACACCGAAGTCAAGAAGCCGGGCGACAGCAAGTTCAATCCGGTGTGGGGCGCAGGGATCGAGCTGCTCATGGCGCAGCGCTACAAGGCGGCGGTGGCGAAGATCTCCGAAGCCAACCAGATGCTGCCGAACCTCACCGACGTCAAGCACGCGCTGAATCAAGCCCAGGAGAAGGTGCGCAACCCGCCGCCGCAGCCGTTTCCCTGGGCGCTGACGACGCTCGGCGTGACGCTCGTCAGCGTCGGCGTCTACGGCGGCATGTGGGGCAAGCGCTGGTGGAAGAACCGCTTCCGCGTGACGCCGACCCAGGTGATCGGCTTCATCGAGCGCGGGCTCAATCCGGTGCTGCTGGACGTGCGGACCAAGACTGACTTCGAGACGAGCCCGCTCAAGCTTCCGGGCTCGACGCGGCTCGCGCCTGACGAGGCGGAGCGCGCGCCGATCAACTTCGAGCCCGAGCAGATGATCGTCACCTACTGCACCACCCCCGAGGAGCAGCAGAGCGCGCGGGTGGCGCAGATCCTCCGCCAGCGCGGCTTCAAGACGGTGCGCATCCTCAAGGGCGGGCTCGGCGGCTGGACCAACGCGCGCCTGCCGGTCGAGGCGAAATCGGCGCTCCCGTCGGTCGGGCTCGAGCTCTACAAGAACCTCTCGCTCGGCGACATCGAGCGGCGGCAGTTCAAGCAGGGCGAGCTCATCTTCAAGGAGGGCGACGACGCGAAGGACGAGGCCTTCGTGATCCATGCGGGCACCGTCGAGATCCGGCGCAGCTTCGACGGCGCCGAGCGCGTGGTGAACCGGATCGGCGAGGGCGAGCCGCTCGGCGAAATGGCGGTCTTCCGCGGCGGGGCGCGACGCTCGGCGAGCGCCGTCGCGGCGGAGGACGTCGAGCTGCTCGTGATCAAGGAAGAACGGCTCGAGTGGCTGGTTCGCAATCGCCCGCAGCTGGCGCTCGAGCTCCTCAAGCGCCTCTCGAACCTGGTGGTCGCGACCGACCAGGAGCGCGCCCAGGCGCACGCCGGCGGCGTCAGATGACGCCGCGCTCGCCGAGGCGAGTGAGCTCCTCGCGCGAGAGCCCGAGCCGGCCGCAGTAGATCTCCTCGTTGTGCTCGCCGGGCCTGGACGGCCCGGCGCTCTCGATCCGTCCCGGGGTCCTGGTGAGCCGCGGAATCACGGCCGGCATCGAGATCGTTCCGAGGAGCGGCAGCACCGCCGACACGATGTTCTCCCGCGCCCGCACGTGCGCATCCTCGAAGAGATCGCGCACGCTCGCGACCATCGACGACGGCACCTCTGCCGCCTCGAGCGCCGCGAGCGCATCGGGCGCATCGCGCTCCGCGACCCAGCCGGCGACGAGCCCGTCGACCAGCGCCCGGTTCTCGAGCCGCGCCGGCGTCGTCGTCATCCGCGGGTCGCCCGCGAGGTCGGGGCGCTGCATCGCCTGGAGCAGCCGCGCGAACATCCGATCGTTGGTGCAGGCGATCGCGATCCAGCGCCCGTCGCGCGTCTGGTAGTGATTGTGCGGCACCGCGCTCTCGGTGCCGGAGCCGATGCGCTCGCGTACCTGCCCGGTGCCGCCATACACGGCGATCGCATCGTCGAGCACGCGGAGCACCGGCTCGTACAACGCCAGATCGACCACCTGCCCCTCGCCGGTGCGCTCGGCGTGGCGCAATGCCACGAGCGCGCCGACGGCGCCGAAGACGCCGGCCAGATAATCCGGCACGGTCGGCGTGCCCGGCGACACCGGCGCCCGGTCGGGATAGCCGGCGAGATACGCCAGGCCGCCGACGGCCGCCGCGATGCGGCCGAACCCCGGACGCTCGCGGTTCGGCCCGGTCTGGCCGAACGCGGAGATGCGCACCATGACGAGCGCCGGCCTGATCGCTGAGAGCTCGGGCCAGCCGAGGTTCCAGCGCTCGAGCGTGCCCGGGCGGAAGTTCTCGGTGACGACGTGCGCGCCCGTCACCAGCCGGCGGATCAGCGCCTGGCCCTCGGGGTCGCGCAGGTTGCACGTGATCGACTTCTTGTTGCGCGCCTCGACGAACCACCAGTAGGAGCCGCCGGCGGATGGCGCGACCGGACGGCCGAGGCGGCGCAAGTCGTCGCCGACGCGCGGCTGCTCCACCTTGATCACGTCGGCGCCGAACTCGCCGAGCAAGGTCGCGCAGACCGGCGCGGCCAGGTACGTCGCGAGATCGAGGACGGTGACGCCGGCGAGGGCGTGGCGGGGCTCGGACACGGCGCTCATCTTACCGCGCTCGTGCTACGATTCGGCCGGCTCGGGCCCGGCTCGCCGCGCCCGCTGGCCGCGAACATGCGATGAAAACCATGCTGGCGCGCGCGTGGGGCGACCCCTCGACGCTCGAGTACGCGGATGCGCCGACGCCGCGGCCGAACGCGGGCGAGGTGCTCATCGAGGTTCGCGCGATCGGCTGCAACTTCCCGGACATCCTGATCGTCGCGGGCAAGTATCAATACCGGCCGGAGCTCCCATTCAGCCCGGGCTGCGAAGTCGCCGGCATCGTGCGCGGCATCGGCGCCGGCGTCACGCAAGTGGGCCTCGGCGAGCGGGTGTTCGCGACGATGGCGTGGGGCGCCTACGCGGAGGTCGTGGCGGTCGATCAGCGTCACGTCTACGCACTGCCCGACTTCATGACGTTCGAAGAAGGTGCCGTGTTCGGTCTTTCGTACCAGACCGCCTGGTGCGCGCTCGTCCATCGCGCCGGGCTCCGGCGAGGCGAGACCTTGCTGGTTCACGCCGCTGCCGGCGGCACCGGCCTTGCTGCGGTGCAGCTCGGCCGGGCGCTCGGCGCCCGCGTCATCGCAACGGCGGGCTCGGCCGCGAAGCTCGACGTGGCGCGCGCCAACGGCGCCGACGTCTGCATCGATTACCGGACCGAGGCGTGGGTCGAGCGCGTGAGTCGCGAGACCGACGGCGCGGGCGCCAACGTGATCTTCGATCCGGTCGGCGGCGACGTGTTCGACGGCTCGACCCGGTGCATCGCGTTCGAGGGCCGCTTGCTCGTGGTGGGCTTCGCGGGCGGCCGCATCTCCGACGTCGCCGGCAACCGTGTCCTGCTGAAGAACGTCAGCGTGGTCGGCGTCCACTGGGGGCTCTATCGCCAGCGGGACGCGACGCGCGTACGGCGCTGGATGGTCGAGCTGCTCAAGCTCGCTGAGGCGCGCCAGCTCACGCCGGTCATCTGGCGGTCGTTTCCGCTCGAGCGCGCGGCTCGGGCGCTCGAGGCCATCGGCGCGCGCGAGAGCTACGGCAAGATCGTGCTGCTCCCGTGATCGAGCTCCCGCTCAAGCGTCTGGACCCGTCGATCGCGCTGCCGTCGTATGCGCGCGAGGACGACGCGGGCCTCGACCTTCGCGCCGCGCACGATGCGGCGCTCGAGCCGGGCGGCCGAGCGCTGATCGGCACCGGCCTGGCCGTCGCGATTCCCGCCGGCTTCGCGGGCTTCGTACTGCCCCGCTCGGGACTCGCGCTGAGCCACGGCGTGACGGTGCTGAACGCGCCGGGGCTGGTGGACGCCGGCTATCGCGGCGAGCTGAAGGTGCTGCTGATCAACCACGGCGCCGCGCCGGTCGCGATACGCCGCGGCGACCGCATCGCGCAGCTGGTGATCCAGCGGGTCGAGCGCGCGGCGCCGATCGAGGTCGTCGAGCTGCCCGAGAGCCAGCGCGGCGCCGGCGGCTTCGGCTCGACCGGCGTCTGAGGCGCGACGCGCGCGAGGCTCGCGCTGGGCGCCGGCGCTAGTAGCCCCCGCCTCCGCTGGCGCGCTCGCAGGTGTTGGAGCGCCAGATCCCGCCGGCCCGCTCGCACTCCTGTTGTGCCGACGCTACGGGCGCGTTCGCCATCTGGCCCGCACAACCGGTGATGGCGGCCACGACCAGCACGAGGCCGAGCGCCACGGACGTCCGTCGTTCCATAGGCTCCTCCGCGTTGGAGGAACGCGTGGATCGGCGTGAACGGTTCCCTGGACCTGAGTCTCAGTCGCCGGGGGCCATGAACGGATAGCGAAAGTCGGTCGGCGGCGCGAACGTCTCCTTGATCGCCCGCGGGCTCACCCAGCGCAGCAGGTTCAGAACGCTCCCCGCCTTGTCGTTCGTGCCCGACGCGCGGGCGCCGCCGAATGGCTGCTGGCCCACCACCGCGCCTGTCGGCTTGTCATTGATGTAGAAGTTACCCGCCGCGTTCGTCAGGGCGTCGGCGATGCGCACGATCGCCGCCCGGTCGCGCGCGAACACCGAGCCGGTGAGTGCGTAGGGCGAGCCGGTGTCGCAGATCTCGAGCGCGCGGTCGAGATCGCGGTCCTCGTAGACCCATACGGTGAGCACGGGGCCGAAGATCTCCTCGCGCATGAGCTTGAGGTCGGGCCGCTTGGCGAGCACGACGGTGGGCTCGACGAAGTAGCCCTTGCCGTCGTCGCAGCCGCCGCCGGCGAGAATCTCGGCGTCCTGGGACTGTCGCGCGAAATCGATGTAGCCCTTGATCGTCGAGAGCGCGTTGGCGTCGATCACAGCACCCATGAAGTTGGTGAAGTCGGCTGGATCGCCCACGCGGATCGCGGCCACTTGCTCGAGCAATCGCTCACGCACCTCGGGCCAGAGCGAGCTCGGGATGAAGGCGCGCGACGCCGCGGAACACTTCTGGCCCTGGTACTCGAAGGCGCCGCGCGTCAGGGCCGTCGCCAGTGCCGGCACGTCGGCCGAGGCGTGGGCGAACACGAAATCCTTACCGCCGGTCTCGCCGACGAGTCGCGGGTACGAACGGTACCGTTTGAGGTTGCGGCCGACCGTCTCCCACATCCCCTGGAACGTCGCGGTCGACCCGGTGAAGTGGATACCGGCCAGCGCCGGCGACGCGAGCGCGGGCTCGCCGACCTCGGCGCCGGCGCCCGGCAGCATGTTGATGACCCCGGGCGGAAGTCCCGCGGCCTCGAGGATCTCCATGATGAAGTGCGCTGAGTAGAGCGCCGACGAGGCCGGCTTCCAGACGACGGTGTTGCCCAGGATCGCGGGCGCCGTCGGCAGGTTGCCGCCGATCGACGTGAAATTGAACGGCGTGACCGCGAACACGAATCCCTCGAGCGCGCGATGCTCGAGCCGATTCCAGGCGCCCGGCGACGACAGCGGCTGCTGGCGATAGATCTCCTCCGCCCAGGCGACGTTGAAGCGCCAGAAGTCGATCAGCTCGCAGGCCGCGTCGATCTCGGCTTGATGCGCGGTCTTCGACTGCCCGAGCATCGTCGCGGCGTTGAGAATCATCCGGTAGGGCCCGGCCAGGAGGTCGGCCGCCCGGAGAAATATTGCCGCGCGCTCCTGCCACGGCATCCGGGACCATTCACGATGCGCGGCGCCTGCCGCGTCGATCGCGCGCTGCACCTCGGACGCGCCCGCTTTGTGCCAGACGGCCAGCGTGTGCCGGTGGTCGTGCGGCATGACGGCTTCGGCGGTCCGGCCGGTCGTCACCCGGCACCCGCCGACGCGCGGAGTGATCTCGGTGACCTCGCCGGCCATCCGATCGAGCTGGGCGCGGAGCGTCTTTCGCTCTGGACTTCCCGGGGTATAGGCGAGGATGGGCTCATTACGCGGAACGGGCACGGTGAAGATCCCGTTGCTCATCGCGGACCTCCTGCTACAGCGCTACCGGCGGCTCGCGTCCGGCTGCGCCTCGTCGATCTCGTCCCGCTCGCGGCCGCGCGCGACGTATTCGGCGACCGCGGGCGCCGAGGCCTCGTCCAGCGCGCTGAACTGCAGGCCGGCCTTGTCGCCTCGGCGTGAAACAATCGTACCCTCCGCGACGATGCGGCGCCCCACTTCGCCTCCGTCGAGCCGGACCTCGACCTTGCTGCCGACGGTCCAGTCGTCCGGCACGCCGACGAGCCCGAGTCCGCCCTCGCTGATGTCGAACGTGCGCGCGCGACACACGCGCCCGTCGCCGATGGCGGTGAGCTGCGCGGCCGCGTCGAGCTGCGCGCGTGGATGCCGGCGCATGCTGGAGGGCGTGACGCCGTAGATCTTCACCGCCTGGGACTTGCCCTTCACCGTCACCGTGTCGAGCTCGTGGGTCGGGAACCGGCCCTTCACGTGCTCGTACGTGAACTCGCTGATGATGATCGGGACACGGTAGTCCTTGGTGACGGACTCGAGTCGCGCGGCCAGGTTCACGGGGTCGCCGATCGCCGTGTACTCATTTCGCTGCTTGGACCCGAGGCTCCCCACGATGGCCTCGCCGGAGTTGATGCCCACGCCGCACCGAATCGGCACGCCGAGCTTCGCTTCCCAGCGCGCCGAGAACGGAATCACCCGCTCCTGGAACTCGAGGGCCGTGCGGATCGCGTTGAGCGCGTGCTCGGAATCCTCACGCGGCGCGTTGTAGAGCGCCATGATGCCGTCGCCCATGTACTTGTCGATCGTGCCCCGGTGGCGGAAGACGACCTCGGTCATCACCGTGAGGTACTCGCGCAGCATCTCGTCGACCTGCTCGGGCTGCAGACGCTCGGAAATGGTCGTGAAGCCCCGGATGTCCGAGAAGAGCACCGTCACGAATCGGCGGCGAGGCCGCAGAAGATGGCCGTCGCGATCGCGGACCACCTCGCGCAGAACGTCCGGCGAAAAGAACCGCGACAGCCGCTGCTTCTCGCGCTGCTCACGCACGAAATTCTCGAGGACGGTCGCGCCATAGCCGAGCGCCAGCCCGACGGTCATCGCCATGCCGCGCATCCACACCTCGGAGAAGCGGAACAGGGCGAACGCCAAGAGGCTGGCCGCGGCCCACACCAGGAGGACCGCCACGAGCGCTCGCGCGGCGCGAAGCCGGACCGCGAGCACCGATCCGGCCAGCGCCGCGAGCGCGGCCAGGATGGTCGACACGAGCCTGGGAACCTCGCGAATCCGATCGCCGCGGATCAGCGTGTCGAGCGCGTTGGCGTGGATCTCGACGCCCGGCATGTCGCCGCGAGCGAACGGCGTCGTGAACACGTCTTTCTGCTTCTCACTGGTGGGGCCGATCAGCACGATCTTTCCGCGGAACCAGCCTTCCATTTCGCCGCGCACCACCCGGTAGTACGGGATCCACTCGAAGGTGCTCGGCCGACCGCGATAGTTGATGATGACCTCGCCGGCCTCCGGAAGCGGCCGCGCCGGGAATCCGGCGGCGCGAGTCAGCCGGTACATCTCGACGTCGAATCCGGGCCACCACTCGCCGCCGCCAGGCACGCGGAGCAGCGCCCGGCGCAGATGGCTGTCGCGATCGACCCGAACGTTGACGGAGCCGATGGCACCGGCGCCCCGACGAATGACCGGCAGCGGCATGTTGGTCATCTCGCGCTTCACGCCGAGCTCACCGCGCTCCGTGGTGAGCAGCGGCTGGTCGTCGGTGTCCAGAGCGAGCGCCAGCACGACGTTGCGGGCGCGCGAGATCGCCGCGCCGAGCGCCGCGTCGTCCTCCGGGCCGAACCGCGACGGCGTGTCGAAGATGAGGTCGACGCCGACGGCGAGCGGACCGTCCGCGCTGATTCGATCGAGCAATTCGCCATGCAGCTTGCGCGGGAACGGCCACTGAAGGTTGAGCTCCTGGAATGTCGCCTCGTCGATCGCGACGATGACGATCGGCGCCGTCGGCGGTCGCTGGCCACGGAACTCGAAGAGACGATCGAGCGCCCAGTATTCGAGCAGCTCCAGGTCGACCAGGGCGTTGTGGCCGAAGAACACGAGCGCCACCGTCGCCGCGGCCGACAGGATTCCCACCAGGTATTTCCTGGTTCGAGCCGTGAGGCGGGCGCCAAATCGACCCATCGCCGCAACTCTAAGCCCCGCGCGCCGTTTGCGACTACGGTTTCCCGTGCGACGGGCACTCTGCAATGATGCGTCGTTCACCCGCACAGCTTTCCGGAAATCCTTATTTGATCGGTACTTGACAAGGATCGGATGGTCACGACATAGTCGGAGGCCAAACTCGGCCATTGGTACCGTTCGATGCACGGTCTTTGATCTCGGGTGGCGCACCCCGGGCCGTTTTGAGGTGAGGAGGACGCGGCTATGACTGGTCTCCGCCGAATTACCGTCACCCTTTTGGTGCTCGCCGGGATGTGGCCCGGCGCCGTCGTAGCGCAGGTCCAGAAGGCCGGCGTCGTCACCACCCTCGAAGGCAACGTCACCGCCGCCCGGACGACCTCGGCGCAGCCGGTCGCGTTGAAGTTCAAGGACGACGTCTTCGTCAACGACCGCGTCGTCACGGGCGATCGCTCGCTGGCCCGTCTGCTTTTGGGCGGCAAGGCCGTCGTCACTGTCCGCGAGCGCTCGGCGCTCACGATCACCGAGGTGCCCGGCCGTTCCACGATCGATCTCGATTCGGGCAAGGTCGCAGTCGCGGTCGCCAAGGACAAGATGCGGCCGGGCGAGCAGATCGAGGTCAAGAGCCCGAACGCCGTCGCCGCCGTGCGCGGCACCGTATTCGTGGTCGAAGTCATCCGTGCCTCCGCCAACGCCGCCCGCGCTCAGAGCGGCGTGACCGTCAACCACTACGTCCTCACCGGTGCGGTCGCGCTCACGGTCGGTGGCCAGACCGTCAACGTCAACGCCGGCAACTTCGCGAGCGTGACCGGCGGCGTCATCAGCTCGGGTGCGATGAACGCCGCGATGCGTGCCAACGCCACGCAAGGCTTCACGCCGAGCGGCCTACCCAAGGTTTCGGGCGCCGAGGACGATGCCAAGCAGGCCGTGATGAACTCGACGGTCGCGACGTTCAGCACGACGGCGCCGGCCTTCGTGGCGCCGCCACCGGTCCCCGCGCCGCCGACGATCCAGCTGCCTAATACCCAGGACAACCTGCTGCCCGGCGGGAACCAGACGCCGCTCACCCCGACGACGCCGACGACGACGCCGACGACGCCGCCGCCGCCGACGACGCCGCCGACGCCGCCGATGAAGGCAACTGGCGTGCTGCTCTTCGGCGACACGGACATCTTCCCGAGCGTCGGGTCGCGTAACGCCTTGGAGTCGGACGTGCGCCGCCTGCAGCCGGGCGCGCTCGTCACCAACCTGAACAGCCCGACCTTGCCGGCCGACCTCTCGGCGTACGGCACGATCTGGTACGTCGGCGCGTTCAGCGCGATCAGCTCCGGCGACCAGACGCGGCTGGCGCAGTTCCTCTCGCGGGGCGGCGGCCTCTACCTCACCGGCGAGCGCCAGTGCTGTCAGACGCTCAACAACTCCATTCAGTCGCTACTGCGCGTCGTGGTCGTCAACGGCAACACGATCGTGGTCGGGAGCACCCGGGACTTCTTCCCGCCGGCCGGCGAGCCGCTGCTTCCGGCCGCCTTCAATTCGGGGGCTCGGAACAACGTCACGAGCACGCCCAACACGCTGACCGCCTGGTTTCCGAACGGGCCGGGCGAAATCCTCGGGATCTCCGGCGCCAACGTCCTGTCGACCCTCGGCGAAGGCATCGTCGCCGGCGTGTGGAATGAAGGGGACCTCGTGGGCGGCGCCGGCCGGATCATCCTGATGATGGACGTCGATTGGCTTGCGAACGCCGCGTCACTCGAGGGCTGCGACGCCCTGTGTCGACAGCGGATCATCGAGAACTTTCTCGTGTACCTCGATGACCCGGCCGCGCCGATCGTGCTGAACCGCTCGCTGTTCCGGTCGGTCGACGAGACGCTCAGCACCAGGAGCACGTTCTTCGACCTGCCGAGCCTGACGCTCACGAACACGTCGCTCGATCCGCTCTTCTGGTTCAGCGGGACCACCCTTACGACTCAGGGCGTGTTCGCGCGGATGTCCGACAGCGCCATCTCGACCGCCGGGAGCTTCCTGCGCCTCGACTCGGGCGCCCGGATCGTCCAGACCGGTACCGAGGCGCTCCTCTCCATGCTCGGCGGCTCGCTCTCGGTCGGCACCGGCGGCTCGGGCGACATGTTCGACCTGGTCGGCCGCGCGGGCATGACCCAGATCGACGAGACGGGGCTGGTGGTCGGCACGGATCGGCCGATTCAGCCGGGTGCCGAAGCGCCGGTGTTCCAGGCGGACAACGGTGCGGTGGTGAACGTCCGCGGCGGCGCTTACAGGGTCGACACCGCGTTGCTCGAGGCGACGGCGCCGCTGCTCCAGCTCATGCGCGGCAGCGCCATGACGACCGGCGACAGCGCCGTCAACCTGGTTGGCAAGGCGAAGGTCTCGATCCCCAACGACGCGGTCTCAATGGTGACGTTGAGGTCGAGCGTCCTGAACGTCGCCAACAATCACCTCGTCAACGTGGCCGGCGGCAGCGTGCTGAACATCGCGGGCAACCTGGTCATGCTCGCAGACGCCAGCACCCTGAGCATCTTCAACGGCCTGCTGCTCAACGTTTCGGGGAGCTCGTCGGCATTGATCGGTAAATCGCTCGTGAGCTTCTCGGGAACGGGCAACATGCTGAACGTGAACAACTCGATCGCGCCGACGGCCATCATCAACGGCATCCCCGTCGCCGGCCCGGTCGACAGCTTCCGCATCGGCGCCAACGCGATCGGTGGCACCGGCTCGGGCACGATTAAGATCAACGGCGTTCAGCTGACGCCGACGACGCCTCTTTCGAGCCTGACCGGCAGCTTGATCGCCGTACAGGGCAGCGGCAGCGTGAGCGTCGGACCGACTGGCGGCACCGGGGGGAGCGGAGGCGCTGTGATCAGCGCCGGCCCCGTCCCGCCGATCCCCGTCGTCAACCGCTGATCAGTACGACCAGATCAGGCTGACCGACGCGACGTTGCGGATGTAGGCGAAGACTTCGATGTTGGAGAACACGCGCGTCACCTGATACTCGGCGGCGAGCGTGAAGTTGCGCGGCAGCGGGAGCTCCGCGCGGACGACGTTCGTGATCTCCTGATCCTGCCGCCACTTCGTGCCCGGCGCGTAGGTCGGCAGCACCGTGTTCTTGTAGGTGTAGTCGCGGAAGTGCCCGTCGAAGTCGTACTTGAGCCGGATCGCCCACCACGGCAGCGTGTACTGGCCACCGAGGCTCAGTCGGTTGCCGTAGTACATCCAGTTCCGTCCGTCCTCGTTGCCAGTGTCGTCCCAGTCGAACTGATAGCCGACCTTGAGATAGTGCCGGTCCTCGGCGAAGCGCACGAAGTGGAGGAACCCGCCCATGTAGTTGTTGCCGCTGCGGTTCTCGTTGGCGATCCGCTGCGCCTGATCGACGTCCGCGAAGTCCTTCGCCTGGAACCTGACGAAGCCCTGCGTGAAGTGGCGCGCGCTCTCGATGACGACGCCCGAGAGCGACACTGTGTGGCGCTGCAGGAACTGGTCGCCGCCGAGCAGCATGATGTCGTACGCGTACTGCAAGCTGATCTGCGTCGGGAGCTGGCCCAGCGCGGTCTTGTAGGTGAGCCCCGCGGTGCCGAGATTGCTGATGACGCCGAACTTCGGGATGTCGTTCTGGTACGTCGTGAAGAACGAGTAGCCTACGTTCGACTCCCAGTCCGCGGTCCGCCACCACACGTAGTTCAGATTCAAACCGGCGAGCTCGCCGAAGGACTCGTGCTTGTGGCGCCGGATCTCGGCCACGAGCGGCTCGATCGGCGGAGTGGTGTCTTCGACCGGCCGGACGATCACGTTGTCGTCCCACGTGAACCCGATGCGCGCCTCGAGCGAGAGCCGCCGCTCCTTGTCGCGCGAGGCCACGATCGTGTCGCGCAGCCGCTCCGCCGGCCCCGTGAGCTGCGAGCCCGGCGCCAGCCGGATCGCCTGCTCCACTTCTGCGGCCGCCTGGCCCGGCAGACCGAGCACGCCAAGCGCCAGCCCGGTATAGAAGCGCGTCAGCTGCTGGATCTCGGGATCGCTCGAGCGCCCCTCGCGGAACGCCGTTAGCGCGCCGCGGTAGTCCTTCTTGCGGTAACGAAGGAATCCGACGTAGTACCCGAGGCTGTCGAGCTCGGGGTTCGTCCGATACGCTTCCTCGAGGAGCGGCTCGGCCTTGTCGTACTGCTGCTGCGCGAAATAGACGAGGCCGAGCTGGTAGGCGATCGAGGGATCCCGCGGCGACTTGGCGCGGGCGCGCTCGAGAAACGGCGCGGCCAGATCCGGGCGCTTCTGCGCCGCGTAGACCGCGCCGGTGAAGTACAGCGCTTCGACGTGATCGGGCTCGAGCTGGAGCGCGCGGCGAAGGTTTTCGAGGGCCGCGTCGTAGCGCTTCTCGTCGAAGTCGAGCACCGCCTGCGCCACGTAGACGTCGGCTTCGGTCGTCTGGCCCCAGGCCGGGCCGGAATTGAGGATCACCGCGAGTGCCACGACGAGCCAAGCCGCCGGAAGGGCGCGGATCACATCGGCGTTTATATCGAACGTTCAGCCACAAAGCAAATAACTGGACCATCAGGCAGGTTGACCTGCGCGGGGGCCAGACGCTACGCTTTTTCCACGCCTATGGCCCAGCTCGTGTTCATCGTGTCGCGCCTGCGTCCCAAGCTCCACGAATACCTTCAGAAGGAGTTCGCCGACAACGCCGAGGTATCGGTGATCGTCGATCGCCGGCTCGGCGACCGCCGGCTGCAGGAGGTCGAGCACGGTCCCGATCGCCGTCAGTCCGACCGCCGGCAGGCGCAGACCGACCGCCGGCAGGCGATCGTCGACGAGCGGCTTCGGTCGATGGGCTGGGCGATCGTCTGGCGCGACCAGTCCACGACCGTCTGCGTCCCGCGGGACGAGGCCGTCCTGGTGCCTCCGAAGGGCGCCTCTCCTCCCAGCCCGGCGTCCTGAATCGTCAGTGCTGGCGGTACCCTACGAGCCCGGCCTCGAGAGAGCGCCGGTCGACCCGTGAGAGGTTCCGTGTCATCGCCGCGGTGAGCAGTCGCGTGTGGGGCACCTCCACGAGATGCTCGGCGATCCACCAGAGGTCGTCCTCTGAAGTCATCCAGCCCCGGTGGCTTCGATCGAAGCGGGCCAGATTGACCGGGCGCGAATGGCCGCGCAGGGTGCGCTCGCCGCGCAGATTGATGTAGTCGTCGAAGTAGCTCATCACGAGCTCACGGACGGTGCGGTACACCGGCTCGCGGAAGCGAAGGCCCGAGAAGTTCGATTTGGCGATGGCGCCCCAGTGACCCCGGAGCCTGAACACGCCGATGACGTGATCGGTGTCTTGCACCGCCTCCAGATCGAGGAGGAGCGGCGCGAAGCCGAGCACCCTGAGCGCCGCCGCCGCGAAGATCGCCCCCTCGAGGCAGTGCGCCGTCCCTTCCCGCAGCACCCGTCGCGGCGACCAGGCGCTGCCCGCGAGGTGATAGGGCATGGCGTCGAGGGCCCGCTGGATGCCGACGGGCGTCCGGAGCGCGCGCAGCGCGCGCCACTCGCGGGGCGTGAAGCCGAAATGACGGTCCATCGGATACCCACCGAGGCTCGGCCGGCGGCGGGCCGCTCATCCTAGCATCCTGGGCTCGGCGGCCCTCGTGCACTGGCCGATTGACAGGCCCCCGGCGTGGCCCTAGAGTCCCCCGCGAGGAGGCGGACGATGAGCGATCGCGGACAACTCTCGGGCTTCCAAACTGGTCGGACAAACGTCGGGCGGCGTACCTTCATCACCACAGGGGGACGCGCGCTCGCGGGGATAGCGGGAATTCTCGCGGCCGGACGCGCGCCGGCCAGCTGGGCCGCGCGCGAGCTGAGCCTGCTGACCGCCGTCAACTACGCTCCCGCGTCGGACGTGAAGCTCGCGGAGCTCGGCAAGCGCTTCACCAAGGCTTCCGGCGTCAACGTCCGCATCGATCACATCCAGAGCGTGCAGATGCCCGCCAAGCTCTCGGCCGAGATCATGAGCAAGTCGGGCCACGACATCATGAGCCTCGAGATGCACTACGCGTGGCTCTTCCAGCCCGGCCTCATGGACGTGTCGGACATCGCCACCGACCTCGCGAAGAAGCACGGTGACTGGTACCCGTTTCTGAAGGAGCACGCGCTGGTCAAGGGGCAGTGGCTCGGCATTCCGTTCATGTACACCTCGTTCCCGGGCAGCCACCGGATCGATCTGTTCGAGAAGGTCGGCGAGCGCGAGCCCGACACGTGGGACGATCTGCTGCGAGCCGGACGCAAGCTGAAGAAGCTTGGCAACCCGGTGGGCTTCGCGATCAGCCAGACGACCGACTCGGTGTCAACGCTCTACTCGATCCTCTGGTGCTTCGGCGCCAAGGACGTCGCCGAGGACGGCAAGACCATCTCGATCAACTCCAAGGCCACGGAAGCCGCGATCGACTACGTGCAGACCCTGTACAACGACGCGATGGATCCGGCGGTGCTCTCGTGGGACAACGCCGGGAACAATCAGTGGCTGAACTCGGGCAAGGGGTCCTGGATCCATAATCCGATCAGTCACTACGTCGTCGCCAAGCAGGAGAAGCTCGCGGTGGCCGAGCAGACCGGCTTCCATCCCTCGCCCGCGGGGCCGGCCGGACGCCACACCGTCGGCGTGCCGCGAAGCCTCGGCATCTGGAAGTTCAGCAAGAACGTGGACGTCGCGCGCGACTTCCTGAAGTGGTTCTTCGAGCCCGCGCAGTACCAGGAGTGGATCGTATCGGGCGACAGCTACAACCACCCGACCTGGCGTGACATGGAAAACCATCCGGTGTGGGACATCGACAAGAAGTACAAGCCGCTGAAGGGCGCGGCGAAGTACTCGCACCTGTACGGCTGGCCGGCGCCGCCCGACGAGAAGATCCAGCTGATCACGAACAGCTACATCATTCCCAACATGTTCGCCCGGGTCGTCACCAACACCTCCAAGGCGAAGGAGGCGATGGTGTGGGCCGAGACCGAGATCAAGCGGGCTTTCGAGCGCGGCTAGAGATCCTCTTCTTTCGTGCTGGCGACGGGCACGAAGAGAGCCTGGCCGTACTTGTCGGCGCCGTAGGTCTTGATGATCTTCTGCGTGTCGGGCGACACCATGAAGTCGGCGAAGGCGGCGCCGCCCGTCGCGTTGACCTTGGGCCCGTTGCTCGGATTGACCTTCATCACGGAGTAGACGTTCAGGAGCGGCCGATCGCCCTCCACCAGGATCGGCAGGCGCACGCGCTTCTGGAACGCGAGATAGGTGCCGCGGTCGGTCAACGTGTACGCCTTGCGGTCATCGGCGATGCCGAGCGTCGCTCCCATGCCCTGCCCCGCCTCGATGTACCAGCCGCCCTGCGGCTCCATGCCCGCCAGCTTCCAGAGCGACTTCTCGAGCGCGTGCGTGCCCGAATTGTCGCCGCGTGAGACGAACCGCGACCCGCTGCCGGCGATAGCTTTCATCGCGTCGGCCGCTTTCTTGGTGCCCTTGATCTTCGCGGGATCGTCGGCCGGCCCGATGATGACGAAGTCGTTGTACATGACGAGCCGCCGGTCGAGCATCTTGCCCTCGTCGACGTATTTCTTCTCGAGCGCCGGCGCGTGCGCGAGCACGACGTCGGCTTCGCCGCGGGCCGCCAGCGCCAGCGCCTGACCAGTGCCCACCGCGATCGTCTTGACCGTATAGCCGGTCTGCCGCTCGAACAACGGCACGAGCACGTCGAGCAAGCCAGAGTCCTGCGTACTGGTCGTCGTCGACAGGATGACCGGCGAGCGCTGTGCGGACACCAAGGTCGGCAGCATCGCGAGGACCAGCACGATCAACAACGCTCGGCGCATCGACAATTCCTCCGTGCGGGGTGCGGTATGAACTATGCGTGACGAGAGCTAGAGCGCAAATATCACGCGCGAAGAATCCGGTCAAGCCGCGACGACACGGTGCGCGATCGCGCGTGAGATCGCGTGAATTGCGTGCGCGATCGCTTGAGTCGAGCGAGAGCGGGGAGTACGTTGATTCCGTGATCGTCATCGGACTCGTCACGCTCGCGTTTGTCGGAATCTTGCAGTCGGTCGGCGCGCTCGTCGAGCCGTTGCCGATTGAAACAGGGTGGTGCGACGCGGCCGACGAAGCCAAGCGCGGTCAGACCACTGGACATGTTCCTTCGACTCCCGTGGCGGTCGTCCCGGCGCGGCCATACGTTCCAGATCGGAACGATTCGGCGCTCGACACCGTCGACCTCGCAAGCTCGTTCCTCGCCAGCGTTCGACTCGGGCCGGCCGAGTCGCGCGCTCCGCCCGCTCTCCTCACGCGCTCAGGCATCTAAAGTTCTGTCGGCAGCCGGTCAGCCGGCTGCAATGGACGCGATAGAGGAGACACGTATGCGAAAAGCACGAGTGCTCATGGCTGTCATCGCTCTCGGTTTGGCTGTCTCGGTCGGTCACGCACTGGCCGACGGGCCGGGCGCCGGCTACAGCGGCGCCAAGGTCGCCCAGATAAAGTTCCTCGATCCCAAGCTCAATCTCGTCCAGCTCTCGGACGGCATGGAGCTACGTGCGCCCGATCGGAACATGCTCACCAATCTCAAGGTCGGTGAGTGGGTGAAGGTGGACTTCGTCGCTGACGGCGGCGGGCGCGCCGTGATCAACGAGATCGAAGCCGCTCAACCGGACGAGATCCCGGGGCCGACTCCGACGGCCATCGGCGGCATCTCGAACCACGGGTGAGAGCGTTCCCGAGCGGTTCGGGGCGGCCAAACGCCGCCCCGGCCGCTCGGGGCGATCGACGTCCGTGGGATCGATGAAGCGATTCGCACGATGGATGATCACCGTCGGAGCCATCGCCGTACTCGGGCTCGGCGCCTACGCGTTCCGCGTCGCCTCGGGCAACGCGCAGTCGAAGACGAGCCAGCCGGCGCCGGCCGCCCGCATGGCGCCGGTGCCCGTCGTGGCGAGCTCGGCACGTACGGCTGACGTAGCCGTCTACCTCTCCGGGCTCGGCTCGGTCACCCCGCTCAACACGGTCACGGTCCACACGCGCGTGGACGGCGAGCTGACGAAGGTCCTCTTCAAGGAAGGGCAGATCGTCAAGGTGGGCGACCTTCTGGCCGAGATCGACCCGCGTCCGTTTCAGGCGCAGCTGACCCAGGCGCAGGGCCAGCTCGTGCGTGACGAGGCGCTCCTGCGCAACGCCCGCGTCGACCTCGAGCGCTATCGCACGCTCGTGGCCGAGGATTCGATCCCCACGCAGCAGCTCGACACCCAGGTGGAGCTCGTCCACCAATACGAGGGCACCGTCGAGACCGATCGCGGGCAGATCGAGAACGTCAAGCTGCAGCTCACGTACTGCCAGATCACGGCGCCGCTCGGCGGGCGGCTGGGGCTCCGGCTCGTTGATCAGGGCAACATCGTGCACGCGACCGATCAGAACGGGCTGGTCGTGATCACGCAGGTCGAGCCGATCGCCGTCGTCTTCACGATCCCCGAGGACAGCCTGCCGCCCGTGCTCGCCAGGCTCAAGGCCGGCGCGCAGCTTCCCGTCGAGGCGTGGGATCGCGACCAGCGCCAGCGCCTGGCCTCGGGCACCTTGCTCACGGTCGACAACCAGATCGACCCGACCACCGGCACCGTGCGACTCAAGGCGATTTTCCCCAACAGTGACGGCCGGCTTTTTCCCAGCCAGTTCGTCAACGCGCACCTCCGGCTCGACGTCCGGCGGGGCGCCACGGTGGTGCCGTCGGCCGCGCTGCAGCAGAGCCCGCAAGGCACGTTCGTCTACGTCGTCAAGCCCGATCACTCGGTGACGGTGCGCCTGGTGAAGGTCGGTGTGACCCAGGGCGACGACGCGGCGATCGAGTCCGGCGTGTCACCGTCGGAGATGGTCGTGGTCGACGGCGCCGATCGCCTCCGCGAGGGAACTCTGGTCGCGCTCCAGGTGCCCGGCAGCGCACCTCCGGCGCGGCGCGGCTCATGAACCCTTCGCGGCCGTTCATCGTGCGTCCGGTGGCCACCACCTTGCTGATGGCCGCGGTGTTCCTGGCCGGCGCGCTCGCGTACCGGCTCTTGCCGGTCTCGGCGCTGCCGCAGGTCGACTATCCGACGATCCAGGTGCTCACGTTCTTTCCCGGCGCCAGTTCCGACGTGATGGCGTCGTCGGTCACGGCACCTCTCGAGCGCCAGTTCGGTCAGATGCCCGGCCTCAATCAGATGACGTCGACCAGCTCCGGCGGCAGCTCGCTGGTCACCCTGCAATTCAGCCTCGACCTGAGCCTCGACGTGGCCGAGCAGGAGGTGCAGGCCGCGATCAACGCCGCGCTCACGTTGCTGCCGCGCGATCTGCCGACGCCGCCGGTCTACAGCAAGGTGAACCCGGCCGACACGCCGATCCTCTCGCTCGGGCTCACCTCGGCGACCTTGCCGCTGCCGACGGTCGAGGACCTCGCCGACACTCGGCTGGCGCAGAAGATCGCCGAGCTTCCCGGCGTCGGCCTCGTCAGCATCAGTGGCGGGCAGCGCCCCGCGGTGCGCGTGCAGGCCAACCCCAAGGCGCTGGCCTCGTACGGCCTGACGCTCGAGGACCTGCGCGCCGCCCTGGCGGCCGCGAACGTGAATCAGGCCAAGGGCGCATTCGACGGCCCGAGCCGCGCCTCGGTGAGACGAGCCGGCGCGACCTCATATCGTACGGCCGCCTTCCTGTCTGCTCGTTCGCGTGCTCAGTGGAGCAGCGCCGACAGCGAGGTGAGCTTCGCCGGCCAGACCGGAGCCGGCCGCTCGCGGGGAACCGGAACGCTGTAGGCGATGAGCAAAAGCCAGCGTGCCCATGCCTGGTTCCAGTCACTACTCGGCCGGTGCAGCGCGCGCTGGAGATCGCCGACCACGAGACCGACCCACACGCTCCACACGCCGCGATCGTCCGGGGGAATCATCTCGATCAGCGCCTCGCCGAGCCCGGTGGTCGTCGCGCGGATCTGGGCGGCGGAAGTCAGACCGTCGGCTGCCGGGATCAGGATGTGCTCCGCGATCCAGCGATGGGTCTTCAGCACCAGCGCCCGACGAAGGAGCGGCTCGATGCTGAGCCAGGTCGGCGCCATCGCGTCGTACCAGGATTGAAGACCCAGCAGCTCATCGGACGCCGCGAAGGGCGGGGGCGCGCCGACGGGCCGCGGGCTCAGCCGCTGGCGCGCTTGAATCTGTCGGGCCAGGTAGCGCTCGTCGGCCGCGTACCGTTCGGCGACGGCGGTGAGCTGCGCCCGCCGCACGGGATCGGCGTCGTAGCGGACCGACCAGTCGCGCATGATGGCCGCCGCCGCGCCGAGAGGCTGCCACTGCAACACCAGGAGCTCTCCACGAAGGCCGGCCCGCCGGAGCTTGCCGGCCGCCGCGCGCGCCGCGCCGCGCGTCATACGGCGCATGCTCGCGAACTCCTCGGGCAGTGGGACCAGCGTGTGACGCAAAAGCAGCGCGATGCGGCCGTCGGAGGCTTCGTACACGGCGACCAGGTCGAGACATTCCCGGCAGATATCGGCGTAGCGATCGAGCCACATGAGCACCCTCACAACGATTCAGATTGGGTTGACGTCTGCCACGAAGATGAACGGAGACCATGACGGGGGCATGAGAGGCACATGAGAAACGTCTCAGGTACGGCGACATGAGAATCCTCGTCGTCGAGGACGACCGAAAGGTCGCACGGTTCGTCAGACAGGGTCTTTGCGAGGAGGGTCACGCGGTGGAGATCGCGAAGGACGGGCCGGAGGCCCTCGACTTCGTCTTCACCGATCCCGCCTACGATCTGATCGTGCTCGACGTCATGCTGCCCGGCCAAGACGGGTTCGGCGTGCTCAAAGCCTTGCGGTCCCGGAAGCTCGCGGTGCCCGTGCTCATGCTGACCGCGCGCGACAGCGTCGCCGACAAGGTCGCCGGCCTCGATCTCGGCGCCGACGACTACCTGACCAAGCCGTTCGCGTTCGAAGAGTTCCTGGCCCGCGTGCGCGCGCTGCTCCGGCGGCGTGACACCGATCGCGCCCCGGTGCTCCGCCTTGGCGACCTCACGGTCGATCCCGCCACCCGCCGGGTCGCGCGCGGCGAGCGTCGCATCGAGCTCACGGCGCGGCAATACGCGCTCCTCGAGTACTTCCTGCGCAATGCCGGGCGCGTCCTGACGCGCCAGATGATCGCGCAGCATGTGTGGGGGCTCGACTTCGACGCCGAGAGCAACGTCATCGACGTGTACGTAGGGTACTTACGACGGAAGATCGCGCTCGACCACGAGCGCGCTCTGCTCCACACGGTCCGCGGCGCCGGCTACGTGCTGCAAGCAGAAGAATGAGGCGCGGCGCGACCTCACCGATAAAATGCGTCGGCCCCCGTGCGTTCTGATCGTACTGTGGGCGCGGGAGGGTGGCGATGGGAAGCCGCGTCGATCGCGTGGCCCGTCTGATCGGCCTGATCGGCGTCGTCGGCTTTCTCGTCACCGCCTTCACCCCGCTGGCGCACCGGCTGAACCTGGCGACGGCCGTCCCGGCCGAGCTCGTGCCATCCGACGCCATCGTCGTGCTGGGCGCGTGGGTCTCTCCCTCCGGTACGCTGAGCTCCGAATCGCTGCGCCGCACCAACCACGGCATCGCGCTCTATCGCCGCGGCCTGGCGCCGACGCTCGTGCTCCTGGGCGGCTCCGCCTCGGGCGGCCCGTCCGAAGCGGACGCGCGCGCCGAGCAGGCGCGGCTGCACGGGGTGCCGGCGCAGGCGATCCTGACGGAGACGCGAGTGCGCACGACGCGGGAAGAAGCGGCGCGAGTTAGAGAGCTGTTGCAATCGAAAGGTGCCCGCACGATTCTGCTCGTGACCAACGCGGGGCACCTGACCCGCGCCCGGCCGCTGTTCGAGCGCGCCGGCTTCGACGTGCATCCAGCGCCCTCGGATTCGTTCGTCGAGGCGAGCTCGCCCGAATCGCGCCTGGAGTTGATGCGGGTGCTCATCAGAGAATTCTCCGGATGGCTCTTCTACCGGGTGGCCGGCTACATCTAGGCTCGAGAGGACATCGCATGGAAGCGACATTCATGGCGGCGCTGACAGGGCTCACTTCGATCGGCGGCTACTACGTCGGCGTCAAGCTGCTCCATTTGCCCACGGGCGGCCTCGGCGCCGCGATCGGCAAGATGCTCGAGTCCGTCGGGATGGTGCTGATCTTTCTCGCCGTGAATCTGGTTCTGGCGCTCATGATCGTGCTGCTGGCGCGCGGCGTGACCGGCGCCTTCGTGTCGGCGTACGTCACCGACGATTCGGTGTGGCTCGGGCTGTCCGCGATCCAGGGACTCGCGTTCCAGTGGTGGCGGGGCATCGCCGCGACGTCACCACCCGGCGAGTAGATTTCAGGCGCGGTCGAGCGCCGCCCGCACCGCGTCGATGACGCGCGCGAGGTCGTAGGGCTTGCCGATGATCTCGAGCGCGTCGTTCTCGCCCACGAGACTCTCGAGCGCAGGCTTGTTGGTCGTCGTGATCACGAACTGACGCGGCTTCATCGGCTCGGCACTTCGGACCAGGCGCAGGAAGCGCCAGTTCGCATCGTACGGCGGGGAGATGTCGTAGACGATCACCGACGGCGCGTGATGGTTGACGAACTCGATCAGGTCCATCTCGCCCTTCTTGACGTCCGGGATGTGGCCGACGACGGTCTGGAATCCCTCGGCCTCGAGCGCGGTGCGCAGCAGCTCGACCGTGTCTTCGCTGGAGTTGAACACGGCGATCGTGGGCTTCCGTCCTGCTGAGCTTGCTGGACCCATCGGGCGCAGACCCGGGGAGAGCCTATCCCGCCGCCACCGCAATGTCTAGCGGCGCGGCCGCGGCGGGTTCTCAGCCGGAGCGCCCGAGCATGCTCGCGGCGATCGCGATCAGCTCGGCCGGATCCACCGGCTTGGAGACGTGGATGCTGAATCCCGCCGTCAAGCTACGGATCCGATCCTCGGTCCGGCCGAACGCCGTCAACGCGACCGCCGGGATCTTCCCGCCGCGCTCGGGATCGAGCGCGCGCACCCTGCGGATGAGCGAGTGCCCGTCCTCGCCGGGCATCTCGATGTCGGAGACGAGCAGGTCCGGGCTCCGCTGCTGGATCGCCCGGAGTGCCTCGTCGGCCGACCGGCACTCGATGACGTGCGCGCCGGCCTGGGCCAGTACCTCGCGGATCAGCTCGACGGCCGTCGAGTCATCGTCCACCACCACGATGTGGGCACCGGCTAACGCGGTGCTGGCGAGCGACGAGCGCTCACCTCCGGCGATCGGCTGCTCGCGCACCTCGGCGACCATCAGCGGAAGCTTCACGACGAACGCGGCGCCCTTTCCTTCGCCCGCACTCTCCGCGTAGACGCTGCCGCCGTGCAGCTCGGCCAGATGGCGGACGAGCGCCAGGCCGATGCCGAGTCCACCGTGGCTGCGAGTGCTGCCGCCCTCGCCCTGCCGCAGCCGGTCGAACACGTACGGCAGGACCTCCGGAGCGATGCCCTGCCCCGTATCGCTGACGACGATCTCGGCGTGTGAACGGACACGCTGCAGGTGCACCTGCACGCGGCCGTCACGCGGCGTGAATTTGACGGCGTTGTCGAGGAGATTCCACACGATTTGCTGAAGCCGCCCAGGATCGCCGGACACGAGCACCTCGGGCGCTTCGAGCAGCGGCTGGATGCGGATGCCTTTCGCTTCGGCCGCGTGTCGGACCGCCTCGAGCGAGTCCACGATCAGCTCGCGCAGGTCCACTGGCTGGACGACCAGGCGCATGCGGCCGCTCACCACCCGCGACATGTCGAGGAGATCGTCGACGAGCCTGATCTGCGCGTTGACGTTGCGGACGATGACCTGAACCGCCCGCCGCGTCTGAGCCTCGCCGAGCTGACCGCGCTCGATGAGCGTCGCCCACCCGTGCACGGCGTTCAGGGGGTTGCGGAGCTCGTGCGAGAGCGTCGACAGGAACTCGTCCTTCGCTCGGTTCGCCGCCTCGGCCGCGGCGCGTGCTTCCTGGGCCTCCCGGTACAGCCGCCAGATCTCGATGGCCGCCGCGGTCTGGTTGGCGACGGCCATCGCGAACGAGAGGTCGGCCTTCCCGTAGCGCCGGCTCGATTCGGTGATGGCCAGGGTGATCGTGCCCAGGGCCCGGTCGTACGCAACGAGCGGCGTGATGATCCAGGACTTCGGCGCGAGCTGCCTGAAGAGCGCGAGATGTTCGTCGTTCAGCGCGATCGCGCGCAGATCGGCCTCGGTGACGCGCGAGACCAGCGCCGGCCGGCGCGTGCGCACCGCGGCCAACGGTCCGTGCGGCGCATCGCTGTTGAATCCGTATCGCGTGCGTATCTCGAAGACGAGCGCCTCCTTCGCGACATCGACGTGCGCGCTGGCCACGCGGTGGAGCGCGCCGTCCGCTTGCAGCAGGTCGATCGCGCAGAGATCGCCGAGGACCGGCACGGCCAGGCGGACCACGCGGGGCAGCATGCGTTCGGAGTCGAGTGAGGAACCGAGCAGCGCGCCGATCTCGGCGAGCACATCCGCCCGTCGCTCGACCCGCGGCGGCGCCATCCCTTGAGTCTCGCTCCGACGATGCGCGTTTGACAAGGCGAGAAGCGCCAAACCTCGCATCCGCCGCGACACGACTTCACGCGCGCCGCGCGGTGAATCGAGAAAACACCTTCAATGCGCGCGGAAAATCCCTGAGCGCGCGGCGATCAGCGCGCTGGCGGCCGGTGACCCCGCGTTTCTCGCCACGAGGAGATGCGCCGCGCGAGCGCTCGTGCCTATGATCGAAATGACGCCGCTGAGCGTACCCGAGGGCTTCATCCGGATCTCGCGGCGATGCTTCGAATCGCGTCGCGAGCGCGGCGCGAAACCCGAGGAGGCCAACCGTGGACGCATGGACCCGACAATCCCACCTGGGAATCCTGTGCTGCATCGTGCTCGCGGCGTCGGCGCTGGGCTGCGCCAGCCGCGGCCCACTGGCGACGGCCAAGGTGACGCAAGCCGAACGGGCGGTGGACGACGCACAGCAGGCCGGCGCGGCCGTGAGTGCGCCGGTCGACTTCCGGACGGCGCAGGAGAAGCTCAAGGCCGCTCGGGAGGCCTTGGCGAAGGGCCGCCACGACCGCGCGATCCGTTCGGCCGAGCAGGCGGAGATCGACGGAGAGTACGCGCGCGCGGTGGCCGCCAATCAACGCGTCACTGCGATGTCCGACGAGATCAGCCAATACATCAACGTGCTGCGCCAGGAGCTCCAGCGTTTGCCGAAGTAGACGAGCTCTGGCCGCGGAGGTGTCGTCGATGAGTCAACATATCGTTCAGCTCACGGCAGTGGTTGCGATCCTCCCTCTCGTCCTCGCCGCCGGCTGCGCCTCATCGGATGCCAAGCGCGCGGCCCGGGCTCAGCTGGAGCGCGCCGAGGCCGCCTATCGACAAGCGCAGGCCGATCCCAGCGTGCAGGCCTACGCGCCGCTGCGACTGATGGACGCGGAGAAGGCGCTGCAGGCGGCCCAGCAGGCCAAGGACAACGACGACAAGGTGCATCTGGGCTATCTCGCCGAGCGGAAGGCGCAGCTGGCGTCGGTCACGGGAGCGACCGCCAAGACCGAGCAGGGCATGCAGCAGCTCCGGCAAGAGACCGCCGATGTCCTGCTGCAGAAACGCGACCGCGAGCTGACCGTCGCGCGGCGCGAGACCGACGTCAAGACGCGCGAAGCGGAGCAAGCGCGACGTGCCGCGGAGTCTCGAGCTCGCGACGCGGAAGCGCGCGCCCGCGAGCTCGAGCAGGGTCGCCGTCAGACGGACGAGATCGACTCCAAGGCGGCCGCCCTCGCGAACGAGCTGCAGAATCTCAAGGCGCAGCGCATCGACCGCGGCGTCGTGCTCACGATCGGCGATGTGCTGTTTGCGGCCGGGAAGGCCGAGGTCGGACCGGGCGCACAGCGCAGCGTCGACAAGCTCGCGGACTTCCTCAAGGCCTACCCGAAGCGTACCGTGCTGATCGAGGGCCACTCCGACAACCTCGGACACGAGGAGTACAACATCCGTCTCTCGCAACAGCGCGCGGAGGCCGTGAGAGACCTGCTCGTGGCCCGCGGCGTGGCCGTCCAGCGGATCCGCACCAAGGGCTACGGCTCGAAGTTCCCGATCGTGGACAACGACAGCGCCGTCGGCCGACAGCAGAACCGGCGGGTCGAGGTGATCGTGCTGAACGAGGGGACGACCGCCGACGGCTCATCGCAGTGAGCCCGAGCCGCCGCGTCAGCCGACGCCTCGTCAGCCGACGCTAGCTTCCGCCCGCGATCATGGCTGCGGCACCGTACGGCGGTCTGAGGCGCTGTAGCGCGTGCAGGCGGGAACGGCGGCCATCACCCGCGCGCGGCTGTCGTCGGCAAGCGGCTCACGGACCAGCCATTCACAGAAGCCCCCCGAAGGGTCGACGGCCCACTCGGCGACCGCCTTGGTGACGTGGAGCCCTTCGGCCAGCTTGCGGTCGGCGAGAAAGCCGAACCTCGGAATGAACAGCTGCGCGAGGCTCGCCGCAATCCCGTCGTCGATGCGCACATACGCCGTCAAGGTGGGCTGCACCAGGTCGCCATCCGTCGCGAGATCCAGAACCGTCAACGCGCTGCCGCTGATCGTGCCGAGGATCGGACCGGTGTGTTCCCCGCGCGAAAGGATCACGCGCCGGCGTCCATCCCGGCGCAGCACATGCGAGAAGCCTCGGGCGCCGTCGCCGTCGTCCGCGCGATAGCGGTCGCCGCCGAGCGGCTGGATGTGATAGCTCGCGACCCGTCTGAACCGCGCGGCCGCCGCGGTCACGTCCGGCGCGTCGATGAACGCGGTGTAGAGCTGGATCGGGACGCGCGCGGTGGGCCCGCTCACAGTGCGGCTGAGTGTCGGTTGATCCCAGACGCGCTCGACGGCCGCGGACACCTCAGCCGAGAACGCCGCGCGCGCGCCGAGGACAGGCGGCCACGGGGCGACCGCGGCGCCTTCTGAATCCGCCGCCGCGAGGACCAAAACCAGCGTCGCCGCTGCGAAGAGTCCCTGTGTCGGCTTCATGATGTCCGAATCCGGTTTGCCCTTAACTCCCCTTTGGATGCCCGGTCCGCCGAACACGATACAGCGGGACCGCAGAATCCCCAGGGAGACTCTCGACGTCGAAACTTACGATGAAGCTTGCTATTGGCATCGTCGTCATACTGCTCGCGATCGCGTCGCTACTCGCCGTGCCGCTGATCGCGCACCACGAGTGGGCGTCGCCCGATTGCGCGAGCCACATCGTCATGGTCACGGGCCCCGACGGCAGTCCGGTCGAATGCGTCTGCCTCGACGGCGCCCTGTCGACCTGCTTCAACCCGGGGCCGTAGCGCGATGAGTCGAATCGCTGCTCTCGCGCTGCTGCTTCTGGCGATCGGGGCACCGCTCGGCGCCGTCTGCGCGGGGCCGAACACGGACGACGTTATCGACAGCGCCGCCGCGCCCTAGCTCCGCACACGCGAGCCGCGGCGCTCCGATCGGGTCAACGTGCGGCGTCGCGTCAGCTCGAGCTGTCCGATCCAGACGCCGTCGCCGGCGCGGCGCTGTCTCGACGGAATCTCACCATCACGGCCGACTGAATGGCCGGGTCGTTGGCGATCCCGTACAGCGTCGCCCGAGCGCACGAGCGTGAGCCACGGCCACGGCCCGACCTCGTTGCGCAACGTCATGAGCTTCTCGTTCGCCCACCACGGTGCCAGCCAGATTCCTGCGCTGGGCTTGGCCCTGCCATCGCGGCGTTGACATTGCTGTCCGCCACCCGCCGATGCACGGCTCGAGCCGCCCGCGACCCGTCCGATTGGTCCGAGATAGTTCTCTGCCGGGCAACCGGCAGCTCGGGCTGAACCGTCAGGCTGCGCGCTTCGCGCCGGGGTTGCGGCGCCGCGGCCGCCGCAGAATCGATTGGCCCTGCGGATCCCGGCGCAATTCAGACGCCGGCACGATGCGAACGATCGTCCCGTTCCCATCGAGAATCGTGACCGGCCCGAACGGCTCCTCGTTCAACGGCAGCCTCACGTCGGTCGTGCGCGCTGTGGTCATGGCTTGTCGCCTCCCTGCTCGACCTTTCAGATGCACGATCGAGCGCTCGGCGATTCCGGCGTGAGGGAGCCGACCATTGAACGGCGCAACGCCCCAGGCGTGAAGGCCCAGGGCGTTGCGCGGATGGGCGTCTACCGTCTGTTCGCCTCGCTCGACTCGCGAATCGCACTCCTCGCCCTACGCTCGAGGTCGGGCGGCACGGTTTGCATGTTGTGGTCCTTCTTCGCGTGCTCGGCTGCCTTGCGCATCACCTCGTCGTCGTCCTTCCCCTTGGCGACGAAGCTACAGTCCGGCATGCCAACGTCTTTGCAATGAAACTCCCGCATTGACGCACCTCCTACCTCCAGCATGCTCCCGCGGGCGCGTCGCGCACGTCAGGCGGATACCTGAAAAGGAGGCGAGGTCTATCAGGTAGCTCGCAGGCGAAGGCAAGAGCCCGCAATTCCAGCGAATGTGCCCGACTCTCTGTTGAGCTGGGTGCTAGGGAACGAGCTCGCGCTGCCGTGGGCCTGCGGCGCATTGCGGCCTTTCGTGTCGCGCATGCTCGCATAGACGGTGTGACCGACGTCGGCCAGCGCGCGGGCGATGAGCGCGCCGGATCCACTCGAGGCGCCGGTCACGAGGACGACAGATTTCATGGTGTGGCTCCCCTGGCGGCTCATGCGAAGCCACCGTTTGCGCGAAGCACCTGTGCGTTCACCCAGCCGCCGTCGGGGCCGGCCAGGAACGACACGACGTCCGCGATGTCTTCGGGGCGGCCGAGGCGCTCGAGCGGCGCGAGCTTGCGGAACTGCTCGATCTGCGCCTCGCCCTTGCCCTTCAAGAAGAGGTCGGTCGCTACGGGGCCCGGCGCCACCGCGTTGACGGTGATCTCTCGCCCGCGCAGCTCGTTGGCGAGCACACGCACGAGGCCCTCGACGCCGGCCTTCGACGCGATGTACGCGCCGTAGCCCGGAAACGACTTCCCGAGCACACTGCTCGAGAACGCGATGATTCGGCCGCCCTTCGTGACATGCCGCGCTGCCTGGCTCAGCACGACGAAGGTCCCGCGCAGATTGATCGCGATCACCTTGTCGAAGGCGTCCAGGTCTCCGTCGGCGATCGGCGAGAGCGGCATGACGCCGGCGCCGTGCACGACCACGTCGATCGCGCCGTACGCGTCGAGCGTGCTGCGGAACAGGCGCTCGACGTCCGCGGCGTCCGCCACGTCGGCGCGGGCGGCGAAGGCGCGGCCCCCGATGCCCTTGATCTCGGCCGTCGCCGCCTCGGCGCGGTCGGCGCTGCCGGAATAGCTCAGCACCACGGCGCAGCCGTCACGCGCCAGGCGCTGGGCGACGACGCGGCCGATGCCGCCCGACGCGCCCGTCACGAGCGCCACTTTCCCAGTCGTGTCAGTCATTGCGGTCGTCCTTTCAAGCGGGATCGCAGGCGTGATCCGCGCCATTTCAGTGTTTCGAGGGCGTCTCGTCTGGAAAGGTTACAGCCGCCACCTGAAACCACTTGAGCGTGACTGCCATCCAAAGCTGGGAAAAGGGGAACAGCGATGGCCGACGACACCAAGAACAGGACGAGAGCCGAAGAGAACGATGAGATTCGACGGCTTCTCAAGGCGGAGCTTGACGGTATAGCGGCCCGGCTGCAGCGGGGCGGCGAGGCGCGGGGTACCGGAGTCGACGGCGGGAATTTCCTCGACGTCGCCCAGGGCCTCGAGCGTCAGGAGCAAGAGAACCTCATCAGCTCGCGTCTGATGGGGCAGGCCAGGCGCCTGCAGGTCGCGTTGGAGCGTGTGAACGACGGCGACTATGGCGTCTGCTCCGAGTGCGGCGCGACGATTCCGCACAGGCGACGCCTCGCGGTGCCCGACGCGACCACGTGCGTCGCGTGCCAGGATCGGCTCGAGCACAGCGGCGCCGGCGTGCGCAGCGCGACGAACCGCGAGACCGACGGGTAACGTGCGTGAGCCGCGGCTGGATCGAGCCGCGGCTCCACGCGCGCTACTGCGGAACGACGGGGGTCCAGCCCTCGGGACACGCCGCGACGTACGGGTAGTACTCGCCGGCGCTCGGGCAGTAGTACCAGTACTGCGGAGACGGATACGTCGCGTTCGGGTAGTAATACCAACCGTCGCCGACGACCCACCACCAGCCGAGTCGCCCGCCGTGGAAGCCGTGATGCCAGTGGCCGCCACGCCAGTGGCCGGAATCGACTGCGTGAAAGTGGCCGGCGCCACCGTGAAAGCCGTGCGGAGCCCCAGCGCCGTGCCCGTCGAAGTGGCCGCCGGCGTGCCCGTCGAAATGGCCACCGACGTGACCACCAGGGTGTCCGCCGAAGTGCCCACCGCCCACTCCCCGCGCCACCGCAACGGCGGGCGCGGAAAGGACAGACGTCACCGCCAGGACGACGGCAGCCGCGAGGACGAACGTTCGCCAGCTTTTCAGATTCGACCTCATCTCGTGTGCCTCCACTACTTGAGACGAGCACCCGGGGTTGGCGCGATGCCCGACGGGATCGGGTCCGGGCCGCACGAGGCGCGATCAGAAGCTGTGGCTGCTGGGCGCTGCGGTGCTCCTGGTAAAGGCTCTCGGCGGCGGGTGGGATGCGACTGAGCTGACGAAGGCGGCGCAGTAGCCCCGGCGCGGTTCAGGCGGCGCCGGGGCGCTGCAAGCCCGAAGCGGTGATGATCTCTGGTGGCGCGGTCGGCGATTGGCTCGGGGAGGCTGCGTTTGGACCGGCTGGCCTCTCCGTGGACGGGTGCCCCGGATGTGCCGCTGTGCGATAGGCGCGCGGTGTTTGCCCGGTCGAACGGTGGAACACGGTCGCGAAATGGCTCGCCGTCCGAAAACCCACCGCCTGCGCGATCGAGGCGATCGAGGCGTCACCGGTTTCCAGCAGCTGCTTCGCCCGCTCGATCCGCCTTCCGACGACGAAGCGATGCGGCGACACCCCCGTGCTCTGCTTGAACAGCCGCGCGAAATGGAACGCGCTCATGTGCGCGAGCGCGCTCAGATCCGATAGCGGTAGCCCGTGGTCACAGTTCGCGTCGATGTGGTCGAGCACGCGGCGGAGCACGCCTCCGGGTAGGCCGTGGGCGGGTATGAAGTCTTCCCGGTCTGTCGAGCTCGCGTCCGTCATCGTCGTAGTCACCCCTGCTTCTCTTGAGATGCGTCACGGAGGGGCCAGGAGTCACGGCAACTCAGATCTTTCTCAGACAGACGCGCGCGGTGCACCGAACTGCAGCAGTTCCGTGCCTGAAGTGAACCGTTCTATCCCTTGACCATCACGGAGGCATCGCCGACTCTCGGTCCCGCGTAATTCTGGGGAACAGTCACGAGGGAGGAGCGCATTGCGAGCCCGACCGGTTCTGCTAGGAATCTGATCGTCGCCCTCGTCAGCCCCGCGACAGGGCAATGCCCTGCACCGGTGTTCTACGCCCTCCTTCCCCAGAATTACCCGTGCAGCCTCATCCGCGTGTGCTCCACCCCGTGGGGCATCTGCGCGATTCCCTACACGGTTCGACCCGGGACACCCTGTCAGTGTCAGGCCGCGAACGGGACGTGGTTGCCCGGTGTGTGCACTCATTGATGCCCGTCACCGAATCACGGTCGCAGCGAAGAATCTCCTGGCGTCCGGTGTGTGTGTCACGCGTGACGGTACGTCTCGGCCGAATGGGCTGAAACACGAAAGCGCGGCGGAGCGCCGCGCTTCGTACCTACTTGTTACGTATGGCGGGCTCGACGGGACTTGAACCCGCGACCTCTGGATTGACAGTCCAGTGTGCTAACCAGGCTGCACCACGAGCCCGCTAAACGGATCAGCTATTTAGCGTCCGAGATTCTATCACGCTGTGCGGGGTGTGGCCCGAGAATGTGCCCGGTACGGGCGGGCCGCGAAGTGGCTACGCGCGCTTCACCGCGACGCGCTCGTGCGCGCCCCAGCTGCGCTCCTCGATGACCGTCGGCTGGTCCGCCCGTCGCACGCGCACGTGCGCGGTCTTCCCGCCCGCCGTCGTGTGGGGGCGGCTGACCACTTCCCACTCGCCGGTTTCGTCGGAGATCCGGTCGCCGATCTGAAGCTGCATCGGTAGAACGCGGGTCGCGGACGCGGGCGATGACTCGCGCGCGGACGAAGGGGTGCCCGGAAGCTGCGGCTGATCCCCGGCGTCCTTCTCACGCTTCTTGCCCGACCTGGCTTTGGCCATGCGGCCTGTCCTCTCTAACACGCTACCGCGTCAGAACGTCCCGCCGCCTCCACCGCCCGCGCCGCCGCCGGACGACCCGTTCGAGAAGCCGCCGCCGCCCGTCGAGCCGACGCCGTCAGCGTAGCCACGCCGGGTCGTGAGGATCGCCTCCTCCGCGCGCCGCGCGAACGAGGTCAGATCGTGGGCGAAGCTCGGCAGCGAGAAATCGCCGCGACCGACATACCACGACGGGGCGGCAACTCGCAGCCCCTGGAAATTGAAGATCCAGCGTTCGCTGACGCCAAGCGCGATGGCCCACGGCAGCCACCGATGGAACGTGTCGGCCGGCATCCGCTCGAGGCGATCCTTCTCCGCGCGCTCCAGGAACTCCTGGAAGCCTCGCACCTGCGCCAGGCGCTGGACACCCGTCCACGTCTTGTGCGGCATCACCCAGCCCCAGCCGACGAAGATCAGCCCGCTCAGGACCACGCCGATGCGGAGCCAGGGCTCGTAGATCTCGAGCCACGTCGGCGCGAAGATTGGCAAGATGATGCCGGCGACGGCGGTGATCGCGCCGGCCAGCATCCATCCCGTACGAACGCGGGCCGGCGAAGCGGGAAAGAGGCCGTTCTGAACCATCAGATGGTAGAGGCGATCGCGGATCGGGGGAAACACGTTCTCGTAGTCGCGCCGCACCTCGGAGAGCAGGCGCATGTTGATCCCCCAGTCGGCGCCGAAGACTTTCGCCATCAGGAACAGCTCGAAGTCGTTCAGCTCCGGATCGCCGCCGACCGGCTTGAGGCGCTTGAACATGAAATCCTGCGAGCCGAACGCGGTCGTGATCGGCTCGATCGAGAGATAGCCGCGCTCGGCGAGATCGACGACCGTCGCGATGACGTCGCGCGGATGGGCCCGCTCGTCGATGAGCGCGCCCGCCTCGGCCGGAATCATGTCCGAGGGCGGCTCGTATTCCGGCTTCACCGAGCGCTTGCCGCCGGGATCGCGTCCGAAGGCCCACCAGACAAAAGCGCCCCAGATCACCGCGAGCGCGGGCAACCCGAGCGGCCAGAAGTCGGCGATGAGCCATCCGGCTCGGCGCAGCTCCGAGGGGCGTTCGACGTGGCCGTTCGGCCAGCCGACCAGCACGGTGATGCCCTCGCGCGGCCGCAGCGCCCGAGTCGTCTTGAATCGCCAGTAGCCCTGCACCCGATCGACCGCGTAATCGCGTCCGACCGCGCCGAGCCCGCCCGTGTAGGCGAGCGTCCTCACCTCGGTGTCGCCGACGCTCGACGGCAAGGTCACGAATACCTCGGCGTTGCGGATCGGCACCTGCCACTCGGTGCCGGTCGCGTTCCAGTAGAGCTCGTCGTGGTCCTCGTAGTCGAACACGCCGCGGCGCACGCGATACACGACGCTGACCGTCTTCTTGGTGTCGACGGCGCCCGGCACCCAGGCTTTGATGACGACCGAGTGGTTGGGATACGAGACGTGGGTCCGGAGCGGTTGGTTCGCCTCGTCGTACGCGCCGATGCCGCTCAGGACCAGCGGGAACTCGAGCCCGTCGCGCACATAGCGCAGCGGGATTCGCCGGAACACGCCCTGGTGCGAGCCGCGGAAGTCGAAGGTGATGTCCTCGCGCACGATGAGGCTGCCGTCGGCGTTGACGACGAGGCTCGCGACGAAGCTGTCGATCGAGAACTGTCCCCGCGTCTGCGCCGCGGCCGGAGCCGCGGTCGCCAGCACGAGGGCCAGCGCGAGGATCCGGCCGATGCGTTCAGCTCCCGAGCGCGACGCGCGGAACCTGACGCTCTTCGGGGCGGTCGAGCTCGAAGTACTCCCGCTTGGCGAATCGGAAGAACAGCGCGATCTGGTTGGACGGGAAGCTGTCGATGGTGGTGTTGAAGTCGCGGACGACCGCGTTGTAGTAGCGGCGCGAGCTCTGGATCGTCTCCTCGAGCTGGCCGAGCGAGGCCTGCAGCTCGCTGAAGTTCTGGTTGGCCTTCAGCTCGGGATACGACTCGGCCAGCGCGAAGAGCTGGCGGAGGGCGCCGGTCAGCTGATTCTCGGCCTGGGCGCGCGCCTCGGGGGTCGGGGCCGACACCGCCGCACCGCGCGCGCGTACGACCTGATCGAGCGTGTTGCGCTCGTGCGCGGCGTAGCCCCGCACGGTCTCGACGAGGTTGGGGACGAGATCGGTGCGGCGCTTGAGCTGCACGTCGATATCCGACCACGCTTCTTCCGAGCGCTGGCGCAGCCCGACGAGCTTGTTGTAGGTCAGGACGATCCCGAGGATCAGGCCCACGAGGACGATGAGAAACACGACGCCGCCAAACGTCATGAAATTCCTCCTCGATCATCGTAGCATCGGCGCGCCGCGCGCCCGACAAACGCGGGGCTCGCGCGCCGCCCCTGCCGCTAGTAGTGAAGCGCCGCGAAGCCACAGCATGAGCTAGGATTGGGGCATTCGACCTCGACAAAGGAGATCACGAGCATGCCGATGCAGACTCGCTACCTCTTCAGCGCAGCCATGAGCGTGCGACCGGACAAGGACGCGCTTTTCAACGAGGTCTACGACACCGAGCACGTGCCGGCCCTGCTCGAGGTGCCCGGCGTCATCGCGGTGGCGCGCTTCAAGAGCGAGCCGGTGACCATGATGATCGGCGGGGAGCGCAAGACGATCGTCATCGAGAGCGAGCCCGCCTACAACGCGCTCTACGAGATCGAGAACCCCGCGGTGCTCACGAGCGACGCGTGGGCGAAGGCCGTCGAGGCCGGGCGCTGGGCGGAGCACGTTCGCCCCTACACCACCAATCGCCGCCACGTTATCTACCGGCGCATCGCGTAGCCGCCGGGCACGCTGCGTGAGCGAAGAGCTCCACCAGCCGCCGGCGCCGTCGGGCGACGGGCTCGTGCTGACCCACGGCGCCGGCGGCAACGCGCGGGCGCCGCTGCTGGTGGCGCTCGGCGAGGCGTTCGCCGCCCGGGGCGTGACCGTGCTGCGCTACGACCTGCGCTTCCGCCAGGCCAGCCGGACGGCGCCGCCGCGACCGTCCGGCGCGTCGCGGGATCGCGAGGGGCTCAGGCAGGCGGTGGCGTCGATGCGGTCGCGGCTGGGTGGGCGCGTCTTCCTGGGCGGCCAATCGTACGGCGGACGGCAGGCCAGCATGCTGGCCGCGGGCGAGCCCGGGCTCGTCGACGGGCTCCTGCTGCTCTCGTATCCGCTCCATCCGCCGGGGCGGTCGGCCGAGCTCCGCACGGCGCATCTGCCGAAGCTGACCGCGCCGACCATGTTCGCGCACGGCTCGCGCGACCCGTTCGGGACGCTCGACGAGATCGAGGCGGCGCGGCCCTTGATCGCCGCACCGACCTCGCTGCTCGGCGTCACCGGCGCCGGCCACGATCTGTTTCGCGCGCCGCGACGCGCCGGCGCAGACGTGGCCGCGGAGATTGCGTCGACGTTTCTCCAGTTTCTCGGAGTCGACGGCCGCGGCTGAGGTGCGGTGAGCGCGGTCAGCTAGTCGATGCCGCGCTCGGGCGCGATCGGCCGGTTGTCCGGCGCGGGCAGCGCTTCGACGCGGCCGGGGCGCTCGCGCGCGCGCTCGTTCTGCTCGGCGCGCACGCGATGCATGAACGGGATCAGCGGCACGATGATGATGAACAGCACGGAGATCAGCCAGAAGTCGTCCGCGTACGCCATGACTTGCGCCTGCTCGACGGCGCCGCGATACAACATGGTCAGCGCCCGGCGTCCCGCGGTATACGGATCCGAGCCCTGGCTCAGGAAGTGATCCGTCCATTGCTTGAGCTTGGAAGCCGTGTCCGGGTCCCAGATGTTCACGTGACTGACCAGCGTGGTCTGGTGCGCCTGGCTTCGCCGGACCAGCAAGGTGGTGGCCAGCGCCACGCCGATGCTGCCGCCGACGTTGCGCACGACATTGTAGGCGGCGGTCGCGTTGCCCAGTCGCTCGAGCCGGATCGTGGCCAGCGTCAACGTCTGGAGCGGCGGGAAGATGAAGCCCATCGCGAACCCCTGCAGGAATCGCGGCCACGCGAGGCTCCAGTAGTCCATGCCGAGCGTCACGCTCGTCATCATCGTCGCGGCGACAGCGTTCAGGAGACAACCGCCCACGAGCATCAGGCGCTGATCGGCGCGGGCCACCAGGCGCCCCGAGATCATGAGCGAGATCATCGTGCCGACACCGCCCGGCGCCAGCACGAGCCCCGCGTTCCAGGCGTCCCACAGGAGGATCTTCTGCGTGTAGAGCGCCACCAGCAGGACGCTCGAGTTGAACCCGAGCGCGACCAGCGCGATGCACATGGTGCCCACGGCAAAGTTGCGATCGTTGAACACGCTCAGATCGAGAATCGGCTCGGTGGCCGTGAGCTCGCGAATGATGAACGCCACGAGCGCCAGCACCGCCAGCATGAGCATGCTGATGATGAATCCCGAGTCGAACCAGTCGTTCTTCTCGCCGAGATCGAGAAAGAGCTGCAGGAAGCCGAAGCCGAACACCATCAAGACCAGGCCCGCGGCGTCGATCCCGCGCGGTTTCTTGACGAACGGGGCGTCGAACAAGAACACGCTCACCATCACGAAGCCGATGATGCCGATCGGGAGGTTGATGTAGAAGATCCAGCGCCAGGACCAGTTGTCGGCGATCCAGCCGCCGACCGTCGGTCCGAGGATCGGGGCCATCATGATGCCGGCGCCCCACACGGCCATCGCCGTGCCGCGCTGCCGCAGCGGAAAGATCTCCCACATGATCGCCTGCGCCATCGGGATGACCGGGCCGCCGCCGAGCCCCTGGAGCACGCGCATCGCGACGAGGAACTCGAGCGTCGGCGCGATGCCCGACAGGAACGAGCTCGCGGTGAAGATCACCGTGCAGATCAGAAAGAATCGGCGGCGGCCGAAACGGGCCGAGAGCCAGCCCGTCGCGGGAATGACGATCGCGTTGGCGGCAAGGAACGATGTGATGACCCACGACATCTCTTCGATGCCGGCGGAGAGCGAGCCCTGCATGTGCGGCAGGGCGACGTTGGTCACGCTCGAGTCCAGAACCTGCATGACCGTGACCATCATCACGGAGAACGTGATGGCCCACCGGCGGGCGGGCGAGATCTGCCAGTCGGTGACCGGCTCGGCAACGCTCACCACTACACACTACGTCATAACGGCACACTCGTGGATACTGGACTGAGACGGCCTTCTTGGCCCGGCTCTTGCTGCCCATCGCAGTCAGGGACGCCGGGCTCTCCGCACCACACCCCATAGAGGCCGGCAGAGGAGAGCTCTCGATGCCTCTGGCTCGAGTGGTGGGCGTGGCGCTCGTGCTCGCCGTGGCGGTGCTCGCAGTCCGACCGCTCCCGGCCGCTGCCCAGTCCGAGCTGCAGGCGTGGCTCACCCCCGAGTTCGGCAAGCTGATGCCGCGATCCGACTACCGGTTTACCTTCTATCCCGAGCGAAAAGTCGAGGATCAGCAGGCAAACTTCGGGATGAGCGAGCATCGGGTGAGCTTCTTCACGCCGCTCTATCAGGACACGACGGACGAATTCGCCTTCTCGGCCAGGGGGCTCTACCAGGACATCGACACGACCGCGCGCTTCCCGAACGCGGGCGGTCGCTTTCCCAGCGAACTGTGGGACGTCGCCGCGGGCCTGAGCTATCGACACAAATTCGACAACGGCTGGAATGGCGGCATCGCGTTGACGGTGGGCTCCGCGAGCGACGAGCCGTTCAACAGCGTCGACGAGATGTACTTCAGGCTGGTGACGATGGTGCGCGTTCCGTCCGGCGAGCGCAATTCCTGGATCTTCACGCTGATCTACGCGAGCGACGAAGAGATCTTCGGGTACAAGCTTCCGATCCCGGGCATCGCGTATGCGTGGGTGCCGTCCGACAAGCTCACCGCGCTGATCGGCTTTCCGTTCTCGTTCATCCGCTACAAGCCGTTCGAGAAGATCACGCTCGACGCTGAATACTATCCGTTCTGGACGGTGCGGACGCGCGCCACGTGGGAAATCGCCCGTCCGCTCCGCGCGTACGTGGGCTTCCAGTGGGACAGCGATCACTTCTACCGCGCCGATCGCGGCGACAAGGACGACAAGATCTTCTATCGCGAGATGCGGGTCTACGCCGGCGCCCGCTTCGATCTGCGACACGTCGGCTTCGAAGTCATCGGCGGCTACGCGTTCAACCGCTTCTACTTCGAGGGCGAGGGCTACTCGGACCGGAACGACAACCGGTTCGACGTCGGCGACGCCCCGTTCGTGGTCGGCCGGCTGTACCTGCGCTTCTGATCTGGCACCGCGGTTGCTATCTTTTGGGGCGTGCGCGTCTTTCGTTCGCTCGTAACCCTTGCCGGCCTGGCGATCATCGTCGTTCTCGTCGTCAAGGTCGGGCGCGACGAGGCCCTCACCGCGACCGCGCGCGCCCTCGGCTGGCGCTCGCTCCTGGTCTGCCTCCCGTTCGCGCTGATCATGGCGGTCGACACCTTGGGATGGCGCTACGCGTTCGCCTACGATCGCGTGCCGTTTCTCCGCCTCGTCGGTGCGCGCATCGCGGGCGAGGCGGTGAACGTGCTCAGCGCGGTCGCGCCGGTCGGAGGCGATGCGATCAAGGTGTGGTTCCTGCGGCCGCACGTGCCGTACCGCGAGAGCGTCGCGTCGGTGATCGTGGCCAAGACCACGATTACGCTCGCGCAGGCGCTTTTCCTGCTGATCGGCGCGGTGGCGGCGGTGACGATGACCATCGACGCGAAGCTCGTGCGCGCGATGCTCTGGCTCTTGCTCGCCGAACTGGTCGGCGCCGGCGGCTTCCTGGCCGTGCAGGTGGCCGGGCTCGTGAGCCGCGGCGCGCGCTGGCTGGCGCGATTCACCAAGGTCGACGCGCTGGCCGGCGCCGAGAATCTGGATCGGACGCTGCAAACCTTCTATCGGCGCGAGTGGCGCCGCTTCGCGCTCTCCGTCGGCTTCCACCTGCTCGGCTGGCTGATGGGCGCGCTGGAAGCGTGGCTCTTCCTCTACGTGCTCCAGATCCCGGCGTCGTTCACGACCGCGCTCGTGGTCGAAACGCTGGGCTCCGCGGTGCGCTTCGCGACGTTCTTCGTCCCCGGGAGCCTCGGCGTACTGGAAGGCGCGAACGCCGCGGCCTTCGCGGCGCTGGGCCTCGGCGCACCGGCCGGCCTGGCCTTCACGCTCCTCAAGCGACTTCGGCAGGTGGTGTGGATCGCTCTCGGCGCTCTCGTGCTGCTGCTGGCGCGCTCTCGGATGCGGCTGGCGCGTGAAGCGTCGGCGTAGTCACGGGCGCATCGGTCTGCATCGCGATCTGTCGGGCCTGCAGGCGGTCGAGGGCTCCCGCGGGCGTCAGGAGCGGCAGCGCGCCCGCGAGGATCCGGATGTCCTCGGGCTTGCGCCGGTTCACTCGCACGCGCACCGCACGGCCGCGGAAGACGGTGAGCTCGTCGCGCGCGCCGGGCGTATCGATCATCACCTTCACCAGCTGCGAGAGAACACGCGCCGGCGTGGTGCGCGGGATCACGCACACGTCGAAGAGGCCGTCGGCGGGTGAGGCCGCCGGAGTCAGGTTCAGAAATCCGCGATACGTTTCGACGTTCGCGATCGTGACGAGCGCTGCCTTGCCCGGCACGGGCGTCCCGTCGATCTCGAGCGCGATCGAGTCGAGGGCCTTGGACAGTCGACCAGCGGCCGCCCGATAGTACGCGAGCATCCGCAGCGCGCGCTGGCGCGGGTGTCGTCTCACCTGCTCGACGTCCTCCTGGATGCTCGAGAGAAAGCCGTAGCTCGTGTGCGAGAGGAACGTCCCGCTCGGTGCGACGCCCACGTCGCACGAGACGATATCACCCCCGCCCAGAAGCTCGACGACCCCGGCTGGATCAGTCGGATGCTCGAACGTCCCCGTGAACAGGTTGCCGAAGCCTGACGGGACCGGAAGATAGGGTACCGCCAGCCGCACCGAGGCCTCGGCGGCGGCGCTCATGGTCGCATCGCCGCCGATCGCGACCAGATAGGAAAAGTCCGCGGGACACCGCTTCGCCCAGCGAATGAGCGACGGCAGCGTGCCGAACAGCTGCATCCGCGGAGCGTAGCCTTGCCGGATGAGCTCTCTACGCATCGCTCGGGCGATGGCCAGCGCACGGCCATCGCCCGAGCCAGGCGTCACGACGAGCTGAACAGTTGTCGCCATCGAGCGGCGTTCAGCCCTGCCCTTGGCGCCGGTGCGGACGCTGCGCGCCGATCACCGGCGGCGCACGTCGCGGACGTACACGTTGTTCGCGATCACCCAGTTCGCAGAAATCTCGTCGGCGTAGATCACCGAAGCCGTGACCTCGGGCGCCTTGATCTCACCCCGCGTGTCGCCGACCTTGACGTCCTTGGACTGATGGATCTGCCCCTGGATGTTGTCGGCATCGATCTTGTTGGCGTAGATCGCGTCGGCGCGCACCTGCTGCGCTGTGATCTGGTCGGCGTGGATTGTCTGCGACGAGGCCGGCACCGGATTCGGCAGCGGCGGCGCGACCGGTGTGCCCTCGAGCTTGACGTGATTTGCGATCGCCGCGCCGCCCACGGGCAGGACGACCATCGCCAGACCTGTGCCGATCGTCACGAGCAATTCTCTGCGGCGCATCATTCATTCCCCTCTCGTGTTCGTGGTGACATCTGAGGGTCGAGCATCCGCCGTGCCAGCACCGTGTGTGGCCAACCTGCCGCGGGGATAAGATCGCCGTTCGCGAAGAAATTACAATCGAGGAAAAACTACCGAGTAAGTATTACCCCAGTGAGCCTCATGCTTCGGGCCGCCACGGTGCTGGCCGTCACGCTGGTCCTGGGATGCGCGAGTCCATCCGCAACGCGCGAGCCCGGCCGCGCGGACTCGCTCTCGTATCCCGTGTGGGTCGTCGATCACGGTTGGCACACCGCGATCGTCGTCCGGGCGCGCGACGTCGACTCGTCGATCTGGCCGGAGGTGGCCGATTTGGCCGGCGTGGACCTGGTCGAAGTCGCGTGGGGCCATCGCGAGTTCTACATGGCCGAGCGCCCTTCAGGGTGGCTCGCGGTGAAGGCCGCGTTCTTCACGTCGGGTAGCGCGCTCCACGTCGCCGGCTTGGGCGCGCCGATCGAAAGCCATTTCCCGGCAAGCGACGTCGTCGAGCTCGCGGTTTCCCGACGAGGGCTCGATGCGATGACGCGTCTGTTCCACGACGAGTACCAGCGTGGCGACGACGGCCGGCCCGTGCGCCTGGCGCCCGGCCTCTACGGCGCCAGCTGGTTCTATGCCGCGCGAAGCCGCTATCACCTGTTCAACACCTGCAACACCTGGGTGGCGCGTGCGCTCCGCGCCGCCGGCCTCGACATCACGCCCGCCGGCATCGTCACCGCCGGCGGAGTGATGCAGGAAGCCAGGCGCGCGACGGCGGCACGCTAAGACCAGCTAGTCGGTCATCGGCGTGGAAGGAGTCGTGACATCATTCCGGGCTGTTCTCCGGGCGGGGCCGGCGCGCGCCCACGGCGGCGGTCCCGCCTATCGAGCCTGGCCAGGTGGTCATGGATGTCGCGCATGAGCAACAACAGCTGGCCGCTGAGTATGAACACGGCCCCAATCACGATGGCCACGACGAGCCCGGCGACGGTCGCGGGCGTGAGCAGCGCGCGTGACTCGGGCGGCAGCCTGGACACGATGTCCGCCCGCCACGGCGACAGCACGGCGAATGCAGTCACCACGGCCATGAGAATCAACAGACAGCCCAGCACGATCTGAAGGACTCCACAGGCCCTAACGAATCGGTAGCGCCTCGCCGCAGCCATCCGCGCCGTCCTATCGCGACCGGCAGACCACGCCGGGCGGGCGCGACGCGCTCGGCTGCCGGCAGGCGATGTCGGTGGTCGAGTCGCTGTGAGCGCTTCCGTGTCCGGTCGTCGGCGACGGAGGGTTATCGAAGTCCGCGGCGTCCTCGGGGCCCCTGAACTGGTTGGCTTCCGGCACGCCCGGCTTGACCCGCGCCCAGCCGCGGGCGCGCATGCACCCGCGATACATCTGCTCGGGCTCGAATCCCGCACGCACGGCTCGGGCCTCGTCGATGTCCTGCTGGAACTCCCGAAGCCCGGCGCCGGGCCGCTGCCAGTAGTGCACGCCGCATCCGGCCGACAGCAGCGCGACGACGACGAGCATCCTCCCGATCATGAAAGCCTCCGCTTGATTCAAGCTGACCGGCATTTTCTCTCAGACGGCACCCGGAGCGCACCTTCCGCCGCTATGATTGGGGGCCATGCGCTGGGACGAGTCCCCGAAGTTTCTGCTGATCGCGAGCATCGCCTCGGCCGTCCTCGCCGCCGCGCTCAGCCTCGCCGCCGTGTGGGATCACCCGGGCTACAACGTCGCGGCTTCCGCGCTGGCCCTCCTCACGGCGCTCCTGGCCTATCGCGGCTACGATCGCTCGACCCATCGGCGCCTGGGCCGCATCCAGCGCGAGCACCTGGTCTTGCGCTTGAGGGCGCTGCCCGCGCCGATCGAGTTCCGTGTGGTGGCAGTCCCTCACGAGGAAGCGGTACGCTTCGCGCAGGAGTTGCTCGGCGTCTTCGTCGAAGCGGGCTGGCCGGCGCACGGCGTCTATCGCGCGCTGCCCGCGAACGTCGCGAGCACGGGGCTCTTCGTCGCGGTGCAAGACGGAAACTTTCCGTCCGAAGAAGAGCGGCGCCTGCTGCTGGCGCTGAGCGAATTCGGGATGTATGCGGTGAAATCGACCAGCCCGAAGCTCACGCACCCCAAGGCGCTCGAGCTGCTGGTCGGACACCGGCCGACGTTGTAAGCACGGCGTCGCGCGGTAAGCGCGGCGTGGCGCGCGCGAGCGCACGGGGGCCGGGTGTCGCTGGTCAGTGAATTGGTCCCCCGTCACTGCGACGTGAAAAGGTCCTCCCCGTAGTTTGTTCATGACGGCGGATGTCGGCATCGATCTGCCGTATCCAGGGATGAGCGGGCAACGGCCGGCGGCCAGTATGGGTCTTGGGGGTGAGCTTGGGAAGCCGGCGCGCCACCGGCCGGGCGACCGTGCGCGGCGGCCGCCGCCGGTCGGCACTGGGATTGCGGC
>Ga0207428_10000554_pt1 | contig 44139 bp, 61 predicted proteins | sample RhiMethybrSRZTD1_FD_187600 | JGI IMG/M metagenome (GOLD analysis project Ga0207428, IMG submission 187600) | Populus rhizosphere microbial communities from Tennessee, USA - Rhizosphere MetaG P. TD hybrid SRZTD1 (SPAdes) (version 3) | ecosystem: Host-associated > Plants > Roots > Rhizosphere >...
CTTGGCGTCTCCTAAACTGTTTGGCCGGTGGGCGACGCGATTGCCGATTGCCGCGCGCTCACGCCACGTGATGCCGCTTTTAGGATAGCCCGCGTGGTCTAGCCCCACCGAGCCCATGGGCCTTACCGCGAGGCGTATAGGCCGGCTAACGGGTAGGGGCATCGTGATGCCCGTATACCTACATGGTGGGTGGTAGGTCGGCCTATCCGCTCGGGGCATCACGATGCCCGTGTGATGACAAGCGCGCCCGATTTCTCTTGACAACGGATCGGCACGGCCCTTGAAATCGGGGGGAGCGGTTAGGCAGGCGAGGCCGGGCCCGGTGCTCATGGTTGCGCCCCCGCCCTCGACGCACACGCCGCTAGGAATGCCTCGCACCATGGGCACGGGGTGACATGCCGGGTGCAAGCACCGACCCCGCGCCCCCCGTCGCGTACGAGTCGCACGGCTTCGAGCGCCTCACGCACCGAGCGCACCACGACGTAGATCCCCCCGTGGGCTTCGAGGTCGGCACGCCAAGTGATTTGAGCCGGGCGCGCCTTGCCCTTGGGGCTCTTGGCCTCGATGGCAAGAAAGCTCCCCATGGGGCCGACGCAAGCGATAATGTCCGCGCTGCCCGTGCCGAGCCCGCCGCGCACCGGGCGCCCACTTCGACGCGCCGTGATTTGGGCGTTGCGCCAAGCGATAACCCCGGGCTCAAGGGCGAGGGCTTCGAGGATCGCGATAACGAGATCCGTTTCGCTCATGGCCCCCCTTGGCTATCGAGCTCGCACCGGCACCACTCGCCGGGCCCCGTGTACCGGCAGCAATGTCGGCAGAACCAACAGAAGATCGCCGCGCGATCGTCGGGGGTTAGGGCTTTCAAGAGTTGCAAGGCCGTGGCGACGGCCCGCGGGTCGCTTCGGCGTGTATCGATTTGCTTCGGCCGATCGCTCATGCTTGGCCCGTGGGGGTGCGGATCATGGTTCTACTTTTCCTGGTACTCACGGCAACGGGGGGCGCGCTTTGTTACGCGTTCTCGACGAACGGCAAGGCGGCCGAAATGGGACGCCTCGTATTTGCGTGCGCTTTTCTTGTGCTCGCTTTCACGTTCGCCCGGATGCCGCATTTGCTGCCCTAACTGGCCGCCTTAGGGATCATGTGCTCATAGGATCGGCCGTAGGAGTCACGAAGCCGAAAGAGGATCCCACACGGCGCGTGCACCTCGACGAATGCGAGCGTGCGCGCCGTGGTGGCATCTTCGTCGAAGTCCGGCGTATTGCCGTCGGTGGGATCGACGACGATTTCGGCCGCGCACCCTTCGCACGCGAGCCAAATCATGGCTCATCCCCGATTTGAATGTCGATCGGCGCTTCGTCTTCGATTGCGACGAGCACCGCTTGCACCGAGGCGATCCACGCTTCGCGAATCTTCTCGGGCAGCATCGCCCACGAGGGCACCGAGCCCCAAAAGTTTTTCCAGGATGTGTGCTCGGCGTAAGTCTCGTATGCGATCTTGGCGAGCTCGGGGGTATTCATGAGCGCACCGGGTACGGTGGGGGCTCGCTCGTCGCGGGGGGCGGGGGGACCGCTGCCGCCTTGATTTTCTTTTCGATGGCCGCCGCGACGAGATACCGATCGGCGAGGTATTGCAAGATCCGCTTGTGAGCTTCGGGCGGTAGCGTGTCGAATGCTTCGCAGCAGATCCCCATGGCATTCAATTCCGATTGTGTGTCGCTCATGATCTCAGCCCCCCTAGGTTAAAAAACGACGTCGACGGTCCATGAAAGCCCACCTTGACCGATCCGGTGGGCCCGTTGCGTTGCTTGGCTACAATCAATTCGGCCTTGCCCGCGTCTTCGCTCTTATCGCCGTTGTAATACTCGTCGCGATAGATGAAAACCACGGCGTCGGCATCTTGCTCGATGCCCCCCGACTCGCGAAGATGCGCAAGGCGCGGGCGCTTGTCGCGCTCGGCTTCGCATTCGCGATTCAATTGGGAAAGCAAGAGCACGGCGCAATCGAGCTCTTTGGCGAGTTGCTTGGCGCCCGCCGTGATGAGCGACACTTCGCGATCACGCGTTTGCCGCCCGCCGCCATCTTGCCCGCGCATGAGCTGCAAATAATCGACGACGATAAGACCGAGACGGCCCCCCGCCTTGGCCGCGAGCATGCGCGCCTTGGATCGGAGTTGCGTGATCGTCATGGTCGGGCACGCGTCGATCCAAATCGGCAGCTTGCCGAGCTCATCGCCGGCGCGAAGCACCCGCGCGCGCGCTTCGGCGTCGAGCCACCCGTTTAACCCATAGTGCACGCTCGCCCGCGCCCTTGAGCACGCCATACGCAACGCCAATTGCCAACGGGGCATTTCGAGTGAAAAGAACGCGACCGGATCGCCTTGCATGGCGACCGTTTCGGCCGCGAGCGTGGCAAGCGTGGTCTTTCCCATGCCCGGCCGCGCGGCCATGACGGTAACCCCCGAGCGTCCGAGCCCGCCGATTTTCTTATCGAGGTCGTCGAGCCCCGTTGGTAATTCGACCTCGCCGCTTCGCGCTTCGGCAATCACCATGCGCTCGTACGCCTCGCCGCAAACGACGCTCATCGGCGCGGCCTCGGTGCGACTTTCGCGCGCGGCGATTTGGTAGATCCGTTGCTCGGCTTCGTCGAGAAAGGCTTGGACGTCGCCCGCGACGGCGTAGCCCTCGGCCGCGATGCGTTGACACTCGGCCACGAGATCCCGCAAGCGCGCAAGATCGATCACGCGCTCGGCGTGGTCTTCGACGTTCGCCGGTACGCCGGTCACGTCGACGATTTCGGCGAGCGCGCTAGCGCCTCCGACCTGTGCAAGGCGCTCGTGGTCGCGAAGCCACCCAGCGACTGCTACGACGTCGATCGCGCGGCCTTGGCCATGAAGCCCCACGATCGCCTCGAAGACGCGCCGGTGGGGCTCGTGGAAGAAATGGCGGGGCTCCACGGCGCCCGCGACGAGCGCGAGTTGCATGGGCGACGAGAGACACTCCGAAAGCACGACCCGCTCGGCGCCGATGTCATGTTGGGGGACGCGGCCGTTCATTGGGGATCCTTCTCGTATTTTTTGCGGCGCGCTTCGCCGTCGCGGATCGCAGCGGCAAGGATCTCGGGGTCGTCGCGTGACTCGATCACTTTGACCGGCTCGGCGTCGGCGCGCGGCGCTCGCGCGTGCCGCATGAAACCCACAAGCCGGCTTTGCAGCGCGGCCGGCATGAGCCCTAAGCCGTCGTGCTTGGCGGCACAGAGCTCGATCGCGTCGACGACCCATGACACGCGTTGCGAGTCGGTAAGCATGCGCCCGGCGTGGTGCTCGGCGAGGGCGGGCGCGTCGAGCGGATCGAAAAGTCGAAAGCGTCGGATCGCGCGTTCGATGTCTTCGGCCGGGCTCGGTGGTTTGTTCGCTGCCGTTGCCGTCGTGGGTTTGTCACGCACCGGCACAGCACGGCTAGGTACAGCACGGCTAGGCACGGCTAGGGGTGACGATTTCTCACGCAAGCCGTTTGCGTCGTGACCGTGTGTCACGCCTTGTGACGTCTCCGTCACGCCAAGTGACGAAGCGTTCGAAAAGTCGCGTGCTCGCTCACGCATGGCCCTTTGACGCGCACGGTCACTCGCGTGTGCCTCTTGGGCCGCTAGGAAGTTCGGCACCACGAGGCACTTCATTTCGTCACGGTGCGTGACGCATCCGTCTAAGATCAATTCAGACAAGGGTTTTTCTATCTCGTCCCACGTTGCGCGCACGGCGACGGCCACGGCCTTTAAGCCGAGCTTGCCCGTCGGCAAAATGCCCGCTCGATCGACCTCGCGAAGGATGAGCCCGAAGAGCCCGCGGGCTTGCCATGAGAGCAAGCACCACTCGGGGGAGTTGCGCGTGTAAAAACGCACATAACGCTCGTCTCCCCATCGCATTACATTGCCCCCCCGCCGATATTCAATAGCGGCGCGTCGCCGATGATCCGCGCGCGTGCAATCTCCGCAAACGCGTCGTCGGCCTCGAAGCCCACGAAGCGAAAGCCCTCGGCCGAGCACGCGACCCCGGTGGATCCCGAGCCCGTAAACATATCGAGCACCACGCCCCCCGGCGGGCAGACCAAGCGGCAAAGCCACCGCATGAGGTCGAGGCTTTTGACGGTGGGATGGAAGTTACGCCGCTTGCTCTTGCGACCCGCGCCCGCGCGGGGGCTATTGGCGCCAAGGGACCCCGGCGGGTGGGCTTCGTCGACGACGGTGGGCGTTAGATACTCGCACCCCCGCTCGCGCTCTTGGCGGCCCGCCTTGGGCCCGTAAAAGAACGGCGCGAACGTCGAGAAAAACCGCGAAGCGTCGCCCCCCTCGAGCCCATCGAGCGCCTTGACCGGGCAGCCGTCGACGCATGCCCACGCCTCGACCGTCTCGAAGCCGTCGCCGTCGCCGTGGATAATTTCCGAGCATTCCGCGCCGGTGAATAGGGCCGGCTCGCGATCGGTCGCATACCAAGAGGGCGCCGCCTTGACCTTGCGCGTGCCCGTGAGCTCGCACCCCGGCGCGTGGCTCAAGAGCAAGTGACTCGGCCACCGGCCCGCCGCGCTTACGTCGTTCGCTCCGGATAGGTCCGAGTCATTGGCCCACGAGTTATCGAAGACCCCGCCGCGCGCCTTAATCGCGTCGACGCCGGCCGTGTGGTCGGCGAGGTCGGCCGGGCTCGCGTGGGGCACGCGGCAGCCCTCGACGTTGATTAGGCCGGTGCCGAGCGCCCGCGCATTCTTGATAACCGGGCCGCGCGGTGGCTTTCGAACGAGGTGCCAATCCTCGCACGCGGGCTTAAGCGCCGTGCCCCACCCGGCGCGCTCGGTCTTCGCCCAATCGATGAGCTCATAGGCCGCGGGGTCGGGGTTGGGGTACGGGCGCCCGGCCAAAGTCGCGGCCGTCTCGGGGTCGAGCGATTTGGGAAAGCCCGACCCGAACCAATGCGCAAGCCGATCGCGTACCTCGAAGCCGGCGTTTTCGAGCGCGGTGGCCGTCCAATGCGACGTACGCGGCAAGCCCCACACGACGGCGTACCCGCCGGGTTTGAGCACGCGAAAGGCTTCGGCGAAGCGCTCGGCGAGCCACGCGATCCACAGGTCGCGCCCGCCCTTGTCGCTATCCCAATCGGATCCCATGAAGGCCACACCGGCCGGCGGATCGGTCACGATCGCGTCCATGCTTTCGTCGGGCAGTGTGCGCATAAGGTCGAGGCAATCGCCTCGCTCGACGACCCACCGACGCTCGCCCGCGACGACCTTAGCGGCCGTCATGGTCACCCCTATCGCGCCGGTAGAGCTTGGCGACGGCCTTGGCTAGGCGTTGCCGTTTGAGCTCGCTTGCTACGATAAGGACCACCACCACAAGGCCAAGCCCCCACGCGATCACGGGGCCACCCCGCCACAAGCACGGCACCGGCGCGGGCCGCGCGCGGGCTTTACCCAATCGACTAAGGCGATCTTGTAACCGGTGAGCTCGGCGATCGTGTCGCGCGTGTCGGGGGCAGCCGAGCGCCGACCCGTGCGGAGTCGCCAGAGCACCGTCCGGTGGTACCGGCGAAGAAGCGCCGCCGCGACGGGCCCCCCTTTGGCTAAGACCGCGTCTAGCTTATCCGAAGCAACGGATCGGGTCGTCTCCGTCATGGCCCCCCCTAGCCCGCTTTTCTAACCCCGTCGGCATCACGATGTCAAGCCGGCGACACGATGCCCGCTAGGCCCACCGCTGCCGTCTTCGATCGCACGCGGGGGCGCTTCGGGCCAAGGGCGGGCCCCTAACTAAGGTGGGTTATCCACAGATTTTGCACTTGGTAACGGGTTGCCACCCGGACTACACTAAGCCGCGACATGCACGAACTATCCACGCTCGCCGATCGCGTTTGGTACCTCTACCACTGCTTACCCCGTGACCTCGCGGGCGAGCCCCCCAAGTTCCGCGCCTTAGAGCGAGCCTATGCGCTCCCCCTCTCGACTTTCTCGAAGACGATCCGCGGGGTCCGCTCGCACCACGAAGACGAGACTTTCGCAAGGCTCGCCGAAGCCTTGCGCGTGACCCCGGCGCTTCTTCGCTATGGCGAGGGCAGACTACCGAAGCCGACGGGCGACATTCCCCCGCGCCGTGGAACCAAACGCCGTAAGCACAGTGAGCTCGCCGGGTGGGCCACCGTGGTGGCCGAAGTGCGAGCCAACGATCCGCATTTATTCCCCCCGGCCGCTTTCCGCGCGGGGGCAGAGCTGCCGGTATTTCGGCACGTCTCCAAAGTGACGCGCGAGCTTGTTTTATCGGTGTCGTGGTACGCGTGGGAGACGGCCACCGAGGTCGATCGGATCCGTTATTCCACCCTCGAAGGGCGCGCCGCATCCCCCGGCCGTCGCCCTTCTGATTTGCGTATGCGCGCCGCAAAATGATATGAGCACGGCGGCAACATGAAGCCAGCCCCCGAAAGGGGGGATTTCATCATGCAAGAGCCGACCACCGACGACGCTAGAGCGACGCTCTATCCCCGCGCTGAGAAGAAAGCGCCCTGAAATGCCGCCCGCTCCCCCCACCACGCGGATCATGGTGCGAGGCGAGCCTATCGGCCGGGTTGGAAAAAACGGCGCACACTGCGCGGCCCACATTGCGCGGGCTGCCCACTCTTGCCCCACGTTCGTGGGGCACTTGCGATAATTGAACGCGAAAGGAGCGCCCGTGTGGTTTGGCAAAAGAGAATGAGCCCCGAAGAATTCGCCGAATTCCATCAAGCCTACAAAGCATTTGGATCCTTACCCGGTGCCATGCGCACCCTCTCGAAAGAGATGGGCGTTGCGGAGACGACGCTTTATCACTACCGCACCGGTAACGCGGTGCCGTCGAGCCCCCGCGCGGCGGAAATCCGCGGGGCCATCGCCAAGATCATGGAGCGCGGGGGCCCGGTGGCGCCACCTCGTGGCGGCGCGACACGCGGCAATCATGCCCCACGTCGAGGCCGGCCACCGAAGAAGATGGGCCGGCCACCGAAGATCGCCCGCGAGAAGCGGGGGGCGAATCACCTGTTAACACCGGCGGAGAATGACGCCTTACGGCGCCGCTTGGCGGCCGTGCTGACGCGCCACAAGCTTTCCATCCCGAAGTTCGCGGCCCAGTATGGCTTTGCCACATCGTCGGCGCTCTATCTCTTTCTCAACAAAACCGGCGGCATCACGTCACGAACACAAGAAAAACTTGAAAAGGCCCTCGCCCACTTGGAGGGCCCGGGCACCGGCCTCGCCGTGGTGCCGCGGCAGCGCGAGCTACCCTTGGGCGTGAGCCCGACCCCGACCCCGCGCGAACCGTCTAACCACACGATGCGAATCCGCGCCGTGCTCGAAGCTTCGAACCACCACCACGGATCGGGCGAGGCCGGCGAGCCGGTGCCGGCGAGCGCCGATGAGCTACTAAGGAAATGGGGCGCCGAAGCAATTCGCTTCGTCGTGAGTCAAGCAACGCAAACCAGTAAGGGGAGATCCGAACCATGAAGATCGACACGACCAAACTAACAGCGACCCAAGCGGACGCGCTCCGCTTGGCCGCGCGCGAGGCGATGGGCAAATACACGGCCACAAATCTCGACCTCGCGAAAATTCTTTACACCGTCTATCACGCGTCGATCGACAAGAGCGGATCCGAAACCTCGCTCGTAAACGCGTGGGGGCACGATAATTTTGACGAATGGGCCGAGCATGAGGTGGGCATCCATCAAGGGCCGGCGCGTCGGCTTGTGCTCTTGCACGAAGAGCTATTTGTGCACAGGTCGCTTGACCCCGAGCAATTGCCGAAGAGCCCGACGAAGCTTCGGCAGCTCGCACGGATTTCCAAGCATGCCAAGGACGGCCGCGAGTTCAGCCGGTGGCAAGCCAAGGCCCTCGAAATGTCGCCGTGCGAATTCCAAGCCGCCGTCGACGAAGCGCTAGGGAGCGAGTCGAGCCGTCTTCGGCATATCGGTATCGGCGTAAAATTCGGGCAATTCAACGCGCTCATGAAACGACTCCGCGAGGCGAAGCAATCTTTCGGCGTGCAAACGAACGGCGAGGCGCTTACCCGGATCGTGACGGAATGGTCACAATTGCACCACGGCACCGATCGCGTACGAGCGCGCGCGCGCGCGTCGTAAAGAAAAAAACCGCCGCGAACAAATTGCGCCGATCGAGCTCTTCGATCGGCGCAATTCTTTTTGTCATTTTGCTATATCCAATCGCGTCGCTTTTTGGGAATGTTCGCAAAATGTACGCAAGCCGCGAAGTGCTTACCGCGGCCCTATCTCGCGCGTGGGGGGCCGGCTTTCAAATCGAGGCGTTAGCGACCGAGACGCTAGCGCGCGCCCGTATCGAGGGCCTAGTGGAACCTGACCCCACTAAGCTCGGCACGCGCCTCGGGTACAGTTTGGATGCCGACGAGCGCCTTGATTGCCGCGCGCGCATCCTTCGCAAGCCGCGACGGTTTCGGCGCGGGTGCATTCGCTATCTTTGGACCGCCGAAGAATGGGGAATCAATGCCTTCCTTGGGTGCGCCATGGCCGTGCTCGATGAGAGGGGCTATTCGTGGGTTTCCGATACCGATCCGAATGTGCTCCACCTCGCGGGGCTTCTCGCCTTGCCCGGGCTCGGTCGCAACGATCCGACCACGGCCAAGTTTGTCGTGGGGTGGTTCGTCGACGCGTACCAACGTGGCCGCTCGGCTTCTTCCAATAATTCGGGGCTTCGCATCGCGGCCAAGTAATGTCCTAGCGACTCCATGCAGCCGGCTTGACATCGTGATGCCAGCTGGATACCGTGCTCGCTTATGGGGGAGCCGGACGATCGCGACGTCGCCGACCAAGTGGCCGCCGCGGAAAAACTGATCGCCGCATTCGATCGCGCCGACGAAGACGAGCGCCGGTGTCGCGCCGAGCTCGCCCCGCTCATCGAAGAAGCCGAGCGCCTTGCTAAGGCGGGTGAGTACGAGCCCGCGTCACGTCTCTTTGACCGGATCGCGGCCGGCTTCTTACTCGCCGGTATCGGTGGCTACAAGCGGGTTTATTGGATCCAGCGGGCCGCGGATTGCCGCGCCGCGATGGCACTTGGCGAGCGTCGCAAGCGAAAGACGAGGGGGGGGGCCAAATGACCTATGCGCAATTTCATGAAGCGGTAAGGGCGATCCTTGTCGGCCGGCACGCGAGCTTTTACACCGAGCTCGCGACGGCCGAGCACCACCCCGAGCGGATCGACGTGCAATGGTGGATCCGCGTGCCCTCGCTCGCCCATGGGGATTTCGGCCCCCACGGGTTTGCGTGTCACTCGGCCGATCCCAATCGGGTGCTCGCTTGGCTTCGCGGCGCGATCCGCGACGAAGCGGCCACCGGGCCCGCCCTCGCCCACGCGAAGCTCTTGGCGACCGGTGGGGCCCCTAGTCTTAGGCGGGTCAAGTGACCGCGCTTCGCGCAAGCCGCGTGCCGCTCGCGCTTCGCTGCCCGGGCTCGACGCGCGAGACGTTGCTGGCCTTGTCCGAAGAGACGGGCCCGGCCGCCCTCGGCACGGCCGTCCACGAGGCTTTGCGCGCGCTTGTCGAACGGGGGGCCGTCGATTGGGATGGGGTGCCCGCGCTCGCCTCGTTCCACGGTGTGAACCCCGACGACGTTTTCGTACTCTGTCGTTTGGCCACGAAGCTATGGCAATCGCTTAAGGCGTCCTTTCCGGACGCGCTAACCGAGGTGCCGCTATCGGCCGAAGTGTGGCCGGGCTTTCATCTCACCGGCACGGCGGATCTCTTGACCGTGAGCGACCACGCGGCCCGCGTCGCCGATTGGAAAACCGGCCGGGTGGATTACGACTATGCCGGTCAAATGCGCGCTTACGCCGCGCTCGCGCTCATGGAGAACGCGGACATTGTGGAAGCGACGTCGACGATCATTTGGGTACGCGATAACGAGATTGAGAATTACACGATGCGCCGATCCGAGCTCGGCGTTTGGCTCGCCGACTTGCGCACGCGGATCCTAGCGTGGGACGGCGTGTACCACCCGGGCAAGCATTGCACCTATTGCCCCCGTTCCCACGAATGCGACGCGCGTACGGCGCTCGTACGGCGCGACGTGGCCGCCTTGTCGGAAGGGCGCGACGTGGCCACCTCGCTCGCCGTCATGCCGCCCGATCAAATCCTCGAATTGCACCGGCGGGCCGATAGCGTGATCGCCGTCGCCGAAAATGTGCGCTTCGCTATCAAGTCGCATGTCGAGGCGTTTGGCGACGTCGTGGCCGACGGGCAGCGGCTTACCATCGAGACGCAAAACCGGCGCGAGCTTCGGGCGCGCGAAGCTTGGCCGGTCCTCGAGCTCGCGGGCTTTACCTCGCCCGACCTCGCGGAGTGCATTGATCTACACGTCTCGCGCGTCGAAAAAATCGCGGCGCGTAAAGCCGGGCGCGGCAAGGGCGCGGCGGCCGTTCGCGAGCTCGCCGAGAAATTGGAGACGGCGGGGGCCGTCTCGGTAAGGCAGTCAAAGTATCTGCGTTCGAAACGGGTTTAACAGAAAAAGCGGGGTACCCCAAATGTCCGACGAATTGATGTCGCTCGACGACGAGCGTACGAGCATCAGTGTATCCGCGCCCGGCGCGATCGGCGCCATCGCGCGAAGCGAGGTCGAGGCACAGTTAGACGCGGCCCACAAATACAAGCGATCGGTTTCGCGCTTTCTCACCGAGGCGCTTTCACTCGCGACGATTTCGCAAGAGGTCGCGGAGTCGTGCATTTACTCGCTCCCCCGCCAAGGGAAAATGATTACGGGGCCGAGCGTCCGACTCGCCGAGATTTGTGCGAGCGCGTACGGCAATCTCCACGTCGGTGGGCGCGTGCTCGAAGAAGAGGATCGCGAAATCGTGGCCCAAGGCGGCGCGTGGGATCTTGAGAAAAATCTCCGGGTGACCGTCGAGGCACGGCGCCGCATCACGAACCGAAACGGCACCCGTTACAATGACGATATGATCACGACCACGGGTAACGCGGCCGTGTCGATCGCGCTTCGCAATGCGATCCTTCGCGTGATCCCGCGCGCGTACGTCGACACGATTTACGCCAAGGTGCGACTCGTCGCCGTGGGCGATGCGAAGACGCTTGGCGCGCGGCGCGTCGAGATCCTAGGCCGGCTCGGTAAGATCGGCGTGACTACCGATCGCGTGCTCGCTCGGCTCGGCAAGGCGGGGTCCGATGATATCGGCCTCGACGACCTCGAGGTTTTGATCGGGCTCGGCACGGCGATCAAAAATAACGAGCTGCCGATCGACGACGCTTTCCCCGCGCCCACGGCCGCCCCCGCGGCGCCCGCCGACGACGGTAAGCGCATCTCGCTTAAGCCCACCCCGGCGACCCCGCCGGCCACGCGCGAGCCGGGCGCCGATGGGTAAGAGCTCGGCCGACTATGCGATCCGCGTCGGCGGGCGCTTCTTCGTCGGATGCTTCGGCGGTAACCCGATCTACGCGCGGCGCCCTTGCTTCGCGGCGCGCTTCGTCGTGTGGGGGGAGGCTCGTAAATTCGTTCGCGGGGATCTCAGTTTGTTCGCGCCGTGCATCGATTCGATCCGGATCGTTCGCATGGTGCCAAGAAAGGCTAGACCATGAGTTACCGACACGCCCGCCGTACCGTCAAGCGAGAGATGCCGCCCGCCCAACCCCCGCCCCCCACATTCTTCGAGCCAAATGGCGCCTCCGACGAAACCACGATCGCCGCTCGGGTCATGGTCGTAACGCCGGAGAAAGCCGAGCTATGGCTTACGAAGAATCACCCGGAAAACCGCCCTATTAGTTGGCGGGTCGTCGAGTCGTACGCGGGTGACATGCGTAACGGCGCTTGGCGTCTCACCCATCAAGCCATTTGTTTCGACGGGGCCGGCTTGCTCATCGATGGCCAGCACAGGTTACACGCCTTGAAGGCGGCCGGCGTGGCCGTGACCATGCTAGTTATCAAAAACTCGAAGGGCGGGTTTCACGATCCGATCGATCGTCTCCGGCCCCGTTCGATCGGCGTCATCATGGGATCGCACCCCCGCGACGTGGCGGCCCTTAACACGCTACGCATGTTTGAGGCCGGCTATCACTTGCACACATCCATGACGCTCGCCGACGCCGAAGCCGTCGCCGAGCGACACAAGGCCGATTGGAACGAGGTGCAAAAAATCCCCAATCGCTCGAAGCTGCCCGGCCCCGTGATCGGGGCATGCGTGTGGGCGTGGCCGTGCCATCCCGTTGCAACGGCAGCATTTATGCGTTCGGCGATTTCGGGCGAGCATATCGGCCGCGGTGATCCGGCGTATGCATTCCGAGTTTGGCGCGAGCGAAACACCGAGAAAATTCGCGCTTGGGAAGCCGGGCTCGCGGCGCTCAATTGTCTTCGCTACCAACTAACCGGCATGACGCTCGCGACGGTTTACACCGGTGACAACGGGTACCGTGCGATTTGCTCGCAACGGCGCGCGCTCGGCGCCCCCCACACGCCCGGTGAGGATGTCGTGCCGCGCGAGCGGTGGATCCCGAAGCAAGATGGCCCGCCACCGGTGCCCAGGGGGGGCAGTGATGAAAAATCCTAGTGACCGGTCACCGGTAACCAACCGGTTACACGTTGCCGAAACGGCGAGGGATTACAGCGATTTGCTGACGAAGCGCGAAGCCGCGTCGTTCTGTCGCGTGTGCGTCCGTACCTTCGAGCGCAAGATCCAGCCACATCTCGCCTATATACTGATCGGTTCTAAGGTCGTCTTCGACCGAAAGGACCTAATCGCATGGCTCGACACGAAGAGGGTTGGAAGCTCAAACAAGATAAACGATCCGGCATCTACTCGGTACGGTTCCGCCACAAGAGCGCGCGCAACGGCCGTTACGATGTCTCCACGGGCACAAGAGATCCTTCGGAGGCTACGGAGCACGCGAAAAGGATCTATGCCGAAATTGTCTCGGGTCGGTACCGGTACGGGTTGATCAAATCGCCCGCGCGGCCGGGTCAACCCCTCGACGAAGTGGCGGCACTCTGGCTCGACGCCAAGGCGTCGACGCTCGACCCGAAGACGATCCGCACGTACGAGACGATCTATGTCAAACGCCACTGGCAACCTTTCTTTGTTTCGCTCGACGCGTTGATCGAACCACGGATCGACGCCTACCGCGAGAAGCGTCTATCCAAGGTCAAGGCGAAGACCGTTAAAAAAGAGCTTTCGGCCTTGCGCGGGTTTCTCGCGTGGGCCCACACCAATGGGCACCTCGCCGATTTGCCCCTCGTCAAGAGCCCGGGCAAGTCGGTGACCGGCACGTCCGACACCTCGCGCCCGCACAAGGCCGGCCCCGTGGAACTTTCCGAAGAAGAAGTAGCCCGGTTTCTTAAGGCGCTTCCCTTGTGGTCGGCGGGCAAGGGCAAACGGCGACGCTTTCGGGTACGCGAGGCGATGGAGGTTTCTTACGAGACGGGGCTTCGCGCCGAATCGATCCGATTGATCGTCGGTGCCGATTTTAAAGGCGGCAAGCTACGACTCCGCGGCGAAGCCGATAAAGCCCGGTGGTCGCGTACGCTCCCCTTGAGCGCTCGCGCCCGCGCCATCTTCGAAAGCATCGGCGCCAAGGATCTAGAGCCCTTCTTTGGTAGCCACGACTATCGCGCCTATATCGATCCCGCGTGCGTCGCGGCCAAGATCCCCCGGATCTCCCCCCACGACCTAAGGCACGCTCGGGGCTCGCATCTTGTCGATCGTACGGCCGACCTACGCGGAGCCGCTTTCCTACTCGGTCACAAGGAAATCACCACCATGAATAAGTACGCCAAGCCCACCGAGCGGGCAGCGGAGCGCGCCCTTAGGACCGAGAAGAAGCGTGGGGCCCGCTAGCGCGCCCGTGCCCGCGCGGCGAGGCGTCGGAGCACGAAGCGCCGATCGCCCGTATAGCCTCGCATGGTTTGATCGAATTCTTCGATCAACGTGCGAGCGTGGTCTAACGGCAGCTCACGGCCGATCGTTACCGGGTCGTCGGCAGTACAAACGAGCACGGTGTACACCCCTTTTCGACCGGCTCGGCTATCGAGCATCACTACGTAATGCGCGAAACCGGAATGCTCGAAGCATTGGGTGGATCGCATTCGTTTCGGGTGGGATACGGGTGGGGATTGGGTGGGGGCGATCGGGTGGGATCTCAAAAAGACCGTGCGAAAGAGGAGATTTGAACTCCTACACCCTTGCGGGTACTGGAACCTGAACCCATTGGGGAATAGGCTAACTATGCGATTTGTATTGCTTGGGGTGCGCAAACAAACGCATAGTTAGCCACCGTCGCGACCCTTTTGGGTGGGGGCCCCACCCGTATTTTGCCCCCCCGAAAGCCTCGCCACCCACCGAATAAACGCACGCGCGGCGAAGAATTCCCACGCCGGCCGAGCTCGCGCCCATTGCGCGGCCGTGACCTCGGGGATTTCGTCGGCTTCGTCGAGCGCCTCATGGATCCGCGCCCACGCGTGCAAGGCACACGCGCTCGAAAAGTGGCCCGTCGATGCCCACCGGTAGCGCTCGTGGGGGCACCCCTCGACGTCGCACTTGCCGGGCCCGTGGTCGAAGACGCTTAGCCGGCTTAGGGCGCGTTGCCGAAGAAGCGAGATTAGCTCGCGACGCGTGCCGGCGAGCGTCACAGGAAAGCACCCGTTTGGTAAGCGTCTTCTAGCGCGTCACCCAAGCGCCGCGCGAGCAAACGGATCAAGTCGCGCCGCTTCTCGTTCATGAGGTACGGATCGGCGTGGCCCTCGCCCGGGCACGGGCACGGCCCGTTAACGTGCACGTCGCAGCCAAGCGGGGGGTGCTTGTCGCACTGCCAATGCCCGTGAGTGCATTCGAGCAAAGCACTGTGCTCGGAGACGCAAATCTCCATTTGATCCTCGATGCCGCAATCAAGGCACCACGCGCCCGGCCACCCGCTCCACCGGTGCTCGGCCATTACCCGGGTGGGGCCACGTTCGTCGCTTCCCATTTAACCCTCCGTTGCTCGGCCCACACGCCGGCCGTAAAGCCCACGCAAAAGAGAACGAGAAAGACCACCCCGCCGAAAAGAAAGGACCACGCGAGCTCGGCCACCGGGCAGCTCATCGCCGGCCTTTCGCGTGGGCGATCATGAGCGCGAAGCATACCGCTTGCACGATGAGCGCGCCGAGCGAGATCATTTTGAACCACGGGAAAGCGGCGAGCTCATAGGTTCCGAACGGGATCATTCGGCCCCCGGGTTAGGTCGTGGACGCACGGCGCGTGCATGCATGAGCACCCCGGCCCCCGATCGTCCGCTAGCCCCTCGCATAGGTCGCACGGCACAAGCACCGGCACCGGTGGCCGCGCGTCGCGTGCAATCGCCACCATGTTCGCCGTGCCCCTGCCGCCCATGAACGCCACCACGAGATCCGGCCTCCCCTTGGCGAGCATGGCCCGATTGCGGATCATCCCCGCCGCACTGCCATGGGTGGCCCACTTGGCCGGAAAGGGCAACTGTGTGATCGCTCGCGCGAGCGCCCACCGCTTGGCGAGCGTATCGGCCCCGCGCGCGTCGCCGTGGATAACGAGCGTGATCGGTTCCGCCGCGTGCAATGCGTCAAGCACGCGCGCGACGTGCACATAATCGGCAAAGTCGCGCCCGCCGCAAACGAGCACTCTCACGGCGCTACCTGCCGAGCACGCGTAGTGCTTCGTTGATTTGCGCAACGGCCGCCACCCTCGAGCCCACGCGAAGCCGCGCGCAATCCTCGCACCCACAAGCGTCGCTCCCCCACCGCGTCGGCCCCGTGGTGAGAATGTTGATCGCCATGCGAAGCCGATCGTTGACCGTCGGCAGAAATAGCAAGTCGCGATCGTCCGGCATCGGGCGCGCCCCCCCGGCTTCGTGTGACCGGCTTAGGTCGCAGCGTCAAGGCCGCCCCCGTCGCCGATGCTGCGCGGCGTTAGGGCACGTCGCAAAATGCGAGACGTGGCCGAGCGGCAGCGGCGCCCGATGCACCCGCGCGACCTCGCCGGGCAAAACCTCGACGTTGCCGCCCCTGATAGGTTCGGGGTCGAGCGGCATGGGCCGCCCGTTCTTTTCGGTCTTCGTCCACAGAATGCACGCCCCACACGATCCACATTCCCGCATCGCCATGGGCGCGCACACTATCACAAGCTGACAACATGTTGCCAGCCAATCGTTAGCCGTGCTAAGCCGCCGTCTCGGGAGGTGGGGATCATGATCGATGGGCTACACATTGACGTGCCAGGCATCGAAGTGCAGGCGTTATTACGCGCGAAATCCGCGCACCACGCCGAACGACTCGAGAGGTACGAGCGCGAGCTAGCTGCGATCGAAACGGCGCTCTTGGGTGAGCCCGGCGATCTAAGGTTCGCCGGGTCGCGTCGCTCGCCGGCCGACGAGACGAAGACGAAGATCGAAGAGCACCGCAACGCGCTCGCGTATGCCGATTTTATGGCGGCGCACGTTGTGACGGCCGAGACGTATCGCATTTCCGAAAGCGAGCTACACAAGCTCGGCGTGCGCGGGGCCGCGCGGGGGTGGTGAGCCATGCCCGATTGGAAGAAACAAGCGGCGCGGCGGCGCGATTACCGCCAAGCCAAGGCCGACGAATGCATCGCGCGAACGTGGCCGGGCAAAAAAGATTTACACAAGTGGTGCCGAGGGCGCGAGGGGGTGGAGCACTCCCCCCGGTGCATGCCATACGCCGGGCACCCCTTACTCAAGGAATGGCGCGAGCTCGTTTGTACGGTGTGCGGCAAGCGCCTCGCGTGGTGGTCGCCGTCGCTCGATCCGGTACGATGCCCCCGACCTAAGCCGGATTGGGTGACGGAATGAAATTGCATTTCAGATACGAGACGCGTGGCGATCGGGTTATGTGCAATGTGTATGTGGCAAATGGGCCCCCGTTCTCGGGGGCCGGCCCGCCGGGCCCGCGTCTTCTCGGCCGGCTCTTGATGACACTCGAAGAATTCGGCGAGCTCTTCGGCGCGCTCGGAATGGGCGGCCCACCGGGGTGGGAGGGCGCCCGCGATTTCGACATCGCCGAGCTAGGCCAGTTACGCGCGCGACTCGCGGCGGCCGAAGAGCTCGCGGCCAAATACAAACCCTTTTACGATGATTACTACCGATGATCGCCCGGGGGGTGGTGCGCAAGTGGTTCGGCGAAGAGGCGTGGATCGATAGCCTCCAAGAAAGGGATCGCGTGCCCGTGCCCGACGGTGTCGCGTGCGCCTATTGCGACGACGCGATCGAGCCCCGCGACTCCGGCGCGCTCGTGAGCGCGGCAGAGATTGACCGCGGCGGCGCCGCTTCGGGGTGGCACTTCGAGGCGATCCACGCCGAGTGTCTGATTCGGATCGTCGTCGGGGGGATCGCTCATTTACAAGAGCGGTGCTCATGCTTCGGGGGCCCGCCCGACGAGCTACCCGCCGGCATGAGTCGCCACCACGAGGCGCTCTTGGTCGTGGAGCTTCTCTCGCGGCGCCCGCCGAAACGGTCGCTCAATTGATCGCGCATGCCGGCCCCCCGTGGTGGGTCGCGCCCGCGCTTCTCTTGGCCGTGTGGTGCTTCGCCGGGTGGCACCTTATCGCGTGCGTCATACGGATCCACGAGAGTGGCCGCATCCTTCGCAAGCTCGATCGGCTAAGCGAACTTATGCGCCGAGCCGACGCACTCACGCTCGACGAAAAGACCGAGCTACGGGATCTCACCGGGTGGTTTCGTCGTCTGCCACCGCCACCCGGTCACGAGTAGTCAAGAAAAAGCGCGAAGCGCCGTCTAAGGGATCGATGAAACCTTTTCTCCTACTCGCGCTCGCTTGCTTCGTTGGTTGCTCCGCTGCCGATCCCTTGCCCCCGCCCCCGTCGGACGGCGCCGCCCCCGTCGGCGACGCGGGGCCCACATCGGACACCCACACTTCGGACGTAGCCCCCGACGCCGAGCCGAGCTCGGACGCGACCCCCGACGCCGGCACGCCGGGCGAAGATGGGGCGGCCGACGCGCTACCCCCGCCGGGCGCCGACGCCGGGCATCACGATGCCAGCGACGGGGCCCCCACCCAAGAGGGCGGCGCCGACGGCGGCGCGCGTAGCGACGCGATAGACGCGACGGCGGCCGATCGGGTCGTCGACGTCATGAGCACCGCCGATGCCATCTCGGGTGGAGACGTCCGAGACGGTGGAGACGGTGGGCTTGTCTGTCAAGCCGAGCCGGCCCAATGCACGAACGCGCAAAAGGCGGCCGATGCCATTGCCACGACGTTCGCCGGCCGAACTTGCACGGGCACCGAGACGAAATGCGGCGGGGTCTTGATCGGGGGCGTAACCGCTACCTACCCGCTTGTATGTTCGGGCGGCACTTGGGTTTACGCGTGGTGCGTAACGGCCGTTTGTTACACATGCTCGGTGGGGTGCGCGGCCGGGCAACTGTGCGGGCCGTGATCCAAGGCGAGTTATAAAGACCTTATCGGGTTAGCTAATCGCCCCCCTAGTGGTACCGATCGGGCTTGCAAACGGGGCACCCCGGGCAAGGTAGGACGGCGCGCATAAAGCAATCAATGTGGGTCGGCTCTAGGCTGGCCACGTGCGCGCCGTTTTCCGTTCGTACGAATGGGCTCACTAGCCCTTGGTCGCTCGCCTCGATGGGCTTACCGCAATGCATGCACGGCCGGCCCACCGGCGTGGCTACTTGGTCCGCCGGTTCGCAGCAAGGCGCGCCCCACGACTTGCCAAACCACCCGGTGCTCATAGCCACGTTTCGACGATCGTAAAATCGTCTTCGGGGTGGCGCGGCATGCGAACGAGGCCGGGGGGGATCCTCTCGCGTAACGGTTCGATGTCGTGATCGACGTGGGCCACGAGGTCGATCACTTCTTCCACTTCTTCGCCCACCGCGCGCGTCCAATGGCGCCGCAATACGTAGTAACCCGGGTGGTCGAGCGTGAGCCGGTTATGGATCACCCACATAACTAGATCCGTCGCCGGGTCGGGGCTTTCGCCGAGTAGGCCCAAACGCCTTGACGTCATGCGATTTACTTGACTACAACGTTGCCGAGATGGCAACCCGAAAACCCCGATCGAAAGAAGCGCGGGCGCTCGACATCGCCACGAAGATCGCGCAAATCCGAGCCGAGCTCGCCCCGCTGCAAGAGATGTTGCGGCAGCTCGAAGCCGAGTTTAAGCGCATCGTGGGCGAGGCCGACGCGCCGCCCGCCGCGCCCGCGAAGAAAGCGGCGCCCGCCGTCCAGCTTGTGCACGTCCGTAAGGGAACGATCGCCGATCGTGTTCTCGGCTTTCTCGGCCGCGAGCGCGCAGAGCACACCGTCCAAGATATCGCCGAGGGCGCGGGGGGCGTGAATGTTGGCACCGTGCGATCGGTGCTCATGCAACTAGCGAAAGACGGCCGCGTGGAGCGCGTCCGGCACGGCGTCTATGTGATGCGCCGGATCATCGAAAGCCCGGCCGCGGTCTAGCATGGTCGGCGACGTACGCGGCAAGGCGAATCACTGGACACAATGGGGGGGCAATGGCCTCCTATCCTGCGAGAGGTGCGGGCAGTCTTATCAAATGGCCTTACCCGCGCCGATCGCGATCGTGGCCGCGATCGTTCGCGCGTGGGCCGAGTTGCACGCCGCATGTCGGGGGGCCGGAGAATGAAGCGGCCCCCGGAATCCCTGGCCGATCGCGTTTGGTACCTATTGCACTGCCTTCCACGCGATAATTTTGGCCGCCCGCCGAGCTTGCGCGAGCTTGAGAAATCGGCGGGCCTCTCGCAAGCGACGTTGTCCAAAACGATCACGGGGGTCCGGACGCATCACGAATATGAAACCTTTTTGCTGATGGCCGAAGTGTTGCGCGTAACGCCCAATTTTCTTTGGACGGGGCAAGGGGTACGTCCGGCGCTTACGGGTGACCTCCCCCCCAAGGGATTCATCATGCCACGGCGCGGCAAAAACAATCTAGAACCTACCGAAGGGTGGCCCCATGGGAACGGAAACGGGCGACGACGAAGACGATAGGCCGCGCTACCCGCTAACGTGGGATCTGCGAAAGGAGGATCCCCCCGGCGTCTCTTACCGATTTTGCGAGACGACGGGCCGCGGTGGGTGCGACGCGGCCGTGCTTTTCTCGATAACTCACGAGCGCGGTGGTTTTGGCTTGGCCATTGTGTCGCTCGACGGGCGCACCGGTGAGCTTGTCGAAGACGGCGAGCTTTTCAAGGCGTGGGCCATTCTCGCCCACCGACTCGCGGAGTCGGCGACGCTCGCGCCCGGTCAAAAAGAGCTCGCCCACGCCGTCCATGAGTACGTACGGCGGATCGTAACGGCGCACTAAGGCGGATCGTCGTCGAGCGGGGGCGGGGGCGCGGGCTCGGTGTCGTGCCGCTCCTCGCTCGCCGCGAGCTCATGGGCCAGCCACAGGTAAAGAGCGCGCTTCGCTACCTTGGGAACGAATGCGACCTCTAGCCCGGTGGGGCCTTGCCAAGTGATCCTTAGGTCGCCGTCGCCGTCGGCCTCGATGGTAATGGGGGGATCAGACATTGCCATGCATCTCCGTTAAGGCTTCGAATAGTGCCCACCTTGAGCCGACGCGCGGATCGTCGAGGCGAGCCCCAACGTAGCGCGCGAAAACCTTATCCATGCGCGTGGGGTAGCGGCGCCGAAGCGACACGAGCGCCGCCGCGGCGAGCTCGGTGGCGAGCCGGTTCGATCGGCAAACCTCCGCGCTCGTGTGCCCGCGTAGCCAATGCTTATGCAGCTGGTAAAGGCCGAAAGCCTTGCCCCCGTCGCATTCCCACGCGGCACAGTGGCACCGTTCGATCGTCGAGCGAAAGCCCGACTCCACCGCGGCCGTGGCCACGAGCGCGAGCCCCGTCTCCATATCGTCGACGACGGCCGCAATGTCTTCGGCGTACCGCTCGCGCGTCTCGGGGGGCACGGCGGGCGCCGCTTGCAGAATCGCCGCGACGATCACACCGACGGGGATCATTTTGCACCCCCATCGCTTGGGGGCGCGGCGCCCGCGTCGCGGGTGAGTCGTATCGAAGTGGCGCCGTCGTCGCGCTGAATCACCACCGTCGGGGGGCAAAGCTCGGCGCCGATCTTGAGGCACCCGACCACGATCGCAGCGCACCCTAACAAAAGAACTTGGCTTAGCTTCATTTGCCCCCCCTCTCTTGGGTGTTTTCAAACAGCTATTTTTTCTTCGACGCGTGGGCCTTAGAGGTATTGGTTTCCACCTCGGGCGGCGGCGGCGGGGGTGGATTGATCAGATAATAGATCGCGTCACTCATGGCGCTTTGCGCTTGCCCCGTTGCCGACGTCGCCTCTTGTGCCGTTTCCTGCTTTATCTTCGACGCTTGTCCGGAGTCGACGACGGCTTGTAGCAGTGTCGTTAGCTTCGCCGTGTCAGTCTCTCCATCATTGACAACAGCGTCCCACGCTTGGCCGGCTTCGACGGCGCGCGCGCTCGCTGTCGTGGCGAGCGCCGACGCCTCATCGCTCAACGCTTTACTCTGTTGGTACGCTGTAGCCTTGGCCAAAACGTCATCAATTTCCGGTTGCGTAAGAGCCATGTTGATATCCACCCTTTCGAAAACTGTTCCGCCCTAGGCCAATGCGATCCCATGCCACGCCTTGAGGTATCGGCGAAGCCTTGCCGCCGCGGTCTTTGATAGCGCGTTACCGTAAAACATCAGCTCTGCATAGGCCGAATTGCACAGTTGCACCCCGCTCCAGTCTCCGCCGATTGCGGCCGGGTTTGTGCGTAACGGATAGCCCGTCCCGCTTGTGCGATTAACGACGGTCCCGTTAACGCCCATGTCGACATCGTTGGCGGCGCGATCGATAAGCTCGACGATCGCTAGGGTCGTCGGAATAGCAAGGCCCGACGAGACTCCTAGATTTAGGTATGCGTGGAACGCATTGACCGAAGCCATGCGCGAGAGGTATCCCTTTTCTCGCGTGACGAAGAACGTGCTTTCGGCCGTCGTGTCCGCGATCTTATTGAGCACCGCGAAAAAGGTTGATGGCCCAGCAGACGCGCCCCCCACCGTGAGATTTGAGACGAATTGCAACAGATCGTTTACGCCGTCGAATGTCATCGTCGGACGGCCCTTAGGCCCGCTGCCCGTCGTTTGATAGGTTGGCCGTTTCGTCGTATCCGCTTGCGTCGCTGTATGATTGTTCGACCCGCTCAAATCGTTACACGACGCAACGGCGCCCGATGCCACTACGGCCGAACGATCGAGACGAATCCAAACCCCGGACGGTCCAAACGCAAATAACCTAGGGTTTCCTCGCTCGAGATCCGAGATCCCGCACCCTCTTCGACGTCCCGATCGCAACGGCATTGGGTCACTCCGCGATGTAGACGGTCAACGTGCCGGCAATCGGACCGCCGAGAATATTTAGCCAGGCAGTGCCGAACGGCGCGCGCTCGGGCGACTCTGCCCCGTCGAACATGGGAGCGCCTTGCAGTTGCGGATTTGAGGCAGCAGTCGCAGCGGCAGAGATAGCGACGGAGCCCGTTCCCCAGTTGTAGTGACAAAAATTTGCAGCCTTAACGACGAGCATCTTGCCAGCGTCGATCGCAGTTTTCAGCCCGGTATAAGAAGCGCCGGTTAAATCAAAGCTGGACGTCGCGCCTGCAGAAAATGCAAAGCCGAAAATCTTCGACGCGCTAGCCGTTGCCGATCCTTGCCCTGGCCCCATTGTAACCCCCTGCTGATCTGAGAACGAACGCGCAAGCCATGTCGTGCTTACGGCTGTGACAACGACGCACGCATTTGCGTAAGGCACGACGTAGTCGGCCACAACGCCATTGATCGGATTTGCCCCCGCGCGCTTGATCGTCACGGGATAAGCGCCAACGATCATAAAGACGAACGTACGGCCCGCGGCAAGCGCCGGTAGCGTGACGTTTCGCGCCGCCGCGGTGGCGTTCACATAAACAACCGTTTCTTTCGTCGAGGCGTCGAGCGTCGTGTCGGCTGCAATGGTGCGCGTATCGAATAGCGTGCCCCCATGCAGCTTGCTAATTCCTGCCGCATTGCCAAGCTCCGGAGCGTCCTTGTGCCCGACGAGCGCATTGACCCCGCCGTGGGAGATAACCAACGCCTCCCCGAAACCGACGGCGATTTTTGCGCCAACGATCGATCCCGGGCCAGCAAATGATAGCTCGGTCGCGGGGACCGCCACCACACCCGAAAAGTCACCCGAGATCGTCGTAACGGCATTGTCGGACGCCTCTCCGGTAACGTCGCCGGAAAGGGTGACGCCATTGCGGATCGTGCGCGCAACCCAGTTGGTACCATCGGAGAATGCGATACCTAGACCACCGGCCGCGTCGCCTTGCATCTCATAATCAGCGGCGGCGCCGTTGATCAATTCGGATCCCGCACGTTGGAGGGTTGGCGGGTTATCTCCGACGAAAGGAAAAAAGAGGGCCCGCCCTTGGGTAGCGGGCGGCAGTGTCGCCGACGTTCCCTCGGTGCTCGCGTCGAGCCAGCAAATAGCATCGGTGGTCGTTTCGTCGATCGCGCCGTCGACGTCTCGAAGGGTGAGCCGTAGTCCGCCGCGCAAACGAGCTTGCGAAAAATCCGTTCCAAACTCCGGCGCGGTGCTACTCGCCGTAAGCACGTTCGATCCGTCATGCGTTACGACGATCGCGCCATCCGTCTCGGCCGATGATTCGATCGACGCGTCGCCCCCCGCGGAAAAAATGAGCATCTCGGCCGTAACGAGGACTTCGCCACCGCTGCCCGAAATTTGCGTGATGTAGTTGGCGTCGGTGTCGCCCTCGACGTCGCCACCGAGCGCGAGCGCGGTTACCGTTCCGCCAATCGTGCGCGCAACCCAGTTGGTACCGTCGCAAACCGCGAACGTTAGTCCGCCGTGAGTGTCGCCGCCCTCCATCGCATAGTGGCCCGCGACACCGTTAATAAGCTCGGTGCCGAGCCGGCGAAGCGTGGGAGTCGTTGGCCCGACAAACGGGAGAACCAAGAGGCGCCCCACCGACGCGGGCGGCAAAGTAACCTGTCTTTCGGCGACCGCTGAGATCCACGCGATTGCGTCTTTCGCCGTCGCGTCAAGCGAAACGTTGCTCGCGATCGGCCGCGTCGTGAGACGGAGCCCACCGGTAAGGCGATTGATCCCCGCGTCATTGCCGAGCACGGGCCCCGCGCCGAGCGCGAGTAGCGCCCGCTGGCCATTGTGGACGAATTGCAATGCGCCCGCGTCAAGCTCGCCCGCCGAAATACTGATCTCGGCCTCGCCCTCGGATACTGTTGGATCCCAAAAGAGCGACGACGCGAAGAGTTGAACTTCGGCATTTTCTTCGTCGCCGCTTATCGCGACGACGCGGGTGGCGTCAGCCTCGCCCACGACGTCGCCCGCCAAGGTGCCGCCCCCCCCGGCGCCCCCCGAGACATTGATCCGATTGTTGGCCGGATCGTCGGTGAGCGAGAAGCCGATGAAATTGAGCGCGTGCCGCGTCGCAAATGAAACCCCATCCTCTTGCACGAGTAGCGCCAAGAGCGGATCCAACAAACTGCCCGGCATGGTTCTCCCCCCTCTTTCCCTTACGGACCGTTACCCGTTACGCATTGTGTTGCCGCCCTCGGCCCAATCGTCGACCACCCATTGGGTGCCATCCGAGACAAGCTCGATCACGACAGTAAAACCGGTGGCGTTACGCATAAACCACCCGCCCCCCCCAGAAATATAAACGTGGTAATTGTTTGCGCCGGTGACCTTTTGGGCATTGAAACGGATCCGCCACCCGGCCGGCGCGGCGCCGCCCACAATCGCAACGGCGCGATTTGTGGATGGGTTATTAAATAGATATTCGAAAGCGTCGGAACCGTCCACGCTCGCGTCGGCATCGGGGAGCGCGTACGTGGCAACCCGGAGCGCACCATTCAAATACGTTGGGCCGACATGCTCGATCCCGTCGCCGGTGATCGTGACCAAATCGCCGGCTAGTCCTAGCGCGACGTCGCCCGCGCCGACCACGAGGCGACCCGTTTGTACATTCAAATGTTGCGTATCAACTAGGACGTCACCACCGGCGAGAATGGTAAGATCCGACGCACAGGTAATTCCAACGGTCGAGCCCGACCCGATCACCATGGCGCCGCCGTCGGCCGTTAAAACGACGTCGCCGGCAACGGTGAGTTGAAAGAGATCGATCGCACCGGTAATGCTGCCGTCGGGGAACGTCGTGCTACCGTGGAGGATCGCGTTCGTAAATTCGGGCACGACGGGCCCCCCGGCCTCCACCGCGGCCTTGAGGTAAGCCGTGCGATCACTGAGTTGCTGGATCGGTACCGCTGCCGTGGCCGCGTCGTCGTGATCGCTGCCGACCGGCGACGAGATGTTAACGGGATAGATCGGATTGCCCGGGTACGGCGTCGGCATCTAAGCCCCCTCCCAAAATGTCGCCGTCGTGGGACGGCTTGCTTGCTGCGATGGACTATCCCAATAGTTAGACCAAGTGCCGTCCGGCAGCGGCGGCGCCGTATCGTACGGATCGAAAGACGCCGGATCGAAAGCGACGATTACGTTAACGCAGCGCGAGTGTGGGGCTCGCCACTCGGCGATAATGCCGCGCACTGTTTCCACTTGGCCGAGCGTCGCCGTGCAACCCCACGCCAAGCCGTCGCCGTTCCACCGCTCGGTACTTGTCCACGCGCCCTTCTGTGTCCATAACTCGGGGGGCGGATACATGACCACCCAAAAGCGGGACCACGGTATGGTTTGGGTATCCCAATTCCAGTTACCACCGAAGTGGTAAGAGGGCTCGCCGGTGCCGCTTAAAGAGAACCACGCGCCCGCATTGTTGACCACCCGCATGGGCACGGGAAACGGCGACAGATACCCTTGCAGCTGCCGCAAGAGCGTATAGGGATTGGCCCGGCGTCGGTGGTCGTCGAGCCATCGCATAAGCCGGACGGCGTAAGCTTCGTCCGTTTCGGAAAACCCACGGATGATCCCGCGCTCGCGGCCGATGTAAGAAAGCGACTCCGGCGAATGCACGTTCGGAAAGCGAAGCTTGACCCCGTCGGTGGTCGCGTCGCCGAGCGCGTCGAGGTGGACCCCGAAGCTATACATAACGCGGCTGCCCCAATAGCCTTGCAGCCACCTCACCGAGATCCGGCGGATCGTGTCGCGAAATTTCGTTATCACGATGGCACCGCGTTGATCCCCGTGGGGATAACCGTTCCCAAGATCGGGACTTGTGTTTCGGACACATTCACGTCGGACGGTGGGATCGTCACCACGACGTGGAAGATCTCCGGCCTCACCGAGGCGATGGCCGCGATTATCGCCTCTTTAAAGACCTTGCCCGTGGCCGGGGGAATGATGTTGCCCCCGACGGGTTGGCTCGCCATAAAGTCGGTGAGGCGCTCGGCAATGGCTTCCTCGAGTTGCTCCACCGTGACCGAAGCCGACGCGTAGATCCAAACCTCATAGACCACCGGAATGGCCAGCGGGGTCGCACTTTGAACGACGGCCGTTATTCCGTCCGGCACGACGTTCGTTTGGATATTCATATTCACGGCACCGAGATCGGTTAGCGGATCGTCGACGTCGCCGGTGACCTCGCCGGTGGCCGTCGCGACCGTGACCGTTACGAATCCGATGTCGGAGTCGGGCGAGACGCGCACGCGCGTGATCCCGATCGTCTCCCCGCTCGCACGCGTTGCGCCCTTGGCAAAAAACTCGTAAGCGCCGCGCGGCCCATTCGGCGAAAGGCTCGATAGCTTCTCGTAACAGCGAAGCCGATAGGCCGGATCTTGCTCGGCATCGAGCCCCACTACGGCCGCTTCGTTCGAGACGACCACCCCGAGCATGGGGGTTTCGAGCGCGTCGATCGCGCCGGGTGGGGCCGTGCTATCCGAGCCTTGCTCTAGCGCCTCGATGTCGATCCGAAGCCCGGTTTGTAGCGCGCCGAGCGAGAAGGGCTCGGCATTCGCGTAGGTCCTACCCGATCCGGTATTCAGAAACACGACGTCGCCGGGGTCGAATGGGCCATAAACCCCGCCGGCCGTATTGTTCAGCGTGACCTCACCGGTCGCGAAAGTCGCCTCGATGCGCTCGACCCCGTACACGTATTTGCCGACGAGCGAAAGCCAATCACCCGCGGCGAGCTCAAGAAAACCGCTCTTGGCAATCTCGGCCATGAGCACGGTAAAAGCGGCCATGACGGCCGACACCGCGGCGACCACCGCGCGCATGGCCGCAATCTCTTTCCAGCTTGTGACCGGCACGCCGATCCGTGAAAGGATGTCGTAAACCGACGCCTTGACCTCTTCGGTGGTCATCGGCGTAGTAAGCGCGGCGAGCGACAGTGCCATTAGGCCGACATCTCCTTAAGTAAAACGTCTTCGTCGGTGAGCGCGAACGTGAGTGAGAACGGCCCCGCGCCCGTCGTGCCGCGCACGCGTAGCTCGAAAGAACCGGCCGTTGATTCGGTGATCGAGACTTCGTCGATCGTCTCGTTCCGATCGTCCTTGCCGAGCTCGTTTCGGATTTGCCCGGTCATCGCCGCGACCTGTGTGGGGGTCATCGCCTTATTCAGAAAAGAGCGAACGTCGATCCCGTCGTCGGGCGCATCGATGAGCGTGCCGCGCGGGGTGCGGAGTCGGCGGTAATTCGCTTGGGCTACGATCGTGACATCATCGCCCCCGACCTCGGCCATTGTCGGGGTGAGGTCGTCGACGCAATCGAGATCCACGCCGAAGCCGAGATCGCCGGTGGGGGGCGGCACGACCTGTGTAAACTCGGCCGCCTTTTTGGCTATCTCATCGGTGAGAAAGCTCATGCTTTCACCTTGCTTGGAAGGATGGGGGGCGCCCCCGCGGTAAGCGCAATCGCGCCGGTGACCGGCCCCGCACCATTGCCCGGCGAAATCGTGATCGTGTCGCCTTGTCGGATCACGGTGCCGACGGCCGCGCCGAGCTCGATCGCGCCTACCGCGTCGATCGTGAGCTTGGCCGGGCGAAACCCCGGGCCGCCCTTGGGCTCGAAGTTCGTTACGATGGGTTGCGCCGGATCGCCCTCGATGAAAGCGACGATCACATTCGCGCCCGGCACAAGCTCGGCCCAATGGCCCGGCGATCCGGGGTACATCGAGAGGGGGATAAGGTCCGGTAGCCCCGTGATTTTGCGTACGGCTTGCAGCTTGACCCGGCCGTCGCTTGCCATCTCGACGACGCGGTAGCGGTAAAGCCCGTGATAGTCGGAGCGCGGCAACGCCTCGCGAGCAATGGATCGCAGAACGTCGCCGAGCCGGCCGAGCGTCCGATCGTCGCCACCCGTCCACGCGTAAAGTCGAAAGCGCGAGCCGGTGAGCTCTAGCTCCATCTCACGCACGACGGCGCCGCCCTCGATACGCTGCCGGAGAATCGAGCCGAGCCCTATCGTCGCCGGGTCGTCGAGCGCGATCGTCGCGAGCTTGGCGCGTGGGTCATAAGAAAGAAGCTCGTACCCGCCCGTTACCTCGACGTGCGGGCGCGTGCCCATCTGTGTTGCGCCGTCGTAATTCACCCACCACGGCGTCGACCCTAGTACCTGATACATGACGCGCGAGGCCGGCCCCGCTTGCCGTACGAAATCGACGCCGAGCCGATCGGCCGTCGTCGGGGTGAATGCCTCGCCCACCTCGCGCGCCGCGTCGGTGAGTACCGTAGCGGCCTTTACCCCCGCATCATTGTGGTAGTGCTTGGGGCCCACGCTCTTCGCCCACCCGGCCGCGCCGCCCACGATGCGAAGTTTGGTGGCTAGGCCAAAGTTACCCGTAAAGCCCGCGACGACGGTGCCGCGTAGGGTGAGCGATCCGATCTTGATCGCCACCTTGCCCGTAAGGTCGGCCACATCGTCGAGATCGATATCGGCAAACCACGCGCCCGCATTGGGAATCGTTGCCTTCATGGCAAGAATGCGGCGCCCTTCGAGCGATGCGAAAAACGGATCGCTCATGGTCGCACCGTTCGCGGTTTCGATAGCTCTTGCACTTGGCCGGTTAACCGCTCGATCAAAAGATCGGCGTCGGTTTTTGCCTTGGGCCCCGCGGGGGCGGGCTTCGTCGAAGAGCTCACCGGCTTAGCGATGGCCGCTTTTGGCTTACGGTAAGTGATGAACTTGATATCCCAATGCCACTCGCCGTCAATGGGTTGGGTCGGGCCGGTCAAGTCTTCGACCACCACGGATCGGATCCCGTGCATCTCGGTGATCGGGTGCCAAATATCCATGGCCTTGGGCGTGGTGCCGCTCGGGGGTTTCACCACGAGAGGCATAAAGGCGTCCCACGCTTCCCAATCTTGCCACTCGATAAGGCGGACCTTGACGACGAAGCTCGGCAAGTCGTCGCCCGCGTACACGATGCCCCCACCCGAGACGCCGTAACCTTTGCGCTTGTCCCACTTGCGGGGCGAGCTCGCGCCGCTTGGGAATTCCGCGATGCCCGGCGACACGCGCCCGTTCAGCACGAAGAAATCGATCGGGCCGTCTAGGAGATTCATGCGGCCCCCGAAGTCTCGGCCATAGGCGAGCCCACCGAGATCGCCGCGCCCTCGAAGATATCGAGAAGGGTAGCTTTGAGCTTGGCCAGGCCCTCGGTGCTCGGCTCGCCGCTCAAGTAGATCGTGATCGGCCCCGTGCTCTTGCTCGTGTTATTCGAGACGGCGCCGCCCATGGGCGCGGGCACCGCCACCATGCTCGCCACCGAGGCGTTAACCTCCGCGCTGCCGTCGTCGACGCCTTGCGCGTAGCCCTCGGCCGTAAAGCCACCGAGCTCGGCGAAGACGCGCGACGGCGACCCCATGCCGAGCACCTCCATAAATGCATTCTTCGCTTTCGTCGCGAGATTCGAGACGGCGTCGACCACCCATTTTGCGCCGTTCGTGATCCCGCCCACGATGCCGTCGACGATCGCTTTGCCGAGCGCGCTCCAATCAACCCCGGCGAAAAACTCGACGACCTTTTTGCCCGCCCAATAGAGCGCATAGACCACGCCGGCCGCCAAGATGAACGGCGAGAGAAACCAGATAGCGACGGCCGCGAGCGTGATGCCCACCCCGGCGAGGGCGACGGCGAGCAAGCCGAGCACGGCCGCAAGCGCAATGCCCGCGGCAACGCCTCCCCACATAGCGACCTTGAGCCAATCGATTTGGCTAAGCGCGTCGCTATCCCCAAACGCGTCGCGTAGCGCGTTGCGTATGGTGAGAAAGGCGATGGCGCAAAGGAGCGCGACGATAATTACCCCCTTGAAAAACTCGGCGACGAGCGGCCCGAGAAATTCCACCGCGTCGGCGATGGGTTGAAACATGACCTCCACGATCGTCTTAATGGCTTGGCCGGCCGAGGTCGTCTCATCGAAGACCGCAAGGATCGCTTGCAAGCCCTTTAAGAAAGGCTCGACATTCAGCCCCGCGAAGAGCTTGCCGATATTCTCTTTTGCCTTGGCCGTTTGCACGGTGAGCGAAAGCATTTGAGCGGCAGCCACCCCGCCAAGCTTGCCCTTGACCGTTGCGCTAAGCGCGTCGACGGATTGCCCCGCGGTCTTCGCGGCCTTGGCCGCTTTCATGAAATCCGCGGCGGCGCTATCGCCCATTACCGACGAGCTAATCGAGACGGCTTCTAGCGCGTCTTCGAGCTCGCCCCCGCGTAGCCCGGCCTGGTAGAGCTCTTTGGCGTACCCGGAAACCTTCTCGCTCGAAATGGCGACCCCGCGGCTCACCCCATCGATCGCGCCTTGCAGCTCGTAAGCCGCGTCTTCGCTGCCGGTGAGCCCTTCGAGCAAGAGAAATTGCGACCTCGACGCGTCCGAGCTCACGATCGCGAATTGAGCTAGCGCGACGTACCCGGCGATTACCGCGGCCGTAAGCGCGGCCATGGCCGCCGCTGCCGCCACCGCGACGGCCACGAGGCCGGCCGCGCCGATCGCGCCCTTCAAGGCTTCGGCCTTTTCGAAGAGCCCGCCCATGGGGCCCATGCCAGCCTTGGCCGCTTTCATGAGGTCGGAGACGCTGCCCTTAGCGTTATCGTTCGCCGCGCTCGCCTCTTTCACGGCGCCCTTAAGCTTGGTCGTCGCGGCGGCCGTCTCTTTGAAAACGTCTTTCACCTTGGTCGCCTCTTTGGCGACCTTGGCGAATGACCCGCCGAGCCCCACGTAACTTTCTTGGGCCGACGCGATGGAGATTTTTTTCGCGTTGATTTGTGCCGCGAGCGATTTGAACGCTTGCACGTTGACCGCGGATCCGCCTTGCAAATTCTTCATGGCCGCTTGCATGCCCTTAAGCGCCGATGTGTCTTCGTCGATCGTCGCGCGTAGCTTGGCGAGCTCGGCCGCCGCTTCGTTGGCGCCCGTCTGCTCTAGGTCGATCCGAAATGTTGCGGTCTTATCGGCCACGCGTCCCCCCCGGGCTACTCCTTAGCGGTCAACAAACGGCGTATGTTCTTAAGCTCGTAAAGGGCTTCGGCGATGAGCACGGCCCCCACCATGGCCTTGGAAAAAAGCTCGTCGTCTTCGCTGCCGTCGCTTAGCAAAAGGCTACGTAGGCATTCCGCGGCGATCCCGTGATCGTGCCGGCACTCACCTAGTAGCCTCGTTATTTTCCCTGGATCGCCTCCCTTCCAATGCCGGCGAGCGCGATCACCGCATTGGCCGCGAGCAAGAGTGCGGCCGGCACTTCTTCGGCGATGCGATCGAAAGTGACCTTGTCCGGATACACGAGGCAAGGCCTAACGAGCTTATCGAGATCTTCCGTTTTCGCGTCGCCCTTGTCCATGTATTTCTTAAAGAGAAGATGATTGGGTTTCTTAACCACAATCATCCCGGCGTCGGTGTTGACGACTTTGATCGATTTTCCGACGGGGCCGTAGGTCTCCTCGAGCTCGCTAAGCTTCGTCTCTTCGCGTAAGGCGCGCTCTTCTTTCTCGACCTCCGCGCGCGCGTCGGCGAGGCGCTTGCGCGTAGTGGTCGCCGTTGCAAGCTCGGCCCGATCGGCTTGTGCCTTTTCGAGTCGGGCTTGCAGCTCGGCGAGCTCTTTGGCTTCGCGGTCTTCGGGGGGGCTTGCGCTCATCGGGTGCCGTCCGAGTTATCGAAGAGCGTGGCGCCGTTGCGCTTGGCGTACATATAATCGACCTCGAAATCTTCCTTGAGCGGGTCGGGGCTTTCGTCGTGCGAGGTCGAATCCGCGGCCCACACGCAATCCACGAGCTCTTCGGTGATAGGGCTTTCGTCGTCTTCGACGTATTGGATCACGATTTGGAAAACGACGTCTCCATAGTTTTTGCCCGTCGCCGACTTTGCGGCGAGCGCATCGCGGGCCGCTTGCACGCTCGATTTCCACCCGGTGAGCTTGGCGTTTTCCACGGTGTATTTGCCGCGTGGTCGGCCGCGGGGGGCGTGGTGCTTGCCCATCCCGTAGGCTTTCGTCCGCTCGCGCTTTTGGCTATGGCTCACGGCCGTGAAACCATAGAAAGCCTCGCCCTCGATTTTGAGAATGATCGAGCCCCACCCGTATTGATTGCCGTTAACCCTAATTGCGTCGGCCATTGTGAGCCCCCTTAGACGGCCACGACGCGAAGCGCCGGGTTATTGAAACCTAGAACTATCTCGATAAACTTCGGGTACGCGAGCGGCACTAGCCGACCGTCGCCGGTGAGCGTTTGCGTCGAAATCAGGTTATCGGTACGCGAAAGAACAAATTGCACGTCGCTCGCTTTCGGCTTCTTCATGAGCACCGTTCGCAATTGAGCGAGGGCACCGGCCTCGATTTCGAGCGCGTCGGCTTCGAGGATAAAGCCGGTGGCCTTGTCCACGCGGATCGGCTTCGCGATTCGATGGAGCATGTAGAGTCGCACCGTCTCGCAAAACAAATTCATGACCCGGCGGTAGGGCGCGATTTGAAAATCGGATCCGGTGGGCGCGAAGATCCGCGGCCACGTGATGTAAACCCCCTCTACCCCGTCCCACGTGCGCGCCGTGCCGAAGCGCGAATCGTCGAGGCCGGGGTTTATGGCTTCGTCGTGCTCGTCGGGGTTACCGTTCGAATCGCGGATCGTGACCCCGGGCAGCGGCCCTAGGTCGACCTCGGCTAGGTTGATTTCTTCCGAGACGCTTGATTGGCGAGGCGCTACCGAGAATGCGATCGGCCGGCGATAGTTGCGGTACGAGACGCTAGAGACGGTCTTCGCGGCGCCCGCGTAAAGCGAAAGGCTCTTACAAGAGAGGTCGCCAAAGAGCCCATCAAGCGACGTCTTATACGCCGCTTCAGTTTCGCCCTCGTTTGGCATGCGTGTATTGCCAACGAACCACCGGAATTTACCGGCCGCCGCTAGGCTACTCGCGGCCGTATCGATTGCGGCGAGCGTGGTGGGAAGGATCGGCGCCGTCACGTAAGCGAATTCCCACGGCAAGAGCGCGGCCCCGAGCGCCGTCAATGCCGCCGCGACGGCCGCCGCGTCGGAAATGGGCGCCGTGGTGCGGGTGCTCCATGTGTCACCCGCGAGCAAGGTGCCCGCGCCAATCGCGAAGACCACGCCCGAATTCGGGATCGTGATCGTACCGGCGATGCCGAGCGCCGTGATCGGCGAGTAGGTACGGCCGCCGTCGAGCGTCCATTGGTAGGTGATCCCCGCGGTGCCTTTCGTGCCGCCGCCCACGATGAGCACGCCGGCCTCGTAATCGTCGAGGGGTGCGCTCGAAACGTCATTGGTAATAACGGACGTACCGAGCACCCCATCATCCACGAGCACGCCCGCGGCGCCCGGCGTCGAGGTGGCCGACCGAACGAAGATCACCGGCTTGCCATACCGCTCGATCGCGTAACACGCGGCCTCGACGGTAATGCCCTCGCCGAAGTTCGCTTGGATGTCGGACGCGCGCGAAAATGCGGCCGGCGTGGCGATGGCGCCTAAAGAAGCGACCCCCACGAACGCGAGCATTTTGCCCGCCGACGGGGGGAGAATTCCTAGGGCTCCATCGAGCTGTGTAATGATTACGTCAGGTATCGGCACGGCTTCCCCCCTCTTGCGTTAGGACCCCTCGCAACAAATTTCGTCGCCGCTAGGCAGCGCGATCCGGTTCGTGATGTCGCTAATGACTGGCTGATCCGGCATCGGCCAAGCCGAGTCGGGGATCACGCTTTCAATGGTGCACGTCGCGATGATTTCATCGCCGAAGCGCCGTTCGCTCTTTGGCGTTTGCCACTCGCTCGCGAGCACCGCGAACGTGCCGCGCGCCGCGTGGTACATCGCGCGGTACCAAAGATCGTAAAGAAAGCGCGTAGCCTCGTATTGCTTAAGCTCGTCTTCGGGCGCGCTCGCGTCCCACCCCCAAATGTAAACGTGAAAGGATTCCACGAGCGTCGCGAGCGGCTTGGGATTGCGGCCGGGGTTACGCGGTGAATCGATCTTGCCGACGCCTCCCGCCTTATCGCCCCGCACGAAGACGATCCGATTTGCGCGGCCGGTGGCTTGATTCGTTTGCTTGGTCGGCTCGCGCGTACCGAAGCCAAATACGGTGCTCATTCCCCAATCCGAGAAGAGCTCTTGGACGTCGCCGTATAGTTTCGAGAGGGCGAGGGTATCGGCCATTACGCACCCCCCATCAATTCGTCAAACTTGCGCTCGACCACCTTGCGAATGGCAATCGCCATAGGGTCGGGGATGTCTTCGGTGGGGATGATTGGGCGCGCAATGCCGCCCTTAACCCACCCGTGGTGGTGGCGTGCCTCGACGCCGGTTAGCGTGATCAGCACGGTCGCGCCGATGGGCTCGATCTTCACGGCGCCCATCGCATTGCGTAGCGGCTTTTGGCCGTCTTCGGTTAACTCCCACGCGTTGCCGTCGGGCCCCACCGCGGCCTCGACGTTAAGCGTGAGCTCACGCCTCACGGCCACGGCCACAAGCGGCGCGGCCTCTTTTGCAAAGCCCGTAAGGTTTTGCACGTGCCGGATAAAAAGATCGAGCTCGGCGAGGGCAGCGGCGTTATTAGCGGCCATGATTCTCCTCGGCGTTTTCCCGTTGGACATCGGTCCACACGTACGGGCTCGTTTCGGAATACGATTGCGGGCCGCCCGCGACGACGGCCGACGCGGGATCTGTCTCCTTGAGCGGCAGATCAAAAAGGCCGGTGTCTGAATTCGCGGCCTCTTTGATCTCCGATAGCGCCGCGGCAGCGTCGGCCACGATCGCCTCGAATTGCGCGTCGGACGGGTTGACCCCGCGCCGAAGAAATACGCGCGGCGTTACAAGGCGCGCGAGCCAACCTAGAATGACCTCGGGGTAAGGCGTGAGAAAAGGGACGGCGTAACGCTTGCGCAAAATGGAATCCATGCGCGAGCTCCATTCGCTAAGCTGCGCGGCCGTGTAGCCATTGGCCGCAACTTCGACCGCGTCGACGTCCTCTTTGGGCATCGTGGATCGCGTCTTGAATTCTGCGAACGTGAGATACGCCACCGGGCCCCCCCTAACGGGCCCGACCCGGCGGATAGCTTTTCACCCCGGGCCGGATCCCCCTATTGCCAATTAAGCGGCCTTGACCTTAAACAGCAGCCAAGGGTGGCCGGGCGCCGCGACGTTGCGCCCGCTCGTGTGCCATTCGAGGATATCGGCGCGATCCAAGATCGCGTCGACGCCATTGCCCCCACCGCGCCCGGTGTAATACCGGATCGTGAAAGGCTCGCGATCGACGTACGCGACGGCGCTTAGTTGCGAGCTCGCGATTTGCTCGGCCAAAACGAAGTAGCTCGTTTCGGATTCGTACCCCGCGAACTCGTCGGCTTGGATCGGCATCCCATAACCGAGCGCCGAGATAAGCCCTTGGATATCCGAGCTGCCCCCTTGGGCCGCCGCGGCGCCCGCGGTCATTGCCAAAAACTTCGCGCTCGTGAGCCCCACCGCGCGCGGGAATAGCGTGGGCCCGCAAATGATGCCGGCCGGCCGAAGCCCGCGCGGGTCGCTTCCATTCGGCATCTTGATCGACGCGATATAGCCATAAACCTTCGCGAGGTTTTGGAGGGCAATCTCCATCGTGACCGAGTCGTCGATCTTGCACGCGCCGGGGTAGATCGCTTTGTTCGGATCCGTCGTCGGCGCCGATGCGGCGGCCCCCGTGAAGAGATTGCAGTACGTTCCTACCGACGTCTGAAATGGATTCAGCGGGTGATTTTTGGCGAAATAGAAAACGTTGTCGTAGGCCGTCGTGGTCTCGCCCGCCTTAAGCAAATTGGCCACCGACTTTTGCGGCCAATAACTATGCTGCGCGCCCATTTGCGCGCTCCAATCGGAGGCGAGTTGCGTGCCGTTGCCGTCGAGATCTTCGAATTGCTGCCGGCGAAGTTTGAGCCCCTTGCCCGCGGTCTTCGGGACGTACTCCGTTTCTTGAATAAACATATCGTCGAAAGCGATGTTGCCGCCTTGGCCGGTGTCTTCGAGTTGCGCGGTATTCAAAACCCACGTGATGATCTCGCGGCGCGAGCCCGACGAAATCACCTTCGCGACTTTCTGCCACCACATACGATCCGACGCGGTAAGTCGGAGATATTCATTCTCGGTAATCCGTCGCATACGGGATTCGAGATCCATTACGAACGTCGGTGTAATTGCAGGCATGACCCATCCCCCCTAATTTCCCGACTTACGGGCTCACGTATGCGTTAGCGAACCATTTGCCGTTAAGCTTCGAGACGGTTACGACGTGCCGCTTTAGCGCAAGTAGCGCCGTCGTAAGCACGGCCGGGCCCGTCGCGTCGCGGTATTGCACCGTGTGTCCATTCTTGACACCGTCGGCCATGAAGCGGGCCATGGTGCCGTCCGCTGCCGCGGCGGGTAGCGTGATCGTCGAGGCCGCTGCCGTCGTAGGGACGTCGTACATTGCCCCGTTAGCGACGGTGGTTAGGACCATATCCCCCGCGACGAATGCGGGCGCCGTCGGATTCGAGGCGAGAATGCTAGCGGCGCGCCCGCGTACTTTCTCGACACCGACTCCATAGGTCGCGCTTACGTCCTTGATAATGCCGACGACCGATTTGCCCGAAGCGAGGATCGAAACGGTGTGATCGTCGAGCGCGTATGCATTCTGCCCGAGATCCGTCGCGGCCACCGCGTCGCCACCGGTGCCGTTATCCCAATAGGTCAACGTGGTTTCGTCGATCAAATTCACATTGACCGGCGCGTCGGCCAAAGTGGCGTCGACGTTCTCGGTGGCGTAACCGAGAAAGATCAAGCCGACGGCCGCCGCATTCGAGCCCGACACGACTTTTTGGGTCGCGGTGTTCAGCATGATCGCGCCGCCCTGGAAGCACTTGTTTCCCATGGCGAGCGTGTAAACTTTGAACGTCCCCCGCACTTCGCGGCGGGCTTGCATCGTGGTAAGCGCGGCCATTAGTTGCCTCCCTTCGAACGCGTGGCGAGCACGGCTTTCGCTTGGTCCGGTGTCATCACGCCAAGCGTCAAACGCGTGCCCTCGTTTTTGACCCCGTCGACGCGGGGTTTAATCCCCATCTGATGATCGAGCTCGGCGAGCGTGTACCCGTCGCGTTGCGTGTCATCGTTTCCGCCTTGCCCCGCGCCGCGCGTTGCGGTCACGGTATCGGCAGCGGCGGCGCGCTTGACGGGCCCGCGCGGGAAAGTCTTACACGCCGTGCGTAGCGTCTCGATGCCCGCACCCTCGAGCACGCGCCGAACTTCGGGCGCAAAGTCGGGCCGCGAGGCGAGAAGCGAAGCGCGCTCGGTCTTCTCTTTCTCGTGGGCCCGCTCGGCTTCGAGGGCTTGCACGCGACGCGCGAGCGCGAGCACGGGATCCTTGTCCACCGTGTCGGCTGCCGGAGTCGTGTCTTTCTTGTCGGCCTTGTCGGCCGCGTCTTTCTCGGTCGGCTCTTCTTCGGCGTCGGCCGCGGGCTCGTCGCCCTCTTTCTTTTCGGCCGGTGGCTCTTCGCCCTCGGGGGCCGGCTTCTCACCGGGCGATCCGAAAGCGGCAAGCGCCGCCTTAGCGCACTTTTTAATGTCCTCTTCGTCGCCGTTGGCCATGGCCGCGAGCGCCGCCAAGACATCCTCTTTTGACATTTTCCCCTCGGCCATTTGAGCACCCCCCGCCCGCGACGAAGCGAGGGCAGTAACCCCCCACGTCGCGGGATTGTTCGTTAACGCGGTATTCAGATAGGCGGTTACTTCGCGCGTCTTCGTGTTGACGTCATACGCCGGTGAGAAGTAACGCCACTCCGGCGGATCCTTCTCAAGGCCGACCTTGGCCACATCGGTCCATTCGACACTCGTGGCCCATAGTTCGGGCTCGCCACGCTTGTCGCGTCGTACCTCGAGCCGATGCCACCCCACGGCCTTGCGCGCTTCGGGCGGCGCCGACTCCGATAGCGATAGGTGGTCGACGTCGATCGAAAAAAGATTTTGCCGCGCGGCTTGCTCGGCGATAAGCGCTTTCGCGGAGTCTTCGGTAAAGACGGTTAAGCCCTTGTCGGTTTGATTCTCGCCGGCTTTCCAAATCCGGAAAGCCTTGGGCGCCGCGCCGACGGCATCACGCTCGACCCCGTCGGCCGCGAGCGTGCGCAAGTCGATCGCGCATTTCATGCGATCGATCCTCATGCGGCCCCCGAGATGGGTACGACGTTCGATGCTTCTTCGTCCGGCGCGGGCGCCGCGGGCAAAAGTAGTTTCTTATCGGGGGCGCCGTCGCCGTCTTCGTCGCCCGCAATGGGGATGCCGAAGCGGCGGGCAATCGCTTGCGCGTCGACGTCGGAACCGAAGAGGGCTAGCGCCGCGTGCAATTGCGTAAGCGCTTGCGCCGTCGAGATCATCGAGTCGGCCTCGACCTTGAGATCCCGCGGTGGGGTGACATCCCATTCGACAAATCCGCCGGTGTCGATCGCGTCTTCACCGAAGCGTTGCGCCACCCACGGGGGGATCCCTTGGGTATTGAGCGTGTACGCAAGCGCGTCGGCCGTGTCTTTAATGAGGTCGGCGCGGATCGATTTGTGAATATCGGCGTTCGCGAATCCGCTGCCGCCGGTGACCGTGACCACTTGGCCGGCAAGACAGATCATGTATTCAAGATCGCTCGATGCGATATCGTCTTTAAAAACCTCGTGGCCGCGTCCGTTGCTTTCGATGAGCTTGACATCCCACCCGATCGGCAATTCAAAAACGGTGTTCACGCCCCACGCGATTAGGTCGCGAATGAAGTTACGCCGCTGGGCTTCGGTCGCGCCGATGGGGGCGACGGCGGCGCGGGCCGGGTTGGCAAGCTTCGCACCGTAGTTAGACCGGTGGAGCATGGCGTGTTCTTTGTTGATCCACGCGCGGCCGAGCGCCGACCATTGCCCATTTTGCCAGGGCGCGACGTGGCCCCCCGGCGTGTGCAAGATCCAACGGCCATCGCCCGGCGTGATCGCGAGCGGGCCGACGGTGGAGTTGTAGTACCACCGGTTTTCGTTCCAGCGATATTGGAGCCATTGCAGATCAAGCCGGCAAAGCCGGGGATGATCGCGGCCGGGTACGGGCACAAGCTCGCCCACCGAGACGCCGGCTTGGATGCCGTCGCGGCACATGCTCGCGAGCTCGGACGGTGGGAACATTTCATCGAAGACCGAGCGCGATCCGTTACGCGATTGCAGCTCGTTAACGATTTCGGGCCGCCCGTAAAACCTCTTGGGCAATCGAACGAGGCCGCTCGTACGCGTCGAGAGAAGCCCGGAAAGGGCGCCGTCGCGTAGCATCGCCCGGCAGAGTCGGCCGACGATATCGAGATCCCCCGCGTCGGCTGCAAATTGCGCCGTCTCAAGATCGCGCAAATACCAGCGGGTTTGCGTGGTCGGCAGCGGCGTAAGCTGCCCGCCGTATTGCTTGCGCTGCCGCTCGACACCGGGATCGTCGAGGCTTGGGGCGCGCGGGGGCATCTCGTATCCCGAGACGCCGAGCAAGGCCGCTACCCGTTCTTTCCACCCCGCCACATTTCGACGAATGACAGAACGGCCCGCGCAACAAAAGGTAACAAACGGTAACGAAGTGGCGCGGCCCTATCGATAGGGGTCGAATGTGGCGCCGTACATATCGCCCCCCCCGCCGTACGGATCGAGCGCGCCCGCGCGGTCTTCTTCGGCGGGTGGGGCGCCGCGCTTCTCGGCTTGGCCGGCGAGGGCGCTTACCTCCCACACGGCTAACGCCACCGCGTCGGCGCGATCGGGGGAGTGGCCGATCGTCTTTCTTAGCTCTTCTTTCGGCGTGGCCTTGAGCCGGCCGTTAATGTTCTGCGACCACGAGGCCGCGTGGAGCTCGCGCTCTAGCCGTGCGTCTTCGGGGATGGCGCCGCCCCCGCGTAGCCACGCCTCAAGATTCGCGAAGAGCTCATCCCGAGCACGGTCGTAAATTTGCGGCTGCCGACTCGCCCGATCGCTCGCGCGCACCCCCACGATTTCGAAAGCGTCGGGGTTACCGTCGACGTGGGATCGCAAGAGCCCGAAGAGCCTTGAGCCGATCGGGCCCTCCCTATCGAGCACCACGATCGGGCACTCTTCGCGCGCTTGTCGATTCACCCCGATAAGCCCTAGCAAATGCACGAGGTGGGCTTCTTCGTTAAGCCCTCGCATCCCGATAAGCTGGATCACTTTCTGGCCACGCCGAAGCGCGAAAACGCTTTCGTCACCCGCACCCCCCGGGCCCGCGGGGTCGAGGCCGATATAGAGTCGGCCCGTTTCCGGCGTCTCACTCCACCGAAGCTCGGCCGTCATGATCGCGTGCAAGGTGAGGATCTTGCCGTCTTCGGCTAGCACAAACTCGCCCTTCACTCGGACCTTGTAAAGCGGCGAGTCTTCGCCCCACTCGCGCCGCTTCTCTTCGATCCAAGAGCGGGTCGCGAGCCCGGGGATCATGTCGCGGCCGGTGACAACGTTGGGGCTTTCTTCGCTGGAGATCTTGAGTGTCTTATAAAAAGAGCTCTTCGCGTAGAATGCCGCCGCAAACTCGCCCTCGGTGCGCGTCGGATTCGAGATCATCAAGAGCTTAGCGCCGCCCGCGCGATTGCCCTCGATGCCCTCGAAAATCTTGTCGGGCACGCCGCTCGCTTCGTCAATGATGTAGAAAATATTTTTGCCCGAGATGCCGGCCACGGCTTCGGCCTCTTTCGCCGTAAAGCCGACGATTTCCCGAAAGCCGTCTCGAAGCCCCGAGCGCGCGAGGTCGGCGAGCTGCCCCCCGATGAGCGCGGAGTGCGGGCACGGCCGGGGTATGGTCTTATCGCTCGGGTCGGCCGCCTTGCACGCGAGGCATTTTCCCGCGCGGTGCCGAAGCATTCGCAATTCACGCCATAGAATTTCGTCAACCTGCCTAGAGGTCGTCGAAGACATGACCACCCGGGCATCTTCGAAAGAACAGAAAAACCACAAGGCCAAGCCGACGGCCGAGTTTGTCTTACTGACCTTGTGGCCGGCCCCCGCCGCTACCCGATCGTGGTCGCGTACGGCCTCGATAAGCTCGATTTGTTTTGACCATGGATCGATGCCGAGCACTTCGCGGAAGAAGCCCACCGGGTCGCGCCGGTAGCGCGTCGACGGCCACGTTAGGATCGATTCGTCGCTTGCCGCTTCTTCGGCCGCTGCCGCCTTGAGGGCGAGCGCGAGCGATGCCGCTAGCGTCTTCGGCCGTTGCCATGCGTTGCCGCGTCTCCGCTCGACCTCGAAGCCCCCCCGGGTGGTCATTCCCTAGGGGCTAGCTCCATTTGTGGTTACACCGGAAGGCACAAAGGCGGGCGCCTCTTGGATCGCGTCGACGCCTAGTGATAGGGTGAGCGCGCTTTGGGAGTGTGCTGGTTTGGGTGTGTGTGGCGCCCCTTGAGGGGCGGGCGGGTTGTGGTGGCCCGCTCGCCCCTCTCTTTTTTGGCTGGCAACATGTAGCCAATTTGCGCTAGGGTCGGCGGGCCAAGTGGGAAAGCCACCCGACAGAATGCCCTTTCGCGAGCTCTTGAATCTGCCCGCCTTTACGTCGCGCGACGACGAGCGACACCCCGGGCCCCCGATGACATGGATCGAGCCCCCCGGTCATCCGGGCCATCTTTGGATCCTCGGCCGCGAGTGTTCGATATGGCTTTCGCCGCGCCCGCCCTACTGTGACCGCGGCAAGTACCTCGCGATCCTCGACGCGTGGGGCGAGCTCGCCCGCGCTATCGACAGGGCCGACGGGTGGCCCCGTTACTATTTCGATCGCGACCGCGCGAAAGCCGAGCTCGAAGCTTGGCTTGTGCGACGTGGCCAGGATCGGATCCCGTGAGCCCCGACAGAGATCCCGAGCCGCCCGCCCCCGAGGGCCAGGTTTGGATCTGTATCGCGTGTGGCAAGCACGCGCGCTCGCGAGACGACTTTCGAGACGTGGCGTGTGTGATGCACGCGATCCTTTGTTACGAGAAAGACGGCACTTTCGTGCCCGTGCCGGCAGAGGAAACCCCCACCGCAAAGGGCTAGGCGCGCCAATGAAAAACCCCGAAGAGATTCGCGACATGCTTGCCCGGGGTGACGCGCCCGAAGCTATGGCGCGCATGCTCGCGCGGCAAGAAAAAGGCGGGCCGCCAGACTTCACGATCACCTCGGCGAAGCTCGTATCAGTGACGCAAGAGGGGCTCGTTATCGCGTGGGAAACAGAAAACGCCGGAGTTGGGGAGATAACGATCCACCGCGACGAAGACGGAAACGCCGTGATCGATGCCACCTCGATGAGTCGCGCTTTCGTTCGCTCGGTGTTCGATAAGCTGATCAATTCCATTCGGGGGGATTGTTGGCTATAGGGCGGGCACCGCGCAAAGGGCCCTAGCGGCCGGCGATTTCTTCGAGCGCCTTGGCCACCGCGGCGAGCGCCTTGGGGTACGGCCTTAACGCCTCGACGATTTGCGCTTGGATCTTGCGCCACATCGGCAGCCGTAAGAGACGCGCCGCGGGGATCTCTTGATTCTCGCCGGTGAGCTTGCCGATATCGGCGAGCATTTGCGTAGCCTTTTGACCTAGCCTCGCGCGCTCTTGGGGGGTGGAGCTCGGCTCTTCGAGTTGATCTAGGATCCCGTCGAAGACCCTTTGCAGCCGTTCGGCCCTCGCTTGCAGCGACCACGCGGCGCCGTTCGTTTTTTGCGGCATCTTCCCCCCCACCTCGAGCCCCGTGGCTCCAGGGTCAAGAGAAATCGGAAGTCCATTGGCGCCCCCATTCAACGCGACGAGTTGCCCCGTCGCGGGCTCGTCCCACGACTCCGGTGGGATCCCGAATTCGGAGCAAAAGAGCGCCCGGTTTTTGGGGCCCGGCCGACGCTCGCCATTCTCGAAGAGCGACACGCGGGCGCGCGTGTACCCAAGGCGCGCGGCGATTTCTTGCTGCGTTAGACCGGTGCGAATCAAGAGTACGCCACCCTTGGATCTCATGCTGCCCCCCTTTCGGCCGTTGCGGCGAGCGCGACGAGCCACCGCGCGAATGCCTCGGGGGTGCGCCGACGCTGCCGCGACGAGCACACTTTGATCCCCGCCGGCACCGGCCCGCGCGGCGCGTTACGCGATCCGCTACACCAATGCGTCGGCTCGCGGCGCGGCGGAAAAACGATCCGAGCTCGGTCAACGCCTACCATGTAAAGCCAGCTACGCTTTCTCGCCGGGTGGCCCCAATCGCATTGGCACACCTCGACGGAGTAGCCCCCGAATTCGTCGGCCTCACCGGGCAGCGGACGCGGCAAGCCCGACGCCGGCCATAGCGCCGAGTGTGCGGGGTGCTCTAGGATGCCGCCCCAAATCCGCACTTGCCCGACGGCGTAAAGCCCTAACTCATGCTCGGCGCCTTGGTAGAGATGCCGAAGCATTCCCCACGGGCCACACGGTGGGTGGGCCACCACGGGCCACGGGCCCGCGTAGTTTCGCGCGTCGCGCTTCGCGTCCCACGGATCGACGCCGGCTAGCTTCGGGTACGGCCCCCGCGGATCGACGTAAAGCGCCGCGACGGTCACGGGCCCTTGGCGCCCCACTTCGGTGGGGTTGGATTTCCCGATCAAATTTTTGCCCCCCTCGCCCCAACTATTTTTGAAAAACCCCGAAAACCCCTATCGGTAACGAGTTAACCCCCTGGATTCGACCGGAACACACGCGACAC
>Ga0207428_10000557_pt1 | contig 44090 bp, 47 predicted proteins | sample RhiMethybrSRZTD1_FD_187600 | JGI IMG/M metagenome (GOLD analysis project Ga0207428, IMG submission 187600) | Populus rhizosphere microbial communities from Tennessee, USA - Rhizosphere MetaG P. TD hybrid SRZTD1 (SPAdes) (version 3) | ecosystem: Host-associated > Plants > Roots > Rhizosphere >...
GCTCCCGAGCCGGGTCGCCGACGCGTTTGCGGGGTTCGCGCAGGGACGCGCGACGGCGCTCGCCGCCGTGTGGAGCGCGAAGCCGACGCCGACCGCGTGAGCGACGGCCGCCCGCTCAGGATCATGCGGTTCGGCGCGGGCTCGCTCTCCGAGCTCGCCGAGGTGTGCGCCGAGGCCGGCATCGAGCGGCCGCTGCTCGTGGCGACGCGACGCGGTGCGTCGTCGATCGGGCCTCTGCCGGTCATCGGCGTCTACGACGGCGTCCAGCCGCACGTCCCCGTCGAGACGGTGCGCGAGGCGGCAGCGCAGGCCGTGGAGCTCGACGCCGACGGCCTCGTCGGCCTCGGCGGCGGCAGTGCGATGGACACATGCAAGGCTGCAGTGGCCGAGCTCGCGCAAACTGGACGCGAACCGCTGCCGCGGATCGTCGCCGTGCCGACGACGTACGCCGGCGCGGAGTGGACGCCGTACTACGGCATGCGCCTCGGGCCGGGGCGGAAGGGGGGCGGCTCCGACCCTCGCTCGACGCCCATCGCCGCGATCTACGACCCCGTGCTGACGCTCGGGCTTCCGCTCGAGGTGACCGTCGGGACGTCGATGAACGCGATGGCCCACTGCGCAGAGGCCTACTACCACCCAAGCGCTGCGCCGCGGGCGGCGCGACACGCCGACACGGGCGCCACCGCCATCGGCCACGCGCTGCCGATCGTCGTCGAGCGCCCCGACGGCATCTACGGGCGCTCACGGCTCCTCGAAGGCGCCCACCGGGCGGCGCTCGCGCTGGCGGAGTCCGGCGTCTGCCTCGCGCACGCGATGGCCCAGGGAATCGGAGGCCGCTACGGCGTGCCGCAGGGCTCGGCGAACGCCGTGTGCCTCCCCGTGGCGTTACGGTTCAACGCGGGGGCGGTGCCCGAGGCGGTCGAGCGGCTTGCGACGGCCCTGCAGACGGACGACGCCCCGGGTCGCATCGAGGCGCTGGCCGCGCTCGGCGGGTTCGGGCGGCTGCGCGACCTCGGCGTGCCGGAGCCCGGGCTCGAGGAGCTCGCCGCCCTGATCACTGCGAGGCCCGGCGCGAAGGCGAATCCGCGACCGGCGTCCGTCGAGGACGTCGCCCGGCTCCTCGAGGCCGTCTGGTAGCAAGCCTCTAGGCGAACTGCTCTCCCTCGTCGCGCCGATAGCCCCACCACGCGAGCGCGAAGAACACCACCATCCAGCCGAGGAGTGCGGCCACATGGTGCAGGGGCAGCGGGTGGTCTCCGGTCGAGACGGAGTCGAGCACCTCCGCCCAGCTCCGGGTGGGCGTGAGCTGCGAGGCAAGGTCGGCGCCTCTCGGAAGGTCGTCCGGCGGCCGGGTCCAGAGGAACCCGACGACGATCACGGGAATGATCACGATGTTGGCGATCGGCATCGCAGATCGCGGCGGCAACCAGTACCCGAGCGCGATCCCCGCGAGACCGAACGGCACGCTGCCGAGCAGCAACGCCAGGATCAGCGCCCCGAACCGCCAGGGGCCGAACCCCGCTCCGTACACGGACGCGCCGACCACGAGCACCACGACAACGGTCGCCACCGCGAACACGAGCGCGGCCAGGACTCGACCGGCGATGCGCGTGGCAGCGGCGGCGGGGAGGGTGCGCAGATAGGTCTCCCACGGCGTGATCCGGCCCATCGCGATCCCCACGCCGAACTGGAACAGCGAGACAGTGATCAGCGCGGTCGCGGCGAATCCCGCGACCATGCGCTCGGGCTCGTCGTCGACGACCTGGTGACCGAAGATCAGCATCAGCACGGCGGGCAACGCCAGCGTCGGGATCGAGTACGGCGTGTACCTGCCGTACTCGATCGTCCCCGCCTTCGCGTACGCGAGCGCCAGCCTCATCCGCCGGCGCCCCGGGTGAGCGTGACGAACGCGTCCTCCAGGCTGACCGGCGTCACCTCGAGCTCTCGGAACGAGACCCCGGAATGGACGAGAGCCGCGACGAACGCGTCAGCGTCCTCGACGTAGACGACGTGCCGGTCGACGCTCGACTCGACGGAGGCGACCCCTGGCAGGCGAGGCAGCTCCTCGGCCCGCACGGTGACCTTGGCGATGCCGGCGCGTGCCCGGACCTCCCCGACCGTTCCCTCGAGGAGGGTCCGGCCCCGCACCAGCAGCACGACGCGCGATGCGACCTCTTCGGCCTCCGCAAGCTGCTGTGTCGTGAGGAGCACCGCGCCGCCGCCGGCGGCGAACGCCCCGATGTCGCGGAGCAACGCTCGGCGCGCTGTCGCGTCCATACCGGCGGTCGGCTCGTCCAGGAACACCGTCCGGGGCTTCCCGGCGAGTGCGAGCGCCACCGCGAGACGCCGTTGCTGACCGCCCGAGAGCCCGAGTGCGACGCGCTCGGACAGCTCTGTGAGCTCGAAACGCGCGAGCACCGCCTCGGTCGGAGGCGCGTCCGGAAAGTGTGCGCACACGAAGTCCACTGCCTCGCGGACGCGAAGCGAGAGCGGGAAGCCGACGTCCTGGAGCACCACGCCCACGGTGCGTCTGGCCGCCGGGTCACGGGGATCGCGGCCGTGGAGCAGTGCCTGTCCCGAGTCGGGTCGTCGCAGACCGAGCAGCAGAGAGACGGCCGTCGACTTCCCGGCGCCGTTCGGGCCGAGCAGCGCCAGGACCTCGCCGGAGCGCAGCTCGAGATCGACCCCGTCGAGTGCGCGGACCGTCCCGAACGACTTCGAGACCGCTGCGAGGCTGGCGACGGTGGCAGGCACGGGGCGCTTCGCGGCCCGCGCGGGAGGTCGGACGGGCGGCTCCGACGATCGTACGAAGCTCGCCCTCCGCTCGCCATTGGCCGTTTCCGACATGTCCGAAACGGACAGGAGGCCGACTCCGACGAGCACGTTGTACGCCGCGTGCGCGCCGATCGCGGCCCCCAGCCGGCCGGTCGCGAGGTACGCGGCGCCGAACACCGCTCCGGTCCAGACGTGCTGGACCGCGCGGCGGCCCTGCCGACCGACGTGCCCCGCGGCGAACAGGAGCGTGCTGACCAGGAGCGCTCCGGCCCGGCCGATCGGCGCCACGAGAAACCCGAGCGCGACGGCACGCCACACGGCCTCCTCGTGGGCCGCTCTGACCGTCAAAGCAAGCGTGCGCGCGAGGAGCCGGGCGCGCGGAACGGTCGCGAGCGCCGCCGGCGAGATCCGCTTGCGGGCAAGCGTCGCGAACAGGATCACTCCCGCGCAGATCCCGAGCGGCACCGCGCTCGCGCCGTGATCGACCAGCGGGTCGATCTGTGGCGCGATCGCCAGGGCCAATCCCACCGTCGCGGCCCACCACGCGAGCCGCACGACCGTCACGAGCGCCTCGCTCCCACGGGAAGGAGGTAGAGCGACGCCTCGTACAGCCCGTCGATCCCGAGGAACGCGTCGACCCTCCGGTCGAAGAAGCCTCCCACCGGACAGGCGGCGAGATCGAGCGCGGTCGCGGTGAGCAGAAAGCTCTGCGCCACGTGCCCGGCCTCGAGCAGCGCGAAGCGATACGCCCGCGGGCCGTACTTGAAGCGCGAGCGCCAGAAGACCGCGGAGATCATCGCAACGGCCGCGCTCGGCACGAGCAGCTCGTCGTACGGGGTGAGGGATGCGAGCTCGTCGCCCGCGAGCGGACGGATGCGCTCGAGCACGACGCGAAGCGGATCGAAGTGGTAGAGCGCGGGCTCGAGCGCCTCGACGCGCTGTGCCGCGACGTACAGCTCCAGCGGGTACAGCGCGCCCGCCGACGGCGCGGCGCGGAGTGGCTGCGGCCCGAGCGCGCCGGTGACGCCGTAGCTCGCCCGGAGCAGCATCGAGAGCTGCGCGAGCGGAAGCGGTGTCTCCGCGTACCCGCGGGTGGAACGACGTGCCGCGACCAGCGCATCGAGCCGGGCGTCGGTCGGTGCCGCCTCGGGGAGTCGCACCGCCGGCAAGCCGGTTCGCCTGCGGACTGCGCGGGTCGCGCTCGCCTGGAGCTCGGGGCTGCCGGCGAGCAGCGCCCCTCCCAGCACGGACGTGTCCACGACGTCGGGGTAGAAGCGGGACGCCTCGTGGAACGCCTCGACCGGGTCGTCGTCGGCCGGCGGCTCGTCGCCGTACACCGCGGTGCCGAACATCAGGGTCTGCGGCGACGGGGTGCTCACGGGTACGGGTGTGGAAGCGGGTTGAGCTCGTCGTACGTCAAGGGCCGGTCGAGCAGGCCGGCCTCGAAGGCGGCCCGGTAGAGCCGCTCCCCTCCCCGGTACGGCGCGCCGCCGAAGACGTCCAGCGCGCAGAGCTGCGGAGTCACGACCCGGGCAACCTTCAGTCCGAGCTCGTCGACGTCGGGCGAGGTGACGTCGACGGCGTAGGCCGAGACCCCCTGCTCACCGAGACGGCGCACGATCTCCGCCACGATCTCGCCGGGTGTGCCGCCTGGAACCCGAGGGACGTCGGCCGTGCTGCGCTCGTCGCCGGAGGCCTCGAGGAACGCCAGCCCACCCGCCCGGTCGCGTGTCCCATGGAAGAGCGTGTGGTCCTCGAGCGTGCGGACGTCCTCGACGCGCTCGAGCGGCGCTGGCGTGGCGGCGAGCAGGCCGCGCAGCCAGCGATGGACGGCGAACGCCTCTGCGATCGAGGTTCTCCAGGCGTCGCCGATCCTCGGTGCACAGCCCGCCCCGATCCCGACCGCGGCGGGGTCGCCGTCCGCACCGTGCACGACTCCGATCGCCGCCGGGACACCGAAGAACGCGCCGACGTCGATCGCCGTGTACTCGAGCCCGGTCGACGCGAACGCCCGATCGTCGACAGCTCGAACCGTCGGGTCGTCGCGCCACGTGAGCTGCGGCGGCGAGAGCCGGTTCGCCCAGACGATCATCATCGCGTCCCGTTCGACGACCTCGAGCAATGCCGCGAGCACCGCCTCCGCCAGCGTCGGCCCGCAGGCGAGCCCGTTGCTCGTCGGGTAGCCGATCGGCGGCTCTGAGCGGGCATAGTGGAGGTAGACGAGCTGGGCGGGGAGGAACGCAGGTCGACCGTCGGCGAGCGAGAACCCCTTGACGAACGACAGTCGGGTCGATGGCGTGAACCGCGCGAACGGAAAGCCGGGGACATGCTGGCGCTCGTGGAAGAGCGCGAACGACTCGGGCGGCACGACGAGCGGCCCCAGCTCGGTCGCCGAGGTTGCTCTCGGCCTCTCGGGGACGAAGGTGGCGGAGTAGCGCTCGATCGCCTCGCCGATCGAGGCAGCGCGTGCGCGCCCTCCGTCGACGTGGGCCGAGCCCGCGTAGTCGACCGTGGCCGCGCCGGTTGTCCTCTCCGCGCTCGCGACGTGGCATGCGAACGCGTGCAGGCGCGCCTCGTCCGCAGCGACCATGATCGCGGGCGCGGTGCGCACGATGCCGACCAGGGGCGAGACGGCCTGCTCCAGCCTGTCCAGCGCGTCGGCGAGCGGCGTCGCCGGTGTCTCGAGCAGCTCAAGCATCGAGCTCCCGGAACCACGGGTTGGGCAGCGGCGACGCCACGCCGCACGCGGGACAGCGGGGCACGCGCAGGACCCGATGGCGCGTCGAGGCAAGAGTGCCCTGGAGCTCGAGCGCATGGAGGACGCCGGGGAGCGTCGGGTCGCGCGCGCCGAGCCAGCGAAGACAGATCAGCGCGGCCAGCCCGGCCGCGATCGCGCTCGCGGCGGCGGGCATGGGCGCTCGGACGGGCCGGCCGGCGAGCAGTGAGAAGTCCGGCTCGTAGCCGGAGGTCGCCCCACGCCGCAGGAGGTAGCAGGCGTGGCAGGCCGTCTGCCCGGGGACGTACAGCGGGCCGACCGCAGCGAAGCGGCCGTCGGTCGGAAGCAGGACGAGCCAGGGCGTCTCGTCACGCAGGCATTGCTCGTTCACGCTCGCAAGCTGCTCCATCTCCTCGGCCGCCGGCGCGGCGACGATCAGGTCGGCATGCCACCCGGACGAGCCCGCGGAGGCCCGACGCGTCGTTCCGGCACCGGCCGACCCGAGCAGGCGCGAGACCTCGGCCCCGGCCGGCGCCGAGCCGAGGATTGCCACCTGAGAGCTCGCCAGCGCTCCGGCCGCGGCGGCGGGCGTGGACGAGGAGACGGAGGCGACGTAGCACGCCGCGGCGTCGTCGACTGCGGGCCCGTCGACGAGCAGTCCGTGGTCGTCGAGGAGGGCAAGCGCCTTCGCGACCGGCGCCTCGGCCGCCCCGCCGAGGATCTCCACGATCTCCCTCACCGTATGCGCGCCGTCGAGGAGGGGCAGCAGAGCGGGTAGGAGGGCGCGCACGGCGCGTCCCTCGAGCTCGACGACGTGCCCGGCGTGCTCGAACAGCAATCGGCCGCGATCCTCGACGGCGCGCCACCAGGGGGCGAGGAGGGGTTGCCGCTCGGGCTCGCCGGTCGCGTGGCGCGGATCCGCCTGCTCCGCCGTGGCGCTCACCAGCAGATCTGGGAACAGCAGCAGCAGAGGACGAGGTTGCAGCAGCCGCCGCAACAGCTTCCGCCGGGGTCGTTGGCGGCATAGAGCGCGCCGCCGTAGCCCTTGGCGGTCGCCTCCAGGTCGAGCAGCTCCTCGGTGAGCTCGGTGAACATGACTCTCCTCCTCGTTCTCTTCTTTGACAACGACCTCACGGTACGGGAGGAGTCAGCGGTCCCGCAAGGGTGCTCCGTGCCGGTTCTGTGCCGATTCGTCCACAGGCACGGCGGCGTGGCGAGTTTGACCGTCGCTCCTCTCTCGCCGATCATTCGCGGATGGGCGAGTACGCGCTGATCACCGCGGCAGTCGCGTCGCTCGCGGTCTCGATCGCGACGATCCCGGAGGGGAAGCTCGCCGCGCGCCTGCCGACCACTGCCGCCAAGGCGCAGGCACTGGTCGCGCGCGATGCGCGGGCCCACGACGTCCCGGGAGCGGAGGCGAAGAAGGTGCTGGCGCGCGCCCCCTACGGGCGGGCGCCGCTCCGGTACCTGTACGCGACCGGCTGGCTCGGCGGCATGAAGAATCAGGCGTCCTGCCTCTTTGCGAGGACGACGCCCGCGACGACGGCCGCTCGGGTGACGAAGGCGATTCGCGGGAACCGCACGCTCCGCGACCGTCTCGCGCGCATGCACGTGACCGCCGCGCAGGCGGCGAGCGCGATCGTGCGCGGCACGGCGTCCGCCTGCTAGAGGCGGCTAGGCCCGGTGGTGCGCGGCCGGGTTCGTCGCGGCGACGACGCGCCGGAGGCTGACCAGCCCGACGACTCCGCCGGTCTCGTCGACGATCGGCAGGTGCCGGAAGTTGTGCTCGAGCATCACCCGCGCCGCCTCCTCGACGTCCATCTCCGCCGACGCGGTGAGCGGGTCCTCGGTCATCCACTCGCGGACGCGCGCATCGCTCGTGTGGACGCGGGCCGCCATCGCCTTCAGCATGTCGCGCTCGGTGAGGATCCCGATCAAGCGGCCGTAGTCCTTCACCACGACGGCGCCGACGTTGACGGCGCTCATCCGCTCGGCCACCTCGCCGAGCGTGTCCTCCGGGGCGACGTCGATCACCTCGGTGCGCATGACGTCTGCGAGCGTTGGCATGGCGGGAGTCTACCCGCCCCTCCTCGAATAAGCAGAGCTAATTCGGCCGATAAATGGTAGGGCCCGAGTTCGCTAGCATGGCCTGCGTGTCGCACGCGCCGGCCATCGACGTGCTCGTGATCGGCAGCGGCGCCGCCGGGCTCGCGGCGGCGGTGTCGGCGGAGCGCGCGGGCGGTCGAGTCGCGCTCGCGACGAAGACGACGCTCCAGGCGAACAACTCCTCCAAGGCGCAGGGCGGCATCCAGGCGGCATACGGGGACGACGACTCGCCCGAGCAGCACGCCGAGGACGTGCTCCGCTCCTCCCACGGGACCGCCGACCCGGCCCTCGTCGAGGTCCTGACGTCCGAGGCACGCTCTGCGATCTCCTGGCTCGAAGAGCTGGGCTGCGGGTTCACCAGGGAGAACGGCGGCTACCGCCTCGCCCGCTGCGGCGGAGCCACGCGGAAGCGGCTGCTCCAGGTCGGCGACCGGACGGGCCATGCGATCACGAAGACGCTTCGGGAGCAGCAGGAGGCGGGAGAGGCAGAGACGCTCGCACACCACCGGCTCGAGTCGCTGGAGCCGGATGGCGCCGGATGGCGCGCGACGTTCACGACGCCGGACGGGACGAGCGCCGTCTCGGCAGGCGCGGTCGTGCTCGCCTCGGGCGGGCGCTGCTACGCGGAGGCCGGTCGCCGCGGGGAGCTCTCCACGAACCATCCCAATGCGACGGGCGAGACAACGCGGATCGCACTCGACGCCGGGGCGGAGGCGCGCGACCTCGACGCCCTCCAGTACCACCCGAACGGCGGCGCCTGGCCGCCGACGATGCAGGGGTACTCGATCCCGGAGACCACGCGGTCCTACGGCGCGGTGCTGCTCAACAGCGAGGGCGAGGAGTTCACCGACTCGCTCGGGCCCCGCGACGAGGTCTCGCAGGCGATCTTCGACGAGGTAGAGGCGGGTCGCGGGGTCACGACCGAGGACGGGCGCCCCGCGGTCTGGCTGGACACGACCCGTATCCCGCCCGCCGACGCGGACGTGTCGCTGCCGTACATGCTGCGGCGCTACCGGGGCGCGGGGATCGACCCGCTCGCCGAGCGGATCCTCACCTACCCCGTGCTCCACTACCAGAACGGCGGCCTCGTGATCGACACGCGGGGCGAGACGACGCTCGAGGGCGTCTTCGCCTGCGGCGAGATCGCCGGCGGGACGCACGGGCGGAACCGCATGATGGGCAACAGCCTCCTCGAGTGCGTCGTGTTCGGCCGTCGTGCAGGGAAGGCCGCAGCCGAGACGGCGGGAAGCTGAGAGCCATGCTGACCACGATCGTCGACCTCGACGAAGCAGTCCTCGAGGCTGCCGCCCACCTCTATGTGTGGGCGCTGAAGGACATTCCGCAGGACCTGCGCGACGCGCTCACCGCTGCCCGTGAGCGCGAGACGTCCGTGACCGGTATCCGTGTCCTAGAGACGATCCAGCGGAACGTCGAGATCGCGGACGAGCAGGACAACCTCGTCTGCCAGGACACCGGGATCGCGGTCTACTACTGCCGCGTCGGGGAGCACTTCCCGCTCCACCCGGCGCGGATCCAGGCGGCGCTCAAGGCGGGCACGGAGCGCGCGACGGTCGAGCACCCGCTCCGCTCGAACACGGTGCACACGCTGACGCGCGAGAACACGGGCGCGAACGTCGGCTACCGCGTGCCCATCCTCCACTGGGACTTCGTGCCCGACTGGGACGGGCTCGACGTGAAGTGCGTGCCCAAGGGGTCCGGCTCCGAGAACATGACCTTCCTGAAGATGCTCGTCCCCGCCGACGGCGTGGCGGGGATCAAGCGGTTCGTCCTCGACTCGATCGTCGGCGCGGGCGGCAAGCCGTGCCCGCCGGGGATCGTCGGGATCGGGCTCGGCGGCTCGGCGGACTATGCGATGCACCTCGCGAAGGAGGCGATCGCGCGGCCCGTCGGGTCGCGGAACCCCGACCCGCTCGTGGCGCAGCTCGAGGACGAGCTGTACGAGCTGCTCAACGAGACCGGCATCGGGCCGATGGGGCTCGGCGGCGACGTGACCGTCCTCCAGTGCCACATCGAGCACGCCGACACCCACATGACCCTCAACCCGGTGGCGGTCAACTACCAGTGCTGGGCGGCGCGGCGCGCGTCGGCTCACATCGCCGCCGACGGCACCGTCGAGCTCGACCGGGAGGCGTGAGATGGGAAGGGCGCACCGGCAAGAGCCGACCGCACCTGGGAACGACGCGGCGCATCAGCTGCGGCCGCCTGTGGACGAGATGTTTCCAAATCGGCACGAAGCAACGGTGGTGGCGGCCGTAGAATCGCCGTCGAGGGCGGCGGGAGGCTCCCCCACCCTGGGTGGGGGTATGGGCTCGCATTCCCGAGTCGACATGGCCGGGCCGGACGTCTCGGCGCACGAGGCCGTCGGTGCCGCCGGAGGACGCCTCTGATGGCGACACACGAGGTCACGTTCCCGATCACGGACGCGAGGGAGATCGAGAAGCTCCGCGCGGGTGACGAGGTGACCGTGCAGGGCCATGTCATCGGGATCCGCGACCGCACGCAGATCCGGATCTTCGATCAGGGCATGGAGCCGCCGATGGACCTGAGCGGCGCGTTTCTCCTGCATACCGCGCCGAACGTCCGCAAGCTCGGCCCCGGACGCTACGAGAAGATCTGCATCGGCACCACGACGAGCGCGCGGATGGTGCGCTTCACGGAGGGCCTCGGCGCGCAGTACGGCGTGCGCGCGATCTGCGGCAAGGGCGGGTTTCCCGACGAGGCGATCGAGCCGATGCGGCGGCTCGGGATGGTCTACTTCGCGATCGTCGGCGGAGCGGCGGCGCTCGAGACGACACAGATCGAGGAGATCGAGGAGGTCGCCTGGGAGGAGCTGATGCCCGAGTGCCTCTGGAAGTTCCGCGTGAAGGACTTCGGCCCCCTGATCGTCGGCATCGACGCGTACGGCAACTCGCTGTACCGCGAGGTGCAAGACCGCGCCAAGACAAAGCTGGAGGAGCTCTATGCCCGAATTCAATGACGGCTTCCTCGGCCTCCCTGCACGACCCGGCAAGCCCCGCGAGGTCGGGATCACGCACGTCATGGACAAGGGCCTCAATCTGCGCGACATCGAGGGCCTGTTCGACACCGGGGGGCAGTTCGTCGACATCGTCAAGTTCGGCTGGGGGACCAGCTACGTCACGAACAACCTCGAGAAGAAGATCGCGCTCTACCGGTCGTTCGAGACGCCGGTCGTCTGCGGTGGGACGCTGTTCGAGGCGGTCTATGGACGCGATCGGCTCGACGAGTTCAAGCAGTGGCTCTCCGAGCACCGGTTCTCGCACGTGGAGATCTCCGACGGCACCATCGAGATCCCGCGCGAGCGGAAGCTCGAGCTGATCGCCGACTTCTCGCGCGACTTCACGGTGCTCTCCGAGGTCGGCTCGAAGGACTCCGGCGTGGTCTACGCGCCGTACCAATGGGTCGCCTGGATCAAGGAGGAGCTGGCGGCCGGCGCCTGGAAGGTGATCACCGAGGGCCGTGAGGGCGGCACCTCCGGGATCTTCCGCTCCGACGGCGACATGCGGACGGGGTTGATCGACGAGATCGCCCACGAGGTCTCGGTCGACGACGTCTTGTTCGAGGCGCCGACGAAGGAGTCGCAGGCCTGGTTCGTGAAGCACTTCGGCCCGAACGTGAACCTCGGGAACATCCCGCCCGACGAGGTGATCGCGCTGGAGACCCTGCGGCTCGGCCTGCGCGGCGACACCCTCGTCGAGGTGCTGCTCGCCGCGCCGGACCATGAGGAAGACCCGGCTCCCCTGCCGTAGGCGTCCATGGACTGGAAGCTCTCCCTCGCGGGGCTCCTGATCGGCCTCCTGGTCGGCGTCACGGGAATGGGTGGCGGCTCGCTGATGACGCCGCTTCTCGTCCTCGTCTTCGGGTTCAAGCCGTCGATCGCGATCGGCACCGACATCGTGCACGGGGCGATCTTCAAGTCCTTCGGCGCCGTCCAGCACCGCAGGATGGGTCACGTCCACGCACGTCTGACGATGTGGATGCTGCTCGGCTCCGCGCCGTTCTCGCTGCTCGGCGTCGCGGTCTCCTGGTGGCTCAAGCGCGAGTACGGGGAGGGCTACGAGGACGCCGCCAAGGCGGTCCTCGGCATCGCTCTCGTCGTCTGCGGGATCGGGTTCCTCGTCAAGGCGTACCTCCACTCGACTCCCGAGGACAAGCCGTTCATCCTCCAGCGGCGGGACCGGGTGATCGCGGTCGCGACCGGAGTGGTCGGCGGGTTCGTCGTCGGGCTCACATCCGTGGGGAGCGGCACGCTGTTCGGCCTCGTGATGCTGATCGCGTTCCCGCTCACCGCGGTCAAGATCGTCGGCACCGACATCTTCCACGCGGCGCTCTTGCTCGCGATCGCGGGCGCGGGCCAGCTCGTCGCGGGCCACGTCGACCTCGGTGCGACCGGATGGCTGTTGATCGGCTCGGTGCCCGGCGTGCTGATCGGCGGCCGGCTCACGCTGAGGCTCCCCGACCGGGCGCTCCGGGTCGCCCTCGCGGCGACGCTGACGCTCTCTGGCGTGAAGCTCCTCGACCCGCCGGGCTCCGATCTGATCGTCCTCGCAGGTGCCCTGCTCGCCGCCGGCGTGGCGTTCGTGTACGCCGCGCGGTGGCTCGCCGGCCGCAGCGCCGCCTCGGCGCCGGACGTCTCCTAGAGCCTCTAGCTCCCTAGACTGCGGCGGTGCCCGGCGCCGGACCGCCAGTGATCGTGCTCGGCGTGCGCCGCTCCGGGACGACTCTCCTCCGCGTGATGCTCGACCGGAACCGCGCGCTCGCGATCCCGGACGAGTCGTACTTCGTGCCGCAGCTGGCGCAGCGGCACCCGACCCCGGTCGACCCCTCGGCGTTTCTCGGCGACCTCCGCCGGCTGCCGACGCTGGTCGAGTGGCAGCTCTCGCCGGACGCCGTCTCGGCGCGCCTCCGCGCCGGCATGACGAGCGGTGAGGCGATCGGTGCGGTCTTCGCGGCGTACGCAGCGGGGCATGGGAAGGAACGCTGGGGCGACAAGACGCCGCTCTACATGCAGCACCTGGGCCTCCTAGAGCGGCTCTTCCCCGACGCCCGGTACGTCCACCTGATCCGCGACGGGCGCGATGCCGCACTGTCGTTCCTCTCCGTGCCGCGCGGCCTGATGACCGAAGGGTGGGGCCATCCGCGCGACGTCAGGGGCTTCGCGTGCCAGTGGGAGAGCGAGATTCGCGCCGCCCGCAGCCTCGGCTCGCGGCTCGGCCCCGATCGCTATCTGGAGCTTCGCTACGAGCGGCTGGTCGCCGAGCCGGAGGCGATCGTGCGTCGTGCCTGCGCGTTTGCGGGGCTCGAGTTCGACGCTGCGATGCTCGACTACGTCGGCCGCACCGATTCGGGGCGAAAGGAGCACCAGCAGCGGCTCAACGAGCCGCCGCGCCGGGGCGTCCGCGACTGGCGGGCGGAGATGGCGCCGAGCGACCGCCGCGCCTTCGAGGACGTCGCGGGAGCGCTGCTCGACGCGCTCGGCTACGAGGTCGAGCGGAAGGGGAGCGCTCGGCTCAGGGTTGCCTCGTATCGAGCGCGCACGGCTGCCTGGCGGGGCGTCGGCGCGCTCGTCCAGCGCTCGCCACTATGGTCGCGCCGCCACCCGGTGCTCCAGCAGCCCGGTGCCTGACACCGCATTGCCACTGTCGACGATGTGAGCCCTGTTCTCCCGCCTGTTTTCACGCTGCGGCGAGCGAAGCCCATCACGGCGCGGTCGGCCTTGTGCACGGATTGGCACAACGGCGGCGTCAGGGCTTGCGGGTCTGTCGCGCCGCGCTTGGTGCGAGCTTCGGCGTCGTACGCGTCGAGCCGTTCGCCGTTCGGCCGGGGCGAGGCCCGTCCTTCCCTCGGAAGGCGACGAGCATGCCGTTCAGCGAGAAGTAGTACGCGCGCTCGGTCGCGATCCCCGGGGAGTACTTGCCGAGCCCGTAGTGCCAGACGATCTTCCCGTCGGAGGCGCGTGCAGCGTACGTCTCCGTCTCGAGCGTCGAGAAGAACACGAGGTCACCGACCACAACCGGCGGGCCGAGGATGCGGCCGCCGACATGGGCGCGCCAGAGGAGCTTGCCGTCCGTCTTGCGGTAGGCGCGCAGGCCGCCGTTGAAGTCGCCGACGAAGATCCGGTCGGTGCCGACCGCCGGTGTGGAATAGCCGAGCGAGTTCACGCTGTCCGTCCAGATGACGTTGCCGCTGGTCGCGTTCAACGCGACGATCTTCCCCGAGCGGGCGATCGTGTAGAGGCGCTGGCCGTCCGTCGAGGGGCTTGCGTAGAAGCTCTCGTACCGGAACGCGTCCCGCTTCACGTAGGTGCTCCAGAGCTTCTCGCCGTTGCGCTGACGGAGACAGAAGATCGATCCCGCGTACGTGGTGATGCAGATGCGGCCGTCGGCCAGCGACGGGCTCGCGTTGATCCGCCCGCCCGTGTCGAACGCCCAGCGGACGTGACCCGTGTCGACGTCGACCGCGAACAGGCGCCCGTCCGTGGCACCGAAGTAGGCGGTGTCGCCGGCGACAGCGGCCGACGACTCGACCTTCGCGTTCGTCTGGAGCTGCCACACGACCTTCCCGCTCTTCCGCGTCAGCGCCGTGACGGTGCCGTCCTTCGAGGAGACGATCAGCTTGTCGCCGGCGATCGCGGGGGTCGACGGCTTCGGCGCGTCGCTCAGCTTGCGCCACAGGACCTTGCCCGTCGCGGCCTCGATCGCCCAGGTGTCGCCCTTGAACGTGTTCACGTAGAGGACGCCGTCGCAGTAGCTCGCGGGGTACTCGACGTATCCCTTGAGCCCACGCGCCCAGATCGGCTTCCGCGCCGGGACGCCCAGATCGATCCCCGGGCGCGCGAGCGTCCGCCTCGGGCCGCCTCCGAACATGTTCCAGCAGCGACGGTCGACCGGCTCGGTCTTGGGCGGCGGCGGCTTCGGAGGCTTGGGAGTCGTCTGGGCGGCGGTCGTCGTCGGCGTCACGACGGTCACGTCGGTGACGTTCGTCTCGAGCGTGCCGCTCGGCGGATGTCGCGTGAGCAGCACGGCAATCCCCGTGCCGAGCACGAGGAGAACCACAGCGGCGAGGATGAGCAGGAGTCGGCGGCGCATGCGTGGTCGGCTCCTCCGGGCCGACCCCCAGTGTGCCTACGACCCCGGACCGGCGACCGCACGTCTCTACAATCGCGGCGGTGGCCAGGTTCGCCCCCGCTGCGCTCGTCGCGGCCCTCCTCGTCGCGACCTCGGGCGCCTTCGTCGTCACCGAGAAGCTCAAGCTGACCCGCAACCCGATCGTCGGGCCGCGGGTCGACAAGCTCTTCTCGCCGGTGTGCGACTGCGCGACCGACACCGCCTCGATCACGTTTCGCCTTCGAAAGCCCGACCACGTGACGGTCGAGATGATCGACGCGCACGGCGACGTCGTCCGCGAGCTCGCGCGCAGGCGGCCGCAGGGGCGCACGGCGGTCTCGTACGTCTGGGACGGGCGTGACAGCGACGGGCGGGTGGTCGAGGAGGGGTCGTACCGGCCGCGGGTCCACCTCGACCAGGCGAGACGGACGATCGTGATGCCGAACCCCATCCGTGTCGACGTGACCCCGCCGCGCGTCCTGAGCTTCACGGCGCGGCCGCTCGTGATCTCCCCGGACGGGGACGGGCGCGCGGACCGTGCGCGCATCACGTATGGCGTGAGCGAGCGCGCAGTGGTCGAGCTGTACGTCGACGGCACTCGGGCGATCCGCAAGCTCGGCACCCGTCCGCGGGGCACGATGAGCTGGGCCGGCGTCGCAGGCGGCGAGCCGCTGCCCCAGGGCGTCTACACGCTGCGGCTCGTCGCCCGCGACGTCGCCGGCAACCTCGGCCGGCGCTCTGGGTCGCGGACCGTGCGCATCCGCTTCCTCTCCCTCGGCCGGGATCGCGTCGTGACGACCCCGGGCGGCCGCTTCGCGATTCTCGCGCTCTCGCAGGCGCGCCGGCTCGAGTGGAGCCTGGGCGGCCGCTCGGGCACCGCGCGCCCGGGCACGCTGAGGCTCCGCGCGCCGTTGCGGCCCGGGCGTCACACGCTCCGGGTCGAGGCCAACGGCCACGTGGCGCGCGCCGCCGTCCTCGTGCATGAGCCGACCGCGCCGTGAGCGTCGCAGCGCAGGCGGCGTCGATCCTCGGCGCGTGCGGCCTCGTGACGCTCCTGCTCGCGCCCGGGCGCTGGCAGCGCCTCGCCGGGCTCTGTGCCTGGGGTGTGGGCCTCGGAGTGCTCGGCGTCTACCTGCTCCCCGACCTGAGCACGTCGCGCGCCGTCGCGGGCGCCGTCGGCGGGCTCGTCGCCGCGGTCGCCCTCGCGTTGGCGCTCGACCGGTGGCCGTACCTCCTCGCGTTCGCGACGCTCGCCTGCATCCCCTTGCGGATCCCGGTCGACATCGGCAGCGACACGGTGAATCTGCTCCTCCCCCTCTATGCGGCGCTCGGCGGTCTCGCCCTGGCGACCGCCTGGTCGCTGGTGAACGGCGACACCCGCTCGCGCGAGCTCGGCCCGCTCGCGCTGCCGCTTGCCGCCTTCGTCGGCTGGACGGGGCTGTCGATGCTGTGGACGGGGGACGTCCGGCGTGGGGCCGTCTTCCTCGCCGCGTTCGTGCTGCCCTTCGGCCTTCTCGCGGTCGGGTTCGCGCGGCTGCCGTGGCGCGGCCGCTGGCTGACCTGGCTCTGGGGAGGTCTCGTCGCGACCGCGCTCCTGTACGCGCTCGTGGGCGGCTACCAGTGGCTCACGCGCGACGTGTTCTGGAACCCGAGCGTGAAGGTCTTCAATGCCTACGCGCCGTTCTTCCGGGTCAACTCGGTGTTCTGGGACCCGTCGGTGTACGGGCGGTACCTCACCGTCGCGGTGCTCGCCTCGCTCGCCGGGATCCTCCTGGGCGGGGTGCGCGGCTGGCGCGTCGCGAGCCTCTACGCGGTCGTCGTCGCGACCTGGCTCGGCCTGCTGATCTCGTTCTCCCAGTCGAGCTTCATCGCGCTCGCCGCGGGAACCGTCGCCGCGGCTGCGGTGGTCTGGGGCAGCCGCGCGCTCGTCGCGCTCGTCGCGCTCGGCCTGATCACGTGCGCGGTGCTGTTCGCGGTGCCGCAGCTACGGGGCGACATCGTCGGCAAGTCTCGCTCCGGCGTCAACCGGATCACCTCGGGCCGCGCGAACCTCGTCGGCCAGGGGGTGCGGATCGCACTCCACCATCCCGTCGGCGGGGTCGGCGTCGGCGGGTTCTCGCGCGAGTATGCGCGCCGGCAGGGGATCACCGGCAAGGACCCGAAGCGGGTCGCCTCGCACACGATGCCGGTGACGGTCGCGGCCGAGGGGGGCATCGTGGGGCTCGCGCTCGTCGTCTGGCTCGTCGCGGCCGCGCTGCTCGCGACGCTGCGCGGTCTCGGCCACGGCTTCACGTCGCGCGTCGCCCTCGCGACGGGGGTCGTGCTGTTCGCGATCGCGGTCCACAGCCTCTTCTACGCGGACTTCTTCGAGGATCCGATGACCTGGGCCTTGCTCGGGCTCGTCGGGTTGAGCGCGCGGGTGCCGAAGAAGCCACCGGCCGCACAGACGGGCCCGGCGCCGCCGCCTGCGACGCCGACCGTCCCCGAGCCGCCCCGCCCCGAGCACGTCGAGGCTTAGACTCGCGCCGTGCTCACAGGTGTCGAACGGGCGCTCGTGCTCGCGCCGCACACGGACGACGGGGAGTTCGGCTGCGGCGGGACCATGGCGAGGCTCGTGGAAGCGGGCTGCGACGTGCGCTACGTCGCGTTCTCCATCGCGACGCGCTCGCTGCCGGAGGGGTTCGCCCCCGACACGCTCGCCCGCGAGGTACGTGAGGCGACGGCCGAGCTGGGCATTCCCGACGCGAACCTCACCGTCCACGACTTCGACGTGCGGACGTTCCCCTCGCGGCGCCAGGAGATCCTCGAGCTCCTTGTCGGGCTCTGGGAGGAATGGCGGCCGAACGTCGTGTTCCAGCCCTCGCATCACGACGTCCACCAGGACCACCAGACGATCGCGCAGGAAGGACTGCGCGCCTTCAAACGGACGACGATCCTCGGCTACGAGATCCCCTGGAACAACTTCGACTTCTCGTACGGCGCGTACGTCTCGCTGGAGCGCCGCCACGTCGAGCGCAAGGTCGCGGCCGTCCGTCGCTACGCGTCACAGCAGCACCGCCGCTACGCCGACGAGGAGTACGTCTGGAACCTCGCCCGCGTGCACGGCACGAACGTCAACCGCGACTACGCCGAGGTGTTCCAGGTCTACCGCATCGTCGCCTGACGCGGCGTCTAGCCTGAACGGATGCGGACGGGGACGATCGGGGCGGCGCTGTGCGTCCTCGGGGGGCTTTGCATGATCGCCGGGGTCGCCGTCGACCTCGACTCGACGTCCGCGAAGGTCTTCATCGCCGTCGCCGCCTGCCTGTTCGTCCCGGGCGCGCTCCTCACGTACGTCTGGATGCGCTCGCGCATCCCGCCGCAATGAGCCGAGGCACGTTCTTCGTCGCAGCGCTCGTCGCGGCCCTCGCCGTTGTGCCTGGAAGGGCCGACGCGGCCGCGCCGGTCGTGGTCGTCGACCCCGGGCACGACCGGCTCGCGAACCTCAGCACCGAGCCGAACGGGCCGGGCTCCGCGACCCGCAAGATCTACGACGGAGGCGGGACGCACGGCGTCGTCACCGGGATCGCGGAGCCGGACCTCACGCTCGCGGTGTCGTTGCGGCTGCGCGCGCTGCTTCAGCGGGCGGGGGTGAAGGTCGTGATGACGAGGACGCGCACCTCCGGCGAGAGCATGGGGAACGTCGCCCGCGCGAGGATCGCAAACCGCGCGCACGCGAGGCTCTTCCTCCGCGTCCATGCGGACGGCTCCGCGTCGAGCGACGCGCGCGGCACGCACACGCTCACGCCCGCCCTGCGACCGGGGTGGACGGACGACGTGTACGCGCAGAGTCACCGCGCCGCGCGGCTCGTCCAGGTCGAGCTCGTGCGGGCGCTCGGCTTCCCTGATCGCGGGATCCAGGAGCGCTCGGACTACACGGGCTTCAACTGGGCCGACGTGCCCGTGATCCTGGTCGAGCTCGGCTTCATGACGAACCCGACCGAAGACCGCGCGCTCGCGCGGACCGCCGTGCGGGAGCGTGCGGCGCTGGGGCTCTGCCGCGGGACGCTGCGCTTCCTCGGGATGCCGCCCGGGCGCTGCTCGGTCTAGAGCCAGAGGATCAGCGCCGCGAGCGCCCTGCAGCGCTGCTCGGACAGCAGCGAGGTCGGATCCTCGTCGAGCAGGAGGACGAGGACGCTCTCGCTGTCGTGCTCGCTCATGCCCGGTCCGCGACGCCCTCGACACCCGCCGTCTCGGCGCAGTGGGCGCAGCAGAACACCGAGCCGTCCCCCTCGATCCCGTGCCCGATCACGCGGCAGCCGCAGTGGCCGCACACGGGCGCCAGCGCGTGGATCGCGCACTCGAAGCTGTCGAACACGTACGTCCCGCCGAGATAGCCGATCTCGAGCGGCTTGTCGTAGTCGTTCCCGCAGACGTCGCAGATCATCGCGTCGTCCCCTTTCGTCCGGCGGTCCTCGTCGGGAATCGCCCCGGACGGACGGGTTCCAAACACGGGCGGCCCAACCGGCGAGATTTAGCCATCTCTAACAATCTGGACTAGGATTTAGATATGCCTAAACTCACCCGGAGGCGGCTGCTCTGCGCGACGGCGCCGCTCGCCGCGGCGCCGCTCGCCGTGAAGCTCGCCCTCGACGGCAGCCCCGCCGAGGCAGCCCCGCACGCGGCTCACGACCATGCCGCGCACCGGTCGATGTCCTCCCATCTCGGAAACGCGGCGATGGGGCACGCGGCGATGATCGGCGAGGGCGCGCCCGCGGTCGGCGGCCCGAACGACCTCGACGAGCTCCTCTACCCACCGCCTCCGCGCGCACATGCGGCCGGCCGTGTCCGCGACTACACCCTCGTGGCGACCGACGAGGAGCTCGAGATCGCACCCGGCGTGTTCTTCCCTGCCTGGACGTACAACGGGACGGTCCCTGGGCCAGTGATCCGAGCGACCGAGGACGACCTCCTCCGCGTGCGCTTCGTCAACGCGGGCGTCCACCCGCACACGATCCACTTCCACGGCATCCACCCGACCGACATGGACGGCGTCTTCGAGATCGTCGGCGCGGGGGAGGAGCTGACGTACGAGTTCCCAGCTCGCCCCGCCGGCTTCCACCTCTACCACTGCCACGCGACGCCGCTCAAGAAGCACATCCACAAGGGCCTCTACGGCGCGTTCATCGTCGATCCGAAGGTGCCGCGCGAGCCTGCGCGCGAGCTCGTGCTCGTGATGAACGGCTACGACACGGACGGTGACGGCGAGAACAACTTCTACACGGTCAACGGCCGGAGCTTCTACTACGCGCGGTACCCGATCCGCGTCCGTCGCGGCGAGCTCGTCCGCGTGTACCTCGCGAACCTCACCGAGTTCGACCTGATCAACTCGTTCCACCTCCACGCGGAGTTCTTCCGCTACCAGCCGACCGGCACGGGCGAGCACTGGGAGTACACGGACACCGTGATGCAGTGCCAGGGCCAGCGCGGCGTGCTCGAGATCCGCTTCGCCCACGCGGGGACGTTCATGTTCCACGCGCACCAGTCGGAGTTCACCGAGCTCGGCTGGATGGGCTACTTCCAGGTGGAGGAGTAGTGGAGGCACCGACTGCGCTCGGCACTGTCGGGTGGCGAGCGTGGGCACTCGTGCCGGTGGTGCTGCTCGCCCTCTGTGTCGCGCTCGTCGTCTCGCAGGGGGACCGCGTGGTCGAGCTGGTCGGCGGGAAGCCGCCGCCGGCCGACGAGTTCGACGTCCGCCGCGTCCAGCTGCGGCCCGGGGAGATCCGCGTCCAGGTGCGGAACCCGCAGCGTGACGATCTCACGATCGCGTCGGTCACCGTCGACGACGCGATCGTCCCGTTCTCGCTCGACGGGCCGGCGACGCTCGGCCGGCTCCGCTCGAGCACGATCGTCGTGCCCTACGACTGGGTCGAGGGGGAGCCGCTCGCGATCGGCGTCACCAGCTCCACGGGGATCCAGACGACGCACGCGATCGCCGCGGCCGTGGAGACCCCGGTCGCGAGCGCCCGCGGCTTCCTCGGCTACGCCGCGATCGGGTTGCTCGTCGGCGTCGTGCCGGTCGCGCTCGGCCTCATGTGGCTGCCCTCGCTGCGGCGCGTCGGCGCGCAGTGGCTCGCGGCGTTCATGGCGCTGACCGCCGGGCTCCTCACGTTCCTCGGCGTCGAGGCGCTGGCGGAGGCGCTGGAGCTGCAGGCGGCGGTCCCCTCGGCGCTCGGCGGGCCGGGCATCGTGCTGCTCGGCCTGGCGGCGAGCGCGCTCGGGATGACGTTCCTCTCGGCCCGTCTGTCGGGTGGACGTGTCGGTGCAACCGGTCTCGCGCTCGCGTTGCTCGTCGCGATCGGGATCGGCGTGCACAACCTCGGCGAGGGCCTCGCGATCGGCACGTCCTTCGCCACCGGCGAGCTCCAGCTCGGCGCGTTCCTCGTCGTCGGGTTCATGGTGCACAACGTCACCGAGGGGCTCGGGATCGCCGCGCCTGCGACGCGGGCGCGCGTGAGGCTCTGGCAGCTCGCCGGACTCGCGCTGATCGCGGGCGCGCCCGCGATCCTCGGCACCTGGATCGGCGGCTATGCCTCGAGCGACGTCCTCTCTCCGCTCTTCTTCGCGATCGCGGCGGGCGCCGCCCTGCAGGTCGTCGTGGAGGTCGCGCGGTACGTCGCACGCACCGCGCCCGGCGGCCTACGCTCCGGCTGGGCGATGGGTGGCTATCTCGTAGGGATCGCGGCGATGTGGGCGACCGGGCTGCTGGCCGGGTAGTGGAACCCGAGCCCGTCCGCCGGGACCGCACTGACGCACCGACGAGACAGCCCCACGACCGCGCGGCGCCGGTCCATCCGCTCGACGACGTCCTCCCGGGCGAGGCGCGGGTCTTCGAGGCGGCCCAGGAGTCGCTGACAGGCGCACGGCGCGGCGCGCGTGGCCTGTGGCCGTTCCTCGGCCCCGCGTTCGTCGCCTCGGTCGCGTACGTCGACCCGGGCAACTTCGCGACGAACATGGCCGGCGGGGCGACGTTCGGCTACCTGCTGCTCTGGGTGATCCTCGTGGCGAACCTCATGGGGATGGTGATCCAGTCGCTCAGCGCGAAGCTCGGGATCGCCACCGGGATGAACCTCCCCGAGGTGTGCCGCGAGCGCTTTCCGCGCACGGTCAGCTTCCTGCTCTGGATCCAGGCGGAGATCATCGCGATGGCGACGGACCTCGCCGAGTTCATCGGCGCCGCGATCGGGCTGAACATCCTCTTCGGGATCCCGCTCTTCCCCGCCGCCCTCGTCACGAGCGCCGCGGCGTTCGCGATCCTCGCGCTCCAGGCACGCGGCTTCCGCCGTCTCGAGGCCGTGATCGCGGTGTTCATCGGCGTGATCGTGGTCGCGTTCGCTGCGCAGGTCTTCCTTGCCGACCCCGATCCAAGAGACGTCGCGCAGGGCTTCATCCCCGGCTTCGAGGGATCGGAGAGCGTGCTGCTCGCCGTCGGGATCCTCGGCGCCACGGTGATGCCCCACGTGATCTACCTCCACTCGGCATTGACCCAGCACCGGGTGGTGGGCGAGTCCGACGAGGAGAAGCGCCGCATCTTCCGCTTCGAGCTCGTGGACGTCGTGATCGCGATGGGGATCGCAGGGATCGTGAACATGAGCATGCTGATCATCGCCGCCGCGGTCTTCTACGAGCAGGGCATGAACGACGTTGGCGACGATCTGGCCGAGGTGGCCGACCAGCTCGGGACGCAGCTCGGCGGGCACGCGAACGTGCTGTTCGGGGTGGCGCTGCTCGCCTCCGGCCTGTCGTCGTCGAGCGTCGGCACGCTGGCCGGTCAGGTCGTGATGCAGGGCTTCATCCGCAGGCGGATCCCGTTGTTCCTCCGCCGCGCGATCACCATGGCGCCGGCGCTGATCATCATCGCGGCGGGTGTCGACGCGTCGCGCGCGCTCGTGCTGAGCCAGGTCGCGCTCTCGTTCGGGATCCCGTTCGCGCTGATCCCGCTCCTCTGGTTCTGTCGCGACCGCGAGCTGATGGGCGTGCTCGTCAACCGACGCGCGACGACGATCCTCACGGCCGCGATCGCGACGCTGATCGTCTGCCTGAACGTCTTCTTGCTGGAGCAGACCCTCCTCTGACGCGCGCGTGATCGTGAAAACGCTCGTGTTGATTCAACACAAGCGTTGTCGGCCGCGCGCCTATCGCGCGACGAGGCGGCCGAGCCGCTGCCGCTCCTCGCGGCTCGTGAAGCCGAGCAGCATGAGCGCGAGCGGATAGACGGCGCACAGCACGACGGCGCCGGGGAGCCCGATGTCCAGCACCTTCCCGAGGACGGCGAGGCCGACCGCCGCGAACGCGGCCGTCGCGACGCGACGCCATTGATAGGGCACGGGGTAGATCCGCTGCGACCACCACGCCATACCGATCGCCATCGTCACGTAGGCGGCGACCGTCGCGACGGCCGCGCCCATCATCCCGTAGCGCGGGATCAGCGTGAGGTTGAGCGCGACGTTCACGGCTGCCGCCGCGCCGGTGACGACCCAGTTGAACTGCGTGCGGCGGATGCGGCCGACGCCGATCGCGACAACGATGTACGCGCCGAAAGCCACCGCGGCAAAGGACAGCGGCCCGACCACCCGCGACGACTCCGCGAAGCGCGACGCGGCGAGCAGATCGACGAGCCAGGGCGCGAAGAGGGTCAGCCCGAGCGCCACCCACGACGTGACGAGGGTCATGTACGTGAGCACGTAGGCGTACGTCCGCCTTGCCTCGTCCTCGTCGCGGATCGAGTACGCGAAGGCGGGCCAGGCCATGCGGAACGCGGTGAGCAGCAGCACCATCGCCGAGGCGACCCGCACACCGACCGAGTAGAGACCCGCCTCCGAGACGTCCGAGAGCTTCACGAGGAAGAACCGGTCGCTGAAGTTCGTCACCCAGAGGAAGAGCGCGGTCGGGACGAGCGGGATCCCGAAGCGGTTCATCTCGCGCAGGAGGCCGCGGTCGAACTGCAGCCCGAGCTGCTCCCGCCGGAAGCCGAGGAGCGCCAGGTAGACGATCAGGGTACCGCTGAAGTTTCCGACGATCACGCCGACCGCGCCTTTCTCGAGCCCGACCACGAGCACGAGCGTGATGGCAATCGTGAGGAAGACGTTCGCGAGGCTCGCGCACACGAACGCGACGGACCGCTCCTCGACCCGGAAGAGCGACGTGAGCTGCTCGTAGTTGACGGTGGCCCAGAGGGCGACGCCCGCGGCCCGGACGAGGTTCGCGGCGTTGGTGGTGCCGAACAGCAGGTCCGAGATCGGGTCTGCGAAGGCGAGCAGCAGCGCCAGGCCCAGTGTGCCGCCGCCCATCGTGAACCAGAACGACGTGCGCAGGACGGTGCGGCGCGCGGCGGGGTCCGTCGCGTCGAAGTAGAAGCGGAAGAACGCGCTCGAGATCCCCGCGCGCAGGACGATCCCGAGCACGGTCGTCAGCGCGATCAGCGTCTCGATCTTCCCGTAGTCCGCCGGGGTGAGGTAGTGCGTGTAGACCGGCAGGAGCAGAACGGCGACGACGCGCGAGACGAGCCCGCCGATGCCGTAGATCAGGGAGTGGCGACCGAGCCTGCCGAGCTGCCCACCGAGCGTCATCGGTGTTCCCGTCGCGCTCATCGGGGCAGGCTTTCGTAGAGCTCGACGAGCGCGTCCGCGATGCGCTCGACGTCGTGCACCCGCTCGACGTACGCGCGCGACAGCTGGCCGATTCGCCTCCACTCCGGCGGGCCGGCAGCGACGAGCTCGGCGAGCCGGTCGCGCAGGGTCTCGGCGGTGACGCCCACGAGCGGCACCTGCGTGTCGTACGCCTCCTCCGTCCGCTGCACGGCGTCGTCGCGGAGGAACGTCAGGACGGGCTTGCCGAGCGCGAGGCACTCGATCGCGAGCAGCCCGTACCACCCGGCGTTGAGCTGGTCGACGACGATGTCGGCCTCGCGGTAGTGCGCGATCGCCTCGTCGTGGCGGACGCCTTCCACGATCCGTAGCTCGACGTCGAGGCCCTCGCAGGCCGCGACGACGTGCTCGGTGCCTTTGCGCAGGCGCGACGACGGCGCGTGGACCACGATCGGCCGCTTGCGCTCGGCGGGCGGCGCCGGCGTGATCGCGGCCAGGTCGATCCCAGGGGGGATCACGGTCGCCCCGGGCACCCAGCGGGTCGCGTCCCAGCTGCCGACGACCTCGGCCCCGGCCTTCTTCCCCGACGCGAGCTGCTCGGGCGTCTTCCCCCGGATGTCGGTGCCGAGGTAATGCATCACCGACCGCTTTCGGAATGCTCGGAGGATGGGGTACTGGAGGGACTGCGGCACGAGGGTCAGCCCGAACACGAAGTGGAAGACGTCGGTGCGGGGAAGGAGCGACGCGAGCGCAGCCCACTGCTTCGTCTGGCGCCGGACGACGCCGGTGCCCAGGTCGAGCGAGCGGTCGGCCTCCGGGTGAAGGGCATAGCGGTTGAAGACGACGAGCGAAGCGTCGATCCCGCGTCGGCGGAGCGCCAGGACGTTCGTCCACGGCACTCCCGCAGTGTTGACCGGGCAGTGGACGACGCGGAGCGGGCGGCTGTTGTGCACCAGCGGCGAGGATACGGCTGGGCCCTGGCGGCCTCAGTCCCACTCGACCTGGTCGAAGAAGCGAAGCGCCTTGCGGCCCGGACGCACGCGGCTCCGCAGCGTGGCGAGCTCCTCGTCGGAGATCTCGCCGAGCGCACGCTTCACGCCGAGATAGCGAAGGTTCAGGTCTTCCTGGCCGACGACGGTGGAGATCCGGGGGTTCACCTCGATCACGTGCTCGCCGACGAGCTGGATGTTGAAGAACCACTCGATCCCGAGCTCGGCGACGATCCGGTCGGCGATCTCCATCAACGCCGAGTCGTCGAGCGTGACGAAGTACATCGCGAGCCCCGCCCGGATCGCCTCGCGGGTCTTCGGATGGCCGAGCACGACGCGCCGCCCGTCGGCGATCCCGTCGATCGTCCGCTCCTCGCCCGTCGAGAGCTCCATCACGAGCAGGTCGGGCCCGCCCTCGTCGGGAAGGAGCTCGATCGCCTCCTCGAGCCGCATCGCAACCGCACCGGGACGCTCGTTGAGGAGCTGGTCGGAGCGGTCGACGGTCGGGTCGAGCACGCGGAAGCCGCGCGAGCCGGACGAGAACACGGGCTTGAAACAGACGGGGCGGTCGGGGTACCCGAGCTCACGCGCCGCCGCGTCGACCCCGGCCGCGCCGCGCACGCGCCGGAAGGCGGGAGCGGGCACGCCGATCCGGTGCAGCAGGGCGTAGGTCTCCGCCTTGTCGTTCGAGCGCCGAATCGCGTCGGGCGGCGAGACGAGCACCGGAATGTCGAAGCGGTCACGCTGCTCTGCCAGGGCCTGCAGATCGAACGACGACTGGGGGAGGACGACGTCGACGGACTCGCGTGCGACGACGTCGAGCACCGCGTCGACGAAGCCGGGATCGGAGCCCGACGGCACGAGGTGGAAGGCATCGCAGAGGTGGCGGCCCACCGATCGCTCCGAGAGGTCGGTGCCGACCAGCCGCACCTCGCGCTCACCGTTCTCGCGGAAGGCGCGCAGGAGCGCCGCGGTGCCGGGCGAGCCCGAGGCGGAGACGAGCACGGTGATCGGCCGCGGGCTCAACGCAGGAATGCAAGCAGGTCGTCACGCTGCGCCTCGAACCAGGCGCTGCGGGCGAGGATCTGATCGCCGCTGCCGGCGTCCCACATCTCTGCCCAGCCGGGCCGGCGCTCCAGCCCGCCGAGCGTCCGATGGGCCTCGAAGCCGATGCGGTTGAGGCGCGCGATGACGTCCAGCAGCTCGCGGCGTGCGGTCGGGTCGAGGCCGTACGCGTCGCACAGCAGCCGCAGGCGGGCCCCGCGATTCTTTGTGGGCAGCCCCCACGACGCCGCCTGCTCATCCGGGCGGAGCGGCACCCAGAAGTTCGCCGCCGACGCGACGTCGTACACGCGTGGAGCCGGGGCGGCGAGGTCCCAGTCGATCAACGCGACCGGCCGACCGTCGCGGAGGATCACATTTGGCCAGAAGAGGTCGTTGTGGCAGACGACCGAGTCGGGGGTCGCCTCGACCGGCAGGTCGGGCCACGCAACCCCCACGGGGAGCGCGAACCCCTCCTGCGCGTCGTGCATCCGCCTGAGCAGTCGCCCGAGCTCCGCGACGACTTCGTCGTCCGCAGGAGCGGGCCTCAACGCCGGCTCGCCTTCGACATACGAGAGCACCTCGCGGCCGCGCTCGTCGACCGCCAGGAAGCGCGGCGCGCCGTCGAACCCGACCGACTCGAAATGGAGCAGGAGCGCGTGCACGGCCTCCGCGCGGTCGCTCTGCGGCCGGCGGACGGTGTCGTCGACGCGGACGACGGCGTTCTCACCGATGTTCACGTCGCCGCCGACGAGAGGGACCTCGCTCGTCACAGGTCGATCCGGTCGCCTGCAAGGAGCTCGAGGCGGTGTGCGCGCTGGGCGTCGAGCATCGCCTGCATCGTCGCGCTCATCGTCGCACCCGGATAGACCCAGATCTCCGGGTGGACGAGCAGCTGGAGCCAGGGAAACGCCCCTGCCCGGAGCTCCTCGTGCGGGCAGCCCGAGCGCCAGCGGTGGTTGGAGTCCGAGCGGTACGTCGCACGGTCGAAGTACGGGGCCGCCATCGGGTTCACCGCCCCATCGATCGGCAGGGTCATGTACTCGGGCTCCGGGTTGTGCCACGCGACGACGGGGTCGAAGCGGTCGTCGAGGTCCACGTGGGGATGAACGGCGTGGAGGCCGACCCCGTGGCCGAGCTCGCGGAACCGCGCGAGCGCCGTCTCCCCCTCCCGCGAGGCGAGGTTGTAGAAGACCGAGCGGGTCATCAGGAGGTAGGTCGCCGTCGCGCCCTCCTCCGCCTCGAGCTCCGCCATCTCGATCGCGGCCTCGAGCGAGAGGTCGATGTCGTGGCGGAGCAGCAGATCGCCGTCCACCGGTGAGTCGGCGAAGGCCGCGAAGCGGTAGCCCCCCTCGCGTGCCGCCCGCAGGATCTCTCGGTAGTGCTCGAGCGTGAACCCGCAGGCCATCTCTCACTCGACCTCGACGACGACGAGGGCCGAGGCACGGTCGGCGTTGTCGAGTGCCTCGACCGTCGTGGGGCCGGCTGCGAGCACGTGCCCGTAGCGGTCTGCCGCCGTCCGCAGTGGGCGAACGACGTCCCCGGGCGAGAGATACGTCTCGGCGTCGACGACTCCCTCGGCGGAGAGCACCGGGCCCAGGGCGCCGAACCGCACGACGCGACCGGTCGGCAGGTGTCCCGGCTCCGCGGTGAGGTAGCGGAGCGCGACCGGCTCCGCGCGGCGGGGCAGGACGTCCTCCTCGGGGATCTCCTCTCCCAGCGCGAAGCGAAGCGCGAGCGCGACGAGGTCGACGCCCACGGCGTGGCGCACGAGCTCGGCGAGACGACCCCCCGCAACGCGTGCGGCCGCGCCGACGACCGACGCCCCGCCGTCCGTGGTCGCGACGAGCTGGACGACGCCGATGCCGTCGCGGAGGCCGAGCACCGAGGCGGCGCGCTCCGCCGTGCGCTCCGCGGCTGCGAGCTGGTCGGAGTGGATTCGCGCCGGGTGCACGTGCGCGCGCGCGACGCCGAAGCGGGCGTCCTCCGGCCGCAGTCGGTCGGAGAGACTCACGAGCCGGGTCGACCCGCGGAGCGCGACGACGACGGCGTTCATCTCCGTTCCCTCGACGAGGCGCTCGAGCAGCGCCTCCCGCGAGGTCGACTCCGCGAGCGCCGCGTGGAGGTGCGATTCGAGCTCTCCGGGCTCGTCGATCCGGAAGAGCCCGCGCTGGCCCTCCGCGTCTGCGGGCTTGAGCACCGCGGGCAGACCGACGGTGTCGAGCGCCGCCCTTCCCTCGGCGAGATTCCGAACGGCGGCGTACGTGGGTTGCGGCAGCCCTTCCTCGGCGAGGGTCCGGCGCATCGCGAGCTTGTGCGTGAACCGGTGCGCGGCGTCCGGCCCGAGCGACGGCAGGCCGAGCCGCTCGGCGACGGCGGCGACGACCGGCACCGAGCGGTCCTCCGCGACGGTCAACACCGCGTCGGCGCCGTGGCTCCGTGCTAGGCCCTCGATCGCGTCGACGCTCGCGACGTCGGCCACCTCTGCGACGTCCGCGTGGGCGAGCCCGGGCGCGGTGGGATCGTCGTCGACGGCGACGACGCGGTGCCCGAGCTCACGCGTGTGGAGGATCGCGGGACACTGGTCGCGTCCCGCGCCGAGCAAGAGGACTGTGGGCACGGCGCGATGCTAGATGCGCCGGGGCCTCGCAGGATCGCGCCGCGGCTCGACTACGATCCCGGCGTGCCGCTCCAGGGCAAGCGCATCGCGATCACGGGCGGGGCGGGGTTCATCGGGACAACCCTCGCCCGGCGGCTCGTCGACGAGAACGAGGTGGTGGCGATCGACAACCTCCACCGCGACGCGCTGTCCGGCACCGAGCTCGAGGGGCACCCCAACTTCCACTTCGCGGAGGGCGACGTCCTCGACCCGGAGCGGCTGACCGAGCTCGTGGCCGGCGCCACGCACCTCGTGCACGCGGCCGGGATCGCGGGGGTGGACACGGTGCTGTCGAGCCCCGTGCGGACGATGCGCGTGAACGTGATCGGCACGTACAACGCGCTCGAGGCCGCGCTCGCGACGCAGGAGACGATCGAGCGGGTCGTCGAGTTCTCGACGAGCGAGGTGTTCGGCCAGTACGCGTTCAACGTCCAGGAGGTCCACGTCACGACGATCGGCTCGGTCGGCGACGCGCGCTGGACCTACGCCGTCTCGAAGCTCGCGGGCGAGCACATGGCGCACGCGTACCACGGCGAGCTCGAGCTCCCGTCGGTCTCGGTGCGTCCCTTCAACATCTACGGCCCGGGTCAGATCGGCGGTGGCGCAATTCGCGCGTTCATCGAGGCGGCGCTCGCCGGCCGCGACCTCGAGATCCACGGCGACGGCTCGCAGATCCGAGCCTGGTGCTACGTCGACGACATGGTCGAGGCGGTGCTCCTCGCGCTCGAGCATCCCTCCGCGGTCGGCGAGAGCTTCAACATCGGCAACCCGCGCTCGGCGGTGACGATCTACGACCTCGCGACCCGGATCAAGCGGCTCACCGGCTGCCCGGGAGAGATCCGCTTCGTCCCCCAGCGCTATACCGACGTCGAGCTGAGGATCCCGAACGTCGCCAAGGCCCGGACGCTGCTCGGCTTCGAGGCCGAGGTGGAGCTGGACGACGGGCTCGAGCGGACGATCGCGTGGTATCGCGCGCGGCTCGGCGCAGCGGCGTGACACCCGCACGCGCCGGCCAGGAGCGTGCGGAGGTGATCAGGCTCGCGCGCCCGGACGTGGGCGAGGCCGAGCTCGCGGCGGTCGCGGAGGTGCTCGCGAGCGGCCAGCTGACGATGGGCCCGTGGGTCGGCCGGTTCGAAATGGCGCTCGCGGAGGCCGTCGGCACGGCGGACGCCGTGGCCGTCTCGTCCGGCACGGCGGCCCTCCACCTGGCGATGCTCGCGCTCGGGATCGGCGAGGGCGACGAGGTGATCGTCCCCGCGTACACGTTCCCCGCAACCGCGAACGCGGTGGAGCTGTGCGGTGGTCGCGCGGTGCTCGTCGACGTCGACCCCGAGACGTTCCTCGTCCGCCCGGAGCTCGTCGCGGAGGCGGTGACGCCCCGCACGCGCGCCGTCCTCGCAGTGCACCTCTTCGGTCGCCCGGTCGAGTGGGAGGAGCTCCAGACGGCCGTTCCCCAGGACGTCTCGCTCGTCGAGGACGCGGCCGGCGCGCTCGGAGCGAAATACCGAGGAACGCCGTGCGGCGCGCTCGGGTTGATGGCGTGCCTCTCGTTCCACCCGCGGAAGATCGTGACGACGGGCGAGGGGGGCGCCGTGACGACGGACGACGCCGAGCTCGCCGCGTCGCTCCGGCGCTTGCGTCACCACGGGATCGCCGATGCCGTCCCGGCGGACATTCCCGCGCCGGGCCTGAACTACCGGCTCGCCGATGTGCTCTGCGCCCTCGGGGTGCCGCAGCTGGAGCGGCTCGAGTCCCTCCTCGGCGCGCGCGAGCGCGTCGCGGGCTGGTACGAGGAGCGGCTCGAGCACGCCGTGGGAGTCCCTCGCGCGAGCGACGGAGACCGGCACGGGTGGCAGGCCTACGTCGTCACGCTCGACCGACGCGACGAGGCGCTCTCGGGCCTGCGCGAGGACGGGATCGAGGCGCAGATCGGGACGTACGCGGTGAACACGCTCGCGGCGTACCGCGACCGAGGCTCCTTTCCCGGGGCCGACTCGGCCTTCGCGCGTGCGCTGGCTTTGCCGTTCGCGACGACGATGACCGAGGACGAGGTCGACCGCGTCGCGACCGCGCTCCTGCGTTTCGCCTAAAGGCAGATGTCGTCCGGCCGCACCGGGACGCGCGTGAGCGGGCGGCCTGTGGCGTCACGCAAGGCGGAGAGAATCGCGGCCGTGGAGACGACCGTCGGCGGCTCGCCGACGCCCTTGGCGCCGTAGGGCGCGTCGGGCTCGGGCTCCTCGATCAGCTCGATGTCGACGGGCGGCATGTCGAGCGCGGTGGGGATGAGGTAGTCGGTGAAGCTCGCGTTGAGGATCGCGCCGCCGCGCGTCACGAGCTCTTCCATCAGCGCCAGCCCGAGGCCCTGAGCGGTGCCGCCCTCGATCTGCCCCTCGACCGCGAGCGGGTTGACCGCGCGGCCGACGTCCTGCGCGGTGCCGACCCAGACGACACGTGTCAGCCCGAGCTCGACGTCGACCTCCACGACCACGCGCATCGCCGCAACCGCGAGCGCGACGTGGGCGCGCTCGCCGGTGATCTGACCCGTCTCGGGGTCGAGCGGGGTCGTCCGCGGGTGGCGGTAGACGCGCTCGACGTCGATCTCGCCCTCCGGCTGCCGCTCGCGCTCCTCCAGGGCGGCACGGCACGCGTCGCGCACGGCGCCGGCGGCCATCCAGGTCATCCGCGAGGCGGACGCCGAACCGGCTGAGCCGACAGACGCGGTGGCGGAGGGTGCCAGCGTCACGTCGTCCGTGCCGAGCTCCGTGCGGGCGACCTGGAGGATCACGCCGGTGACGCCCTGCCCGACCTCCGCCGCCGCCGAGTGGACGACGGCGCTGCCGTCTGCACGCAGCACCACACGCGCCGTGCAGAGGTCGTCGAAGCCCTCGGAGTAGCAGATGTTCTTGAAGCCGAGCGCGAAGCCGACGCCGCGGCGAACGCCCTCGCCGTGCGTCGTGTTCCCGGCCCCACCGGGGAGCCGCAGCGGGTCGCGGGGCAGCGACTCCTCGCCCGGGATCGGGAGGGCGGCCGCACGTCTGATCACCTCGCGCGTCGGGAGCGCCCCCGTGATCACCTGTCCCGTCGGGAGCACGTCGCCGGGCTCGAGCGCGTTGAGCAGCCGCAGCTCGACGGGGTCGATCCCGAGCTCGGCCGCAAGCCGGTCGATCTGCGCCTCCGCCGCGAAGCACGTCTGTACCGCGCCGAATCCCCGCATTGCGCCGCAGGGCGGGTTGTTGGTGTAGACGGCCGTCGCCTCGATCAGCGCGTTGTCGACGCGATAGGGGCCGAGCGCGAACGACGCCGCGTTCGAGGCCACCGCGGTCGAGCTCGACGCGTAGGCGCCGCCGTCGAGGAGGATCCGCATCCGCACGCAGGTGATCCGGCCCTCGCGCGTCGCGCGGTGCTCGCACCACACGCGGGCCGGGTGCCGGTGCACGTGGCCCGTGAACGACTCCTCGCGGTCGTAGCTCATCTTCACGGGGCGACGCGTGTGCAGCGCGAGGAGCGCGCCGTGGATCTGCATCGAGAGGTCCTCGCGCCCACCGAACGCGCCGCCGACGCCCGCGAGATGGATACGGACCTGCTCGGGGCGGAGGTCGAGGCACGGCGCCACCTGGTCGCGGTCGACGTGGAGCCACTGGGTGGCGACGTGGATGTCGACGCCGCCCTCACCGTCCGGCACGGCGAGCCCGGACTCGGGCCCGAGGAAGGCCTGGTCCTGTGTCCCCACCTCGTACTCGCCGCGGACGACGACCTCGCCCCCCGTTTCCGGATCGCCGTGCCGGATCACGAGGTGACGGACGACGTTGGGCCGCGGGTCGTCGAGGTACCCGTGCCCCATCGTCGGCCGGTCGGGGTGGAGAGGCTCCTGCTCGAGCGCGCGCTCCATGTCCACGACCGGCTCGAGCGGCTCGTACTCGACCTCGATCGCCGCCAGGGCCTGCCGCGCCTGCTCGGGATGGTCTGCGGCGACGACGGCGACCGGCTCGCCGACGTAGCGCACGCGATCGATCGCGAGCACGGGCTGGTCGGGGAACTCCAGCCCGTACGTCTTCCGGCCGGGGACGTCCTCGTGGGTCAGCACCGCGTGGACTCCGGTGAGCGACAGCGCCTTCGAGACGTCGATCGAGACGACCCGCGCGTGGGCGTGAGGGCTCCGCAGCGTGTCGCCCCAGAGCATTCCGGGCGCCGCGAGGTCGCTCGAGTAGTCGAACTCGCCCTTCACCTTCGGCACGGCGTCGTCGCGCAGCAGGCGCTCGCCGACCTTCCCCACGCGCAGGGTCGTGCGCGGCGCGGTGACGCTCATCGGCGCTCCGCGGCGAGGTGCACCGCGTCGAAGATCTTCGCGTAACCGGTGCAGCGGCACAGGTTCCCCGAGAGCGCCTCGCGGATCTCGTCATCCGCGGGGTCGGGCGTGCGGGCGAGCAGGTCGGTGACGGCGACGACGAGGCCGGGCGTGCAGAACCCGCACTGCACGGCACCCGCGTCGACGAACGCCTGCTGCACTGGGTGGAGCTCGTCGCCGTCCGCAAGACCCTCGACGGTGACGACCGCATGGCCGTCGGCCTGCGCCGCGAGCACGAGGCAGGAGCAGACGAGCTCGCCGTCCAGGAGAACGGAGCAGGATCCGCACTCGCCCTGCTCGCAGGCGTTCTTCGAGCCCGGCAGCTCGAGCGTGTCGCGGAGCATCGAGAGGAGGCTCTCGCCACCCCAGAGGTCGGCCTCGCGCGGCACGCCGTTGACGGTCAGCGAGACCCTCACGAGCGCAGGCACCTCTCGAGCGCGCGTCCCGCGAGGACACGGAGGGCATGGCGGCGATACGCAGCGGTGGCGCGGACATCGTCGATCGGGCTCGCCGCGTCGGCGATGTGCTCCGGGAGCGACGCGGCGTCCGCCAGCGGCACGGTGACCTGCTTCGCGGTCGTGGCCGCGGAGCCGAACGAGGCCCGCACCTCGCCCGCGTCTGCGTCGACCACGACGGCGAGCGAGCAGATCGCGATCACCATCGCGTTCCGTGGGCCGACCTTCATGAACGTCTGCGCGCCTCCGCTCGGCCGCAGGCGCACGGAGGTCACGAGCTCGTCCGGCGCGAGCGCGCTCCGCTTGACGCCGAGCAGGAACTCGTCGAGCGGGAGCGTTCGCACGCCTCGGGTGCTCGCGATCTCGACCCGGGCACGCTCGGCGAGGAGGGGCGGAAGCGCGTCGCCCGCGGGCGATGCCGTGCCCAGGTTGCCGCCGATCGTGCCGCGGTTCCGGATCTGCGGAGAGCCGACCGTGCGGGAGGCCTCCGCGAGCGCCGGAAAGACATCCGCTAGCTCCGGGCGCATCGCCTCGGTGTACGTCAGGCCGGCGCCGAGCCGGAGCTCGCCGTCGTCGCGCGACCAGCCGCGGAGGTCGGCGAGCTCGGCGAGGTTGACGAGGGCATCGGGGCGGGACCGGCCGAAGTTCAGCTCGACCATGACGTCGGTGCCGCCCTGGAGGAACCGGGCCTCGGGTAGCTCGGCCTTGAGCCGGAGCGCCTCCTCGAGTGTGCGCGGCGTGTGGACGTCCATTGCGCGAAAGACAAGCACAAGGCGGGTGACACGCATCGGACTTGACAAGAGCTGTTCTTGTGAGTTATTACTTACTTACATGAAGACGACGACACGGCAGACGGCGGAGCAGCGGCGCGAGGCCGTGCTCACGGCGGCGCTCGCGGCATTCGCCCACGGCGGCCTCCACGGAACGTCGACCGAGGACATCGCACGTGCCGCGGGTATCTCGCAGCCGTACCTCTTCAGGCTCTTCGGCACGAAGAAGAAGCTCTTCGTCGCGACCATCGAGCGGTGCATGGCGGAGACGCTCGAGCTCTTCCGCGCGGCAGCCGGCGGTCGGCGCGGCGAGGAGGCCCTCGAGGCGATGGGCCAGGCATACGCGGCGATGGTTGCGGGTGACCGCACGCGTCTTCTCGCGCAGCTCCAGGCGTATGCCGCTTCCGACGACCCGGACGTCCGCGAGGCGATCCGCTCGGGCTTCGGCTCGCTCCACCTCTTCGTCGAGACCGTCTCCGGTGTCGACGCAGAGAGGGTCGCCGAGTGGTTCGCGAAGGGGATGCTCCTCAACGTCATCGCGGCGATGGACCTGTGGGGGTCGCGCGAGCCGTGGGCGAGACGCCTGCTCGAGGGATCGATGGACCCCGACACGATGCCCGCCGTCGTCAGGAAGCCGAGCTGAAGGCTCTTTTCTTTGTCCATTGTAATGAGTGACTGATCACGAACTACAAAGGGAGATTCAATGACACGCCGCACCTCGACCCTCTGGACGTTCGCGATCACGTCGCTGGCGCTGTTCATGGTCTCGCTGGACAACCTCGTCGTCACGACGGCGATCCCCGTGATCCGCGCCGACCTCGGCGCCTCCCTCGAGCAGCTCGAGTGGACGGTGAACGCGTACACGCTGACGTTCGCCGTCCTGCTCTTGACCGGCGCCGCGCTCGGAGACCGGTTCGGCCGGCGGCGGATGTTCGCGCTCGGGCTCTCGATCTTCACGCTCGGCTCCGTCGCCGCGGCGGTCGCCCCGAGCATCGAGGCGCTGAACATCGCCCGGGCGGTACAGGGCGTCGGCGGAGCGATCGTGATGCCGCTGACGCTGACACTGCTCAGCGCCGCCGTCCCGCCCGAGAAGCGCGGGCTCGCGCTCGGCGCCTGGGGCGGGATCGGCGGTCTCGCGATCGCCTTCGGGCCGCTCGTCGGCGGCGCCGTCGTCGAGGGAATCGCCTGGCAGTGGATCTTCTGGCTCAACGTGCCGCTCGGGCTCGTGCTCGTGCCGCTCGCGCTCCGCCGTCTCGAAGAGAGCCACGGTCCCGGCGGCCGTTTCGATCTCCCCGGGCTCGCGCTCGTCAGCGCCGGCCTCTTCGGGATCGTCTGGGGGCTCGTGCGCGGCAACGGCCAGGGCTGGTCGAGCCCGGAGATCGTCGGCTCGCTGGCCGCGGGCGCGATCCTCGTCGCCGGGTTCGTCCTCTGGGAGCTGCGCGCGCAGGCGCCGATGCTGCCCATGCGCTTCTTTCGCAGCCGCTCCTTCGCCCTCGCGAACACCTCGTCGTTCCTGATGTTCTTCGGGATGTTCGGCTCGATCTTCCTGCTGGCCCAGTTCTTCCAGACCGTGCAGGGCTATTCGCCGTTCGGCGCCGGCCTGCGGATCCTCCCGTGGACGCTGGCGCCGATGTTCATCGCGCCGCTCGCAGGCGCGCTCTCCGACCGGATCAGTCCCAGGCTGATCATCGGGACCGGCCTGACGCTGCAGGCGGTGGCGCTCGCGTGGATCGGGCTCGTCTCGACGCCGACCGTGCCGTACTCGGAGCTCATCGCACCGTTCATCGTCGCGGGCGTCGGCATGGCGCTGTTCTTCGCGCCCGTCGCGAACGTCGTACTGTCGGCCGTGCGGCCGTCGGAGGAGGGGAAGGCGTCGGGGGCGAACAACACGATCCGCGAGCTCGGAGGCGTGTTCGGCGTCGCGGTGCTGGCGGCGGTGTTCTCGCACGTCGGCGGCTACGGGAGCCTGGAGGCGTTCTCCGACGGGATGAATACCGCGGTGCTCGTGGGCGCAGGCGTTGTCTCGCTCGGCGCGATCGCGGCGTTCGCGATGCCCGCGCGCCTGCCATCCGCCGAGGCCGACGTGGAGGTGAGCGCGCCGCCGCTGGAGGAGGCGGCGTAGATGCGCGGAGCGGCCCCGCAGGTCGGGGCCGCGTCCGTGAGCGGCGGGTTGTAAACCTCCACACCACGTGGCATCGTCCAGGCCCCTGACGGAGGTCTCGATGCACCCCGTGCGTGGATTCCGCGGCCGGCTCGGCGGTCTGGTTCTCCTGGGCCTGATCCTGACATCGGCCCTCGTCGTCGCCGGCCGAGGCGCCACGGCGCCGCAGCGCTACTACCTGGCCCTCGGAGACTCGATCGCGTACGGCATCCAGCCGACCAAGCTGAAGCCTGGAGCTCGGCCGTCGGACTTCCGCACGGGCTACGTCGATGTCGTGGCTGCCCGTCTGCGGAAGACCTCACCGGGGCTCCAGGTCGTCAACTACGGCTGCCCGGGCGAGTCCACCGTGACGTTTTCACGCGGCGGCTGTCCGGCCTTCTCCGACCGGACTCCGTTGCACGAGAGGTTCCGTGGATCACAGCTGAAGGCGGCGTTGACGTTCCTGCGGGCGCATCCGAACGAGGTCAGCCCGATCACCGTCACCCTGTACGGAAACGACTGGCTTCCTGTGCTGCTGGACACGTGCAAGGGGAAGGTCCCCTGCGCACGCAGCCGAGGGCCGAAGGAGGCCACGGCATTCGGCGCTCGCCTGGCTTCGATCCTCGAGCAGCTGCGGGCGGCGGCACCGGAGGCCGAGATCGTCGTGACAGGCGCGTGGAACCCGGATCCGAGCCAGCTCGTGCCCTTGACGGCCCTCTACGCGGCGTTCGAGCAGGCGATCGCACGGGCGGCGACGGGGTCGCAGGCCCGCATCGCGCGGATGCTGCCCGTCTTCAACCCGCCGGGGAAGGGGCCGGCGCGGCTTTGCGCCCTCACCTTCATCTGCTCGAAGGGCGACCCTCATCCCACCGATGCCGGATACCGGGCGATGGCCGACGCCGTGACGCGCGCCTTGAGCTAGCGACGATCTGCGACGCGGCCGTTCGTCGCGAGTACGCTCCAGACGGCCATGTCCCGGCAGGAGACCCTGAGCGCGCCCGAGGACGACCTCGACGCGCCGCGGGGGCCGGTCCTTTCGATCGTCGTGACGCTCTTCGACGAGGCGTCGACGCTCGAGGAGCTCCATCGCCGCCTGACCGCGGCACTCGAGCCGTTCGGCCGCGGGTACGAGGTGCTCTACGTCGACGACGGCTCGACGGACGGCTCGTTCGCGATCCTCGAGCGGCTGCACCAGACCGACCCGCACGTCCGGGCGGTTCGCCTCAAGCGGAACGTCGGCCAGCATCCCGCGATGCACGCAGGTCTCGCCCGGGCCCGCGGGGAGATCGTCGTGACGATGGACGGCGACCTCCAGAATCTCCCGGAGGACGTCCCCCGGCTCGTCGAGGCCGTCGAGGCGGGCTACGACGTCGCGAGCGGCCGCCGCACCGCCCGCCACGACTCCTGGGGCCGGACCCTCCCCTCGCGCCTCATCAACGGGATGCTGCGCCGGTTCACCGGCGTCGCCATCTCGGACTTCGGTTGCGCCTTCAACGCATACCGGCGCGAGGTCGTAGAGCCCATGCTCGGCTCGATCGGCCGGCAGAAGTTCACGAAGGCGCTCGTGCTCTCCGGCGGCGCCTCGGTGGTCGAGGTCGACGTCGGCCACGCGGCACGACAGGGGGCCTCGCGCTACTCGCCGCTCCGCCTCACCCGGCTCGCGCTCCATGTGCTCGCCGGGTTCTGGCCGCAGCCGATCCAGACGGCCGGAGTCGTGCTCGGCACGCTCTGCGCCCTGGCCTCGGCGGCGCTCGGGGTCTACGGGCTCGTCTACTGGATCTCGAACGGCGACTTCCCCGGGCCGCTGCTGCTCGGCGCGCTCGTCGTCGCGGTCCTCGGCGTGCAGGGCTTCATCCTCGCGCTCGTCGGCGAGTATCTGGGCAGAATCCAGCGCGTCGTGGAGCACCGGCCCCTGTACGTCGTCGATCGAGAGCTATGACCATGTCGAAGCGCGTCCTCGTCACCGGCGGCGCCGGGTTCATCCCCTCGAACCTGATCAGGCACCTGCTCGAGCACACCGCGCACGAGGTGATCTCCCTCGACGCGCTGACATATGCCGCGAGCATCGAGAACCTCGCCGACGTGATGAGCCACCCGCGGCTCGAGTTCGTCCACGGCGACATCCGGGACGCGGGGCTGGTCGCGGAGCTGGTCGCCGGCGTCGACGTGATCGTCAACGCCGCGGCGGAGTCGCACGTCGAGAAGTCGATCCGGGACGGCGCGTCGGAGTTCGTGACCACGAACGTGGAGGGAACGCAGATCCTCCTCGACGCGATCCGCGACCAGCCCGTCGAACGCTTCCTGCTCGTCTCGTCGAGCGAGGTGTACGGGACGGCCGAGTACGCGCCGATGGACGAGCGCCATCCGCTCGAGCCGCGCAGCCCGTACGCCGCGACCAAGGCAGGCGCCGACCGGCTCGCCTACAGCTACCGCGTCACGTACGGCCTGCCGATCGTGATCGTGCGCCCGTTCAACAACTACGGGCCGCGGCAGCATCCGGAGAAGCTCGTGCCGCGCTTCGTCACGCAGGCGCTCAGCGGCGAGGCACTCACGGTCCACGGCGACGGGCACGCGAGCCGCGACTGGTTGCACGTCGACGACACCGCCTCGGCGATCGAGGCGCTGATCGACGCGCCGCTCGACGCCGTCGCGGGTGAGGTCGTCAACGTCGCGACGGGCGCGGACCTGTCCGTCTCCGAGATCGCAAGGCTCGTGCTCGAGGCGGTCGGCGACCCCACCGTCGAGATCGTGCACGTCGAGGAGCGGCCGGGTCAGGTCGACCGGCACATCGGCTCGACCGACAAGCTCGCGCGCCTCACGGGCTGGCGCGCCTCGACCTCGTTCGCCGAGGGCCTCGAGCGCACGATCACCTGGTACCGCGACAACGAGGCCTGGTGGCGAGGGATCCTGGGGCGAGACCGCGTCTCCTCGTCCTAGGCGCCGGCCCCGCCCAGCTCGGCCTGCTCGAGGCCGCGCGGGCCCGTGGCGACGTTCACGTGATCGCGGTCGACCGCGATCCCGGCGCGCCCGGGTTCCCGTTCGCCGACGAGCGCGCGGTGCTCTCGTCGGAGGACGAGGAGGGAATCGACCGGCTCGCCCGAGCGCGCGGGATCGACGGGATCGTCTCGCCGGGCGCCGACTGGCCCGTGGGCATCGCCGCCCGCGTGGCGGAGCGCATCGGCCTCCCGCATCCGCTCGACGCGCGCACCGGCGCGGTCGCTACGTCGAAGACGCGCCAGCGCGAGGCGTTCGCCGAGGCAGGTGTCCCGCATGCTCGCGCGATCGACCCGCGCGATCCCGCGGTCGAGCTCCCAGCCGTCGTGAAGGCGCCCGACCGGCAGGGGCAGCGAGGCCTCGCGCTCGTCCGCTCGCGGGCCGAGCTCGAGCCCGCCCTCGCGGCGGCGCGGTCGGAGTCGCGCTCCGGGGCGGTGCTCGTCGAGCAGCTCGTCGAGGGGCCCGAGCTGACCGTGAACGGGTTCTCGGTCGGAGGGCGGTTCGTGCCGCTGACGGTGACCGACCGGCTGACGGCCGAGCCGCCGGCCTTCGGCGTGGCGCTCGCGCACGTCTGGCCCTCGGCGCACGACACGGACGAGGCGGCCGACGCGGCCCGTGCGGCGGTGGAGGCGGTCGGGATCCGCGAGGGGCCGTCCTACACGCAGGTTCGGCTCGGCGTCGCCGGGCCGGTGGTGATGGAGGTCGCAGCGCGGCTCGGTGGTGGCCACGACGCGGAGCTCTGCGAGGCGGCGACCGGAGTCGACCTGAACGGCCTCGCGATCGAGGCGGCGCTGGGACGACCTTGTGCCACTGTGTTGCAAGCGGGCTCCGCCGGCATCGGCGGCGCCGCGATCGTGTTCCTCGTGCCGCCCGTGGGGGGCCTCCTCGAGACCGCCGGCGTCGAGGAGGCGGAGGCGGCGGAAGGAGTGCGCTGGGTCCGTGTCTACCGCCGCCCCGGGCACGTCTTCGGAGAGCTCCGCCGCGGCGCCGATCGAGCGGGTGCGATCCTCGCGCTCGGCGCGAGCCGAGACGAGGCGCTCGAACGGGCTCGCCGTGCGGCGGACGCCGTACGCTTCCGGGTCGATGCGGACGCGCCGTGACACCCCGCTGGGCTTCCAGCCGCCTGCGATCGGCGACGAGGAGATCGCCGCGGTCGCCGAGACCCTCCGCTCCGGCTGGCTGACCACCGGCCCCCGCGCGGCGGAGCTGGAGCAGCGGATGGCCGAGTACCTCGAGGTCGCGCACGTGCTCGCGGTCAGCTCCGGGACGAGCGCGATGCACCTCGCCCTCCTCGCCCTCGGGGTCGGCCCTGGCGACGAGGTGATCACGTCGCCGATCACCTGGCCCGCGACCGCGAACGTGATCGAGCACACAGGCGCGAGACCGGTGTTCTGCGACGTACGGGAGGACGACCTGAACCTCGACACCTCGCTGCTCCCGTCTCTCCTCACCGGGCGGACGAAGGCGATCCTCCCCGTCCACCTGGCCGGCCAGCCCTGCGACCTCGACGCGATCCACGCTCACGGGATCCCCGTCGTCGAGGACGCGGCCCACGCCCTCGAGAGCCGCTATCGCGGCCACAAGGTCGGCTCGCTGTCCGAGGCGACGTGCTTCTCGCTCTACGCGACGAAGAATCTCGCCGCCGGCGAGGGAGGGCTCGTCGCGACGCCCCGCGACGACGTCGCCGAGGCGATCCGCGACATGCGGCTGACGCGAAGAGGCGACGGCGCGCGCTACGACCAGACGACCGCGGGCTTCAAGGCGAACCTCTCGGACGTGCTCGCGGCGATCGCGCTGGCGCAGCTGGAGAAGCTCGAGCTGCACGGCGCGATCCGAGCGCGGCAGGTGGCTCTGTACGACGACGGCCTCGCCGACCTCGACGGCATCGTCCCGCTCGGACGCGATCCCCGCGACACGCACGCGCTCCACCTGTACGTTGTCCGGATCGATCCCGAGGCTGCGGGCGCGACGCGCGACGAGTACCAGCGCTCGCTCGCCGGCGAGCAGATCTCGACGAGCATCCACTTCCTCCCGGTCCATCGCCTGACGTGGTTCCGTGAGCGCTATCCGGAGCAGGCGCCGCTGCCGGTCGCAGAGGGCGCCGGCGAGGAGGTTCTCTCGCTCCCGCTCTCGCCGGCGCATTCGGACGAGGACATCCTCGACGCGGTCGACGCCCTGCGCCGCGTGCACGCGGCGTTCACGGCATGAAGAAACGCTCCGTACGCATCGCGCTGACGCTTCTCTTCACCGGGCTCGCGCTCTCGTACCTCGTCTGGAAGATCGACCTCCACCAGACGATCGACATCCTCGGCGATGCCGACCCGTGGTGGTTCGTCCTCTCGGTCTCGATCATGGTCGGGACGGCCCTGCCGATGGCGCTCCGCTGGCAGTGGCTGATGGAGGCTCAGGCCATGCCCGACCGCTTCTGGTGGCTCACACGGGCGTACTTCGTCGCGTACACGGCGGGCCAGATCCTGCCGACGTCGGTCGGCGGCGATGCCATGCGCGTCTACGAGACGTCGCGGCGTCACGGCGGCCGCACCGCCGACATCACGGCGATCGTCCTGCTCGAGCGGGGCCTCGGCGGCGCAGGGACGGTGCTCCTCGGCGCGGTCGGCTTCGTCCTTGCGCTCGGCACCTACGACATCGGGGCCTACCTCTGGCTCGAGGGGCTCTTCGTGCTCGGGACGTTCGTGCTGCTCTTCCTCTTCTTCGCGCGCTCCGCGCGGCCGCTCCTCGTCCGGACGCGACCGCTCCTGCGCAAGCTGCGGGTCGAGCGCCCGATGCGCGCGTTCTACGCGGGCGTCCATCACTTCCGGGGCCACGTCCGCCTCCTCGTCGTCGTGTTCGTGTTCACGACGGCGATCCAGGCGGTGCGCGTGCTCTCGATCTGGGCGGCCGGTGAGGCGGTCGGCATCGATCTCGGGCCGCGGATCTACTACGTGATGGGGCCGCTGTTCTTCCTCGTGCTGCTCGTCCCGTTCACGATCAACGGCTTCGCCGTGCGCGAGGCGTTCTTCGTCAGCTTCCTCGGGAGCGTCGGCGTGCCCGCCGACCAGGCGTTCGCGGCGGGATTCCTGTTCTTCCTCGTCTCTGCCGCGCTTGCGCTCCCGGGGGCGGCGATCCTCCTCTGGGAAAACCTCAGGGGCGGCCGCTCGCGGCCCCGGCTCGAGCATGGCTGACGCCGACGCGCGCGCTGCGTGCGTGGTCGTCACGTACGACGCGCTGCCCTGGATCGAGCAATGCCTGGAGAGCGTCGCCGAGGTCGACACCGTCGTGGTCGACAACGGCTCGGGCGACGGCACCGTCGACGTCGTCCGTGAGCGGTTTCCCGCGGTGCGCGTCATCGAGAGCGAGAACCGCGGGCTCTCCGCGGGCTGGAACACCGGCATTCGCGCCACCGCCTCGGAGCACGTGCTCCTGCTGAACGCTGACGCCTGGCTCCTCGACGGCGCGCTCTCCGCCCTCGTCGCGGCGGCGGACCGTCACCCTCGGGCCGCGGCGATCGGGCCGCGCCTCGAGAACACGGACGGCACGCTCCAGCGCTCGGTGCGCGGGTACCCGACGGCCTGGCGGCTCGCCACCGAGTACCTCTACCTCCGCAAGCTCGCGCCGAGGTCCCGCGCGCTGAACGCGTTCTACGGGGCGGGCTTCGACCACGCGCGCGAGCGCGAGGTCGAGTGGCTGATGGGGGCATGCCTGCTGGTCCGCCGAGCCGTGTTCGACGAGGTGGGTCCGTTCGACGAGCGGTACTTCCTCTTCAGCGAGGAGGTCGACTGGATGCGTCGCGCGGCCGACCGTGGCTGGTCGGTCGTGTTCACGCCGGACGCACGGTGCGTCCACGTCGGCGGCGCTGCGCACGGCGGCCGGCACTTCCGCGAGAACGTCGGCGGGCATCTCCGCTACCTCTCGCTCCACGGCCGCCCGGGCGAGGCCGAGCGCGCTCGACGGCTTCTGCGCGCATCTCTGCTCGTCCGCGGACGCCTCTACCGCGGCGAGCGCGGGCGCCTGTACCGCGAGGCGGCCGCCTGGCTCGGCTCCGGCGACGCGGAGTCGCTGCTCGCCTGATGCTCCTGCTCGTCCAGCTCATCTTCGGCTTCGCCGTCGTGCTCGCGCCCGGCGCGCTCGTCGCCCGCGCGCTCGGCGTCCGGCGGCTCTCCGCGACGGTCGCCTGGGCGCTCGCCGTCGTCTTCGCTGCGCTGGCCGTCACGTTCCTCGTCTCCGCCTCGCTCGACCTGACCCTCGTGCTGCTGCTGGCGACCGGGCTCGCGGCGCTCCCTATCGTCGTGCGGCGGCGACGGGCGGACTTTGTGTTGAATCAACACAAGC
>Ga0207428_10000559_pt1 | contig 43979 bp, 36 predicted proteins | sample RhiMethybrSRZTD1_FD_187600 | JGI IMG/M metagenome (GOLD analysis project Ga0207428, IMG submission 187600) | Populus rhizosphere microbial communities from Tennessee, USA - Rhizosphere MetaG P. TD hybrid SRZTD1 (SPAdes) (version 3) | ecosystem: Host-associated > Plants > Roots > Rhizosphere >...
TGTACGACGGGCCTGTGTCGACACCGGCGCTCGACGCTTCCGTGGGACGACTCCCCGCGACACGCCGACGGCTTCGTGACCGCGGCGCCCTTTCGGTCTTCCCCTTGCGCTTCGGCTTCTTCATGGGACCTCCTTCTCGTACCTCTTCCCGCTCCGACACGGATTCGTTGCATCGGGGGTGCCACGGACTGGAGCGAATGATGGGTTCCTTCGACCTCGTACTGACCCACCGCGCGGCCCTTGACCTCCACCCCCTCGCGGGGCAGGATGGCCCCGGGTCCGGACCCCAGCGCAGTGCCGACCGCCCAGGAGGGGCCGCCATGACGAGCAACGGCCATATCACCGCTCGCTCTCTTCATGATCGTCTCAGCCATCCCGTCGTCGACGCGGACGGGCACTGGATCGAATACGGCCCCGTCATGAAGGAAGAGTTCCGCCGCATCGGCGGCGAGGCCGCCGTCGAGGGCCTGGCCTTGGCGAGCCAGCGCGTGCCGAATTCCCTCAAGATGTCGCTGGCGGAGCGGACGCAGCGGCGCGTGGGGCAGGAGGCCTTCTGGTCGTCCCCCTGCGAGAACGTCCTCGACCGGGCCACCGCGATGATGCCGCGGCTCATGTACGAGCGGCTCGACGACCTCGGCATCGACTTCAGCGTGGTCTATCCCACCGCGGGCTTGTCGTATCACCGGCTGCAGGACACGCGGCTGCGGCGCGCGATCTGTCGCGCGTACAACGTGTTCGCCATGGACCAGTTCCGCGACCTCCACGACCGCGTCATCCCCGCGGCGATCATTCCCATGTACACGCCGGACGAGGCCTTGGAAGAGCTGCAGTTCGCGGTGACCCAGCTCGGCTACCGGGTCGTGATGATCGGCGGCATGATGCGCCGGCGCGTCCCCGCTCTCGAGGCGGAGAGCCCGGACGCCTCCCGCCACGTGGAGTGGTACGACGTGATCGGGCTCGACAGCCCCTACGACTACGATCCGGTGTGGCGGAAGTGCCTCGAGCTCAAGGTGGCGCCGAGCTTCCACAACGGCGCCCGCTCGATCCTCCTGCGGAACTCACCCTCGAACTTCTGCTACAACCACATCGGCCACTTCGCCTCCGCGGGACACGCCGTGGCCAAGGCCCTCTTCTTCGGCGGCGTCACCCGCCGCTTCCCCACGCTGAACTTCGCTTTCCTCGAGGGCGGGGTCGGCTGGGCCTCCATGCTCTACGCGGACCTCATCGGGCACTGGGAGAAGCGGAACCGCCGCGCGATCGAGAGCACCAACCCGAACCGCCTCGACCTCGGGCGGCTCCTCGAGTACGCGAAGAAGTACGGAAGCCCCGCGGTGGCGGAGGCGGTGGGCCGCGGCGAGGGGCTCGAGGGTGACTCCAACTCCACGCTCACCGGCGGCATCGAGGACCTCGACGACTACTTCCGGTGCAAGATCGAGAAGAAGGAGGACATCCGCGACCTCTTCGTGCCCCGCTACTACTTCGGCTGCGAGGCCGACGATCCTGCCAATGCCTGGGCCTTCAACACCAAGGCCAACCCCATGGGCGTCCGGCTCAACGCGCTGTTCAGCTCGGACATCGGCCACTTCGACGTGCCCGACATGGCCGAAGTGGTCCCGGAAGCCTACGAGCTGGTCGAGCACGGCCTCATGAGCGACGCCGACTTCCGCGACTTCATGTTCGCCAATGCCGTGCGCTTCTGGGGCGAGGTGAACCCGGACTTCTTCAAGGGCACCGTGGTGGAGAAGCAGGCGGCGGCGCTCCTCGCGGAGCCGGCAGCCCGGCGATAGTCACTCGCCGTGTTCGGCGGCCCGCCCGAGCGCCATGCGCTGCGCGTGAAAGTCGCGGAGTGTTCGCGCCTCGCGATGTTCCTACACCCCAGACCTGGAGACTATAGATGAGCGCTCTTGATCCCCAAGCGAAGGCCGTTCTCGAGGCCCTCGCTACGTCCGGACGTCCCGCCTACCATCAGCTCGGCCCCAAGGACGCGCGGCAGCTCTTCCTGGAGACGCGGCCGCTCTCCACGCCCGCGCCCCCCGCGATCGGGAGCGTCCGCGACGTCATGGCCGCGGGCCCTCACGGCCAGATTCCGCTGCGCGTCTACCGGCCGGCAGGCCTTCCCGCGAGCACGCCTCTGCCCGCCTACGTGTATTTCCACGGCGGCGGCTGGGTCATCGGCGACCTCGAGACCCACGACGTGCTGTGCCGCCAGATCACCGCGGCGGCAGGCGTCAGCGTGATCGCGGTGGATTACCGGCTGGCCCCCGAGCACAAGTTTCCCGCCGCGGTCGACGACGCGTGGGCGGCCACGCGGTGGATCGCGGCGCACGGGGCCGAGCTCGGTGTGGACGGCGGCAAGCTCGCGGTGGGTGGGGACAGCGCGGGCGGCAATCTCGCCGCCGTGGTGGCCCTGCTCGCGCGCGATGCGGGCGGGCCGCCGATCACCGCCCAAGTGCTCATCTACCCCGTCACCGATCTCAGCGCCGAGACCCAGTCCTACACGGACTTCGCCGAGGGCTTCGCCCTGACCCGCGACAGCATGCGCTGGTTCCGCGCGCATTACCTGACCGGCCCGCGCGACGGCGATGACTGGCGGGCCTCGCCTCTGCGGGCGCGCTCGCACGCCGGGCTGCCCCCCGCCCTGATCGTCACCGCGGGATTCGACCCACTACGCGACGAAGGCGCGGCGTATGCGATGCGGCTGCGCGACGCCGGCGTCATGGTGGACTACGTCTGCTTCGGCGGCATGATCCACGGCTTCGCGGGCATGGGCAAGGTGCTGTCGAGCGCCTTGCGCGCCGTCGCCCTGATCGGCGCCACCGTCCGGCAAGCCTTCGCCTGAGCCATGACTACCTTCGTGCTGGTGCACGGGGCCTATCAGGGCGCCTGGATCTGGAAGCCCGTGGCGCAGCGGCTACGGGCCGCGGGACACGAGGTCCACGTGCCCACGCTCGAGGGTTGTGCGGAGCGCCGCGGAGCGCTCCGGGCCGGCATCACCGTCGCCACCCACGCGGAAGAGGTGGCCCAGCTCCTCTTCTACGAGGATCTCACCGACGTGGCGCTGGTCGGCACCAGCTCCGGCGGCATGGTGGTGTGCAAGGCGGCGGAGCTCGCACGCCCCCGCATCGGGCGGCTCACCTTCGTCGACGCGCTGGCCCTCTTACCCGGCGAGCGCCTGGCCGACATTGTCAATCGCCCCGCGGGGGACACCACCGCGCTGAGCACCGTCCCCACCCGCGCAGACGCCGAATCACGCATGTTCGCCGACCTCGACCCCTCGCTACGCGCCTGGGCGCTCGAGCGCTACACGCCCCACCCCATCGCGGCGCTGGAGGCCCCGATGGTCGCAACCAATTTCTGGGAGCAACGCTGGACGGCATCGGTGATCCGGTGCCGCCGCGCGCGGAATCCGCCGGAGGCGCATCAGCGGCGTACCGCCGAGCAGTTGAAGGCTCCGTATGCGGAGCTCGACACAGGCCACTATCCGATGCTGAGCGAGCCGGAGGCGCTCACGCGGATGCTGGTCTGACGCAATGCGATAATGGCCTGGTTTTCGGGCACCTATCAAGTCATGCGGCTTCGTGGCCGGCGAATCTTGACTGAGGTGGTGGGCGGGGCCGATGATCAGAGGGGAGACCCCGGGCATCCCCCCAGGGACATGAGCCGATGGCCCAGCACCTCTGCATCGTGTCGCGCGACAACCCACTCCTCCTGGGGTACTTGAACATCGCCCTGGAGTACCTCACCCGAACGGGCGATGAGCTCGAAATCGTCATCGATCGGCGGCCTGACTCCGGCTTCGAACCGGCCCCCGGACCGGTGGTCGGGATCGAGCAGCGCCAGCTGGCGGGTGTGGACACCCTGCTGCGATCGCGCGGCTATGCCATTGTTTCGCGCGACGCAGGCGAGTCATGGCGCCTGAGCAACACCACCATTCCCCTCACCGAGGAGGACGAGCTCGCCTTCGCCGGTCCGTCGCCCGCCGCACGTGCGGCCGCGCTCGGCGAGCCGCTCCGCCGAGGCCTCGCGCAGGCGGCCGGCATAGTGGGCGATGGGCTCCGTGAGGGGCTGGCGCTCGCCGCCAACGCCTTCCCCGAGCCGGTGCGTCGTCGATTGGCCGTCGCAGCCGGCGCCGCCTGCATCGTGATCGGCGCCGCGACCGTCGCGATCAAGAGCGATGCGGTGGATCGAGTGACGGGCGCCGCGGGTGACGCGGTCGCCTGGCTGCGCAGCGCGCCGGCGGCCGATCCTCCCGCCGCGCCAGCGCCAGCACCACCTCCGGCGCCCACGGTGGCCGCGCCGGCGCCGGCTCCCGCACCCCCGCCGGTCGCGTCCAGCGAGCCCTCGCGCGTCGCCGAGGTCGCGCCGTCGCCGGTCAGCCGCGATGGCCGCAACGGCCGCGCGTCCGAGTCCCCGGGCCCGGCGCGCCTGGCCAAGCTCGCGTCACCCCCGACCCACACGAATCCTGCACCGGCTCAGCCGGGGGGTCATGCGGTCGGGCGCGCGCCGGCCCCACCGGCGGCGAAGCCGACCGCGAAGGCCGAGCCCAGGCCGGAGCCGAAGCACGAGACGAAGGCGGAAGCCAAGATCGAGCCCAAGCCCGAGCCCAGGCGAGAGGTGACCGCGGCGGCGGTGACCGAGGCGCCGGCCGAGTTCAGCGGTGTGCCACGCCTCGAGATGCGGCGCGAGCGTGACGCCACGGGGCACACCGCGGCGATCGCCGTCCGCGTCACCGATGCCGGCGGCCGGTCCCTGCCCACCGCCGACGTGCGCATCCTGCGCCGGCTCAACGGCGGGGGAATCCAGGAGACGCGCCTCACGCCGGACCCACGCGATGGCAGCTTCCGCGGCGCCCTCCCGCGATCCACCGCGGAGTCGGACGGGCTCAGCATGCGGGTGACGGTCGGCCGGGTGAGCCACGAGGTGCCGATCGCGGAGTGACGCGCGGGCGGCTCAGCCGCCCTTCACCCCCTGCGTGTTCACGTAGAGGCTGTAGAGCGATGTGCTCGCGGCCATGAAGAGCCGGTTCCGGTAGGTCCCCCCGAAGCAGAGATTCGCGCAGCGCTCGGGGAGATTGATCTGCCCGATCAGCTTGCCATCGGGGTTGAAGACGTGCACGCCGTCCAGCCCCTCCTGCCCCATGCCCCAGCCACACCAGAGATTGCCGTCCACGTCGCAGCGGAATCCATCCGGCGTGCCCTGGTCTACCTCGATGTGCAGGCGCCGGTTGGCGAGGCGTGTGCCGCCGTCGGTGACGTCGTAGACGTAAATGTGCCGTGGCGGTCCGGACTCGACCAGATAGAGCCGCGACTCGTCGGGCGAGAAGGCAAGGCCGTTGGGCCGCGTGATGTCGCCCGCGACCACCGACAGCTGGCCGGTGCCGCCGTCGACACGATAGACGTTCGTGGGGAGCTCCGACGCGGCCATGTACCCCTCGTAGTAGCCGAGGATGCCGAAGTTGGGATCCGTGAACCAGATGGAGCCATCGGACTTGCACACGATGTCATTGGGCGAATTGAGCGGCTTTCCCTCGTAGCGATCCGCCACGACAGTGACGGTGCCGTCGTATTCCGTCCGCGTCACGCGGCGGCCGCCGTGCTCACAGGTGAGGAGACGGCCTTGCCGGTCGCGGGTATGGCCATTGGCGAAGTTGGACGGTTTGCGGAACACGCTCGTCTGGCCGGTCTCTTCGTCCCAGCGCATCACGCGATTGTTCGGGATATCGCTCCAGAGCACATAGCGCCCGTCGCCGAACCACACCGGCCCCTCCGCCCAGCGGAACCCGGTGGCCAGCCGCTCGACCTTGGTCGACGCGAGTCGATAGCGCGCGAAGCTCTGATCGATGATCTGGATCGCGGGATCGGGATAGCGCGGGCTCGGCTGGAACTCGCTGAGGGACATTGATCGATTCTCCTTGCCGGCTGGGCGGCCGCGGAGGAGCTTACCACGGCGGTATGCCGGGGGACTTTCCGGCCCCTGATCGTTGGAGTATGATCCCCGCCAGCCGACAAGGAGGTGGTGCTCGGTCTCGTTCGGGCCCGGACCGCCCTTCGCTGACGTGGAACCATCGTTTCTGTCCCTTCTCGAAGGAGGTCGGTATGCCGCACTTTTTGAGCGAGGACGAGCTGCAGCGAACCGCCCCAGCCGAGACCGCGGCCTTCGCGTCTCCGGTACCGACGCAGATCGTGTCCAACGGGGAGTACAACCCCCTCCCCCAGACCCGCGAGCAGGCGCGCGTGGAAGCACGCATCAAGGACCTGGCCGACGACCTGGCCCCGCGCCACGGCATGGACCGGCGCCGCTTCCTTGCCAGCAGCGCCGGCATGGCGGCCGCCTTTCTGGCGATGAACGAGGTGTTCGGCTCGATCTTCGACGTGAGCCGCGCGGAGGCGCAGACGCCGGGCGTGGCCGACCAGCGGGCGGGCGCGCTCGCGGGTCAGTTCATTTTCGACGACCAGACGCACTTCGTCCGTGACGACTTCAAGCAAGAGGGCCTGCTCGATCTCGCGAAGTACGCCAAGAAAAACTGGAACCCGGCCCTGGCCGGCGAGAACAATCTCGTCCGCTACAAGTTCGAGAACTACGTGAAGGAGATCTTCGTCGACAGCGACACCAAGGTGGCGCTGCTCTCGGGGGCGCCCTTCGACGATCCGACCTGGGATCTCCTGACCAATGACCAGATCGCGGCCGCCCGCACCGCGATCAATCGCATCTCCGGCTCGCGCCGCCTGCTCGGCCACGCGGTGATCACGCCCAACAAGGGACCGTGGATGGCGGAAGTCGACCGGTGCATCGCCCAGGTGCGGCCCGACTCGTGGAAGGGCTACACCGTCGGCGATCCGCTCTCGCCGTCCAAGCTCGGCTCGTTCTGGCGGCTCGACGACGAGAAGCTGATGTATCCCTTCTACGAGAAGGCGGTGAAGGCCGGCATCAACACGATCTGCATTCACAAGGGCCTGCTCCCTGCGGACTACCAGAAGTCCTGGGCCCAGGCGTGGCAGTACAACACGGTGTGGGACGTGGGCAAGGCGGCGAAGGACTGGCCGCAGATGAACTTCGTCATCTATCACTCCGCGCTCCGCCTGTTCCTGGAATCCCCCGACGCCATGCTCGCGGACTTTCAGAAGACGGGCCGGCTCGATTGGGTCACCGACCTCGCGGAGATCCCCGCCAAGTTCGGCGTCAGCAATGTCTATGGCGAGATCGGCACCTCGTTCGCCACGTGCGCCGTGTCGAGCCCGCCCCTCGCCGCTGCGCTCGTCGGGACCTTGGTGCGGGGTCTCGGCACCGACCACGTCGTGTATGGCAGCGACTCCGTCTGGTACGGCTCGCCCCAGTGGCAGATCGAGGCATTCCGGCGCCTCGAGGTGCCGGTGGAGATGCAGAAGAACAATCACTTTGCGCCGCTCGGCCCGGCCGACGGGCTCGTGAAGACCGCCATTCTCGGCGGCAACTCCGCGCGGCTCTACCGGCTGGACGTCCGGTCGGCGCTCGGAGCGATCACGAACGACAAGATCGCTTCCATCAAGCAGGAGTACCTGGCCGCGGGCGGTCAGCGCACGAACACCCGCTACGGCTACGTGGCGCCCACCACAACGCGCGCTTGAGTCTCCGCATCACCGCCCCGTGGCGCCCGACCCGCTCGATGGGCCGGGCGCCACGGGACGCCGTCCTTCAGACCCTCGCCGCGAGCGCCTCCAGCCACGCCGCGCAGGGCGTGCCCAGCGTGCGCAAACGGCGCGCGATGCGCTCAGGCGTTCCCAGGTCACACCAGGTCGAGGGGGCGATCGTCGCGACCGCGAGCGGCCGCGACGAGCCTTCCAGCACCGAACGACAGAAGTCGGCGCGCGGCGCGAGCTCATAGGCCTGGGCGATCGCCCAGGGCTCGTGCCGCGTGCCCACGAATACGCCGAAGCGGAGCAGACGGTCGTGCAGGAGGGGTACGCCCTCGTGACCGGCCTCGAGGAGCGCCTCGAGCGAGGCCGCGAAGACGAACGTGTTCCAGAGGGATCCTTCCGAGAACAGCCGCTGCGCCTGGAACTCGGACGGCTTCTCCACGAAGGCTTCGACGCGCCGGACCGCGGCCGGGCTCGGCCAGTCGAGGCGCTCGCCGGGAGCGATCCACCCGAAGTCGGTGTCGGGCTCCGTAGGCGGCGCGCCGAGCAGGACCAGCCACCCCGGATGATTCTCCGCGTGCTCGGCCGCCTCGGCCACCGACGCCATGAACACCGCCTCGTCGGGAACGAAGTGGTCGGTGGGGAAGACCACCACGGTGGCGCGGGGGTCCCGCGCGTGAATCCAGTGCGCGGGGAGCAGCACCCCGGCAGCGGTCCCGCGATCGCACGGCTGATAGAGCACGGTGATGGCGGGGAGGTCGGCGACCTCGGGCTCGAGGAAGCACGCGTGATGCGCCATCGTGGCGACGACGGTACGGCGGGGCGGCACGAGCCGGCCCACCCGGTCGAGGGTCTGGCGCAGTAGCGAGCGCGTCCCGCCGAGCGCGGTGTACTGCTTGGGCCGCTCGTGCCCATAGAGCCAGCGCGTGAAGCTGCGAAGGCGCGTGCCCTCGCCACCCGCCAGCACGATCGCCCAGAGCCGCTCGGATTCGATGAGGGGCATGGCGTCCAGTCCTCCTGTCATGAGAGTTCACGTCCGTGATGCGGGAATGACGGAACGCGGAGGAGCTAGCGGGCGGGCGGAGCGCGCGAGCGGAGCAAACAGCCGGCCGGCGCGGGGGCCACGACGTCGCGGCCGTGGGCGACCTGCCCGAGCAGCGGCAGGTCGGGCGCAGGGGCCTCGACGGCGGTGGCAGGCGCGGCGGGGTATCCCGACGCCAGGAGCAGGACGTCGTCGTCGAAGTCGGCACCGTCATAGATTCCGGGGACCCATGACGGATCGGGCGGGCTCGCATGCGCGAGCGCGGGGTGAATCGCGAGCGCGGCCAGGAGCAGCAGCGCGCCCAGCCCCTGCTCGATCTTGCGCACGAGACGCGTAGATCTCATCACCCCAAGTGACGCGGGGACACTGCGCCCTATTCAGGCGTCACGTACCAGCGCTCGAGGGCCGTCGCCAGCGCGTCCGGGTCGGCCCACTCGCGCGCCGCGGCGTCGACGAGCCCCGACGCCTCCTCCGGCGTGGGGCGCAAGTCCTCGACGGGAATGCCGAACTCGTAGGGCGACAGCGCGTCCGCCGCAAGCGCGGCGTCCATGCTCAGCACCTTCCTGTTGCGGCGACGCAGCACGTGTTCGTAGACGGCGGCGTAGATGGCCGGGTCATAGGGCAGATCAGCCGACGCGGGCGGCAGCGGGGCCAGGCCCAACGCGGCGGCGAGACGCGCGAGCTGCCGCCACAGGTCACGGAGCACCTCGGGCGGCGCGTCCTCGCGCTCACGGGGATGCCGCGGCGCCAGCGCGCGGCGGCCTCGCTCCGCCTCGAGATGGGCGCGCAGCGTGCGCGACGGCACGGGGACGATGAAGGGCGCGCGCGGACCGCTCAGCAAGGCCTCGGCCGCGTCGGCCGTCGGCCGCGCGAGCTCGACGAGCCGGTGACCGACCAGGGGCGCCTCGACGATGAGCACGGCGTCCGCCGGGCGCTGGGTGTCCCAGGCGGCGATCGCGCCGCGCGCCCATCGCCCGACCGCCACGCGGACCATGCCATGGGTGACGCCGTGGCTCGCCGGATACGCGCGCGCCGCGCGGCTTCCCTCCACCACGGGCCGCACCACGTCCCACTGGAGCAGGGAGACGGCGCGCCCCCCCGCGTGGGCGAGCTGCGCGAGCTGATGGATCAGCAGGCTCTTGCCCGTGCCGGGCAAGCCGGTCACGACGACCACGCGCGCCGTCGTGGCGAAGGTCGTGAGGGCGGCGTGCAAGGGCGAGTCGGCGGCCAGGAGGAGCACGGCCCCAGCATAGTGACGCAGCCCCCGGCTCCGGTCTAGAATCGTGACGTCTCGAGGGGTGCCCAGCGCGCGAGAAGGAGACCCGGCATGCTCACCACCCGACAGATCGGCCCGTGCTTTGCCGCGGAGGTCGAGGGTTTGGACCTCACCCGGCCCCTGACCCCGGCGGACGCGAAGGACGTGCACGCCGCGATGGACGAGTACGCGGTGCTGGTGTTCCATGGCCGGCCCATCACCCAGGAGCAGCAGATGGCCTTCACGCTGAGCCTCGGCGAGATCGAGCATGCGACGGGCACGGGCCTCCGGGAGACGTATCGCCTGCCCACCACCTTCGCCGATGTGTCCAACATCGATGCGAACGACCAGGTGTTCGCCCGCGACTCCCGCACGCGCCTCTTCGCCCTGGGCAATCGCCTCTGGCACTCCGACAGCTCGTTCAAGGTGGTGCCCGCGAAGTACTCGATCCTCCACTCCCATAGCATCCCGTCCAAGGGCGGCAACACCGAGTTCGCCGACATGCGCGCGGCCTACGATGCGTTGGACGGGGACACCCGGCGGGAGATCGACGATCTGATCTGCGAGCACTCCCAGATCTATTCGCGCCAGCAGCTGGGCTTCACCGATTTCACCGACGAGGAGCGCGTGCGCTTCGCGCCGGTGCGGCAGCGGCTGGTGCGGACGCATCCGTCGACGGGGCGGAAGTCTCTCTTCCTCGCCTCCCACGCCGGCGGCATCCTGGGGTGGCCGGTGCCCGAGGCGCGCGCCTTCCTCCGCGATCTGGTGGAGCACGCGACCCAGCGGCAGTTCGTGTACTCGCACCGCTGGCAGGTGGGCGATCTCGTCATGTGGGACAACCGCCGCACCATGCACCGCGTGCGCCCCTACCCCGAAGGGGAGCGCCGCGACATGCGGCGTACGACCCTGATGGGCGACGGCCCCACCGCCCCGCAGGCCTAGGCCGCGGGCTCGCTCACCGCGCGGAATCCGCGGCGTGCGGGCGGGCTAGCGCCACGCGTCCACCGAGACGGTCTTCTGGTAGGTGCAGCCCATGATGCGCCAGTACCCGTTGGTCTCGCCGCCCACCACCACCGCGTGGATGTCGTCTCTCTTGAACATCGGAATGAGGTCCTCGGGGGCGGCGCGGAGCCGCGAGGCCCACGGCTCCTCGCCGAACGTGGCGCGGGGGTAGATGTAGTTCTGCACGAGCTGATAGTCCCAGTACTCCCGCGCGGGCATGCGCGCGGTCTCGAAAATCCAGTCGAGCAGGGCGTCCTTCTTCACGAAGCCGCCCCGCTCGACGAACTGCCGTGCCGCGATGGGATCGAGGAGCAGGGTGGGCGGGATGCTCGGCTCCATGCCGCGCAGCAGATTGGCCACGTGCGCGCGCCAGTGCGTCTCGCGGAGCCCCAGCGAGAAGGCGGTGGACCGGCAGCCGGAGAACACGCTCACCGCGCTCTCGTCCGGCGCCAGGCCGTGCTGCACGTGAAAGGGCTCCCACGGACTCCGCTCCTCGTTCTCGGCGAAGGTGACGCTGTTGTAGGCGTAGGCATTGCCCTGATTGCCCATGTAGGAGAGCCCGGGCACCGAGCCGCCCTGACCGTTCTGGGACAGGAGGCCGTAGGCCCGGCCGATGGTGGCATTGGCGTGGCTGTACGGGCCCATGGCGCCGGTGCCCGCGTTCATCTCGATCTCACGCCGCACCGGCCCGTTGACCACCGCCATCGAGGCCATGGCGCTCGAGCTGCTGCTGCGCGCGGTCACGCCGGTGGCCCCGAGGGCGAGGATCACGGGGAAGTACTCGGGGCGCGCGCCCGCCATCACCGCGTTCACCGCGACCTTCTCGACCGTGTATTCCCACGGCTCGCGGAAATGAGTGGAGCGCATGCGCCCCACCACCTCGTCGGGATGCCGCCGCGTGCCCGCGAGCATGGCGGCCACGCGCTCCTCCGTGGGCAGCACGATGGGCAGGCCGTCCGTCCAGTGATTGTCGAGAAAGAGCTGTTCGAGCTCCTCCGCCGAGCGCCCCTCGACACTGCGAGGGGTGGACCGGTCGAAGTCCGCGGGCCCCTGCTCCTCCACGTCGAAGGGGCGCGTGAGCCCCTCCACCACCTCCTGCATGACGGCGCGACCGGTGATGGGATCGCGCCCGTCCACATACGCCCGCAGCTCGCGCGCGGTCTTTCCCATGATGGGCTGGGGAACGAACACCTGCCGCAGGCCGGGCATGCCGTTGACGGTGGCCACCGACCGGACCACTCGATCGAACTTGTCGGTATGGACCGCGACCGTGGGCACGCCGTACCTGGCTTCGAGCGTCATCGCGTGCGCGGCGACCGCCGGCGCGCAGGTGCTTCAGTGCCCGACACCGACGATGGCGGCGTGGCCCCGCGCCTTGATCTCCTCCCAGGTGGTGGGATCGTCGTTGAGATACACGCTGGAGATACGCTTGACCACCGCGTTGACGCCCGGCAGGTGCTCGGCGAGCCAGGCGCGCATCTGTCCGAGGAAGATGTCGGAGTCATCGAAGCGGCAGTCGACGAGATAGACGGTACGGCCCTCCAGCGTGGCCAGGCGCGGGGCGAGTGGCTTGCGCGTGACTTTCGGCGGAAAGCCCATGGGATTCAGGACGGTGAGATGGTCGCGGAGGCGGTTGGCCATGGCGGTCTCCTTCCCGCTCACTCCACGCCCGCCAGCGCGAGCTCGCGGGCGCGGTGGCAGGCGACGCGGCGGCCGGGAGCGATCTCCTCCCACGCCGGCGTGTCGGTCCGACACTTGTCGATGGCGTACGGGCAGCGGGGGTGGAAGTAGCAGCCGGGCGGCGGGGCGGCGGGATTCGCCACCTCGCCCTGCAGGATGATGCGCTTGGCGCGGGCGCGCGGATCCGGCTCCGGCACCGCCGAGAGCAGCGCCGCCGTGTACGGGTGCCGGGGCGCGGTGAAGAGCGCCTCGGTCTCCGCGAGCTCCACGATGCGCCCCACGTACATGACGGCCACGCGGTCGCTGATGTGGCGCACCACGCTCAGATCGTGGGCCACGAAGAGGTACGTGAGGCGGAACTCGCGCTGGAGGTCCTGGAGGAGGTTGAGGATCTGGGCCTGCACCGACACGTCGAGGGCCGACACCGGCTCGTCGGCGACGACGAGGCGCGGCCGCAGGGCGAGGGCGCGGGCGATGCCGATCCGCTGCCGCTCGCCGCCGCTGAAGGCGTGGGGGAAGCGGCGCATGTACTCGGGCCGGAGCCCCACGTGGCGGAGGAGGTCGGCGACGCGCTCCTCGCGCTCCCGGCGGCTCTTCACGCCGTGCACGTAGAGCGGCTCGCCCACGAGATCGAGCAGGGTCATGCGAGGGTTCAGCGAGGCAAAGGGGTCCTGGAAGATCATCTGCATCTCGCGCCGCAGCGCGCGGAGCTCCGCCGGCCCGAGGCGCGCGACGTCGACCACCGCGCCGCCGGCCCGTCGCATCAGGATCTGGCCGGCGGTTGGCTCGATGGCCCGCAGCAGGCAGCGCGCGGTGGTGGTCTTCCCGCAGCCGCTCTCGCCCACGAGGCCCAGCGTCTCACCCTCGTCGATGTGGAAGTCCACCCCGTCCACCGCGCGCACGTGACCCACCGTGCGCTTCAGGAAGCCGCGCCGGATGGGAAAGAGCTTCTGGAGCCCCTTCACCGCCAGGAGTGCCCGCGCGGGTGGCGCGGTGACCGAGGTGGAAGCGGCGGACGTCATGAGTAGAGGAAACAGCTCACCGCGTGCCCGGCGGCCACCGGCCGCAAGGCGGGCTCCTGACGGTCGCAGCGGCCGGCCATGAACTGGGGGCAGCGCGGGTGGAACGGGCACCCGGCGGGGCGATCGTAGGGATGGGGCACCGACCCCGCGATCGGGGTCAGGCGCTCGCGCGAGCGTGAGCGCATGCGCGGGATCGAGCGCAGCAGCGCCTGGGTGTAGGGATGCTTGGGCGCGTGAAAGATCGCATCGACCGGCGCCTGCTCCACCACCCGGCCGAGGTACATCACGACGACGTCGGTGGCCATCTCGGCGACCACGCCCAGGTCATGCGTGATCAGCATGATGGCCATGCCGTCTTCGCGCTGCAGCTGACGCATGAGCTCGAGGATCTGGCTCTGCGTGGTCACATCGAGGGCGGTGGTGGGCTCGTCGGCGATCAAGAGGATGGGATGGCAGGACAGCGCCATCGCGATCATGGCGCGCTGGCGGAGCCCGCCGCTGAGCTGATTGGAAAGCTGATCCACCCGCTGCTCCGGCAGCGACACGCCCACCCGGCGCAGCATGTCGATCGCCTTCGCGCGCGCTTCCCGCCGGCTCACCTGCTGGTGCAGCATGATCGCCTCCGCGATCTGGCTGCCCACGGAATGGACGGGGCTGAACGAGGACATGGGCTCCTGGAAGATCAGCGCGATCTCCGCGCCGCGGATCGCCCGCATGGCCGGGCCGTTCGGCGGCAGCGCGGCGAGGTCGATCACGTCCCGGGCGGCATCGCCATGTGCGCCGGGGCGTCCGCGGTCGCGGCAGAAGTGGATCTCGCCCGCCACGATGCGGCCGGGGCGATCCACGATGCCCAGGATGGACCGCGCGGTCACGCTCTTGCCGCAGCCGCTCTCGCCCACCACCCCGAGCGTGGCGCCGGGGGCGAGGTCGAAGCTCACGCCGTCGACCGCCTTCACCGTGCCCTCGTCCTGGTGGAAATAGGTCTTGAGCCCGCGGACGGACAGGAGCGGCAGTGTGCGCTCAGCGGCCATAGGGATCCGCGGCGTCCCGGAGGCCGTCGCCCAGGAAGTTGAAGGCCATGACCGCGACGATCACCGGCAACGCCGGAAGCATGAGCCAGGGCGAGATCGCCACCGTCTGGACGTTCTGCGCCTGCTGCAGCAGCACGCCCCAGCTGATCGCGGGGGGGCGGAGGCCGAGGCCGAGGAAGGACAGCGCGGTCTCGCTCACGATCATCGCCGGCAGGGCGAGGGTGGTCGCCGCGATGATATGGCTCATGAAGGACGGCACCATGTGGACGAAGATGGTCCGCATGCGGCTACACCCGACGAGCCGGGCGGAGATCACGAAGTCCTCCTCGCGCAGGGCGAGGAAGCGCCCGCGCACGACCCGGGCGAGCTCGGTCCAGCCCAACAGCGAGATGATGATGGTGATGGCGAAGTACACCTGGAGGATCGTCCAGTCGCGCGGCAGCGCGGCGGCCAGGCCCATCCAGAGCGGGATGGTGGGGATCGAGCGCAGGATCTCGATCACCCGCTGGATCACGGTGTCGATGACGCCCCCGTAGAAGCCGGACAGGCCGCCCAGGATCACCCCCAGCACGAGGCTCATCGCCACCCCGATCAGGCCGATGGTGAGCGAGATGCGGGTGCCGTACATCAGCCGCGACCAGAGGTCGCGACCCTGCACGTCGGTGCCGAGAAGGAAGATGGTCTTGTTGGCATCGCGGTCGCCATCCACACCGATGAGATGCCGGTTGGTCGGGAACAGGCCGAGGAATCGGTACTCGAAGCCCTCGGCGAAGAACCGGACGGGGACCTTCACCTCGGGGTCGGCGACGTAGACGCGCTTGAAGGTCTGCGGGTCGCGCGCGCCCTTGATGCCGTGCACGTAGGGCGCGAAGCGCCAGCCATCGAAGACGTAGAGACGCTGCGGGGGCATCAGCGAGCGCTGGGCCTCCGACACGTTGGGATCGGCGTAGGCGAGGAAATCGGCGCCGATCACCACCACGTAGAAGAGCGCGATCATCGCCGCGCTCACCAGCGCGACCTTGTGCTTGCGGAAGCGCCACCACATGAGCTGCCACTGCGACGCGACGAAAATGCGCTGGTCGCCGGCGGTGACCTGCTCGCCCGGCGCGGGGACGGGCTCGAGCAGCGTCTCCGGCCGGGCCATCACGTGTCCTCGATCCGGATACGGGGATCGATCCACACGAGCAGGATGTCCGAGATCAAGGTCCCTGCCACCGTCATCAACCCCAGCAGCAGCACGATGGTGCCGGCGAGAAACATGTCCTGCGCGATGAGGGCCTTCAGGAGCAGCGGGCCCACCGTGGGCAGCCCGAGCACCAGCGAGACGATGATGCTGCCCGACACGATGTACGGGAGCGTGTACCCGATGGTGCTCGCGAAGGGGTTCAGGGCGACGCGGACTGGATACTTCAGTACCACCGTGCGCTCGGGCAACCCCTTGGAGCGCGCGGTCACCACGTAGGGCTTGCGCAGCTCGTCGAGCAGGTTGGCCCGCATGATGCGGATCTGCTGCGCGGTGCCGGCGAGGCCGAGGATCAGCGCGGGGATGGGCAGGTGCTTGGCGAGATCCCAGACTTTCGCCGCGCTCCACGGGGCGTCCTGCAGCTCGGGGGAGAAGAGTCCCCCGATGTTGGCGTTGAAGAGGACGAAGCCCCCATAGAGGATGACGAGCGCGAGCAGGAAGTTGGGGACGGCGAGGCCGATGAAGCCGATGAACGTCGCGACGTAGTCCCCCACCGAGTACTGCCGCACCGCGGAGTAGATCCCGATGGGGAGCGCGAGCGTCCAGGTGAGGATGAGGGCCGACACCGAGACCACCACCGTCAGCCACAGGCGCTCGCCGATCACCTCGGTGACGGGGCGCCGCCACTCCATGGACATCCCGAAGTTGCCCTGCACGACCAGCTTCATCCACTTGAGGTACTGGATGTAGATGGGCTGGCCCAGCCCGTACTGGATGCGGAGGGTCTGCGCTTCCTCGTCGGACACCACGCTGCCCATCGAGGCCATCTGCGCGATGTACGACGTGACATAGTCGCCGGGCGGGAGCTGGATGATGGCGAAGGACAGCACGGAGATCGCCCACACGGTGAAGATCGCGAGCAGCGCGCGGCGGCCGATGTAGGCGAGCATAGCGGGACCCTCTCAACTTGCCCTCGCCACGGTGGGCGAGGGCAGGGTGGGGGCTAGGGAATCTAGTTCTTCCAGAAGAAGGTGATGGGGCGCGAGATCCCCGGGGTCTTGCCGTCGGGGCTGTTGTACATGCGCGACGGGATGTTGCCCATGTTGTTCTTCACCACCCGCACGCCCATGGAGGCCGGCCCCTGCCCCACCACGCCGATGATGTAGACCTCCTCGGCGGCGATCCGCCAGACGTCCTTGCCGAGCTGGATCCGCTCCTTCTCCGGGACGCCGAAGGCCTTCTTCCACTTCTCCATCAGCTCCTTCATCCGCGGCTCGGGCTCCTTGCCCTGCGCGCCGGCGGAGTGGAACCACTTCACGTAGAGCGGCCCGGACGTGGCCACCGAGGAGAGCTCGAAGGGAAAGACGTGCAACGGGAAGGTGAAGAGATGCTCGCTCCCGTCGTTGTTCCAGGCGGCGAGCTGCTGCTCGTTGTTCGCGGTCCGCTGCAGGGCCAGGCTCCGCTCCACCTCCTGCACCTTCAGGTCGATGCCGATCTTCTTCCACTGCTCGCGGATCATCTCGGCGATCTGCGTGTACTGGACGAACTGGCCGCCGAGGGTCATGATCTCGAGTCGCAGTCGCCCCTTGCCGTCGGCGCGCAGGCGGTAGCCCTCCGCGTCCTTCTTGGCCAGCCCGAGCTTGTCGAGCATCTCGTTGGACTTCTTGACGTCCAGCGTGGACCAGAGCTTCCGGTACTGGGGGCCCGGGTTGTACTTGTTGCCGTCCACCGGCACCACCGAGCCCGGCGTACCGGTGCCCAGCCAGAACGTCTCGTTGATCTGATCGCGGTCGATCCCGAGGGACAGCGCGCGGCGGAAATCGGCGGTGTTGAACCACTTTCCGATCTCCGCATCGGCGTCGTAGTTCAGGTTGAATTTGATGATCAGGTCGCAGTAGTCGCCGGGGTCGAGGTAGACCTTGTAGTTCCCCTTCTGCTGGTTCTCCAGGAACACGGGGAGCTTGCCGAGATCGACGTGCCGCGAGGCGTAGTCGTACTCGCCGGCGATTGCCCGCAGGTTCAGTACCTCCAGATTCTCCGCCAGCGTCAACACCACCTTGTCGATGTACGGCAGCTGATTGCCGGCGGTGTCGACGAAGACGCTGTAGGGGTTGCGCTCGAGGGTCCACGTCGGCGTGTTGATCGGGGTCACGGTCTTCCATGCCGAAACCACCGGAAGGTCCGGGTTGACGGCCCAGTCGTTCCGGTTGAGGAAGAGGCGGACCCAGCTGTCGAACTTGAGATCCTTCACCTTCTTGTCGAGGTCGGCCGCGCTTGAGTACTTGGGGTGGAACTGCTTGAGGTAGTGCGCGGGCGCGAAGCCGCCGAGGGCGCGGTATCCCCACATCTGGCCGGCGAGATCGGTGGAGCCCGCGAGCACATCGGGGAACATGAAATACGGCTCGGGGAACCGGTACCGGACCGTGTTGTTGTCGACCTTTTCGATCGTGCCCTGCTTGCCGTTGATGGCCATGGTCGCCGAGGGGGTCGGGACCAGGTCCTTGTTCCGGTAGATGTCCTCGAACCAGAACACGAAGTCGTCCGCGGTGAACGGCTTGCCGTCGCTCCACTTCATCCCGCGGCGAAGCGACAGTATCCACGTGCGCCCGCCGTCCTGCATCTCGAGGCCCTTGGCGAGGTTGGGCACGACCTTGTCGCCGGTGTAGTCCCAGAACATCAGATGGTCCGGCCCGGAGCAGCACCGGAAGCCGTTCCAGAAGTCCGCGGGGCCCGTGAAGCCGGCGCGCCAGGTCCCACCGTATTTCCCGATCTCGTGCAGCGGCTTGATCACGAGCGGATCCTGCCCGATGCGCTCGGCGACGGGCGGGAGCTTGCCCGCCTTGACCAGCTCGCCGAGCTGCGGCGCCTCCTTGAAGGACTTGGGGGCCTTCGCGGCGTCGGTGACGACCTCCGGGCCCTCGAGCTTCCCGATGAGGGTGCTCTTGCTGCTCCCCTGAGCGAGCGCGCCCGCCGCGACAAGCCCACCCAGGAAGCTGGCGGCGAGGGCGAGGACGAGGAAGAACCGGAGCGTGTTGGCGAGCCGGCGTGAGCGTTTGGTCATGACGCGTCCCCCTTGAGGCGTGCGTGTCTGGCCACCGAGTCCTGCACGTGTGGGGGGATACTGCCCCGACCGCCGGCCACCGTCAAGGGCGGATGCGCCCCGTCGGCGCATGGGATAATCCCTGCGGCGGGACATGGGTACGACGACCACACCGCACGCCGCTGGCGCCGTCCCCGAGGAGGCGCCCCTCCTGATTCACGGCTTCCGCGGCACTCCCGACGAGATCGAGCGGCAGTGGTACGAGGGCGTGTACCGAGGGCGCGGCGACGTCATGCGCCAGCTCACGTGGCGGGCGGTGCTGATGGGCTCGGTGCTCGGCGGCCTTCTGTCGCTCACCAACCTCTACATCGGGCTCAAGGCCGGCTGGGGCTTCGGCGTGGCGATCACCGCCTGCATCCTCTCGTACACGATCTGGACGGCGCTCCACCGGCTGGGCCTGGCGCGCACGCCCATGACCATCCTCGAGAACAACTGCATGCAGTCCACCGCCAGCTCCGCAGGCTACTCGACCGGCGGGACGCTCATCTCGGCGTTCGCCGCCTATCTCATGCTCACCGCCGAGCCCGTGTCCCTGCCCCTTCTCTTCGCCTGGGTGTTCTTCCTCGCGCTGCTGGGGGTGACCATGGCCATTCCCATGAAGCGCCAGATGATCAACGTGGAGCAGCTCCGCTTCCCCAGCGGCATCGCCGCCGCCGAAACCCTGCGGGCGCTCCACGCCGTCGACGACCGCGGCGGCCGTTCAGCCCGGGCCCTCGCCTGGGCGGGCGGGCTCGCCGTGGTCAGCAAGTTCTGGACCGAGGGCCTCGTTCTCGTGAGCCCCAAGCTCGCGCCTTTCATGATCGGCACCTGGGTCACCGCCTTCAATCAGCGCGTGCTGGGCCCGGCCTGGATGGAGCGCACGGTCCTCCTCTCCTGGGAGCCCATGTTCATCGCGGCCGGCGCCATCACGGGGCTGCGCGTGAGCTGGAGCATGCTGCTGGGCGGCATCACCGCCTGGATGATCTTCGTCCCGGCGCTCCAGCGCGCGGGGGTCGTCGGGGGCGGTGGCTACGCGGTGCTCGTGCAGTGGACGCTGTGGGGCGGGGTCGCGTGCATGGTCAGCGCGAGCCTCCTTGCCTTCGCGCTGCAGTGGCGGACCGCGATCCGGGCCTTCGCCGACGTGGGCGCCATGCTGCGCGGCGGGCGCGGACAGGAGCGCGCGCACCCGGTCGGCGCCATCGAGACCCCCGCGTCCTGGTTCGTCGTGGGCCAGCTGGTGGGCTTCCTCGGCCTGGCCTGGCTCGGCCACGCGACGTTCGGCATGCCCTACTGGCAGACCGCAGTGGCGGTGGCGCTCTCGTTCTTCCTCGCCCTCGTCGCCTGTCGCGTGACGGGTGAGACCGACACCACCCCGGTGGGCGCCATGGGCAAGATCACCCAGCTGACCTTCGGCGCGCTCCATCCCGGCAACGTGCAGGTCAACCTCATGAGCGCCAACATCACCGCGGCGGCGGCGGGCAGCAGCGCCGATCTGCTGACGGACCTCAAGAGCGGCTACCTGCTGGGCGCGCACCCTCGCCGCCAGTTTCTTGCGCAGCTCGCCGGCATCGTCGTGGGCACCCTCGTCAGCGTGGCCGCCTTCCGGCTGCTCGTGCCCGACGCGGGCGCGCTCGGCACGGATCAGTTCCCCGCGCCCGCGGCGCAGACCTGGCGCGCGGTCGCCCTCGCGCTCTCGAGTGGCGTGACCGCGCTCGGCCCCATCAAGCTCTGGTCCATCGTGGTGGGCGGGCTGGTCGGCGTCATGCTCACCGTGCTGCCGAAGCTCGTGCCGGCGTGGGAGCCCCTGATTCCCTCACCGGCAGGGCTCGGGCTGGCGTGGACTTTCCATTGGTACTACGCCGTCCTGTTCTTCTTGGGAGCCGTCGCGGCGTGGTGGATCGAGCGGCGCTGGCCGCGCGCGGCCGAGGACCTCACGTTTCCGGTCGCCTCGGGGTGGATCGCGGGCGAGAGCCTGATGGGCGTCGGCCTCGTGCTGTGGGAGCACGCCGGCGACCTCGTCCATCGGCTCTTCGCCCGCTGAGCCGCCGCGCCGCTAGCGGGCGCCGGGCCTCTTGGCGGCGGCCGCTTCGGCCTTCTTGAAGTCCGCCTCGCCGAAGTTGTAGAGGTGCGCCCCGCCCATGAAGATCTGCGCGGCGATCTCGCGCGGCACGTTCTTCAGCAGGTTCTCGGCCACGTGGGGGAAGTTCGAGTCGAAGTGCGGATAGTCGGTGGAGATGCACATCCGGTCGGCGCCGATCAGGCCCGCGGTGGCCTCGATCTCCGGCTCGCTGCCCTCGACGGCGGCCCAGCAGTTGCGCCGGAAATACTCGCGCGGGGTGAGGGACAGATAGGGCGCGTGAGTATCGCGGTACTGCGGATAGTCCCACTCGATGCGGGAGAGGAGGCCGGGCGCCCACGAGTTCTGCGCCTCGAGGAAGCCCACCCGGAGCTTCGGGTGGAACTCGAACACACCGCCGATGATCATGGCGACGAGCGCCTGCTGCATCTCGATCCAGTGGCTGGCCACATGACGGTAGAAGCGGTTCTCACCGTAGAGGACGTTCATGTGCGAGTACGGCGCGCCCGTCCCCTCGTGGAAGCCCCACGTCACGTTCAGGTCCTCGTGCACGGTGTAGAGCGGATCCCAGTAGTTCGAGTGCCAGTAGTGGCCGTTCACGAGGTTCGGCCGGTTGAAGGAGCCCACCGCGCCCAGCTCGCGCACGCAGCGGATCAGCTCGCGGCAGGCCAGGTGCACGTCGTGGAACGGCAGCATGGCCACGAACTTGAGGCGCTCGGGGCTGTACTGGCAGAATTCGTGGATCCAGTTGTTGTAGGCCTGGCACAGGGCGAGCGAGAGCTGCGGGTCCATGCCGTCGCGGGCGATGAGGGAGAGCCCGCTCGTGGGGTAGAGCACGGCGATGTCCACGCCTTCCATGGCCATGCCCATGACCTGCGCCTCGGGGTCGTAGTTCCGCTCGATGGCGAACTGGAGCCGGCCGGTGTCGGCGAGCCGCGAGCCCGACAAGGGTTGGCTGCTCGTGGTCGGGCCCGGCTTGCCCCGCTTGCGATACTGCTGGAGATCGGCATCCGAGGTGGGGATGCCATCGATGACGATCGAGCCCGCCGCGCCCCGCTTGGGGCGGCCGTCCGATCCCACCAGCGTGGTCACCCGAGGCTTGAACTTCGGGTCGAGGTAACGTTCGAAGAGATCCGGCGGCTCCATGATGTGCATGTCGCAGTCGACGAAGCGCAGCCCGTCTTTCACGGTGTCCCTCCGCGTCAGGGGTGGCGACCGGTCCGATGCCCGCCCAGAGGTCAGATGGTCGGCCGACGCCGGGCCGCTGTCAAGCCGCGGAACGCGGTATGATGACGGGCGCGCCGCGAGGCGCCCGCCGACCCCATCCTCCAGGCGAGCCGTCACCGCAAAGGAGCCGTCACATGAAAGCCGCCGTCTTCCATGGTCCGCATCAGCCCCTCACCATCGAGACCGTCGACATCGACAAGCCCATGGGCCGCGAGGTGCTGGTCCGCACCGTGGCCTCCGGTGTCTGCCACAGCGATCTGCACTTCGTCGACGGCCTGTACCCCTTCCCCGCTCCCGCCATCCTGGGCCACGAGGCCGCGGGCATCGTGGAAGCGGTGGGCCCGCAGGTCATGGAGTTTCGGCCCGGCGACCATGTGATCTGCTGCCTCTCGCTGTTCTGCGGCCAGTGCGAGTACTGCCTCACCGGGAAAACCCACCTTTGCCAGACGCGCCCCACCCGCACCAAGGGCGAGCCCCCGAAGCTCTCGTGGAAGGGGCAGCCGGTGAATCAGTTCGCGAACCTCTCCGCCTATGCCGAGCAGATGCTGGTGCACGAGAACGCGCTGGTGAAGATCGACGACCAGATGCCCCTGGCCCAGGCCGCCCTCATCGGGTGCGGCGTCACCACCGGCGTGGGCGCGGTGCTCAACACCGCGCGCATCGAGGCCGGCTCCACCACCGCGATCTTCGGCGCGGGCGGCGTGGGTCTCGCCACCATCCAGGGCGCGCGCATCGCCGGCGCCCGGATGATCATCGCCGTCGACACCGTGGCGGCCAAGCTCGCCCGCGCCAAGGACCTGGGGGCCACGCATCTCGTGGACGCGTCCAAGGACGATCCGGTGAAGGCCATCCGGACGCTGACCGGCGGCGGCGTGGACTACTCATTCGAAGCCATCGGCCTCAAGGTCGCCGCCGAGCAGTGCTTCGACTGCATCAAGCCGGGCGGCACCGCCACCGTCATCGGCATGATCCCGGTGGGCCAGAAGATCGAGCTCGACGGCCCCATGTTCCTCCGCGAGAAGAAGATCCAGGGCTGCAGCATGGGCTCGAATCGCTTCAAGGTCGACATGCCCCGCTACATCGAGCTGTACCGGCAGGGGCGTCTGAAGCTCGACGAGATGGTCACCCGCCGCGGCAAGCTCGAGGAGGTCAACGAGGCCTTCCGGGCCATGAAGGCGGGTGAGGTCGCCCGCACGGTGCTGATGTTCGACTGAGCCCTCCCCGGCCGGTGACGGCGCCCTGCCTCGATAGCCCCAAGGTCTCATTGGGGCGCCGCCACCGGCTGTCGTACACTGCCCGAGGTCGCATTCTTCCCAACCAGGAGAGCTACATGGTCATGTCGCGCGCCGGTCTGGTCTCGCCTATCGGGGGGACCCTCGTCGATCTCTTCGTCCCCGCGGAGGCCCGGGCCGAGCTGCGAGCCCAGGCCACCCGCCTGCCCTCGGTGCAGATCTCCGAGCGCGCGCTCTACGATCTCGAGCTGCTCGCCATCGGCGCCTTCTCGCCGCTGGACCGCTTCATGAGCCACCGGGACCATGCGCGCGTGCTCGGCGAGATGCGCCTGGCCGGCGGCCAGCTCTTCCCGATTCCGGTGACGTTGCCGGTGCACCGAGCGCCCGGTCTCCGGCTCGACGGCGAGGTCGCCCTGCGCGACGCGCACAACGAGCTCCTCGGCGTGATGACGATCGAGGAAGCCTACGAGTGGGACCGCGGCGAGACGGCGCAGCAGGTGCTGGGAACCCGGGACGTGCGCCACCCGCTCGTGGCGGAGATGGAGCGCTGGGGCGAGGTCAATCTCTCCGGACGGCTGCGCCTGCTCGCGCTCCCGCCGCGCCACGACTTCCGCGATCTCCGCCTCACGCCCGCGGAGGTGCGTCGCCGCCTGACCGAGGCCGGCGCGGTGAACGTGGTCGCCTTCCAGACGCGCAATCCCCTCCACCGCGCCCACGAGGAGCTGACCCGCCGCGCGGCCGATCTCATCAAGGGCACGCTCCTGCTCCACCCGGTGGTCGGCATGACCAAGCCGGGCGACGTCGACTACTACACGCGCGTGCGCACCTACAAGGTGCTGGTGGAGCGCTACTACGAGCAGGGGCGCGTGGTGCTGTCGCTGCTGAACCTCGCCATGCGCATGGCCGGTCCGCGGGAGGCGCTGTGGCACGCCCTCATCCGGCGCAACCACGGGGCCAGCCACTTCATCGTGGGCCGCGATCACGCGAGCCCCGGCCTCGACTCGGCGGGCAAGCCGTTCTACGGGGCGTACGACGCGCAGGAGCTCGTGGGCCGCCACCAAGAGGAGCTGGGCATCACCATGCTGCCGTTCGGCGAGATGATGTACCTCCCCGACGAGGAGCGCTACGAGGAGGCCTCACGCGTGCCCAAGCAGGCGCGCACCGCCTCCATCTCCGGCACGCAGGTCCGCGAGGAATTCCTCAACGCGGGCGTCAAGCTTCCGGACTGGTTCACCCGCCCCGAGGTCGCCCAGATCCTCATGGACACCTACCCGGCGCGGCACCGGCAGGGGGTGTGCGTCTGGTTCACCGGGCTGAGCGGCGCCGGCAAGTCCACCACCGCGGAGATCCTCACCACCCTGCTCCTGGAGCGCGGGCGCAACATCACCGTGCTCGACGGCGACGTGGTGCGCACGAACCTGTCGAAGGGCCTGGGCTTCAGCAAGGAAGACCGCGACACCAACATCCGGCGCATCGGCTTCGTGGCCACCGAGATCGTGCGACACGGCGGAGTCGCGCTGTGCGCGGCGGTGAGCCCCTACCGGGTCACCCGCGACGAGGTTCGGCACATGGTCGGCGCCGACCACTTCGTCGAGGTGTTCGTGGACACGCCGCTCGAGGAGTGCGAGCGGCGGGACAGCAAAGGCCAGTACGCGAAGGCGCGGCGTGGCGAGATCAAGGGCTTCACCGGCATCGACGACCCCTACGAGGCGCCGGAGCACCCCGAGATCACGCTCGACACCCTCGTGTCCACTCCCGACGCGAACGCCCGTCGCGTGCTCGAGTACCTCGAGCGCCAGGGCTTCGTGCGCTAGGCCGGCGGGCGCGCTACTGCGACGAGACCTCTTCCCGCGGGACGCCGAAATACTCGCGGTAGGCCTTGAAGCGCCGGCCGAGATCGTCCGGGTCGAGCCCGAACGCGCTCAGCGAGTACCGGTGAGCGCCGTGCTTGTCCTTGGGGTTCTCGGCGAGGAAGCGGCGCATCGCGGCCGAGGCCGCTTCCGTCAACGGAATATCGAAGTGGGCGTAAATGCGCCGCACGACCGTCAACGGATCCCGAAGCATTTCGTGGTAGTGGACGTCAAAGAAGCGGTCGGGCGACACACGGCCGCTGCGCCGGAGCCGCATGGCCCGGTCCAGCCCATTGGTCCAGCGCCGGCTGACCTCGTGCCCGATCTCAAAGGCATCCACCTCGTCGGTGAAGGCGCGCTGGAGCACGGCGGTCAAGCTGGCCACCGAGGCCAGCACGGTGAGGGGATCGCGGTGGGTCTGCACGATGAGGGCATCGGGATAGGTCTCGAGCAGCGCGTCGAACGAGAAGAGGTGCGCGGGCGCCTTGAGCACCCACTGCCGGGCCGGGGTGCGCCACTGGAGCTGCTGGAGGAAGCGCCGATGGAACCGGTAGGCGGGCCCGAGATCTTGCTGCTCGAGCCACTCCTGGTACGTGGGAACATGATACGTGGTATGGAACCGCGGCGAGAGGAACGTCGGGCTCATGATCGCGATGCATTCCAGGGCGAGCTGCGCGCCGAGCGGATGAATCGCCTTGAAGTCCGGCGTGAAGGCGTCGAACCATGCGAGCTGCCGCGCCGCCTTCGCGATGCGGGGGTCGCTCGCGTAGCGGGCCGCCTCGGGCGGCGGCGACGGGAACATGACTTCCCACGCCTGGGCGACGCGGCTGCCCGGATCCTGAGCGAGGAGATGGTGGAGCAGCGTGCTCCCCGTGCGCGGCAGGCCCACGATGAAGAGCGGCCGGCGCACCTCCTCCGCCGCGATCTCGGGGTGGCGCGCGCGGTCGGCCTCGAGGCAGAGACGCGTGCTGAGCAGCCCCACCACGTCGCCGCGGGCGGCCAGGCGGCCCACGAGCGTCAGGCGGGCCTCGCGCTCGAGGCCCTGGAGCACGAGCCGCAGGGGCTCGCGGAAGCCCTCGTCTCCCATGTCCGTGAGGCCGGTGGCGCGGCGCGCGGCCGCGAGCACAGTTTCCTCGTCCAGCGAGACCGGCGATATGCCCGTCCGTCCGAGCAGGGCCCCGGCGGCGTTGGTCGACCGGACCACCGCGCGCAGTGCCTTCGGCGTCAGCATCATCGTGTGCGCTCTCCTTTCAGACGTCGTCGCATCATCGCCAGCGGCGCGACGACGGGCAATGAGACCAAGGTCGGACCAGGCCAGCGCCCGACGCCGGCCGCGGGAGGCTCCGCGTGACCGCGCCCTGGGTGGGCCGCAGCATCGTGACCGTCGTGCGACGCGCGACGCGCCGGCCGCTCGGGACGGTGGCGCTGTCGCTCATCCTCGCGGCCCTCTCGCTCGCCTACACGCTGCACGCGATCGGCTTCGTGACGTCGAGCCTGCGCCTGCTGCCGCGGCACGCCCGCTACGTCGTGCTCCTCCGCGAGTATCTCAAGGACTTCGGCGAGCTCAACGATATCGTGGTGGCCATCGAGGCGCCCCCGGAGCAGGCCCGGCGCTACGCGGCGCGCCTGGCCGACCAGTTGCGCCAGGACGGCCTGGGGGCACGTGTCACCTATCGGGTGGATCCCGCCTACTTCAAGGGGCGCGCGCTGCTCTACGTCTCCCTCGCCGATCTCACGACCCTCCGCGATCGCCTGTACGATTATGAGAACTTCCTCACCGAGTACGCAACCCGACCCACCCTGGACCAACTTCTCGAGGGCGTCAACCGCCAAATCGCCGGGGCCATGGTCGGGGGCCTGTTCGACCTCGGCCTGGAGGGGAAGCAGGCCGCCGACCTGCGCTTCCTCCAGGCCCTGCTCCGTCAGATCCGGGGCCGGCTCGACGGGTCGCCCGCGTACACCTCACCCTGGTCCAGCGCGTTCTCCACAGGGCGCCTGGACGACCCGGACGCCGGCTACTACTTTTCGAAGAACCACACCATGCTGTTCACGTTCGTGGCGCAGCGGCGGGAAGAGGGGAACTTCATCGAGAACCGCGACCGCATCCGCGACATTCGCGCCGCGGTGACCCGCCTCGGCGCCGAGTTCCCCGGCGTGCGCGCGGGTGTCACCGGCGCGCCCGCTCTCTCGAACGATGAGATGGGGGCGGCCTTCGAGGACGGCCGGCTCGCGTCGATCCTGGCCTTCGCGCTGACCCTGCTGCTACTTCTGGTGGCGTTCCGCGCCGTGGTGACGCCGCTCCTCATGGTCCTGACGCTGGCGGTGAGCCTCGGCTGGTCGATGGGCCTCATCACGCTCGTGGTGGGGCATCTCAGCGTCTTCTCGGTGATGTTCATCTCCATCGTGGTGGGGATCGGCATCGACTACGGGATCTACTTCCTCTTCCGCTACGAGGAGGAGCGCGCGCTGGGGGCCTCGGTGCCGATGGCCCTCGAGCGCACCGCGCGGCTGGCCGGCCCCGGCATCCTGCTGGGCGCGGTCACCGCCGCGGGCGCCTTCCTCGTGCTGGTGCTCACCACGTTCCAGGGTATCCGCGAGTTCGGCCTCGTCTCCGGCATCGCGATTCTCTTCGCGTTCCTCTCGATGATCACGCTGTTCCCCGCGTGCCTGGTGTTGGTGGACCGCCGCCCGGCGAGCGCGTTCGCCAGCTCGACGAGACGCACGGCCCCCCACGCGCGCTGGCTCGAGGCCATCGTCGGCTACCGGAAGACCATCCTCGCCGCCGCCGTCGTCACCTCGGTGGTGGCGGTGTGGGCGGCCTCGGGCGTGGGCTTCGACTACAACTTGCTCCACCTCCAGGCCAAGGGCGTGGAGTCCGTCGTCTGGGAAGAGCGGATGCTGGCGGAGGCGGGCCGCTCGGGCTCCACCGCGTTCGCCACCGCGGGGACGCTGGACGAGCTCCAGCGCAAGCAGGACGCCTTCGCGCGTCTGTCGACCGTGTCGCGGGTGGAGAGCATCCTGCTCCTCTACCCCGGACAGCAGGCGGAGAAGATCGCGCTGATCCGACAGATGGAGGAGCCGCTCACCGAGGTGCGCCTCAAGGAGCCCCCGCCCGTCACCGTCGCCGCGGTCCGCGGCGCTCTCGAGACGCTGCGCCGGCGGCTGGGCGTGGTGGCGGGCGCCGCGGAGGGACGCACCGACACCAGCGGGATGCGTGCGCTCGAGGCCGACACCGGCGCGGTGCTCGCCAAGCTGAGTGCCCCCGGCGCCGAAGCCGCCCTCGCCGCCCTCCAGGGGGACCTCTACCGGGATTTCGCCGACAAGCTCGCCAGCTTCCGTCAGAACCTCGCGCCGCGGCCGGTGGCGCCCGGCGAGGCGCCACCCGAGCTGCGCCAGCGCTATGTCGGCACGAGCGGGCGCTACCTGATCCGGCTCCAGCCCGCGGTGGACATCTGGGAGCAGAAGGGCGCGGAGCGCTTCGTGCACGAGCTGCGCTCGGTGGATCCCGACGTGACGGGCCCACCCATCACCGCCTTCGAAGCCATCAAGCTCATCCGCCTCGGCTATTTCCAGGGGGCGTTCTACGCGCTCGTGGTGGTCGCGATCGCGACCGCGGCGATCTTGCGCAGCACGCGCGCGACCGTGCTCGCCCTCGCTCCCTTGATGCTGGGCGTGGTGTGGACGCTCGGGCTCATGCACGTGTTCGGCCTCCGGTTCAACATGGCCAACGTGTGGGCGATGCCCCTCATCATCGGCATCGCCGCGGAGTTCGGCCTCAACATCTACGTGCGCTTCATGGAAGGCCGTGACCGCGGCGGCCCGACGCTCGCCCGCAGCACCGTGCTGGGCGTGGTGCTGAACGGCTTCACCACCATGGCCGGCTTCGCGAGCCTGCTCGTCGCGCGCCATCAGGGCATCTTCGGTCTGGGGCTGCTGCTCACCATCGGCTCCGCGGTAAGCCTGATCGCCTCCCTGGCGGTGCTCCCCGTCCTCATCGAGCTCTACGGCGCGGAGCCGCCGCGCCCGCACGCGGCGGACGAGCCCGACCGGGTCCCCGCCGCCGTCTAAGCGGCATGCTGATCCTCGCCGATTTCCTCGACAGCCTCCTGCGCGGGGCCGTCCTGGTGAGCTTGAGCCTGGCCCTGGGCGGCGTCGCCTGGGGACTCTGGGTGCTGCGGGGCATGCCGGCGGGCACCCCCCTCGCCCTGGTCACGCACGGCCTCCGGCTCCTCCAGCTCGGCGCGACCACGCTGGCCGCGGGCCAGGCTCTGCTGCTCGCGCTGAAGTCGGCGCGGCTCATGGACTCGCTGGGTCCCGACGCGCTCGGCGCCTTCGCGCGCACCGAGCACTTCGACGCCGGGGTGGTCCGGGCCGGCCTCGCCCTGGCCCTCACCGTCGCGGCGCGGGCCCTCGAGCGCGCTCCGTCGAGCGCGCGTCGCTGGGCGGCAGTCACCGTGCTCGCATCGCTGGTCGCGCTCAGCTCCGCCTGGCTCACCCACGCGACCGGCCGGCTCGAGCACCGGGTCCCGCTGATGGCGCTGACCGTGCTCCATCAGGTCGCGGCGGCGGCGTGGCTCGGCGGGCTCGTCCAGCTCGCGGTCGCGGGCCGCCTCGCGCGACGCCACCCCGACGTGGACACGCGCTGGCCCGCGCTGGTGGCGCGCTTCTCGCGCCTGGCAATGACGGCGGTGCTGGTCCTGGTCGGGAGCGCGGCGCCCCTGGCGTGGACCTATACGGGCAGCGCCGACGCGCTGGTCGGCACGGGGTATGGCGCGCTGGTGCTCACCAAGACCATCATGCTCGCGACCACCCTGGCTCTCGGCGCGCTCAACTTCACCACCGCGCGCGGAAGCGCCGACGGCGCGGCGGCCGCCGCCCTTCGCGGGCGGCTGCCCCGCCTGGTGGAGGCCGAGGCGATCCTGCTCGTCATGATTGTGTTCGCGGCCTCGGCCCTGTCCTCCCAGCCGCCCGCCATCGATTTGCCCGATCCGGAGCGCGCCACGGTGGCCGAAGTGGCGGAGGTGTTTCGGCCGAAGGTGCCGTCACTCCGCACGCCGTCGGTGGAGACGATGCGCGAGAGCCGGGCCCGGGCCGCGGCGGGCGAGCGCAGCCACGACGCCTATCGCTGGTCCAATTTCAGCCACAATGTCTCGGGGCTCATCCTCCTCGCCATGAGCCTCTACGCGCTCGCCGGCTTCGCGAGCGGCCGGGACTGGGGCCGCCACTGGCCGCTGGGCTTCCTCGCCCTCGCCGCCTTCATCTACCTGCGCGCCGCCGCAAACGAGGGCGCCTGGCCGTTCGGGTCCACCCGCCTCGCCCAGATCGATGCCGAGGGCCTCCAGCACCGGATGGCCGCCGCGCTCGTCGTGGGGCTCGGCGCGGTGGAGTGGCGCGCGCAGGTCCGGGGCGCCTCGCGCGGCCGGCTCGCCTATGTCTTCCCCGTCCTCGCCGCGGCGGGCGGCATTCTGCTCCTCGCGCACTCGCACGCCGCCTTCCAGCTCAAGTCGAGCTACCTCGTGCAGGTGACCCACACCACCATCGGCGCCTTCGCCGCGTTTCTCGTGGCGGCGCGCTGGCTCGAGCTGGGCCTGGCCTCGCCCTGGCGGCGCGTCGCGGGCGTGGCGGCGAGCGCGTGCATGCTCGTCATCGCGCTGATCCTGATCTTCTATCGCGAGGCCAACATCGTCCTCCCACCCTGAGTTTCCGGTCACCCATGATGCTAATAACCTATCATTCTGTGCAGGTCTCCGGGCATTGACACCGCGCGTCTTACGTTCCTACACTGCCTGAACCCCCAGCGCGGGAAAGGAGACCCCCATGTTCACGACCATCGCTCGAGCCGCATCCACCGCCCTCATGGTGGCCCTGCTGACGGGCTGCAGCACGGTGCCCCCGACCACCGAGGAGCGTGACGAGCTGCTTCAGAAGGCCGAGGCGGAGCGCCAGGAGTGGAAGAAGGTGGATCCGGACATGGAGGCCTTCGTGCAGAAGCGGTACGGCTTCGCCTTCTTCCCCGAGATCACCAAGGGCGGCGCAGGCATCGGGGGCGGCTACGGACGCGGGGTCGTGTTCGAGCAGGGCCAGCACGTCGGCTACGCCGACCTCACGGAGGGCTCGTTCGGGCTCCAGCTCGGCGGGCAGAAGTACAGCGAGTTGATCGTGTTCCAGGACAAGTTCGCCTTCGACCGCTTCAAGCGGAATCCCATGGATTTCGGCGCCAACGCCTCGGCGATCATGGCGACGTCGGGCGCCTCCACCAACGCGCCGTTCACGGACGGCATCGCGGTGTTCGTGCGGCCGCTGTCGGGCGCGATGGCGGAGGCCACGATCAGCGGCCAGCGCCTCACCTACGCCCCCAAGTAGGCGGCCGCCCGCCTCAGCGGTAGCCGAGCCCCTCCAGATCGAGCTCGGGCATCCGTCCGCCCATGAGATCGGCGACGATGCGCGCGGTGCCGCATGCCATCGTCCAGCCCATGTGCCCGTGGCCGCAGTTGAGGTAGAGGTTGCGGTGGCGGGCGAGGCCCAGGATCGGCGGGCCCTCGGGCGTCATCGGGCGCAGGCAGGCGCGGTACTCGCCCCGCCCGTAGTCGGCGGCCTCCGGGAAGAGGTCGCGAGCCAGCCGCAGGATGCTGGCGAAGTTGCGCGGGGTCCAGCTCCAGTCGTACCCGCTGAACTCGGCCGTCGAGGTGAGGCGGAGCCGGTCGCCGAGGCGTGACCAGCCGACCAGCCACTGCTCGTCCACGCCCGAGATCGAGGGCACGAGGCCGCCCGGCTTGACGGGAAAGGTGGACGAGTAGCCCTTCGCGGGATAGATGGGCAGGCTGACCCCCGCGGTGCGCGCGATGGCCGGCGCGCCCACGCCAAGGGCCAGCACGTAGGCGTCGGCGGTGAGCACGCCGTCGCGGGTGACCGCGCCGTCAACGCGGTCGCCGGCCGCGCGCAGCGCGGTCACGCGCGTCCCGAGGCGCACGACCGCGCCGTGCTTCTCTCGACACACGCGGGCCAGCCCTTCCGAGAAGAGGCAGGAGTCCCCGCTCGAGTCGCCCAGATCGCGGATCGCGCCGGCCACCTTGCCCTGCACCGGCGCGAAGACCGGGTCGAGCCGCGCCAGCGCGGGGCCGTCGAGGATCTCCTGCCGCTGGCCGTGCTCGGCAAGCAGCGCCATGCGCTTCTGCGCCGCCTCCAGCTCGCGCGGGTCGCGGTGCACGTAGAGCGCGCCCCGATGAATCGCCTGGTAGTCGATGCCCTCGTCGCGGGCGACGGCGTCGAGCATGCGCTGGCTGTACTGGCAAAGCCGGAGCTTCACCAGCGTGTTGCGGCGAGCTCGCGCGCTGGTGCACTCACGGAGGAAGCGCAGCCCCCACGTGTACAGCCGCGGATCGGCGCCGAGGCGCAGCCGGATGGCCGTCTCGCCGCCCCGCAGCGAGTCCCAGAGCATGCGCGGCGCGCGCGGAGAGGCCCAGGCGAAAGAGTGTCCGGGCGCGATGATTCCGGCATTGCCACCGGTGGCCTCGAGGCCCAGGGCCTCCTTCTCCTCCAGCAGTGTGACCTCGTGGCCGGCCTGACCAAGGAAGTACATGGTCGTGACGCCCACCACACCCCCGCCGAGGACGAGGACTTTCACGCAGAGCCGGGCATGGCTACGTCGGCGAAGCGACGCCGAAGGGTGTCTTCACTGGCACAGGGCGAGCAGGCGATCCGCCAGGACCTTCTTCGGTACCTTCCCTACGAGGGTGTCCACGACCTTGCCGTCCTTCACGAACAGCAGCGACGGCAGCGCCTTCACGCCGAAGCGCTCGGCCACCGCGGGCTCCGCCTCGACGTTGATCTTGCCGACGGTGGCGCGGCCCGACATCTCCCGCGCCAACTCGTCGATCATCGGGGCGATCGCCTTGCACGGCACGCACCACGGCGCCCAGAAGTCGAGCAGCACGGGACCCGACGCCAGGGTCGCATCGATGGTGTCGGCGGTGATGTGGCGGGCGCCGTCCTGGGGACTGCCGGAAGCCTCGGTCATCGCTGATGTCCTCCCACGGTTAGGATGCGGTGCCGAGCGCGCGCGCTTCCGGCGGCGACCCTGGCGAAATGCAGCCTACCACAGGCCGAACGGGCGGGGTGTCAGCCCTGCGACAGGCCGAGGTCGGAGCGATCCTCCTCCTCGTCACCATTGCGAAGGAGATCGAGCAGCCGCGGATCGGCCGGGACGATGATGCCGGTGGCGCCCACCACCTCCGCGGCCTCACGCAGCGCCCGCCACGCCTCCCGCCCGTCGGGAGCCGGCACCCGGGTCCAGAGCTCGAACGGCGCGGTGCGCGCGTCGCGAGTGCGCCGCTCCCGCGCATGGTCGAAGGCGGCATGGCACTGCTTGGGCTCGTCGACGACCGCCACGAGGCCGTCCGCGAGCCGCGCGCCCAGCAGGGACTGGCCCTGGCCGCCTCCCTGCAAGAGGAGCGGCGCCGGCCCCGCGCGACGGGCGCACGCGATCAGCCGTTCCGTGTCCGCCGGCCGGGCCGCCGCCGTCACGGTCGCGAGGAGGCGCCCTCGCGACAAGCGCTCGAGGGTCGCCATACGGCGCCCCAGCGCGTCGGGAGCGGCGCCCTCGAGGTCGGACACGGGCGCCGCCAGGCGCGTCCGGCCGGTGACGGCGGCGATCCCGGACAGGACCATCCAGGGGTCGAACACGTCGTCGGCCAGCCACAGGGAATCGACGCCCGCGGCGTCGAGGGCCCGCGCATCCGCCAGATAGTCCCCGGAGTCGGTGAAGCAGCCGGGGAGCAGGACGCCGATCTTCATCGGTCTACATCTGGGCGCCGAAGATCACCACGATCCGCAGCGCGAGCCCGCCGATGAGGACGAGGAGGCCGGCGAGCACCGGCGCGCCGCGACGGCCGCTCCTCATCCGCGTCATCGCGAGCGGAATGATGGTCCCGATGGCGACCAGCGCCCAGAGCACGAGCCAGCGCGGCGCGAGCAGGCGCGAGGCCAAGGCGCCCAGCGTGACGAAGAACGCCACGAGGAGGATCAGCTCGAGCAGGATGAAGAAGGCGTCCGCGCGGGACAGCTTGCCCTCCGTGCTCGCCGTATCGGAGCGTCCGCGCGCCAGGATGACCAGGGTGGCCGCGGCCACGCTGAGGCCGGAAGCCAAGAAGAGGCCGCCGAGGGTCCACGTGTCGCTCCAGACCGGCTGGTTGCTCACGCTGATCAGCACGCCGGTGTAGCCCGCGATGAAGAGCCCGAGGACGGCGCCCACGATCATCAGAAGGCGGCCGAAGCCGCCGGACATGAGCGAGGCGATGCCTCGCGCCGGTGCATTGCGGGCATAGCCTTCCTTGAACACCACCTCGATGAAGGACAGCGTGGCGAAGAGGCCGAAGAAGAGCAGCGCCCAGGCGCCGAGGGACATGGGGGACCAGTACTTGAAGTTGGGCACCCCGGTGCGGCTGTCGATCAGCATGTGCCAGAAGCGGCTGGGACGGCCGAGGTCGAGGGTCAGCAGGAGCGGGCAGATCACCATCGCCGGGAACGCCACCAGGAACGCCAGGCGCGCCACCCCCTCGTCGCGCGGGTCTCCCACGAGGCGGAGCAGCGTGCCGATCAGATACGCGCCGCCGGCCAGCCCGCCCAGGAAGAAATACCAGACGATGTACCACTCCCACAGCGGCGGAGCGACGAAATGCTCAGTCATGACCTAGCCCTCCCCGCGCTGGCGGAACGCGATGACCGCGCCCAGGATCCCGAGCACGGCGGTGACGGCGGAGCCGAGATAGCCGCGGACGTTGTTGCGGCTCGGCAGCACCGCGTGCTCGGCGCGGGGCAGCTGGTAGGCCTCCGGCTTGTCGGTGAGGAGGAACAGGGCGTGGAGCCCGCCGTACTCCTTCTCACCGTAGAGCTGGGCGTTGGGCACCCCCTGGTCCTGTACCACCTTGAGCCGCGTCCGTGCCACCTCGCGCATCTGGCTCAGGTCGCCGAACTTGATGGATTCGGTGGGACACGCCTTCGCGCAGGCGGGAACCAGGTTCTGCTGGAGCCGGTCGTAGCAGAACGTGCACTTCTGGGCGAGGCCGGTATCCTGGTTGAAGCCGATGACGTTGTAGGGGCAGGCGGCGATGCAGTCCCGGCAGCCATTGCAGACATTCGGCTGGATGTAGACGGTGTCGAACTCCGTCCGGATGATCGCGTTGGTGGGACAGACCTCCATGCAGCTCGCGAGCGCGCAGTGCTTGCACACGTCGCTCATCATGCTCCAGGCCACCGTGCCCTGCGGCGTGCCCCGCTCGATGAACTGGACGTGACGCCAGTTCTGCTCGTCGAGCCTCCCGGTGTTGTCGAAGCTGTCGAGGAACGTGGGCTGATGCCCCGGGAGCTGATTCCATTCCTTGCAGGCGACCTCGCAGGCCTTGCAGCCGATGCAGAGGGTCGTATCCGTGAAGAACGCAACCGTTCGCGCCATGTCGGGCTCTCCTATATCCCCATCAGGTTCGGCACGATCTTGGCGAAGCCTCTCTCCTGCATGTGGAGATCGAGGGGCAGGGCCACCAGCTCGTCCACGACGGCCACCGCGTCGCGGTCCCGCCGCAAGTCGACGGTGATGAGGTACTGCCGGCAGCTCTCACAGCCGTCCGCACGGAGATGCGGCAGCCGCTCGGCGTCGGCGTAGATGGGGAGCTTGGACGTGGCGTGCTCCCCGCAGGCCGGGCAGGCCAGGCGCTCGTGGGTCCACTCCTGCCCGCACCGGCAGCACAGGAGCCGGCGCGGCGGGGTGAGCAGGTCCTCGCTCGCCTCGCCGATGAGGGAGAGCTGGGGCCGACCCCCGCAGCGCGGGCACCGGCCATCGGCGGGCGAGGCCACGGGCCACGCCGCGGCGCCGAGCGCCTCGAGCACCGGCGCCGATGCGGCGCGGGCCAGGTAATCGTCGATCGGCGCCTGGACCTCGTCGGCCAACCAGCGCCGCACGGATTCGGCGAGCCCGCCGGCAGCAACCCGCGCGCGCACGGATTCGGCGAGCGGGCGCGGCCCGGCGGCGAAGGTCGCCTGCAGGATGTCGGGCATCACGCGCTCGACCACGTACGAGGCAAGCCGCTCCCGCCTCGGACGATCGTCGAGCGCGGCGGCACCGCCGCGCGCCTGCGCGTCGAGCAGCGCGGCGTAGAGACGGAGCATCTCGCCCGCGAAGGGCCAGCGCTCCACGAGCTCCGTGGCCCGCCGCCGTCGGCCTCCCCACTGGGGGGTGACGGCAGGGACTGATGCCAGATGCTCCATCAGATCTTCTCGATGTTGACCAGGAAGGACTTGAACTCGGGCGTCCGCGAGTTGCCGTCGCCCACGAACGGGGTCAAGGCATTGGCCAGCCAGTTGGCGCCCTTGGTGGGATCCCGATCCGCGGCAATCCCCACGAAGCCCCAATGGATCGGGATGCCGATGTGATAGACCTTCTTGCCCGCCACGGTCATCGCGCCCAGCCGCTTCGTCACGATGGCCGGGACTTCGAGCTTGCCGCGCTTGGACGCCACCCGGACCCGGTCTCCGCTCTTGATGCCCTTCTCGCTGGCGAGCTCCTCGGGAACCTCGACGAACGGATAGGGCTGGAGCTGCGTGAGGTGCGGCACGTGCTGGGTCACGTAGTGCTCGTGCTCGGTGAGCCGGTAGCTCGTTGCGATGTACGGGAACTCGGCGGCGGTGCCGAAGCGATTCGGCCGTCCCGCCGCCTTGTCGTACAGGAACGCCACCGGCGAGTCCGACTGGCCGGGATGCAGCGGATTCTGAATCGGCGACTCCATTGGCTCGTAGTGCTCCGGGAGCGGCCCGTCCAGCATCGAGGCCGAGAACAGCCGTCCCACGCCCTCGCTGTTCATGATGAAAGGCCCCCAGGCCTTCGGGTCGCGCGGCTCCATCGTCGGGGGATAATCCGGCACGTCGCCTGTCCACTTCTTTTGCCCGGCGTCCCATACGATGCCGGGGCGCGCCGGGTCCCAGGGCTTGCCGTCGAGGTCGGCGGAGGCGCGGTTGTACATCACCCGCCGGTTGAGCGGCCAGCTCCACGCCCAGCCGTGATAGAAGCCAAGGCCGGTCGGGTCGTTCTTCGCGGGGTCCTGGATCCCGGCCCGCCGCGCGGCCAGGTTGCCGGCCTCGGGGAAGGACCCGGTGTAGATCCAGTCTCCGGCGGTGGTGGTGCCGTCGTCCTTCAGCTTGCCGAAGGTGTCGAGACGTTGCCCGGTGGTCAGGTCGTAGCCGTTGATCTCCTTGGCCAGCTCCTCCAGCTCGGGCTTGAGCGGGTCCTTGTAGGGCATGGTCAGCGCCATCAGCGGGTCGGGGAACTTGCCGCCCTGCTGTTGGTAGAGCTTCTTCACCCGCTGGAACAGCTCGGCCATCACCCAGTGGTCGTGCCGGGATTCACCCTCCGGCGGGATCACCTGCTCCTTCCACTGCGACCATCGCCCGCTGTTCACGAAGGAGCCGTCCTTCTCGATCCAGTGCGTGCACGGCACCATGAAGACTTCGGTGGGAATCGACTTCGGATCGACGCCCGGCCGGCGCCAGAACTCGGAGCTGGTGGTGGGCAGCGCGTCCATGACCACCAGCCACTTGAGGTTCGCCAGCGCCTGCATCACCTGGTTGGAGTCGGGGCCGATGCTGGTCGCGGTCATCCCCGACAGGATCACGCCCTCCATCCGCTTCTTGAGCGCCTGGTCGTAGATGGTGATCCACGACGAGTTGGCCATGGGCTTGGGGAGGAAGTCGAACGCGTACTCGTTGTCCTTGGTGGCGGCGTCGCCGTACCAGGTCTTGAGCAGGCTCACCATGAACTTGCGGTAGTTCGTGCCGAAGAAGTTCCAGGAGTTGGCGTCGAACTTCTTGGGCGCGCTCTGAGTGACGTAGTCGTCCAGGTTCTTCTGACCGGGCGCGGGAATGCGGAGGTATCCGGGCAGGATCTCCCAGGAGATCGCGTGGTCGGTATTGCCCTGGATATTGGCGTGCCCGCGCTCGGCGTTCATGCCGCCCCCGGGCCGGCCCATGTTGCCCAGCAGTAGCTGGAGCAGGGCCGCGCTGCGAATGAGCTGGCCGCCGGTGGTGTGCTGGGTCAGACCGACGGCGTAGACGATGGTCATGACCTTGTCGGGCCGGCCGCACTCGCCGACGATCTTGGCGATCTCGAGGAACTGGGTCCGGGGGATGCCGGTGATGGACTCGACCATCTCCGGGGTGTAGCGGGAGTAGTGCACCCGCATGAGCTGGAACACCGAGCGCGGGTGCTCGAGCTGCATGTCACGCTTGGCGAACTGCTCGGCCGGGGACGTGGCCGGCCCGTGGCCGTGGGCCCGAATCTCCTGCTGAGCGCGTGCGAGGGTCGTCTGCCCGGTCGTGCCCTCGTAGGCCCAGGTGTTCACGTCGTAGCTGCGCTTGGCGGGGTCGTACCCACTGAAGAGGCCCTCGTGGAACCCGTAGCCGTCCTTCACGATGAACGAGGCGTTGGTGTAGTTCCGCACGTACTCGTGCTGGATCAGGTTGTTCTCGAGCACGTAGTTGATGAGGCCGCCGAAGAATGCCACGTCGGTCCCGGTCCGGATCCGGGCGTGGATGTCGGCAACCGCGGAAGTCCGGGTGAACCGCGGATCGACGTGGATGATCTTCGCCCCGCCGCCCGTCCCGATTCCCCGCTTGGGATCGAGCTTGGCCTTCATGAACCACTGAAAGCCGACCGGATGCGCCTCCGCCGGATTGGCCCCGTTGATCACGATGACGTCGGCGTTCTTGATGTCGCGCCAGTGATTCGTCATCGCGCCCCGCCCGAATGTGGCCGCCAGACTGACGACCGTGGGGCCGTGTCAGACTCGGGCCTGCTGTTCCAGGAATATCGTGCCGAGACCCCGCATGACCTTGGTCGCGAAGTAGCCTTCTTCGCTGCTGAACGCGGCGCCGCCCGCGAACGCGATGCCCTCGCAGCGGTTCACGATGTTGCCGTTGGCGTCCTGGGCCACGAAGGTCGCGTCACGCGATTCCTTCACGCGCTGGGCGAGACGGTCGAGCATCTGGTCCCAGCTGACCTCCTGCCACTTGTCGCTGCCCGGCGCGCGGTAGAGCGGCTTCTCGACCCGGCGGGCGCTCACCGCCAGCTGCATCGCGGTGGCGCCCTTCGGGCACAGGCGGCCCTCGTTGACCGGGCTGTCGGGATCGCCTTCGATCTGCAGGAGCCGGGTGTGGCCCTGCGCGTCCTGCTTCGTATAGGCGATGAGCGAGCAGCCCACCGCGCAGTACGGGCAGATCGAGTGCTTCTGCTGGGCGCCCTCGATGCGGAAATCCTTCTTGACCTGGACGGCCTCCGCCAGGTCGAACCCCAACGCGGTGACGCCTGCGGCGCCGCCGGCAGTGGCTGCCCCTACCTTGAAGAAGTCGCGTCTCGTGATCTGAGGCATGTCTCAGGCCTCCTTGCCGGTGATGCGCTGCGCGCCCGCATACACGTTGAAGCCGCCAGGCCGAAGGAACCCCACCAGGGTCATGTCGGCGGCCAGCGCCATCTGAACGGCCATGCTCGACGGCGCCGACACCGCCGCGACCACTGGAATGCGGGCCATCCAGGCTTTTTGCATGATGTCGAAGCTCGCGCGCCCGCTCACCATGAGCACGTGGCGGTCGACGGGCAGCCGATCGGCGAGCAGCATGTGGCCGATGACCTTGTCCACCGCGTTGTGCCGGCCGATGTCCTCGCGCACGACGAGCATCCCGCCCTCGAGGTCGAACAGCGCCGCCGCGTGGAGCCCGCCGGTCTTCTGGAAGGTGGACTGGGCGGATTCGAGCGCCCCCGTGATCCGCGTGAGCAGCGACGCGGGCACCCGCCCGTCGAACGCGATGGGCGCACAGTTGGCGGTGAGCGCATCGATCGTCACCTTGCCGCACACGCCGCACGAGGACGATGCGACGAGACTCCGGCGCAGGCGCTCGCGCGCCATGCGCACGTCTCCCTTGAGGATCACGTTGATCACGTTGCCGATTCCAGGCGCCGCGTCGGGATCGCGGTAGTGCGCGACCACATCGAGACTGTCCCGGCCGTGTACGATGCGCTCGGAGAAGAGCAGTCCCGCCACGAGCTCTTCGTCGTGGCCGGGCGTGCGCATCGTGACGCTGAAGCTGGCGCCGCCAAGACGGATGTCCAGCGGCTCCTCGACGGCGAGATGATCGGGGGCTTCGACGGCAGTCTGGGCGCGGAACTTCAGCACAGAGTGGCCGACGTCAGCCACGCCCTTGGGGGCTTCCGGGGACGGGAGGACCCGGATGCTCATGTGGCTCGCATAAGCGTACACCTACCGGTGATGGGGTGCAGCAGGTCTCTTCCCCATGAAGAGGCCGCACCGTGCCGCACCGCGCCAACATCCCCCGCCGCGGGGCCCCCCGCTCCCGCGACACGTTATGTTCAGTATGCTCCCCGGAACGCCGCGCGCCAGTGATTCATCGGGCGTGACGTGGCGGTTTGGCGCACGCTCAGTCGTGTGGCCGCGGGCCCTCCTTCGCCAGGCACGCGCGCACGAGCCGGGTCAGGTAACGCGTGGGCACAACCAGGCCGGCGGCCGTCGCGGTCGTCCCGCGCCTCGGTAGCGCCCGTCGCTGAACTTCAACGTCCGCCGCGGAGAGGAGGTCGCCGTTGTGGAACGTGAGCCGCGGCGCAGCCGGAACTCGTACGTGATGCCGTCGGCGTTCTCCTTCCACGACTCGCCGAGGCTCGGGCCATGCGCTGGCCGGGCCGCGGTCGCACGAGCGCGTCGTGGCGCGCATAGCGAGGGCGGGCGTGTGGGCGCCCGTATCCTTACCATAACCTTTTTCGGGCCGAGATCAGAGACCCTCCCTCTCCTGCCGCCCACGCTACGATGGGTTCCAATCTCATGACGCCCGACGAGCTCACCCGGTGGAGGCAGTCAGAGCGGCGGCGACTGGTCGCCGCGCGAGAGGCCCTCGACGCGGGCACCCGCGAGCGCGCCCGGCTCCGTATCGACACCCATCTCGAGCGCGCCTTTCCCGGGCTGGTTTCGGCGCGGCTGGCCTTCTGCTGGCCGGTGCGGGGCGAGTACGACGCGCGGCCGCTCACCGAAGGGTTGCGCAGTCGCGGCGCGGTGACGGCCTTGCCGGCGGTCACCGCGGCCGGCCGTCCACTCGAGTTCCGCACATGGCAGCCCGGCGTCGCGCTGGCCGCGGGTCCGCTCGGCATCCCCTACCCCGCGGCCTCGGAGCCCATCGTTCCCACGGTGATCCTGCTTCCCCTGATCGGCTGGGACGCCGCCGGCCATCGGCTGGGTTATGGCGGAGGCTACTTCGATCGAACGCTCGGCGCCGTCGAGCCGCGCCCCACCACGATCGGAGTGGGTTACGAGCTAGGCCGGATCGCAACCATCCATCCGCAGCCGTGGGACATTCCCATGGACTGGGTAGTGACCGAGCGCGGCGTGTACCGGCGCGACGGCGACGCGCTGGCCTTTCTGGGCGCGCCGCGCGGGGGGACGCCCGGCGCGCTCGCCTCACCCGTCTGCTACGCGGACGAGATCGAGCCCAGCTAGGCGCCCCCGCTCAGACCCCGAGATACGCCCGCTGCACGCGGGGATCGGCGAGCAAGGCGTCGTGCGAGCCGGCCAAGGCCACGCGGCCCGTCTCGAGCACGTAGCCTCGATCGCAGAGCTCGAGCGCCTCCACCACACGTTGTTCCACGAGCAGGATGGTCAGGCGGCGAGCGGCGCGAATGCGGGCGATCGCCTCGAAGATCTGCTCCACGATGCGCGGGGCGAGGCCCTGCGAGGGCTCATCCAGCAGCAGGAGATCGGGCAGCGACATGAGCCCGCGCCCCAGGGCCAGCATCTGCTGCTCGCCGCCGGACAAGGAGCCGGCGAGCTGCGCCCGCCGCTCCGCGAGCACGGGGAACAGCTCGACCACGGTCGCGAGGGTGGCACGCCGCGCCGCGCGCGCCGCCGAGCGATAGGACCCCAGCTCGAGGTTCTCCAGCACGGTGAGCGAGGGAAACACGCGGCGGCCCTCGGGCACGTGCGCGATGCCGAGGGCGGCGCGCTGATGCGACCATAGGGGCGTCATGTCGCGGCCGCGGAGCTCGAGCCGGCCCGCCGTCGGGCGCACCGAGCCGGAGATCGTCTTCAGCAAGGTGCTCTTGCCGGCGCCGTTGGGTCCCACGATGGTGACGAACTCGCCCTCGTTGACGTCGAGGGAGACGTCCTCCAGCGCGCGCAGACCGCCGTAGGCGACGCTAAGGCCGGAGATCCGCAGCATGGGGAGTGGCCGCGTGACGGGCGAGCCAACGTTTGCCCAGGTACGCCTCGATCACGGTGGGATCGCGGGTCACCACGCCGGGCGCGCCCTCCGCGAGCCGGCGGCCGTGGTCCAGCACGACGAGGCGGTCGGCGATCTTCACCAGCGCCTGCACGGTGTGCTCGATGATGACGACGGTGATGCCGTCGGCGCGGACGCGCCGGATCATGGCCGACATGATGTCGATGCCGTCGGCGGAGAGGCCGGCCAGCGGCTCGTCGAGCAGCATGAGGCGCGGCCGCGTCGCCAGGCAGCGCGCCAGCTCCATGAGGCGCAGCTCGAGCGTGGTGAGGGCGGGCGGGAGCGAGTCGGCCCGCGCCTCGAGCCCCACGCGCACGAGCGCGTCACGGGCCCGGGCCGCTGCCGACGCGGGCGTGCCGCCGTGCGCGAACGCCCCGACGATGACATTCTCCCCGACGGTCAGGTGCGGGAAGAAGCGGACTACCTGGAACGTGCGACCGATGCCCCGGCGGCACACGGCGTGCGGGGGCAGCCCCGTGATGGGGTCGCCCTCCCAGTGGACCTGGCCGCCCTCCGGGAGGAGGAAGCCGTTGAGGACGTTGAAGAGCGTGGTCTTGCCCGCCCCGTTCGGGCCGATGATGCCGAGGATCTCGCCCTGGCGCACGTCGAAGCTCACCTCGGAGAGCGCCTGCAGGCCGAGAAAGGCCTTGCTCACCCCACGCACGTCGAGCAGGACCGCGCCGGGGACCACCGCCGGCGGCGCGGCCTCGCGCTCCCGATCGGCCGGCGCCGTCCCGGTTGCCGTCGCCACCGCCGCGGGCGCGCGCCGACGCCGCAGGCGCCAGAACAGCCCCTCGGGGGCGAACATCATGATGGCCATGAGCGCGGCGCCGTAGACCACGCCCTGGATGCCGGGAAGGCGGTCGCCCACCGTGCCGTCCAGGATCTCGCTCACCGGGATCATGATCGCGGCGCCGATCACCGGGCCCCACAAGGTGCCCACCCCGCCCACGAGACAGACAACCAGCGTCTGCACGATCACCAGGACGCCAAACACCGCCTCCGGCGTGACCACGAAGAGGATCGCGTGCGCGTAGATGGCGCCGGCGAGCGCGGCAGGCGCCGCGCTCAGCGCGTACGCCGCCATCTTGCAGCGGAAGGCGTCCACGCCCATGGCGAGCGCGGCCTGCTCGTTCTCCTTGATGGCGCGGAGCGAGTAGCCCAGGCGCGACCCCTCGATGAGGCGCGAGAGCACGAGGGTGGCCCCGAGGAGGGCGAGGGCGAGGAGATCGAAGGAGCGTGGCTCCTCGAACTGCATGAACAGGATGGGATGCTCGCGCACCATCGGGATCGCCACCTCCTGGAAGCCGAGGTAGTCCATGACGATCCGGAAGATGAGCGGATAGGCGAGGGTGGCGAGCCCGAAG